>Ga0307468_100000184_pt1 | contig 14770 bp, 8 predicted proteins | sample atmdna_FD_203085 | JGI IMG/M metagenome (GOLD analysis project Ga0307468, IMG submission 203085) | Hardwood forest soil microbial communities from Morgan-Monroe State Forest, Indiana, United States - atmos_gases AM2C_05 | ecosystem: Environmental > Terrestrial > Soil > Temperate forest > Bulk...
CCAGCCGGCCGGCCCCTATTTCCTCGGCGGCTGGTCGATGGGAGGTGTCGTCGCCTACGAGATGGCGCGCCAGCTCGAGGCGCAGGGGGAGCGTGTCGCGCTGCTTGCGATGCTGGACTCGCACCTGCCCGACGCGCCGCAGACCCAGAGGCCGGACGAGGAGGTCCTTTTGGTCGGTTTCGCCAGGGACCTCGGCATCCAGGTGAACGGCTTCTCTCTCGACCGGCTGGCGCCCGAGCTCCGGGATCTCGATCCGGAGCAGCGGCTGAACCGCCTGCTCGAGGAGGCGAGGCAGGCCAGGTTGCTCCCCCCCGACATGGATCTGCCCCGGCTGCGCAGGTCGTTCCAGGTCTTCCAGCGCAATGTCGAAGCGATGCTGAGCTACCAGCCCCCCTCGCCGGTGGCGACCCGGATCGCCCTCTTCCGGGCTGGCGCGCCCAGCGTGCCGGCACCAAGCCCGCGGTCCGCGGACCTGGGATGGGCGCCCTGGACCCGCGGTGGACTGGAGGTCATCGAGGTGCCAGCAGACCACCATGCAATCGTGCGCCTGCCGCATGTCGAACAGGTGGCCGGCCACCTCGGAGCCCTCGCGGCGCAGTCGAGCCGGGAATCGTTCTGACGAGAGAAGAGGAGAAAACCGATGTACAAGATCAGCCTGATCAATATGCCGTTCGCCAACCTGAGCCTGCCGTCGATCGCCCTGACGCAGCTCAAATCGATGGCCGAGCAGCGGTTCGGGGAGGACGTCCGGGTTCGGGTCTTGTATCTCAACCTGAATTTCGCGCACTACCTGGGGACCGAGGTCTGCAACTACATCACCGGCGCGCTCCAGGCGAACAACTCAGGCCTGGGGGACTGGCTCTTCCGGCAGATCGCCTTTCCCGACCAGCCGGACAACACCGCCGCCTATTTCCAGCGCTATTTTCCCCGTATGGACGCCGAGGCGAACGTCCTCAAGGGGGCGATCCTTGCCAAGCGGGTCGGGCTCAAGCGCTACTTCGAGCGCCTCGTCGCCCAATACCAGCTCGACCGCGAGGACCTGTTGGGCTTCACCTCCATGTTCGCCCAGAACATCGCCTCCATGGCCATGGCGCGGGTGATCAAGGAGCGCAATCCGGCGGTCGTCACGGTGATGGGAGGAGCGAACTGCGAGAGCCCCATGGGCGAAGAGCTGGCGCGCCATGTCGAGGCGCTCGACTTCGTCTTCTCGGGGCCGGCGCTCGTCAGCTTCCCCGATCTCGTCGCAGCCCGGCTCGCGGGCGACGACGACCGGTGCCATCAGATCCGCGGGGTGTTCTCCCGCCGGAACCTCGGCGCGCCGCACATGCAGGGGCATGGCGCCATGGGCGCCGAGCTGCCGATCGAGATCCCGGTCCGGCTGGACTACGAATCCTTTCTCGACGACCTGAGCCGCAACTTCCCCGACGGCAGCGTCCAGTCGTCCCTGACCTTCGAGACCTCCCGCGGCTGCTGGTGGGGGGAGCGCTCCCACTGCACGTTCTGCGGCCTCAACGGCGGCACCATGATGTACCGGGCCATGCCGCCGGAGCAGGCCCTGGCACTCTTCCGGGAGCTGTTCGAGAAGTATGGCGACCGGTGCACGCACATCGAGTCGGTGGACAACATCATGCCACGGCAGTACATCAAGGAGGTGTTCGCGCACCTCGTGCCGCCGTCGGGGACCAGCATCTTCTACGAGGTCAAGGCGGACTTGAAGGAGTGGGAGATGGAGATCCTGAGCCGCGCGGGCGTGACCAAGATTCAGCCCGGGATCGAGGCCCTGGCCACCTCCACGCTGAAGCTGATGAGGAAGGGGACTACGTCGTTCCAGAACGTCGCTTTTCTCAAGAACTGCCTGCGCTACGGCATCCGTCCCGCCTGGAACCTGCTCATCGGTTTTCCGCGCGAAGAGGAGACGGTCTACGAAGGGTATCTGCACGCCCTGCCTTTGCTGATGCACCTGCCGCCGCCGGCCGGCGCGTTCCCGATCCGTTTCGACCGGTACAGCCCGTACTTCACCCGCGCCGCGGAATACGGCCTCGACCTGGCGCCGTACGCGTTCTATGGCGCCATCTATCCGTTCGGCGAGGAGGCGCTGAGCCGGATGGCCTACTACTTCGAGGACCGCAACTACGATGCGGACTACCTCGTCCGTCTGCTCCGATGGCAGGAGCGGCTCAATACCGCGGTGCAGCGCTGGCAGCAGCGCTGGCAGGGGAGCGACGGCGCACTCCGGGCGGAGCTCCGGCTGAAGACGGACGGCGATGGCGCCGTGGTCCACGACACCCGCACCGGCGAGCGTGTCGAGCATCGGCTGAACGCGCTCGGGTTCGAAGTGCTCCATGCCGTGCGCGGCCGCGGGCTCGGCGCGCATCACCTGCGGGATCAGATGGGCATCGACGAGCCGGTCGCCGCGTCAGAGCTCGCCCACCTCGCGGAGCTCGGTCTGGTCTTCGAGGAGGACGGGCGCTTTATCGGCCTCGTGATGGACATCGAGGCTAGGCCGCCGGACTTCGCGCTCCAGGACATTACCAGCGTGGCGGAGGACGCACGGTTGGCATCGGCCGCCGAGTAGAACCGCAAAGAGAAGGTGCGATCGTGAATAGCCAGGTCCCGAAGAAGTTTGTCCTCATCATTCCGGACGGAGCTGCGGACCTCCATCGCGAGAATGGACAATCCCCCCTGACCGCGGCGCGTATGGAGCACACCCGGTTCATTGCGCGGGAAGGTGTCTGCGGGCTCCTGCAGACTCTCTATCCGGACCTGGCGAAGGGGAGCATCGTGGCTCAGCTCGGCATGCTCGGCTGGGATCCCCGGACCTACTATCCGCACGGACGCGCCTCCTGTGAGTTGCTGGCCCTCGGCCAGGTGGACCTCTTCGATGGAGACCTCGTCTTCCGGACGAATCTGGTGACGATGAAGGGCGGCCGGCTGGAAAGCTACAACGGCTATTACATCCTCACCGAGCAGGCGGTCTCGCTGGTCGAGAGGATCAAGGCTGCCACCCACGATGACTTCCCGGGTTTCGAGCTGCACCACAACTCTGATTTCCGCAACAGCCTGGTCATCCGTGGGGCGGGGGTGGATCCGCGAGAGTTTCTCTGTGCCGAGCCTCATGAAAACGAAGGCGTGGAGTTCGACATGAGCAACCTCGTCCGCGCCAGGAACGGCACCGCGGCGCATCTGGCACGGCGGATCAACGACTACGTGGCTTGCGCGGCTCGCGTCCTATCGGAGGAGCGAGCCAACATGCTCTTCCCCTGGAGCGCTTCGAAACCGTTGGGCCTGCCGTCGTTCTCAGCCAACACCGGATTCGAAGGGCGGGTCGCGATTGTCGGTGCCATGGACTTCCTGCAAGGCATCGCGAAGGCGGGGGGGATCAACTTCTACAAGGTGGGAAATGGCCGGCCGAGCACGGATTATGCCGGGAAAGGCGCCAAGCTGATCGAGCTGCTGGACGACGGATACGACTTCGTGATCTGTCATATCAACGGCCCCGACGAAGCTTCTCACATGGGCGACCGGGAGCTGAAGATACAGTGTCTGGAATTGGTGGACGAGCACATCGTCCGACCCGTGGTGGCTCGCTTCTCACGCTCGAGAGAGCAATTGGGCGGGATCATGATCGCTCCAGACCACTATACGAACCACTCGAGCCGTGGACTGAAAACGCGATCGGAAGCGCACTCTATCGAGCCTGTCCCCTTTGCCCTCTGGAACGGCCGCGATCGGGATGCCGTCACGGAATTCGGTGAAGAGGAGGTGCGGCACGGGCTGTATGGCGGCCAGCCTGTCCATCATCTGGAGCTGCTCCGGATCCTCGGCGTGTCACGGAGGGAGCAGGCACGGATGGCGGATCTGCCTCCCCGGGTCGCCGAGGAGGAACAGGACCTGCACTCGACGCCCTGACAGAGGGGGTCAGGCTTCGCGGAGCGCGCCGGCGACTGCTTCGACGGCGGCATCGATGTGGTCGGCGGTGATCCCGTAATGGGGCACGGCCCGGAGCCGTCCCTTGCCCAGCTCCAGGACCCGGACGCCCCGGTGCTCCAGGGCGCGAAGGAAGGTCTCCACCGGCAGATCGAGGTCTTCGAGCTTCCAGAAGACCATATTGGTCTCGGGGACCGCCGGCTCCAGGCGGAGGCCGGGAAGGGAGACCAAGCCAGCAGCCAGCCGTCGCGCATTGTCATGGTCCTCGGCCAAACGATCGATCATGTTTTGCAAGGCGAAGAGGCCGGCCGCCGCGATGACGCCAGCCTGACGCATTCCGCCGCCGACCATCTTGCGCAGACGGCGGGCGTTGGCGATGAATTCACGGTTGCCGGTGAGGATCGATCCGATCGGCGCGGCGAGCCCCTTCGAAAGACAGAAGGAGACCGAGTCGACATGGGCCGCGATCTCGCGGACAGGGCGGTCGAGAGCCACCGCGGCGTTGAAGATCCGCGAGCCGTCCAGATGCAGGGCGAGCCCCCGCTCCCGGGCGAAGCTTTCGAGGCGCTCGAGATACTCGAGCCGGAGGACGCGGCCGCCGCAGAGGCAGTGGGTATTTTCGACCGAGATCAGGCGCACGATGGCGCATTGCGAATCGTCTTGCGCGAAGATCGCGGCATCGAGGTCTGCGATCGCGAGCTCGCCATCCGGCTGCGTCGGGACGGGATGGTAGACCAAGCCTCCCAGGACAGACGCGCCTCCCGCTTCCCACAGCCAGAGATCGGAACGGTCCCCGACGAGCAGCTTGGTGCCGCGAGGGCAGTGGGCCATCAACGCGAGGAGGTTCGCCATCGTACCGCTGGGAACGAGCAGAGCCGCGTCCATGCCCAGCAGCTCAGCGGCCATCTCTTCCAGCCGGTTGACCGTGGGATCCTCACCGTACACATCGTCGCCGAGCTGCGCTCGACCCATGGCCTGGAGCATCTCGGGGGGAGGCAGGGTCACCGAGTCGCTGCGCAGATCGATCACTTCGTTCATCCTCAATTCTCCTGCCGCCAGAATCAATAGGACGTTTCGGGAGCCGTCTGCGCCCGCCGCTCGGACCGGCCCAGCCATGCACCGAGGACCGGAAGGTCGCCGATGGCCTTCCGCCAGTCGGGCCTGCCGGGCCGGAAGGGGGAGAGCACCAGGAACAGGGCCAGCCAGAGGGTGTTCTGGGGAAAGCCGACTCCCAGGGTCAGATGGGTCGCGAAATGGAGGAGGGCCAGACCCAGACCCCAGGCCTGGTGCAGGGAGGGGCGGGCGGCCACCCAGAGCGCGAAGAGCTCGAGATAGATCGCCACGATCCCCGGCAGCCAGCCGACCCAGGGGTGCTCGACCAGCCACGGCCCGAAAACGCTCGCCGCGTTATCCTCGACCATCTTCGCGGCAATCTGATAGGCGAGGCCCTGCGGGTGGAGATAGGTGATGGCCTCTCCCCGGAGCCACTGCTGGAGGATGCCGCCGGCCTTCCATATCCCCGCCATGCTGTAGGTCAGCAGGATCATGGCCTGGACGCCCGAAAAGACCAGCAGGGTCGCCGCGCGTATCGTCCGGTCGGCCGTGCCGGAGCCGCGGGTGTGCCAGCCGTCCGGCAGGAAGATCAGCACGAAGCTGATGAGGATGCCGAGATGGTCGCCGTGGTTGACCGCTCCGAACGAGAACTTGAGCGCCATGTGCTCCAGCAGGGCCACGAAGACCAGGATGCGGGCCCAGCGGTAGCGGGAGAACGTCAGGGCCACAAGACCGCCGGCGAGATGGAGCCACAGGATCGCGGCGGCGCCCGCTCCGGGGGCGACGAAGCGCAGCCAGAAGACCGGCCAGCGAGGCGCCAGGTCGCCCGCATTCAGGTAGCCCTGCCAGGAGAAGAGCTCTGTCGCCGCGAAGAAGAACAGGACCGCGTAGTAGGCCGCGATCAGGGTCTGGGCGGCGGTGAAACGCTCGCGCGACAGCAGGAGAGACGCGGAGCCGTTGTCTTCCGGACGGAAGAAGCCGATCAGCTTCTCGATGCGGCTGCGCCGCCTCACAGCCCCTCCCCGCTCGTGAACCGTCCGAGGCTGCGCTTTTCGAGGTCCGCGCCGGTCTTCCACTTCTGCACCGCGTCGTAGCGCTCGAAGACGAGCTCGTAGTGCACCCGCCCGTTCAGATAGCTCGTTTCGAGGAGGTGCCGGAGGTCCGCGGCCCGGGCCTTGTCGCCCCGCTCGACCGCCTTGCCGAGCCGTTGGATCACCTTGCGGCCGGTGTAGCGGTTGCCGGTGACGATCGTGTCCGGAGCATGCATGAAGGAGACCGGCGGCTTGAGCTTCCGCCTCTTGTGGCGAAGGATGAGGAGCGTGTAGCGGCTGTCCTCGTTCGGCACTTTGGAGAACAGCGACCAGCCGTAGAAGGGGATGATCTCATCGACGCCCGGCACGAGCTTCTGGCTCGCCGCGCCGGCGAAGCAGTAGACCAGGATGAGGATGGCCAGTTGCCGGCGGAGCCGGCGTAATCCGGAAGCTCGCATGTCCGGCGGCATTCTTTCTCAAATCGCACCCGATGCGCTATGGATGAAGACCCCGGTAATGGATCCACGGCTGGCGCGTTTCCTCGTCAGCCATGCTCGAAATCAGAGATCTTGTGAAGGTCTACCCGGGGCCGGTCGCAGCGCTCCAGGGCATTCACCTCGACATCCCCTCCGGAATGTTCGGCCTCCTCGGGCCCAACGGTTCCGGGAAGACCACGTTGATGCGCATCCTCGCCGGCCTGCTCGAGCCGACGTCCGGACGGGTACGGCTCGACGGCGTCGACGTGATCGGCAGGCCGGAGCTCGTCTGGCCGCGGCTCGGCCATCTCCCACAGTCGTTCGGTTTCTATCCGCATCTCACCGGCGAGGCGATGCTGACGCACATGCTGCGCTTGAAGGGTGTCGCGGCGCCGCTGGGTCTGCCTTCCCTCTGCGCCGAGCTCCTCGACCGCGTCAACCTCACCTTCGCCGCCGGGCGTGCGGTGAAGAGCTACTCCGGGGGGATGCGCCAACGGCTCGGCATCGCGCAAGCCATCGCCGGCGATCCTGGGCTGCTCATCGTCGACGAGCCCACCGCGGGGCTCGATCCCGAGGAGCGCATCCGTTTCTACCGTCTGCTCGCCGAGCTGGCGGAGGAGCGCACGGTGATCCTCTCGACCCATATCGTCGAGGACGTGGCCGTGCTCTGCCCGCGCTTCGCCGTCATCCGCTACGGCCGGCTGCTGGCCACCACGACGCCGGCCGACGCCAAGGCCGGGCTTGCCGGGGCGATGTACGAAGGCGAAGTCGACCGGGCGGGGCTTGCGGCGCTGACGCGGACCGCGCGCGTCACCCAGGCCCATCTCGTCGAAGGCCGCAACCGGGTACGGCTGCACGTGGCAGGCGGCCCGGCGCCGGCGGGCTTCGCTCCCACGGCGCCGACGCTCGAAGACGCCTACATGCTCCTCACGCAAGCGAGCGCCGAGGAGCCGCTTTGCGAAGCGGTGGCGTGATGAGCCTGGACCGGTTTGCGGTCATCGCCGGGCACGAGCTCCGTACGCAACTGGCCGGGCCGCTGTTCTGGGTCTTGCTGGCGTCGGTGCTCCTGGTGACGAGCACGCTCAACCCGGTGGCCATGATCCCTTCGGACGGCGCGGAGGTGGGAGGCGTCCGGGCGTTCATCAACTCGCCGCATGCCCTGGCCCAGACGTTCGCCCTGGGCAGCTTTCTGGCGTACACGTTCTTCGCGGCGTTCATGGCCGGTCTGTCGGTCCTGCGCGACGACGAATCCGGGATCGGCGACCTGCTGCACAGCACGCCGCTCACCGCCGCCGAGTACGTCCTCGGCAAGCTCGCCGGCGTGACCGCAGCGCTCGGCGTGGCCTTCGGGATCCACCTGCTGCTGGCGATCGGTTTCTATCAATACGGCGCGGAGAGCGGGAGCGCCCTTCACGGTCCCTTCCGTCTCGGTCATTACCTGCTCCCGGCGCTGGTGCTCGCCGCGCCCGGCATCTGGTGCTGCGCCGCGCTGGCGTTTGTGGTGGGGGAGCGGACACGGCGGCCGCTGGCGGTCTACGCGATACCGACCGTGCTGTTCGTGCTCACGCTCACCTTTCTGTGGACCTGGAGCCCGCCATGGCTCGACCCGAGGGTGGACCGACTGCTGATGCTCGTCGATCCCACGGCTCTCCGCTGGCTCAGCCAGACGTTGTTCCGGGTGGACCGCGACGTGGCCTTCTACAACACCGCCCCGCTCGCGTTCGATGCCACCCTGTTGCTGAACCGCCTGCTCGTCCTGGGCCTGCCGGCGTTGGCGGTGCTCGGCTCGATCCGCCATTTCCGCCAGTCGATCGGCGGGGCCGGCGCAGTCAGGAGCCGCCGCGCGCCGCGTGCGTCGGTCCCTGGCGGCGCGCCGGAACGCGGCGCCGCGGGCTTCGAGACGCTGCGCGACCTGGCGATGACGGCCCGGCCGCCCGGTCTGCTCGCCGGTACCTGGACGATCTTGCGGGCGGAGCTGCGGGAGCTGCGCCGGCAGCCGGCGCTCTATCTCTTCACGGCCTTCCTGATGCTGGTCGTCGTGGAGGTCGCCGGGACGGACGCCGACGCGTTCGGCGCGCCGGTCCTCCTGACGGCGGGCGGTCTGGCGGTGCGCACGCTGCCGGTGGTCACGATTCTGGTCTGCCTCTACCTGCTCTTCACCATCATCGAGTCCATGCACCGCGACGCGGCCACCGGCTTCGAGGCCATCGTCCACGGCTTTCCGGTCGCCACCGGCGCCATCCTCCTCGGCAAGGGGCTCGCCGCCGTCGCGGTCCTCGGCGTGCTCATTGCCGCGTGCGGGGCCGCCGGCCTCCTGCTGCTGGTGCTGCAGACGGGAGGCCGCGTCGAGCTGTGGCCGCTCGTGCTGGTCTTCGGCCTGGTGCTCGCTCCGACCTTCCTGCTCTGGACGGCGTTCGTCACCGCCCTCATGACAGTCGTCCGCCAGCGTTCCGCCGCGCTGGCTCTGGGTCTGGCCGCGCTGGCGCTGACGGGATTCCAGTTCGCTAGAGGCGCCATGACCTGGGCCTCGAACTGGCCGCTCTGGGGGGCGTTGCGCTGGAGCGACCTGGACACCTTTCCGCTCAATGGCGGCGCCCTGTTGCTCAACCGTGCCGCGGCCTTGGCGTTGACGGTCTTCCTCTCCGCTATCGCCTTCATCTTCTTCACCCGCACCGAGCGCGATGCGGTGACGGCTCTGGAACGGCTCCGGCCCGCGCGGCTGCTCCGGGGCGCGCTCCGCCTCGCGCCTTTCGCCCTGCTGCCTGTGCTGGCGATCGGTTTCCTCGGTATCCAGGTGCGCGACGGATTTCAGGGCGAAGCCGCCGAGACGCAGGCCCGGGAGTATTGGCGCCGGAACGCCGCCACGTGGCGCGAGGCCGTGCCCCCTGCCGTCACCTACGTCGACGTCGAGCTCGACCTCGAACCGTCCACGCGGCGCGCGCGTGTCCAGGGGACCTACACACTGGTCAATCCCACCGCGGAGCCGATGCGTTGGCTGCCTTTCACGGTGGGGCCGTCGTCGGGCCCGGTCGCCTGGCAGGTGGACGGCCTGCCGGTGAGCGCGGACGACCGGGCCGGCTTGCACATCCTGACGCTGGCGGCGCCGCTGCCGCCGGGAGGAACGGTGCGCGTCGGCTTCGCCTATACCGCGATCCATCCCCGGGGCTTGACCCGCAACGGCGGCGGCACGGGCACTTTCATCCTCCCCGCGGGAGTGCTGCTGTCGACGCATCGCGGAGATTTCCTACCGGTACCGGGTTTCGTCGCGGAGACCGGCATGGGTCAGGAAGACCGGCCGGAGCCGGCTGTGTTCCCCGACGGCTCCAGCCCATCGCCGCGGCCGGGCTCTGACCGGAGGGCGTCGTTCATGACGCGGGTGAAGGTCCGTGCGCCGAGCGCCTATACCGTCAACTCCGTCGGTGTGAAGACGGGGGAATGGACCGAAGGCGGACGGACCACCGTGGTCTGGGAGAGCGACCATCCCGTCGGCGCGCTGAACGTCCTCGCAGGCCGGTGGGATGTTCGCCAGAGGGAAGGCAGCGCGGTGTTCTTCCATCCGGCGCATCCCTACAACGTGGACGAGATCCTGGGGACGCTGGTGGCGGCGCGCGTCCGCTATTCGGAGTGGTTCCATCCCTACCCCTGGCGGGAGCTGCGCCTCAGCGAGTTCCCGGACCTCGAGACCAACGCGACCGCCTTCCCGACAAACATCAGTTTTTCGGAGGGGATCGGCTTCCTGACCGGCGGTGGTCCGGGCGCCGGGCTGGCGTTCAGCGTCACCGCGCACGAGGCGGCGCACCAATGGTGGGGCCACCTGCTCGCCGCCGGCGACGGGCCGGGCACCGGCTTGCTCGTCGAAGGAATGGCTAACTATTCGGCCCTGCTCCTGCACGAAGCGGAGGGCGGGCCCGCCGCCCGGATCGCCTTTGCCCGGCAGCTCGAACGTGGCTATCTCGAACGGCGGCGGGTGAGCGCGGAGCGCGCCGTCCTCGACACCGTCGAGCGGACCGCGAGCGACGAGGCCGTGCTCTCCCAAAAGGGTGCCTGGGTACTGTGGATGCTGCATAACCACCTGGGCCGGGAACGGATGCTCGCGGGTCTGCGGGAGCTGATCGGGCACCACCTGACGAGCGGAAGGTATGCCACACCGCGGGATCTGGTGGCGGCGCTCGAAGCGCAGGCGGCGGACCCGGCGGCATACCGGGCCGTTGTCGAGCAATGGCTCGCCGGCGTCGTGCTCCCCGAATACGGGGTGTCCGCCGCCGCCGTCGAGCCGACCGCGGACGGCTGGCGGGCCGAGGCGACGATCACCAACCTCGGCACCGGCACCGCGGTGGTCGAAGTCGCCGCGGTGCGGGGAGAGAGGGAGAGGCGTACCGTGCTGCGGCTGCCGCCCGGACGCTCCGGACAGGCGGTGTGGAGGCTGGATTTCCGGCCCGAGCGCATCGTCGTCGATCCGGACGCGCTCGTCCTCCAGCTCAACCGGGACCGCGCCGTGGCCGAGTTGCCTCGGCCCAGGGGCTAGGGCCGGTCAAAAGCCAGGACCCGGTGGTCGAGGAGGTCTGCCACATACAGGTTCCCCTCGTCGTCCACCGCCAGGGTGTTGGGCTGGCAGAGGCTGTCCGCGTCCGGGCTCTCGGGGCAGTTGCGGGTGGTGAAGTCGCCGCGCTGGCCGAAGACCTGCACCGCCTGCGGACGATCGAGCGGCCTCTTGTAGCGGATCACCCGGCTGTTGCCCGCATCGGCGACGTACAGGTCGCCCGAGACCGGATCGACGGCGACACCGGCAGGCGACCTCAGGGTCGACCTGCGGGTCGGCGGGTTCGGCCGGTACCCGTCGAGGCCCAGCTGGCCGAGGACTCCGTCCGGCTCCGTGTCGGTGGTCCTCGGGGAGCGGTAGGTGAGGACGCGGTGGTTGCCGGTGTCGGCGACGTAGAGGTTGCCCTGGTCGTCGAGGCCGACGCCGGCCGGACCGCAGAGGCCGGCGCTGCCGCGGAGGCAGCGGCCGGTGCGGAACCTGTCTTGCTGGCCGAACACCCGGTTGGCGCTCTGGCCGTTGCGCACCGGCCCCTGGAAGAAGAGGACGCGGCTGTTGCCGCTGTCGGCCACATAGAGGTTGCCCCGCTCATCCACCGCGACGCTGTAGGGAGAGCAGAGGCTGGAGGAGCTCAACCCGCCGAGGTTGCACGCGCCGGAGGTGAAGGAGTCCCCCTGGCCGAGCACCCGGTCGGCGACCGTATCGGTGGCGAAGGGCGCGTCGAAGACCAGGACCCGGTTCAGGTCGGCGTCGGCGACGTAGAGGTTGCCGGCTCCATCGACCGCCAGTCCCGAAACGGACTGGGAGATCTGCGCCAGACAGAGCCCCTCCGCGCTGGGGGCGGCGTCGGTGCAGGTGAAAGGCGTGGTGTAGACGTTGCGGGCGCCGATCACCAGGTCGGCCGGGGCGCCATTGGCGAAACCCGCCGCGTCGCGCCACGCCAGGATGCGGGCATTGCGCGAGTCGGTCACGTAGAGACGGTTCGGGGTGACGCTGCGGTCGACGGCGATCCCGGAAGGATCGGCGAAGCCCCGTCCATCAATGAAGTTGGGGTTGATGTGCCGCAGGTTCACCTGCCCGAGGACGCGGTCCGGCCTCTGGTCGGCGGCCGGCGCGTCGTAGCGCAGGACGCGGTTGTTGAGGCTGTCGCCCACGTAGAGGTTGCCGTGGCCGTCGACGGCGGCACCGAAGGGGATGCAGAGCCCGCGGGTGAACGATCCGTCGGGAAGGCAGCCGTCCGCATCGGAGGTGAGGCTGCCCTGTTTGCCGAAGACGCCGTCCGGCACGGCGTCGGTCGTCAGGGTGGCAGCGAACAGGACGACCCGGCGGTGCAACGGCTCGACGACGTAGAGGTTGCCGGCGCCGTCGACGTCGATCGCCCAGGGCGCGCACAGGTTGCCCGTGGCGCTCGGCGTCTCCCGGTCGCAGCCCTGGTCGAAGCCGGCGGTGAAGTCGCCGCCCTGGCCGAAGATGCGGTCGGCGACGAGGTCGGTGGTCAGCGGAATGTCGTACTCCAGCACGCGATTGTGCAGGGTGTCGGCGATATAGACGTTGCCGGCGGCATCGACCGCCACGTCCGCGGGGCTGCAGAGGCTGTCGGCGCTGGCTGCGAAGATGTCGCAGCCGCTTGCGGAGAAGCTGCCGCTGAAGACCAGGTCGGCGGTGGTGTCGGTGGTCCGCGGCGTCCGGAAGACCAGCGCTCTGAAGTTGTCGGTCACATAGAGGTTACCGGCGGCGTCGACGGCGAGCCCGGTCGGGATGCAGAGCCGGTCGGCGGTCAGAGGACCGCCGGTGCCGTTGATGTTGCACCCCCGCTCTTCCGTGGTGAAGCTGCCGTCTTGGCCGAAGACCCGATCGGCCGTGGTATCGGTGGTGAAGGGGGAGTCGAATTCCAGCACCCGGAAGTTCCCCGCGTCCGCGACGTAGAGGTTGCCCTCCCGGTCCACCGCCAGGCCGCCATAGCTGCCGTACCAGGAAGAGGTGCAGATCGTCCGGGCGCTGCGGCCGCCCGTATTGCAGCCTGTCGAGAGGAAGTCCGGCTGTCCGAGGACGAGATCGGCGGGCTGGCCGTTGGCGAGCCCCTCGGCGTCGCGCCAGGCGAGCACCCGGTTGTTCCAGAAATCCAGGACATAGAGGCGGTTGGGGGTGACGCTGGCGTCGACGGCGATCGCAGTGGGTCCGGAGAGACCCCGGCTATCGACCAGGTTGACGCTCTTGTGGGTGAAGTCGAGCTGGCCGAGCGCACGGTCGGCTGTCGTATCCCCGGCCGCAGCCAGGCACGGCGCGGTGGAGGAGGCGGCGAGAGTGAGAACGGTCAGGAATCGCAGCGCCCGGAACACGGGAGAGCTCCTTTGGAGAAGTGCCGCTCGAGGTTTAGCAATTTCATCAGCTGTTGAAGGGATTTCGGAGCTTGTCGTTCCCCATTTCGGCTCATGGAACTGGTGTATAGTACCGCTTTCCCCATGGCGTATCTTCAATGGCTGCGCGAGGAGGTCCAGGCGGACTGTCCTCTCTGCGGTGACGCGGGTGCGAAGAGAGCGGTGCTCTCCACCGACCACGTCCTGCCCGGATACCCGCGCATCACCCTTCTGAGTTGCCCGGGCTGCGGCGCCGCCTTTCTCCAGGACCTCACGCCGCCCGACTACGAGACCAGCATGGCGGTCCAGCTCGACTACTACGTCGAGCAGGGGGCCGGTATCGACTGCATCGTGGCGCCGCTGTTGCGCCTGCCGCCCGAGTCGGTCCGGCGTTGCCTCGACGTCGGGTGCAGCTTCGGCTTCGCGCTCGATTTCAGCCGCTTCGCGTTCGGCTGGGAGGTGCTCGGCGTCGACCCTTCGCCGCTCGCCGCGGCGGGCGCCGAGGCCCTGGGCGTGCCGATCCGCCGCTCCTATTTCAGCGCCGACCTCGACCTCGGGCCCGAGCCTTTCGACCTGGTGCTGTGCTCGGAGATCCTCGAGCATCTCGCCGAGCCCCAGGCCCTGCTCGTGGCGATGCGCGAGCGGCTGTCGCCCGAGGGGCTGCTCGTCCTCTCGACGCCCAACTGCGCGATCGTGCGGAGGGAGACGGAAGAGGGAGTGCTCGGCCGCGCCCTGAGCCCGGGGCTTCACCTCGTGCTCTATGACCGCGGCGCGCTCTCGCTTCTCCTAGCGAAAGCAGGCTTTTCCGAGGTCCGTATCGAAGAGTCGCCGGAGACGCTCCGCGCCTATGCGGCGTGCTCCCCGTCGGCGCTCGAACGGATGCGGCCGGAGTCCCCGGAACGTACCCTCGTGCGCAGCTACTTCGGCGGCCGGGCGGCCCAGGCTCCGCCCGATTCCGTTCTCGCTTGCGGCTTTGCCTGGCGGCATTTCAGGGAGTGCGTCAACGCCGGCCTCTATGAGGAGGCGGCGGCGAGCCGGGCCGTCCTGTCGCGGATCTACCAGGCGCGCTACGGGCTCGACCTGGAGAGGCCCGCTGAGGTGATGGCCACTTTCCAACGCTCCCCGCCGGCACGGGCGGGGCAGACCTATCCCTTCAACCTGACCGGCGCGCTCTTCTTCTCGGGCATCCTCGAGCTCAACAGCCTCGGCCGTCCCGACCGGGCCGCCGAATATTTCGCGGCGGCCCTTGCGGCAGGCACCGCCCTGCTGGCGGAGCAGCGCCCGTCCGGGCTCTGTGACGGGGAGACGGAGGACCTCACGGAGCTGAGCCGCAAGCACCTGCCCATGGCTCGAAACCTCAATGCAGGGGCGGGGCTTGCCCCCGACCGG
>Ga0307468_100000185_pt1 | contig 14769 bp, 9 predicted proteins | sample atmdna_FD_203085 | JGI IMG/M metagenome (GOLD analysis project Ga0307468, IMG submission 203085) | Hardwood forest soil microbial communities from Morgan-Monroe State Forest, Indiana, United States - atmos_gases AM2C_05 | ecosystem: Environmental > Terrestrial > Soil > Temperate forest > Bulk...
CCGTTGATCGTCGCTGGCATTCTGTTCGGCGTCATCCTGATCTCGATCTGGATCTCGTATCGCAGCGTCAAAGAGTCTGCAGTGGCGGTTGGTCGTGAGCGTTTGTTCAGTTTGACTCTACAACTGGCAAATCAAACAGAGCAATCGCTCCCGCTGGTTCTGGGCCGGACTTTCAGTGCGGCAAACGAACCCGCCATTCGTGCGTTTCTTCAATCTCCTTCGGCGGCGACGAGGCCGGCCGCGGTTGCCGTTTTGCAACAGTTTAACCACACACTGGATCCCAGCAGTGTGCAGGTCGAATTGTGGAATGCGAACGCAGTCGTTTTGATAGAGCCGAGCAGCGCTCCGCCCGAGACTGCCGATTTGGACATCGAGTTCAAGCAATCCGCGACGGATCCATTCAAAGCGGCGGGCCCAATCCGAGTGGTTAAAGGCTTGGTCGTCTATGCGGCAGTCGCTGCGGTTAAGGATGAGGCCGGAAAGCCGATCGGCTTTCTGGTCAGGTGGCGTCGCGTCTCATCCGCCCAAAATGTCCGGGAACAAGTTGCCGATCTGCTCGTCAGCCAAGGGGCCCTGTACTACGGTAACACCCGCGGAGACATCTTTACCGATCTAGAGAAGATTGTGCCCAAGCCTCCGGTGCACCTTAGTTTTATTCTCAAGGTCGCTCATTACAGCCGGGACGGTAATTCTGTGATGGCTTTGGGTCGGCCGATTAACGGGACCCCATGGTATGTCGTAGTTGAGTTCCCCGATCAGATGTTCCTCACTCAAGCTAACACATTTCTCCGGCAGATGGTCTTGATTGGCTCCATTTTATTCACAGTAGGCGTGGTGGGTTCTTTTGCGCTCGCCAGTCACATGACACGCCGACTCCGTTTACTCACCAAAGCTGCATCTGCAATGGGTCGCGGAGATTATTGCTCCCTCGTGGCAGTCCGCGGGAATGATGATGAACTTGACCAGCTGGCCAATGCGTTTAATTTTATGTTGGTTAAAGTGTGGGAAACTCAGCTGGAACTGGAGAGGCAAATGTTGGAAAGGACTGCCTGCTTCGAGGCCGCTCCCAACGCCATGCTGATGATCGACGAGCAGGGCCGTATGACTCTGGTAAACGCTCAACTGGAACAACTCTTTGGTTATCAGAGAGCGGAACTGTTGAATCAACCGGTGAAAATGTTGGTCCCGGAGCGCTATCGCACTGCTCATCAGGAGCATGGCGAGAACCTCTTGTCCTCTCTCTCTGCGCGCGCGATGGGTGCAGACCGCGATCTCTATGGCCGTCGTAAGGATGGCACCGAAGTGCCCATCGAGGTCAGACTCAATCCGATCCGCACGAACAAAGGCGCGTTCGTGGCCAGCATTATTGACATTACCGAACGCAAACGGGGCGAGCATGCCTTATGAGCAGAGCGAGCAGAGTCTCTAGCAGGGGGAAAACTTGGCCACGGAGGCACAGAGACACAGAGAAGAGCTTATCAGTAGTCAGTGAGAATTGCCGACAAAACAGCCCTTTCTAATTCGTTCATGTTCTCCGTGCCTCCGTGCCTCTGTGGCTATTCTTAGTTTTTCAAGCAGCCTGCTAGACCATCATCGTAACGGACGAGATGTGATCCGCCAGTACAATTCGGACGTTGTTCTACATCACGAGAACCGAGGGCCGGCAAACCAGGACTCATCGCTTTACGATAAGATTTACACCTCTTCGCGTCACGGGTTGCGCCTGGAGTTCGATAGTAACCGGAAGACTCTCAATTCCCGATGGAGTTCGCGCACGAACTTCAATTCTTCCCGCAGGAAGGCCACGGAGAAGGTACGAACCGCTCTCGCCTGTTGCTACTTCTATCTGTCCGATTATGACGCGTGCTTGTTTGACCGCCTCATCTTTATCCGGCTCGAACGTTCCGTTGCCGTCCTTGTCGATGAAAACGATGCCAGAGACTGCACGCTCAGCTATCTGTGGGATATCGAAATAGAAGTTTTCTAACGGTTCGACAGTGATCTGCCAGGAACTTTGCGACGGCATGCGAAAGTTCGCGGGCAGGGTGGTTCGATCGATTTCCAGCTTGTACCTGCCGGGGACAAGACTGCGAAATTGATATGCGCCGCTGGCATTCACCGTCACGCTGAGAGGGGCGCCAATCTTGTCGACCGGATATAAGCTGACGCGTACACCCGGCAGGCCCGGTGCGGTGCCCGCCGTTTGCTCGCCCTTAAGTAAAAGGTCGTTGAAAACACGCCCAGCCACCGAGCCGAAATTCGAGACACCAAAAGCCAGATTAAGAGTGTGTCGACTGAGAAGGCGGACATTCTGCTCGCTTGCCGTAGTCGCTCTTAGACGCACTCCCAAATCGTCCGAAATCATCGCGACATTGTATTCGCCGGCATTCATTTGGAAGCGAAAGTGGCCGCTCCCATCTGTTATCGCGGTCCGGTCTCCATCTATTTGTACTCTCATGCCGGCCATGCCCGGCTCGCCCGGATCGTCACGACCGTTGCCGTTTAGATCGAAAAAGATGCGACCCTGAATTAGGCCGCGATCCAATCCGAGCACTCTCGAAAACTGAAAGCCGCCTCCACTTGCGGCGCCAAAGCGATGCACGTAAGAGATGGTGAGCATGGGGTCACTGTTTGCAAAGTCCAGCGCGAAAGACCTCCAGCCGCTCACTTGCACGGAGTTGGCCGCGTCCAGGACCACGTTCATGCTAAATGAAGTCGCAACGCTTCGCTGTTCCCGCGCCAGAATTTCGCCCGAGCTGTATCTCACTTCGCCGGCGAAATTAATCCGCGAGAATGCGGTCTGGAGGCGAAGTCCTATGTCGAGGCCACGTGTTTGAGGCAAATCGACCCCAGGTAGCAATAAGCCAAGCGAGTCGCGATTCGTCTGCAGGAAGCGCGCCGGGTCGGAAGCAAACGCGCGCTGCAACAGCGGAGGCAGAAGTTGCGGATTGCGGACGATGAGCCCGGCGAGGGAAGGAGTCCGGCGCGTATAGTTGACGAAGCTGGTGGCCGAGCCTCCTTTAAAAGAAAAGCGGAGTTGGTCGTGGAGATTTATGCCGCTCTCAGTCTCGGCGTCCGTGCGAGTCTCGCGGCTGGAATTCAATCGTACTTCAAAGTAATTAGCCCAGCTCTTGTTGAAACGAAAGTCGTGGCTAACCGTAGCGGTGCGTGTTTCAAATCGAAACCGCGTTCCGCCTGCTGACCCGCCTGTTTCGATCTGCTGCTGCGCATAGCGAAAACCAAATCGCGAGTTCTGGTCGATCCGGTAGCTTGCGCTCGCGAAAAGTGTCGAGCGGTTAAAAGCCGCTCGCCCGGCATTAGCAGGCGGGGCAATCGCCATGCGGATGTAATTGAGGGAAGCATTAAAGCGACTGTGAGGCTGCCACCGGAGGCCGAACGCTTTTGTCTCACGACCGCCCGGTTGCGCGCCGATGCTGATTAGCGGAGAGCGTCGATCAAGCCGGAGGATCTCACTATAGACATTAAACGGTCCGGGTTTCAGATCGAGGCGCGCCCGCCATGAAAGCCCGCCGTTGGCATAGGCTCCTTCGCCTTCTACCTCGATACTTTTGCGCGGCACATAGCGTCCGTTGACCTGCCAGACTTTGCCACCGCTGCCCAAGTTATTGTTTCGCTGCGGCGAGACAATCGAGAATCCCGCGCGCACTTGCCATAATTGTCTCTGCGCAACGGGCACCGTCACTCCCGCCAGACGACCCTGATTCTTGTCAAAGAAAGAGAGTGAGGGACGCGCTACGCCTGCGAACAATTCCACGCCACGCAGTTGCGAGGCAGGCGCGGAAACCAGGTGAAAGCCACGCATGGCGTAATTGTTGAAGCTAAGGGTCGAGAGATTGATTTCACTATCCAAGATATCCACCGTGCCGGAGGGGCCGTCGACGCCAAGCGATAGTCGGTTCAACCCTAAGCCAGGTGCTGCCGCACGCACACTGTGCTGGTCGCCCCGACCCATGAATCTAAACAGGTCGCCGGAAAAGCGGAGCATGCGCCCTTGCGTCAACTTCCGCTGGAACTCCAGGTTCTGGCGGAGCATCGCAGGACTTGCTCCGAAAGGCGCCGTATACGAGATCGCATACGATCCGGACAAGCCGGCCTGCCCGAACGTGGACGAATCCGTGGATGGTGTCTTCCGCTGTGTCGTAGCTTGCGTTTGCCCGACTACTTCGATAAGAAACGTAAACCGCCGCTGTCCATCGAAAGCGATGAGAATGGTTTCGCCGACATGAAGACCCTTGAGCCTGAGACCGCCGACATTCACCTCGGCGGAAGCGATTTCCGGAGAGACTATCAGCACCGAAGTCATCGGAACTGCGAAAGCGATATCGCGAGTCTCGCCAATGACGACACGCATGCGCGGCGCCTGAGTTCGTTCAGGCGCTTGCGCGCGCGAAACACTCTGTTGGGTGGTCCGGCCCTGAGATGGAGACTGCGTGATTGCATTTACGAGCTTTCCAACCATCGCTGAAGTCGTTTCCGTAAGCGGAAAAGGAGCGGCTACAGCTAACACGACTAAGAGCACGCACAAAAATCTCACGTGACGGCAGCTCGTGGATCGCGCTCTTTTGAGGGATTGTCTTCGGAATGACATCGCAGGCAACCAGTAGTGGAACAAGGATGAGTTAAGGAACGATTAAGGGAAGTTCATAAATGAGAGTGGCTGGTTCCATTCCCACACGGTCGTAACTCAGGGTTATGACAGACGTATACTTCCCAGTGGGCAGTTCTCCGGACCATGGGGCCCGCATTATGTTTCGCTGGCTGGGCAGGTATCTCTTCTCCTGAATAGTCCCTCGTCCCGCAAGGCCTCCTGACGAGTTAAGGATGGCGAACGCGCCGCGCATGCGAACATTTGCAGTGCTGCGGTTGTGCAGATCAAGCTCGATCGCAAGCTCGGCCGACGCGCTTGGTGGCGAAATCTTCCCGCCTAAAATCTCGACATTGTATTCTGAGCCATCCAGGGTAGTGAGGATGATCAATCCGCGGAAGCGAACGCCGATTGAGGCAGTGGCCGTGCTGCCTACCAGCACCGCGGCAGGCGTCGTCGATGCACCCGCTGGCAGCGCCTCAAAGATCGGCATGCTGTAATAACTCCCCGTGGCTGTTTGCGGAACGGTAATAATAGCTTTCACTGCCATCGAGCTTCTCGGTTCAACAATCACGTTGGCAGGTAAGAACTGCACCCACAACGAGGCCGAACGCGGTAGCGTACCTGGATTACCCGTTAACCGGTTGTTGTGTTCGTCGTACCAGACGTCTGCCACCGAACATTCAACGCGCAGACGAGTTCCGGTGTTGTTAGTAAGAGTGAATGTTTGGGCGTAGCTAGCGCCGCGCTTCACTTTGGCGTCAATGGAAACGGGTGTGACGGCGACAGAATTTTGCTGCGCTTGTGCGTAACCGAAACAGGATTGCAGGAGGGCGCAAGCGAAAAGGATGAAGGATATATGCTTAATCATGTTGCTCACCTGCCTTGATTAAAGGTGCCCGCTTGCCGTGTACAACCACTTCTTCCTCCAGTATTCGTGAAAATAAAGCTTGTGGTTCTCAGGCAAACGGGCGTGAAGACTCTTGAAGTATCCAGAGTTCCTTACGGCTGTACCGTGATGGTGTAAATCAATGTTGCCGTCTTTGCGCCACTCGCCTCCGTCCTCGGGATGTAGAAGCCGACGTAGCGCTCGTTGCTTGAGCCGCTTGCCGCATTCGAAACTGCGGCTGCGGGCGTGCTGCTGACCGTTGAGCTGGAAGAGATGGATGAGCTACCTTCGCGAGCCAGATCTTCGTCGCCACTGATGCCGGCCTCGACTGTGATGTCTGCGGTTTCGGTAGTGAATCCAGAATAGACCGGCATCAAGTTAATGGGCGTCTTATACAGCGCACCTGACGAGTCTACCGACACGCTAACTCCTGCTGTAGGCGTGCCAAGACCCAGACCGTTGACGTTGCCGAACGCGATGCTGAAGAGGCCCGTTGCGTTGCTCCCGCTCACAGCGGCGCCGCCGGCGCCTGTTGATATGTTGAGTTGCACCGCCGTCTGGACCGTTGCTGACATTTCCAGATTCGACGTAGTTGTGTCGTTGTCGGAAACCGGCCCCTGCGCAGCAGCTATTCCGGCGAAAGCGAACAGGGCTATCACGACAAATGAGTAACGTAGGAAAGTTCTGATTGACATTTTGTTTGCTCCTTAGATTTGGATTACTTTGCATTCAAAACCAGCATCGAATTACCACGGTCCCAGGTCTGACCCTTTGGTTTACTTGGGCGTAATCCTTGCCGGTGCCGAGAGTCGATGGCCAAAATGCGTGATGCTTTCTACTCGCGCCACCACTATTTCTGCCACTTCATTTATCCCATGTGGAGATTAAATTATGAATAGGGAGAGATAATACGGGGTGTCAGGAGATTCCCTGCCATACGGAAAACTTGCCTACTGAACCTCCAGCGCTCAGAAGGGGTTTAGTTGTCGAGCGCGTAAATCCGGGAACTAGCCGCACTGGGTATGACAGTCTCACCGAGGTCGGAGTCACAGTTCTCAATTAACAGCTGTTTCAAGCTTTCAGCAGGAATTGCCTTACTAAACAGCCATCCTTGCATTTCGTCACATCTTAGAAGACGTAAGAATCTAAGCTGCTCTTCTGTCTCGACGCCTTCGGCGATGACCTTCAATCGGAGATTTTGGGCCAGCGTTATTATGGCCATGATTATCGCCGCATCGGTAGGGTCGGACGTCGCGTCACGAACGAAGGACTGATCGATCTTCAACCTATCAATGGGAAATCGCTTAAGATAGGAGAGTGAAGAATAGCCGGAACCAAAATCGTCAATCGCTATCTGGATCTGCATCTCTTTGAGCTTACGCAGCGTAACGATCGCCCGCTCTGCATTTTTCATGATCGAGCCTTCAGTTAGCTCGAATTCAAGATAAGTGGGATCGAGTCGGCTCTCCTCTAATACACGCGCGACGGTTTCTATCAGATTGGGTTGCTCAAATTGTCGCGGCGAGAGATTTACCGACATTCGTAGCGGCGGCAAGCCTTCCTCTTGCCAAGCTTGGTTCTGAGCGCAGGCCTCCCGCAACGTCCATTCGCCGATGGGCACAATCAGGCCGTTGCTTTCAGCCAGGGGAATGAAATCTCCCGGCGAAACGAATCCGAGATCTGGAGACTGCCAACGGATTAGTGCTTCGACCGCCAGGATTCGTCCGCTGATGATGTCGACCTGGGGTTGGTAGTAAAGCACGAACTCCTCGCGTTCAAGGGCCCGGCGCAAGGCGCTCGCGAGAGTCAGTTGTTCGACTGCTCGCGCATTCATGCCTTCGGTATAGAACTGATAACCGTTGCCGCCGTGTTCCTTTACCGTATGCAGGGCGGCCCCGGCATTTCTTAGCAGGGCCTGCGGATCCGCTCCATCATCAGGGTAAAGACTAATACCGACGCTCGCGGTGGAATAGAGTTCGTGACCATCAAAGCTGAAAGGCGCTTTGAGTGCCTCAAGAATATTGTGGGCAACTTCGAGCGCGTTCTTTTTTGTGCGTCTGGCAATCCTGCCGGCGTCCTCCTTGCGACTTATCTGAGTCAGCAGCAAGGCAAATCTATCGCCGGCAAACCGCGCGACCGTGTCGCTGGCGCGGAGACAACCGGTTAGTCGGTCGGCTACGCCGCGAAGCAAGAGATCACCCGTGCTATGGCCCAATGTGTCGTTGATGTTTTTGAGACGATCCAGATCGAGCAACATCACGGCCAGCATTTGCTCATTTCGCTGAGCGAGATTCAGCGCTTGCGGCAAGCGATCCTCGAATAACGTTCGGTTCGCCAACCCAGTAAGAGAATCGTAGCAAGCCAAATAACTTATTCTCTCTTCCGCCTGCTTTCGGGCGGTGATATCCATCATCGAACCAATCATCCGGAGGGCTTTTCCCGCATCATCGCGCAAGATGAAAGCGCGATCGATGACTAGCGCGTATGAACCGTCAGCGCGGCGATAACGATACTCATCTGACCAGAACTTGGCGTCACCCTCGATAAAAGCTGGAATGCTCAGGCTCACCCGGTCCCTGTCCTCGGGATGGAGGCGGTCTTGCCACCACGTGGTTTCGACGCGTCCTCCTCCGTTTTCATAACCGAAAAGTGGCCGAACAGCTTCGCTCCACCACACCGTGTTGGAAACAATGTCCCAGTCCCAAATCGCATCATTGGTCGCGCGAGTCACAAGTTGAAAACGCTCTTCACTTTCACGCAGCGCGGCCGTTACTCTTGCCTTTTCCCTTTCGGCCTCTTTCTTCTCCAATGCGTTGAGCACGGCTGATGGCAGCCGCTTTAGACTGGTCTTCAGAATGTAGTCATCGACGCCCTCTTTCATACATTCGACGGCTTTTTCCTCGGTCATCGATCCGGTAACCAGGATAAACGGCACAACAAGGTTCCGCTCCTTGAGTAATCGAAGCGCTTCGAGCCCGCTGAACTGAGGCAGATTGTAATCCGAGAGAACTATGTCCGGCTCGAAGTCCGCGAGGGCTCGGAGGAACGTTTCTTTGTCATCTACCTGTTGCGACGAAAACGCGATATTTGCCTTGCGCAGTTCGCGCACGATGAGCTCCGCATCGGTGGCGACGTCTTCGAGGATAAGTACCTGAGCATTCTTATTCATTTTGGCTCCTCCAATTCGAGGTCCGCGCGGATTTTCGTTCACCAACATCCTAAGCGTGGTTTTTTGTTCAAGCGTGGCTGCCAACTCAATTCGTTTCCGAACGACTCGGAACGATTTGATCATGCAAGCGCGGAGAAATTCTGCGACGAGCCGAGGCCGTCGAGAGTGGCTAGCTGTTGGATCTCGAGGATGCGCGAGCTTAAACGTTCATTCGCGGACTGGAGCTCGGCACGCTTTTTGTTTGTTTCGAAGAGTTCCAGCGCTCGCTTGACTGTTAACTGCAAGTCGTCGTTGTTCCATGGCTTAGTCACGTAGCGATAAACTTCACCGCAGTTGATGGCCTCGACCAGAGCTTCAATATCCGTATAACCAGTGAGAATAATTCGCACCATTCGCGGACGGAGCGCGACCGTTTGCTTAAGCAATTCAATTCCGGTCATTTCCGGCATGCGTTGATCGGTAATAAGTAAAGCCACCTCATGCTGTTGAAGAAGCTTCAGCGCTTCAGACCCGGCGCCCGCCGTCAGGACTTCGCAGCCGTCTCGGAAAAGTCGCGCCAGAGCCCGCAGGTTGGCTGGCTCGTCGTCAACGATCAGAATTTTGTAAGGCATCGGAGATCCTCCTGATTGAGTAACCTATTCTTAGTTCTGTTGTTCCCTCAAAGGGTCGGCCTCTTCAGAGGAATCAGAGTGGTAAATGTTGTACCCCTACCCGGCTTGCTCTCTACAGTGATTGTGCCGCCGTGTCGCTCGATGATCCCGTAGCTAATCGACAAACCGAGTCCCGTTCCTTCCCCTATTGGCTTCGTCGTAAAGAAGGGATCGAAGACTCTTTTTAGATGTTCCGGGTCGATGCCGTTCCCGCTATCGCTGATCCTCACCATCACTACTTCGTTCTCCAGACCTGTTTCGATTCGTATTTCGCCCGAACTATCGCCAATTGCCTGGGCGGCGTTCGTCAGCAAATTCATCCAAACTTGATTGAGCTGACCGGCAAAGCATTCCATTGGAGGTAGGTCGCCGTACTGGCGTTTGAGTGTGATGTGATTCGAACCAAAGTACTGCGGCAACAGACGGACCGTCGCATCGATGCCTGCATGCACTTCAATCTTCTTCAATTCCGCCTCGTCCAGCCGTGAGAAGGTGCGTAGGTTCAGTACAATGTCGCGGATCCGTCGCGCCCCTTCCCGGCAATCCGCAATAATTGAAGAGAGCTCGGAAAGCAACGTTTCATAATGGATCTCCTGTTTAGTCTTGGTTGCTCGTGAAGCCAATTCCGGCGAAAGGGGTCCGCCATCATAAACCGCCAACAACTGCTGAAGTCCGTCGGCACATTTGCCGAGACTTTCCATGTTGCTGTAGATAAAGCCGGCCGGGTTATTAAGCTCGTGCGCCACCCCAGCAGCCAACTGACCAACCGAGGCCATTTTTTCGCTGTGCACCAGCTGAGCTTGCAAGCGTTCAAGTTCTGTCTTTTGCGACGCCAACTGTTCGTTACGCCGCTCAAGGTCCTGCTTGTAACGCTTGGCGTCTCGTAACAGCGCGCGGCGTTCCAAAGCCCGGGCCACGCTCAATTCGAGTACGTCCAGATCGCAAGGCTTAACGAGATAATCGAAGGCGCCAATACGCAAGGCGTCGATCACTCGTTGGCTGCGATCTATTCCGGACACAATGACGACCGTAACGTCGGGAAAATCGCTGATAATCTTGCGCAAAAGTTCGATGCCACTCAGACCTGGCATTTGCACGTCCAGCAGAGCAAGCGCGAACTCATCTTCAGCCAGACAAATCAGAGCTTCCTGAGCATTCGCTGCGGTTGTGCATGCATAGCGTTCCGCGAGGCTCGCCACAAAGAGTCTACGTACAATTTCTTCATCGTCAACGATGAGAATGCGGTCGCTCTGTTCTGGAACTTGTTCGTGCAAGGTCGCCTCGCTAAACCCCGGGTCCGGGGCCGCTTTCAACCATCACGCCAGTGCTTCTCGGGCTTTCAGCGCCAGCGCATCCGGAGTGAAAGGTTTCTGGATGAAGTTAATTCCTGCCTCCAACACACGGTGATGGATGATGGTGTCGTCCGTATAACCTGACATGTAGAGCACTCGTATTTCCGGCCGCAAGGACGCCAACCGGCCGGCGAGTTCACGTCCGCTCATCTCCGGCATGACCACATCGGTCAGCAAAAGATCAATCGCGTCTGGTTTGTCTTCAGCCAGCCGAATGGCATCTTTCCCGCTAGCAGCTTCGATTACGCGATAGCCGCGGCTTTCCAATACCTGTTTCGCCAGGCGACGCACAATGTCTTCGTCCTCAACCAGCAGAATTGTTTCAGTTCCGCCCGGGATTTCCGCCGGCGCAGCCTCATGCTTGTATCGTTCGGCACGTTCATCGACGCGGGGGAGGTAAATCTTGAAAGCCGCACCTTTGCCGACTTCGCTGTAGATCCAGATGTAGCCTCCGGACTGCTTCACAATTCCGTAGACCGTTGACAGCCCCAGACCGGTTCCTTTGCCAAGCTCCTTGGTGGTAAAAAATGGCTCGAAGACATGCTGCTGAGTGTCTTGATCGATTCCCAGTCCAGTGTCGCTCACTGCTAACATGACATAGGCGCCGGGGACCACGGATACATGGTGTCGGACATACGTCTCGTTGAGATAGGCGTTGGCCGTTTCAATAGTCAATTTGCCCCCGGAGGGCATCGCATCGCGCGCGTTGAGCGCCAGGTTCATGATTACCTGTTCCATCTGACCGGGATCAGCTCTTACGCTTCCCAGGTCAGCTTGCAACGCCGTTCTCAGTTGAATATCTTCTCCGATCATTCGCCGCAGCATTTTTTCCATTTCCGGAACTACGGAATTGAGATCCAGAACTTTTGGCTGCATAACCTGCTTGCGACTGAAGGCGAGGAGTTGTCGCGTCAAGGAAGCAGCTCGTTCGCTGGCCTTTTTAATCTCCTCGAAATTTGTTCGCATGGGATCGTTGTCGGATAACTTGACAAGCCCCAGCTGGCTGTACCCCAGGATCGCAGTCAGTAGATTGTTAAAGTCGTGAGCCACCCCACCCGCTAGTAGTCCGACCGCTTCGAGCTTTTGCGACTGCATGAGCTGAGCCTGACTTTGCCGTAATGCCTCCAACGCCTCGGTTTTTTCCTTTTCCGCTTCGCTTCTCTTCAAAGCGTTCGTGAAGGCTGACGAGAGACGAGTGAGCGCTGATTTCAAAATGTAATCTGCGGCGCCTTCCTTCATGCATTCCACGGCTACTTCTTCGGTTTGCGAACCGGTAACCAGGATAAATGGCGCTTGGCAACCTTGCGCTTTCACGAAGCGGAGAGCCTCGAGGCCTGTAAATTGAGGCAGGGAATAGTCGGAGAGAATGATATCGGGAGACTCCTCAGTTATCGCCTCCAGAAAATCCTCTTTGTTAGTTGCGCGCGTGACAACAAAGCGGATTCCTGCTTTGCGGAGTTCGTATTCCACCAATTCCGCATCAAAATCCGTATCTTCAAGTATCAAGACGTGAATAGTTCTTTGGATTACTAACTCGCTCATAAAAACTCGCCTTTGGGTTTTTGTCTCCTGGCTTCTTGGGGTTGAGATGTTTGGAGTTAAGCAGGGTTGAAAAGCTTCAAATGACAATTAATTTGTCTCTGGTTGATTGAGGACCATCCAGTACAGGCCTAATTGCCGCACTGCCTCAGTGAACTGATCAAAGTCGACCGGCTTAACGATGTAGCTGTTGACACCGAGCCGGTAGCTCTCGACGATGTCACATTCTTCGCGAGAGGAAGTCATCATTACCACTGGGATGCCTTGCGTGCTCTCGTCCGATTTGATCCGACGGAGTACTTCCAAACCATCGACCTTTGGGAGTTTCAAGTCGAGCAGGATGACCTTTGGGTGGCTGGTGTGGGCACCTGAATCCTCATAGGCACCGGTGCGAAAAATAAACTCCAGGGCCTCAGCGCCATCACGCACAACATGAATGCGGTTAGCGAGCTTGTTCTTCTTCAAAGCATGAAGTGCCAATTCAACGTCATTCGGATTATCTTCAACGAGCAGAATCTCGACTGTGTTATGAGTCATACAAGTAGCCTCCTAAAGCGTAAAAGAGAATTTGGCGCCCTTATTCACTTCGGCCTCGGCCCAAATGCGCCCGCCATGACGTTGAATGATGCGCTGAACAATCGCCAGGCCCACTCCCGTACCTTCGAATTCCTCTGCTCGATGCAGACGCTGAAACACGCCGAAGAGCTTGCCGGCGTATTGCATGTCGAAACCTGCTCCGTTGTCCTGAACGTAATAAACCGTTCCATCGCCGTTGGCCTCGGTGGCGCCGATTTCGATTTGCGCATCGGGGCGCGCGCGGGTGTACTTTAGGGCGTTGGAGATCAAGTTGACGTAGACCTGCCTTAACAATGACGGATCAGCTTGAACCGCCGGCAAATCTCCAATTGATACTTTTACGTTTCGCCCTTGATCTTCGGGGTGCATCTCTTCAAGGACCTGACGCGCTAAATCGGCCGGTGAGATCTGCTGTTTTTGCAATGCTTGGCGCCCCAACCGCGAGAAGTTAAGCAGGTCATCAACCAATTGGCCCATTTTTTTGGCGTTGTCCTGAATCTGATCAAGATGACGCCGAGCTTCCTCCGGCACGCGCGCGCCATAGTCTTCGCTCAGGATCTGAGAGAATCCATTAATTGCGCGTAACGGAGCGCGCAGGTCGTGCGAGACGGAATACGAAAATGATTCAAGTTCCTTGTTGGCAAATTCGAGTTGCGAGGTTCGCTCGCCAATCCGCCGCTCGAGTTCGTGCTGGGACTCATCCACCCGCGCGGCCATGGTGTTGAATGCATCGGCGAGCTTGCCTAACTCGTCACGCCTGCGGACCTCGACCTGACGCGAATAGTTCCCTCCACTAATTGCCGCGGCCGCCTGAGTAAGCAAATGAAGTGGTCGGGTTATACTACGGCTCAACGTGAAAGCGCCCACCATTCCCATCCCGAACAAAACCAGACCAATCATTGCCATTCGCCGCAGGAATCGGTTTGCCTGCGTCAGGAAGACCTGATCAGGGAATTCGACCATTACGAACCATGGCGTCCCGCTAATCGGACGTCCCAGAGCCATCACAGAAATCCCGTCTCGCGTGTAATGTGTCACCTCACGAGTTGAGCTCAAACTCACCGGAGGCTTGGGTACAATATTCACCAGATCGGTCCAGACATCTCCTTGACTATTGCCCAGATACAGAGCCGATTGGCTGCCGAGCAAGTCAGTGAGTTGTTTCCGCGCTTCGGGAGAAGAAGAAAGCTTGCGCCACCTGACAAGATATGCAATCGGCTTACCCGCTTCGTCTCTTACCGCGGCCACGGTCGGATAAGCAGGAGTATCTTTGATAACACGGATCGCTCCGGCAGCTTTGAACGGATCGGCTGACGATTGCTTGAACTCAGTTTCCAAACTCGACGCTTCTGGCGACGTGCCATCCGGTAAAGTCAGCAGCGGTGAGTTGTGTGCGTCCCAGATCTCCAGTTGCAAACTGTTGAGGTCCTGAGGCGCGGTGAACTGCTGCAGTACGGCAGCCGCGGCGGGCCTTGTAGTGTCTGATGGAGAACGAACAAAGGCCCTAATTGCCGGATCATTCGCCGCAGTGAATGTCTTACCCGCGAGGGTGCCGCTCGATTGTTGTAAGAGACTCGCCAGCTGCTGAGTAAGGTTGATCAGACGCTCACGTCCAACGTCAAGCGCGGAGTCCTTTACTCCACGATAAGACGCCCACGTCGATGCCGCAATCACGCCAAATAGTAATACAGCTATCAAGAGTGGCAGTCGGTGTCTGATGGACAGACCTCCGAATATGGCGCGAAAGGGTTGCCGGCTAAGTTGCTCGGCAGGGCTTTTCCGTATGCGCGGTGCGGTTGGTTGACTCTCAGTCATTGAATGTCTCTTTCTGTTATCTCTCACGAGTGTCGGGCAAGGAACTCAACCAGGCCAAACAATCCAAAAACAAGTGTTTTTGGTCATGTATTGGATCGCCTTACCGAGCCGAACCTTCCCGGAACTTGAAGAGAGACTTATCGGCGGGATTCGAGGTCCAGTGGTTTTTGCAG
>Ga0307468_100000186_pt1 | contig 14759 bp, 12 predicted proteins | sample atmdna_FD_203085 | JGI IMG/M metagenome (GOLD analysis project Ga0307468, IMG submission 203085) | Hardwood forest soil microbial communities from Morgan-Monroe State Forest, Indiana, United States - atmos_gases AM2C_05 | ecosystem: Environmental > Terrestrial > Soil > Temperate forest > Bulk...
CAACGTGCGCGCCGCCGCCGGCTGGGTGCTCGAACGGACGCTCCAGTCGCTCGCTCCGGCCGAGTCGTTCCTGGCGAGCGCCATGGCGCGCTTCGACGAGCGCGACCAGGGTCTGCTCCACGAGCTGGTGATGGGCAGCCTGCGCTGGCTGCGGCGGCTCGACCACGTCATCGCCGAGGCGAGCAACCGCCGTTTCGAGATGATCGAGCCGGCGCTCCACTCGCCGCTGCGCATCGCCGCCTACCAGTTGCTCTTCCTCGACCGCGTCCCGGCCCACGCCGCGGTGCACGAGGCGGTGGAGCAGGCGAACCAGCTCACGCACCGCGGCGGCGCGAGCTTCGTCAACGGCGTGCTGCGCCGCATCGCCCGCGCGCCGCGGCTCGAAAACTGGCCGGTGGTCGAGACCAACCCGGCGCGGCGGCTGGCGATCGAGATGAGCCATCCCGACTTCCTGGTGGCGCGCTGGCTGAAGCGGCTGGGCTGGGAACGGACGGCCGCGTTGCTCGGCGCCAACAACCGGGCGAAGCCGATGCAGCTCCTCGCCTTCCGCGACCGCGGCGGGCGCGAGCTGTTGGCCGAGGCGCTGATCGACGAGGGATTGGAAGTCGAGCCGGCGTCGCTGTCCGCGCTGGGCTTGACCGTGCGCCGCGGCAATCCGCTGGCCACCGCCGCTTTCGCGCAAGGCGACTTCTATATCCAGGACGAGGCCAGCCAGGCCGCGGCGCTGCTGCCGCCGCCGCAACCCGGCGAGACAGTGCTCGACGCCGCCGCGGCGCCGGGCGGCAAGACCTTCTCGCTGGTCGCGCGCGAGCCCACGGTGCGGCCGGTGCTCTCCGACGTCTCGCCGGCGCGCGCCGCGCTGGTGCGCTCCAACCTGCGGCGGCTGCGCCGCGACCTGCCGGTGATGGTCGCCGACGCCGGAATGCTGCCGTTCTCCACGTCGCGACGCCTCTTCGACCGGGTGATCCTGGACCTCCCCTGCACCGGCACGGGGACGCTGCGCCGGCATCCTGAGCTCAAGTGGCGGATCAGCGAGGACGAGATCGGCCGCCTGTCGCGCCAGGCGTTGCGCCTGCTCGAAGGCGCGGCGCCGCTGGTGGCGCCTGGAGGCAGCCTGGTAGCCATCACCTGCTCGCTCGAGCCGGAGGAGAACGAAGAGGTCGTGGCGCGTTTCCTGGAACGGCACGCGGAGCTTGCGCCGCGGCCCCTGGAGGGCCTGCTGGAGCCGGCCGCGGCCGAGGGTCTGATAGGGCCCGGGACATGGCGAATGACGACCGGCGGGGACCACGACGGCTTCACCGTCCACGTGCTCGAGAAAGCCCGTTCTTCAAGGCTCTGAGAGGCCTCTCTTCGTATTGACAGTCCCCCCTCCTTGCCATATCGTTTCCCGGTCACTTTCGCTCGAAAAAACAACCCCAAGGAGGAGATGAGATGGCTGGCAAAGCTGACCTTATCAATAGTATTGCGGACTCTGTGGACGGGATGACGCGGCGGCAGGCGTCTGCGGTCCTCGACGCGGTGTTCGGCGCGATCACCGCGGCTCTCAAGGCCGGAGAGAGCGCGAAGGTCCCGGGCTTCGGCAGCTTCGCGGTGGCCGAGCGCGCGGCGCGCAAGGGCCGCAACCCCGCCACCGGCGAGACGATCAACATCAAGGCGAGCAAGAACGTTCGCTTCAAGCCCGGCAAAGAGCTCAAGGACGCCGTCAACACCAAGCGGCGCCGCGCTTCCAAGTAAACCAACCCAAGGCAAGGGGAACGGGTCGGAGCCCTGTGGCGGAGGGGGGAAACGCCATGGGGCTTTGCCGTTTTTAGCGGATCTGCCGGTAGAGGCGTGCCAGCCTGCGGGGCGGGACGCCGAGGAAGAACAGCAGCCAGATCAGCCAGTTGACCGCCACGGTCCGCACCGCGCCCTGCTCGACGAAGCGGCGCGCGCCCGTCGTCACCGCGCCGTCGATCAACACCATCCGCATCCGCCGCAACCGCATCGCGAAGTCCAGGTCCTCGAGGATCGGCCAGTCCGCGAAGCCGCCGAGGTGCTCGAACGCCTCACGGGTCACGAACTGCGCCTGGTCGCCCAGCGGCAGCCGGGTGAGGCGGGTGCGCAGGTTGATCAGGCGCTCGCCCAGACGCTGCATCGGGCGGTCGGCGTCGAAGCGGAGAAAAAACGCGCCGCCATCGGCACCTTTTGTAATCGCGTCGCGGATCGCCTCCGCGCCGCCGCCGGGGAGGGTGGTGTCGGCGTGCAGGAAGACCAGCACGTCGGCCGCCGCCGCCGCCGCGCCGCGGTTGAGCTGGCCGCCGCGGCCGGGCGGTCCGGTGACGACCTGCACGCCGAGCTCGCGGGCGATCGCGACGGTGCGGTCGGAGCTGCCGCCGTCCGAGACCACCACCTCGTCGGCCGCGGCAAGGGCGCCGATGGCGACCGGCAGGGTGCGGCGGAGTGCCTCCTCTTCATTCAGCGTAGGGACGACGATCGCGAGTCGCATGGCGGGCGAGGCGGGCAGTGCTAGCATACCGCCGATTTCAAAAGGGCCTTTTTATCGTATGAGCCAAGGTTCGTTCAGCCATCTCGATCCCCAGGGCCAGGCCCACATGGTCGACGTCTCCGAAAAGCCGGTGACGCGCCGTGTCGCCGAGGCCTCGTGCCGCGTCCTGCTCTCCGCGCAGACGTTGATCCGTCTCGCCAACCTCCCCAAGGGGGACGCCTTCGCCGTGGCGCGCATCGCCGGCATCCAGGGCGCCAAGCGGACCTCCGAGATGATCCCGCTCGCGCATCCGCTGCCGCTCGATCAAGTGGAAGTCGAGCTGCACCCGATCCCGGACGGTGTCGAGGTCCGCAGCCGCGTCGTGGTCACCGGCCGCACCGGCGCCGAGATGGAGGCCCTGCTCGCCTGCTCGACCGCCGCGCTCGCCCTCTACGACATGGTCAAGTCGATCGAGCGCGGCGTGGTCGTCACCGACCTTCGTCTGGACGCCAAGAGCGGCGGCCAGAGCGGCAGCTTCAGGAGACAGCCATGACCCGCATCGGGACCCGCACCGGACTCGACCGGCTGCTCGCCGATCCGTCGCGTCTAGCCGGCCGGCGCTACGGCCTGCTCGCCCACGGCGCCTCGCTGACGCGCGACGTGCGGCCGATCCACCGCGCGCTCGCCGCGAGTCCCGCCGGCCCGCCGCGCCTGCTCTTCGGACCCGAGCACGGCTACTACGGCATCGAGCAGGACATGATCGCCGCCGAAGGCGGGCGCGACCCCTGGACCGGCGTGCCGGTGGTCTCGCTCTACGGCGACTCCGAGCAAAGCTTGAAGCCGTGCCCTGGAGCCTTCGCAGGGCTGGACCTCCTGGTGATCGACCTCCAGGACGTCGGCGCGCGCTACTACACCTACGCCGCCACCGCCGTCTGGGCCGCCGAGGCGGCGTTCGCGGCCGGCTGCGAGGTCTGGGTGCTCGACCGGCCCAACCCGTTGGGTGGGACGATCGAGGGCAACCGCCCCGCGCCCGGCTACGAGTCGTTCGTCAGCGCGTTCCTGCTGCCGGCGCGGCACGGCCTGACGCTCGGTGAGCTGGTGAAGCTCGAAGCCCGCCGCCGCGGCTGGACCGGGACGTTGGAGGTCTGGGAGATGGAGGGCTGGCACGGCTCTACGCCCTGGGAAGAGACCGGCCTGCCGTGGATCGCGCCGTCGCCCAATATGCCGACGCGCGAGGCGGCGTTGATCTATCCCGGCGGCTGCCTGGTCGAGGCCACCGAGCTGTCCGAAGGGCGCGGCACCACGCGGCCCTTCCAACTCACCGGCGCGCCCGGGATCGATCCCGTCGCCCTCGCCGACCGGCTGAACGGCCAAGGGCTGCCCGGCATCGTCTTCCTCCCCACTTACTTCCGGCCGCAATTCCAGAAGCACCGCGGCCAGGTCTGCGGCGGTGTCGAGCTGGTGGTGACCGACTCCCGCGCCTTGCGCCCGTACCGCACCGGCGTCGAGCTGCTGTGGGCGGTCCGCCAGGTGGCGCCCCAGGCCTTTGCCTGGCGCGAGGCCCCGTACGAGTTCGTCATCGACCGGCCGGCGATCGACCTGCTGACCGGCGGGCCCGACTGCCGCGACGCGATCGACGGCGGCCGGCGGGACCTCCTCGACGACTGGATCGCCAGCTGGTCTGACGACGAGCTGCGGTTCGGCGAGGAGTACGAAGACGTCCTTCTCTACCCCTCCGATTCCGGAGCCGGAGCTTGAAGGCGCCGCACCTGCTGCGGGTCGAAGATGGTCCGGAGCGTTTCGCGGCGCTGATCGAAGCGGCCCGCGCCGAAGGTCTGCGCATCGGCTGGCTGGATCTCTCGATTCCGTCCGCGTCTCCCGGCCTCGAAGCCGCCGCCGGGCTCGGCGTCCTGCGCGCGGTGGCGGCCGGCGGCGGCCGGAGCGTCGCCGTCAAGCCGCTGCGGGGCGAGCCGGTCCTGAAAGACCTGCTGCGCGAGCACTTCCGCGGCTGCGCCCTGGTGCTGGTGCGGGGCGAGGTGGAGGCGCCGGTGCTGCGGCCCGACGGCGACGGGTGGAAGGTCGAGGTGGAGGGGGAAGCGGCACGGCGGTTCGAGACCGGCAAGCTCGCCACGGCGTTGCGCAAACCGCGGCCGTGGTCGTAGCTTGCCCCCTCTCAACCGATTTGCCACAATGCGGCATGGTTGGTTGACGTCCGCAGCTATCGATCCATCCCGATTTTCCCGAGGTCCCCTCTGATGGAAAAGATCCAGTTCTTCCTCCCCGGTCCTACCTATGTCCCCGAGGACGCCCGCCAGGCGATGACCAAGCCCATGGTGGGGCACCGGTCGGCCGGGTTCAAAGACTTCTACGTCAACATGTCCCAGCGGCTGCCCAACGTGCTGCGCACCTCCGGCGACGTCATGGTCGCCACCGGCAGCTCGACTCTGATCATGGAGAGCGCGGTTGTCTCCTGCGCCGCCTCCGACGTCCTGAGCCTCACCAACGGCGCCTTCTCCGAACGCTGGCACTCGATCGCCAAGTCGACCGGCAAGCAGGCCGACAAGGTGTCTGTGCCCTGGGGCCAGGCGGTCGATGCGGAGCTGGTGCGCGCGGCCCTGCGCCGCAAGAAGTACGACGCCGTCACCATGGTCCACAACGAGACCTCGACCGGAGTCCTGAACCCGATCGCCGACCTCGCCCGCGTCATCCGCGAAGAGAGCGACGCCGTCATCCTGGTCGACACCGTCTCGTCGCTGGGCGGCGCGCCGGTCGAGACCGACGCCTGGGGTCTCGACGTGGTGCTCGCCGGCACGCAGAAGGCGATCGCCGTGCCGCCGGGGCTGACCCTGTTCACCCTGTCGGACCGCGCCGCCGAGCGCGCCGCCCAGGTCCCGCACCGCGGCTTCTACACCGACCTGCTGCGCTACCGCGACAAGCACCGCGAGGGCGGCTTCATCACCACGCCCGGCATCCCGCTGCTCTATGCGCTCGACAAGCAGCTCGACCGCATCCTCGCCGAGGGGATGGAGGCGCGCTGGGAGCGCCACCGCCAGCTCGAGCAGCGCACCGAGGAGTGGGCCGCGTCCCGCGGCTGCGAGTACGCCTCGGCGCCCGACGCGCGCTCGCTGACGGTGAGCTGCCTGAGGCCTCCGGCCGGCGTCGATCCGCAGAAGATCGTCAAGGGCCTCGGGTCGCGCGGCTGGACCATCGGCGGCGGCTATGGCGACTGGAAGCCGTCCACCTTCCGCATCGGTCACATGGGCGAGGTGCGGATGACCGACCTCGAAGCGCTGTTCGTCCAGATCGACGAGGTGCTGGGCGAGCTGGCGGCGGCAGCGTAGGTGGCGGGTCCCATGCACCGCATCCTGATCGCCGACTCGCTGGACCGGGCGGGCCTCGACCTCCTGGAAGGCTCCGGGGCCGAGGTCCGCCTGCTGCAGAAGGACGAGCGGCCGCGCCTGCCCGAGATCCTCGCCGACTACGACGCCCTGGTGGTCCGCAGCACCACCCAGGTCACCGCCGAACTGCTGCGGGCGGGCAAGCGGCTCAAGGTCGTCGGCCGCGCCGGCATCGGCGTCGACAACGTCGACGTCGCCGCGGCCACCGACCTGGGCATCCTGGTGGTCAACGCCCCCACCGCCAACCTGATGTCGGCGACCGAGCACACCCTGGCGCTGTTGCTGGCGCTGGCGCGCAAGGTGCCGGCGGCCGACGCTTCCACCAAAGCCGGCGGCTGGGACAGGAAGATCTTGGGCGTCGAGCTGCAAGGCAAGACCCTGGGGGTAATCGGCTTCGGCCGCATCGGACAACGTGTGGCGGCGCGCGCCCGCGGCTTCGAGATGGAGGTGGTGGCGTACGACCCCTTCCTCGATCCGGCGGCGGCGCGGCGGCTGGAGGTGGAGCTGTTGCCGCTCGACGAGCTGCTGCGGCGCTCGGACGTCGTGACCCTGCATACGCCGCTGACCCGCGAGACCCGCGGCCTCCTCTCCCGCGAGTGCCTCGCCCTGATGAAACGCGGGGCGCTGCTGGTCAACTGCGGGCGCGGCGGGCTGGTGGACGAGGAGGCGCTGCTCGCGGCGCTCGACTCCGGAGCCATCGCCGGCGCGGCGCTGGACGTCTTCGCGGAGGAGCCGCCGCGCGACCTGCGGCTGATCCAGCATCCGAACGTCGTGGCGACGCCGCACATCGGCGCGCAGACCCGCGAGGCGCAGGTGCGGATCTCGACCGAGACCGCGGAGATGCTGCTCGCGGCGCTCGGCGGCTCGCTCGCCGTGGCCGCCGTGAACCTGCCCTTCCGCGCCGCTGGCGGCCGTATCGAGCCGTACCTCGCCCTGGGCGAGACCCTCGGGCGGATGGCCGGAGCGCTGCTGGGCGCCCCGGCGCAGCGGCTGCAGGTGGACCTCTGGGGGATCGACGAGCCGCTGCGGCTGCCGGTCTCGGTGGCGGCGGTCAAAGGGGTGCTCACGCCGTTCCTGGGCGAAGGGGTCAACTACGTCAATGCCGAACGGCTGGCCGGCAGCCGCGGCGTCGAGGTGGTGCGCTCGACCCACAGCGAGTCGGGCGACTACCCGCAACTGGTCGGCGTCAAGCTCTCGGGCGGCGGCCGGACCGTCGAGCTGGACGGCACGCTGTTCAACGAGCGCGACCCGCGGGTGGTGCGTTTCGGCGGTTTCCGTCTGGAGTTCCGGCCCGAGGGGCGGCTGCTGGTGATGGAGAACCACGACGCTCCGGGGGTGGTGGGCAGGATCGGCACCCTCCTCGCCAACGACCGGATCAACATCGCCGACATCCACCTGGCGCGGAGACAGGGGGGCAAGGAGGCGCTGGCGGTCCTGCGTCTCGACCAGGACCCCGGCGACGAACTGCTCGCCCGCCTGGCCGCCCTGCCCGAAGTACAGAGCGCGCGGCGGATCGACCTGGGGAGCGGCCCGCGGCTTGCAGACCCGAATGGCGGGTCATAGAGGAGGGCATCCATGGCAAAAGTAGGCGTCATCTTCGGCGGCCGGAGCGTCGAGCACCGCGTCTCGGTCGTCTCGGCCCGCACGGTCGCGAGAGGGCTGCGCGAGGCGGGGCACGAGGTCGTCCCTCTCGGCATCGCGCAGGACGGCTGCTGGATCGCGCCGCAGGACGCGGCGCCGGTGCTCGACGGCCAGCGCGACGCCATCGAGGCGGTCGGCCAGCCGGTCGCGCCCACCCTCCGGCACCTGGTCGACTCGGGTGCCGAGGCGCTGTTCCCGATCGTCCACGGCACCTGGGGGGAGGACGGCACTCTCCAGGGGCTCTGCGAGATGCTCGACCTCCCTTACGTCGGACCGGGGGTGACCGCCAGCGCCCTCGCCATGGACAAGCTGCTCTTCAAGCGCCAGATGGACGCCGCGGGCGTGCCGGTCGTCGAGTACGAAGCGGTGACCCGCCGCGAATTCGAGGCCGACCCCAAGGCGTTCCTCGCCCGGCTCGAACGGCTGCCGCTGCCGATGTTCGCCAAGCCGAGCGTCGGCGGGTCGAGCGTCGGAGTGAAGAAGATCGACAGCCGCTCCTGCCAGGAGACTTCGGTGCGGTTCGCCCTGCAGTTCGACGACACGGTGATCGTCGAGCGCGGCGTCAAGGGCCGCGAGCTGGAATGCGCGGTCCTCGGCTACGGCACGCTGGAGGCCTCCTGCATCGGCGAGATCGTCCCGGGCAACGACTTCTACGACTACGCCGACAAGTACCTCCAGGACACCGCCCAGCTCATCGCCCCGGCGGAGATCCCGGCGGCGATGGCCGACCGGCTGCGCGAGCTGGCAGTGCGGGCGTTCGCCGCCATTGGCGGTGTGGGGCTCGCCCGGGTGGATTTCCTCGTGGAGGGTGAGGACGGGCTCTACGTCAACGAGATCAACACTCTCCCTGGCTTCACTAGCATTTCGATGTATCCGCGCCTCTGGGCCCTATCGGGCGTACCGCTGCCGCAGCTCGTCGACCGCCTGGTCCAGATCGCCCTGGAGCGCCACCGCGACCGGCACCGGCTGGATGCGGGGATCAAGGAGTTCCTGTCGGATTTGGAGCGGGGGACGTAGGGACGGGGAGCGGACCTTCAGATCAGGCTCGTGGCATCCACATTCAGCAGGATTTTCCCGACCGACTGCCGCGACTCCAGGAGGCGGTGGGCCTCGGCTGCTTCGGCGAGCGGCAGGACGCTTGAGATGATGAGGCGGAGCGCGCCCTCTTCGACCCAGCGAATGAGGTCCTGGCGGGCCGCGGCCCACGTCTCGGGCTGGTAGTCGAGATCCAGGCCGAAGGCTCCGATCTGCAGACAGCGGCCATAGAGCCGGTCCGGGTCGATCGGCAGCGGCGGGCCGCTCGCATCGCCGAAAAAGACGAGAACCCCATAGGGCGCCAGGGAGGCGAGGCTCACCTCCTGGGTGGCGCGGCCGACGGAGTCGAGCACGACGTCCACGCCGCGTCCCCCGGTGGCCGCGAGCACGCGCTGCGGCAGGTCGTCGCCATATCCCAAGGGCTCGCCGCCCATCGCCCGGACCGCCTCGGCCTTGCTGTCGCTGGAGACCGTGCCGAAGACCCGCGCCCCGGAGTTCCGCGCCATCTGGACCAGGAGCAGCCCGACTCCGCCGGCCGCCGCATGGATGAGGACGGTCTGGCCTTCCCGGATGTGGGCCGAGAGATGCGCGACGCCGTAGGCGGTCAGGCCCTGCAGCGCCAGGGCCGCGCCCTGATCGAAGCTGAGCCCGGCGCCCAGGCGGAAGAGGGCGCTCGCGGGCGCCGCGGCGTATTCGGCATAGGCGCCGGTGACCGCCGGCGGCATGGCCCAGAACGCCACGCGCTCGCCGATCCAGGCCGGATCGACGCCACTGCCGACCGCTTCGACGACGCCGGCGCCTTCGCCGCCGGGGATCCAAGGCAGGGAGGGGACTCGGTAGACGCCGCGCCGCCGCTCGGTATCCGAGAAGTTGACGCCGGCCATGTGGAGATGGACTAGGACCTGGCCGGCCGCGGGCTCGGGCCGGGGGACATCGGCGATCTGGAGGACGTCGGGCTCGCCGAGACGGTGGGCGACGATGGCTCGCATGGTCGGGACTTCAAGATGCTGGAGAAACGGGTCCACGGAGTAGGGTGGATAAGGTCGTGGATCTTCCTTCCCCGCCTTCGCGCAGAAAGACGATGTGATCCGGCTCGGTCTTGAACCAGACGAAACTGCCCCATGCCAGGGAGGCGGCGATCCTGGTGAACGTGGGGGCTGCGCGGTCTTCGAAGGCAGTGACATAAGAACAATCCGAAGGTGAGTACCCGGCAGCGACCGCGAGAGCTTCCAGTTCCCCTCGTCTCTGCTCGCTAATAGGCCCTTCAGTCGCTACGCACTCGACGAAAACCAGCATTGGAGGGTTCGAGTCGAGGTCTACGAGAATCAAGTCCGGAAGAGTCTTTGATACTGGGATCGTCAGGCCAATCGCACGTGCCAGCTGTTCATCCTGGAAGGTCATTTTTTTCGCAGACTCACTGATCATCACGACCGCTGGGTTGTTCAAGAAGCGGCTTGCAAACTCTTCCACGACCGCCTTCGTGAGAAGTGAACTGGGTCCGGGGGCAAGGCGCCTGGTCTCACCTGACGGCAAGTAGACGAGGATATTCTCGTTTTTGGCTCCGGCACCGCTACGCGCGAGGGCAAGGCGTGCCAACTCTGCCGGTGACAGATGCTTCTGTCGCCAGGACACGATGGCCTTCTGAAGATCTTCGCCTGTGATATCGGGATGAAAGAGGTCTGTAAAATCCTTCGCCAGAGCGTACTGCGGGGCCGGAGAGTTCGTCGCGACACCGGGGCGCTTAATCACAATACCCAGGTCCACCAGAGACCGTATGGTTTCATCCCGGATCTGTTCCCGGGAGTTCTCTTCGTACCATCTGCCGCGAAGATCCCGAGGCCGTTTGCGTCCTTGGACTCTATCCAACCAACGGACTCGTTCCTCAGGGTAGGTCAGGGCCGCCTGCTCGTCGGTCATGTCGGTGACCGCTGTAGGACGGATCCACCGGTTGAAGCCTTCAACCGCGTATCCATAAAGCATGACAAAGACGACTTTGGACGCTGTGCCTCGTCGGGCCCAGTTCCTCGGATCGAGTTGGGGTGGGATTATGAGGTTCAGTCTGCGATGGATCTCCTCAACCCCAGGGAGAGGGATACCGAAAAGGAGATTTTCGATCACCCTTCAAGGGCTCCGTAAGAACGCTCTACAATCATCTCCACCTTATTTTGCACCGAATCTAGGCTTTTCGTAGGGGTATCCATTAGAAGAGCATCCACTTCTTCGAACACCTCTCGAGGGGGGAGAGGTAGGGCGTGTAGCTCTGCCGCAGAAACAGCAACGCTCCCCGATAGGCACCGGAAGACCTGATCTACGACCCTTGTGTTGAGGATCGCCGACAAGGCGCGGGGGTTGACGTGATCCGGCTCCGTGGCGTGAAGGACGTTCACGTGGTTTTCGACGACGAATCGATCCCACCGCTGGATGAAGTTCTCCGGAATGGTGCAGGCGATCAACCGCCGTTCTTGCTCCTTTGCGGTCGTCCTCTGAATCAGGACGCAGGGTCCGGAGGACAGCAAGAACTCCTGGTTCTTTCGGAGGAGGACGAAAGATACGCTGGAGCGGGTCCGATAGTTGAAATTGAAAGAGTCCGCCCTGACCGCTTCCGCCCAGACTAGAGGGAAGGCACCTTTGCAGAAGCTGCTTCGCAGTTGGTCCTTATGACGGTTCCAGACCAGAGGACCAGTGGAAGCTCTGTAGCCGAGGTGATGAAGCCGGGTCTTGAGGGCTCTCGCTCCGCCTGACAGGCGCGCTTGCTGAGGAGAGCGAGGGAGAAACCACGGCTCTCCCTCTGTCCCATCAGTAGAAAAAGTACCTGCTCGCGTGATAGTCAGGGCCTGATCGGATACATCCAGAAGGTGTACAGTGGCCGACCTGCTTGGGTTGTGGCCAAAGACCGCGAGGCAGGTCTCTTGGAGGACTTTGTCGAACACCCCTGTCCTGGGCTCGACGATATCGATGACAAGAGGAGGTGCCTCCTTGAGAAGCAGAGAACGGAGCTTCGAAAAGTATTGGCCTCCAAGGAAAGAGGTGGGGGTTACGAATGCTACGAGCCCCGCGCTCTTACGAAATCGGAGGGCTGTATCCAAGAAGACCCCATACAAGTTGGCATGTCCGTACAAGGAGCGGCCAAAGAATCGTCGCTGCTCAGCATCGAGGGTTACGCGGCCATAGGGAGGATTGCCGATCACGAGGTCGAACCGCTTCTCTTCGGCTACGACCACGTCCAGTGTGTCAGCGACCTGGAGAGAAAACTTCAATGCTTTGTCGGCTGCTAGGCTGAGTTGAAATACTAGCAACTGTAGAAATGCGCGCGACATCCACGCCGCAAAGCTGTCGATCTCGATCCCTGCCAGAGAGCTTTCCAGGTGCGCCAACTGGTCTACGGGTTTAAGACAGCGCACTCGATGGTGTCCCAAGATCCGGTGGGCGAGTGGAAGGAGAAAGGCACCTCCTCCGCACGCAGGATCCAGTGCCCTTACTTGGGCCCAATCCACTCCTTCGGCGGCGACTAGATCAAGCAGGCGCTCGGCCAATATAGGCGGTGTGTAATAGATACCTCCTGAGGACCGGACCTCTTGAGGAAGAAGCGATGCATAAAGATTGCTGATGAGGTACGAGCTCTCAACAAGCGAGAGGGTTCGTAACGTCAGAGCCGCCTCCTGGGCGAGGCGTCTTACGGGCAAGCTGGCAGAGATGCTCGTCTGAGGGGAGACCCACCAGCGGCGGTTCGAGTCCGTGTAAGCATCCCAGAGCGCCCTGACGAGTTGCGAGCAGACCGAACAGGCGATTTCTCCTTGGATCTCGGGAGTCGCGCCATGGGACGCTTTGAGAGACTTTGCCAGGGCGGTGAGCTGTGATTTCAGCTCCCTCCAAGAGGCATACTCCCTTTCAAGGCCAAGCCGGCCGGCTTGGACGCCAAGCTCAAGGTCAGAGTCACGCGTCGGTTCCATAGATCCTGTTCCGTGAATGCATCCGGAAGATACCATTCCGGATCTTTATCTATGATAGCGTAATCAGGGCGGTATATGGCCGCCCACGATGAAAGCCTTGACAGCCCGCCGCTCCTCTGCGGTAAGCTGCATCGCGAAACGGGATTATCGACGATGCGCGCTCAATTCGCCCTCCGTTCTATCGCCTGCTCGGCGCTCGTCGAGTGGTGGGGCCACGCGCATCACGCCGTGATCTAGGCCGGGATGCGTCCCGGCCGTCGCGGACCCGGGACGAGAGACCGCAGCCTCAAACCGTCGCCTCCTTCCGGGTCCCCGGAAGGAGGTTTTTGATTTGGAGAGACCCGGCGGCGGCCGTGCCACGCTGATCGCCACGTTGACGACGCCTCCCGAGCCCGATGTCGCGCCGGAGCTCCAGGACGTCGAATGGCTGGAGGTGCGCGCCGATCTGCTCGGAGACCTCGATCCCCAGACCCTCCGCGCCTGGTTTCCCGGCAAGCTCCTCTACACGCTCCGCAGCCGCGCCGAAGGCGGCGTCTCCGAAGGCTCGGCCGAGCGCCGCAAGCGCCGGCTGATCGAGGCCGCCCCGGTCTACGACCGGGTGGACCTGGAGATGTCGCGCGACCTCTCGCCGGACGTGCTCAAGGCGATCCCGCCCGAAAAGCGCCTCCTCTCCTGGCACGGCCCGGCGCTCGACCTGGCCGGCCTCCGGAGCTGCTTCGACAAGATGGCCGCCGTCCCCGCCGCGCTCTACAAGCTGGTGCCGGCGGCCAGCCAGCCCGGCGAGGAGCTGCACGCGCTGACGCTGCTCCAGTCGCTCGAACGCCGCGACGTCGTCGCCTTCGCCTCCGGCGAGGCGGGCGTCTGGACCCGGCTGATCGCGCCGCGCCTGGGTGCGCCGGTCGTCTACGGCGCGGCGGGCGAGGTGCCAGGCGCGCCGGGCCAGCCTTCGATCCGCCGGCTGCGCGAGGACTACGGCCTGCCCGCCTTGCCGCCCGTCGAGGTGCTCTTCGGCATCATCGGCAACCCGGTCTCCCACTCGCTGTCGCCGCGCATCCACAACGCCGCCTACCGGGAGCTCGGCCTGCCGGCGCTCTACCTGCCGTTCCATACCGACTCCTTCGGCGACTTCTGGCTGGAGGTGGTGGAGAGCGGGGTGCTCGAAGCGCTCGGCATGCCGCTGCGCGGGTTCTCGGTGACGGCTCCTTACAAAGAGGCGGCGCTGGCGGTGGCCGGCGCCGAGAGCCCGCTCGCCACCAAGATCGGCGCCGCCAACACCCTGGTCTGCAACCAGGGGGTCTGGGAGGCGGAGTCGACCGATCCGGACGGCGTGGTACTGCCGCTGCGCGAGCGCGGCATCGCGGTCGAAGGGCTGCGCGCCGCCGTGGTCGGAGCGGGCGGCGGCGGGCGCTCGGCCGCGGTGGGGCTCGCCCGCGCCGGCGCCAGGGTCGTCCTTTTCAACCGCGGCGCGGCGCGCGGCGAACGGGCCGCGCTCGACCTGGGGTTGCCGTTCGAGCCGCTCGCCGGGCTCGACCCTGCGGACTTCGACCTGCTGGTCAACTCCACCGCCCTCGGCCGCTCCGCCTCCGGCCCGCTGCCGTTCGAGGTCGGGACCCTGCGCCCGGGCGCGGTGGTGGTCGACCTGGTCTACACGGAGGCGCCGACGCCGCTGCTCCTGGCCGCCGCGGCGCGCGGCGCCGTGACGGTCGACGGCCGCGAGGTGCTGCTGTCCCAGGCCCTGGGGCAGTTCCGCATGATGACCGGCCGCGACATGCCGGTCGGGACCGCCCGCCGCCTGCTCGGGCTCGACGCGCCGGAAGGGGCCTCCGGATGAGGATCTCGGCGGCGCTGCCGCACGGCGTCCACGCCCTGTTCTTCGATTCGGCCCGGCGCCGGCGCCGGCTCGAGACGACGCTCGCGGGACGGCTGCTGGATGCCGGTTTCGACGAGGTGGTGCTGCCGATCCTGGACTACGTCGAGCCGTACGAGCCGCTGATGACCGCCGCCAGCCGCAGCGAGCTCTACCGTTTCATCGACCGCGACGGCGAGCTGCTGGCGGTACGGGCCGACTTCACCCCCATGCTGGCGCGGCTGCTGGCGCCGCGGCTGGGAGCGCTCTCGCTGCCGTTGCGGCTCTTCTACCGCGGCGACGTGGTGCGCTATGAGGAAGAGCGGGCCGGTCGCCAGCGCGAGTTCTACCAGATGGGCGCCGAGCTGCTGGGGCTCCCCGGCGAGGCGGCGGAGCACGAGATGCTGCGGCTCTTCCTCGACCTG
>Ga0307468_100000187_pt1 | contig 14575 bp, 13 predicted proteins | sample atmdna_FD_203085 | JGI IMG/M metagenome (GOLD analysis project Ga0307468, IMG submission 203085) | Hardwood forest soil microbial communities from Morgan-Monroe State Forest, Indiana, United States - atmos_gases AM2C_05 | ecosystem: Environmental > Terrestrial > Soil > Temperate forest > Bulk...
GACTTGCCGCTTGCCTTCACCGGCGGCGAGTAGGCGGCGACCCACCGTGGATGGGTGGCGGTCAGGGCGTAGGCACCGGCGGGAAGCGTCGCCGCGAACCTGCCGTCGGCGCCGGCGGCCACCACCGCCGCCGGCTCGGTCAGGCCGGCGGGGATGAAGGCGATCACCGCCCCTGACGCCGGCTCGCCGCCGGGCCCGGCGGCCAGGCCGCTGATCTCGGCGGCGGCCGGCGCCGCGGCCTCCCCGAAGGTGAAGACGAGATCGTCGACCCACGCCGTCCCGGTTCCTTCCAGGATGCCACCGAAAACCACCGCGGTGGCGTCCTCTGGTACCTTGATCGACACCTCCACCCGCGTCCAGCCCGTGTCGCCGCGGAGGGCGCGATTCTCCATGTCGTCGAAGGCCACGAGCTCGCGGCCGCGGTTGGCGCGCAGCCACAACCCGGCGGACCCATCCTTTATCCCCGCGGTGCGGACCCAGCCGCTGAGCCGTACCCACTGACCCAACGCATGCTCGCGCGGTAGGGCGCGATAAAAAGCGGCATACCCTTCACCCCCCTCGGAGTACAGGCGCATCGACCGCGCGCCGCCGTGCGCCACCGAGGCGTCGACGCCGGTGTCGCGGAGGGTCCAGCCCTCGCTCGCCGCTTCGAAGCCGAGGTCGAGCGCCGAGACGAGGTCGGCGCCGGCAGGCGCGGGCGCCGCCTCCGCGCCAGCGAGCGGCGCGGCCACGACACCGGCCAGCCCGGAAGCGCAAGCGAGGACGAGGGCGCGACAGACGAGGCGACGGTGAAGGATGGATGGCATGGTGGCTCCCCCCAGGAACGCTAACACTGCCGCGACCGAACGCGATCAGAAGAGTCGGCGGCGCCACCAAGGTGGCTGCATGAAGACCCCCTTGTCGTATCCGAAGAAGAGTGGAGCGGAGAGGCCGCGGATGTCTATGGCTTGACCGGCCTGGATGGAGGGTGCAAGGAGCATGACCTCGACGCTTCGTGCGGCGAGGGCAGCGGCTGCGGGGCTCTCTTGCATCTCCGCCGCGAGTTGCAGAGCCGCTTTATAGATGGGCTGGTCTGACAGGAGGATCTCGGTGGTGCTGCCGTCAGGATGTCGAACTCGCGCGTCATTCGGGAAGTACATGATACCGAAGCGCTGGAGAGCCGCGCGGCCAAAGGCAAGGGGCAAGAGTCCCACCAGACGTTCCGCTTCTTGGGTCGGGAACCCCGCGTCGCGCAACGCCTCGACCATTTCTGGATCGTCGGGCAGCTCTTGATAGGCCCCGAGGATCTCGAGTGCACGTTGGATCGCTGTGACAGTTTCTTGGTTTTTCATGGACCTTCGGGTTCGCTGGAGCGCATGGTTAGACATCAGGTCGGGGGTATCGGCCGATGACAGCGATACAAGAGAACCCAAGGCCAGCAAGACCTGCCAGCAAGATGAAGGGTGGTGGAACATCCTCGATGCCTGATGCACCCATCCTGGTTAAATGCCAGGCTACCCCGAAGCTGGCAACTCCCAAGATCAGGAAGATCAGTCGTAAGAGTGGAGTCGCACGCGTCCATTTCATTCGTCGTTCCTCGTCATGATGGGAATGCATGCCCCAGCAGGCGCTCCGCCGCCGCTTCGCCCTCGGCGATCGAATCGGGCAGACCGTAGGCGCCCAGAGGGCCTCCCGCGAAGTCGAGACCGGGATGGGCTGCCAGACGCGCGCGGAGACGCGCCACCAGCGCGGGATGGCCGACCTTCCGCTGCGGCATCGCCGATGGATGGCGCCAGACCCGGCTCCAGAGCGGCGGCTCGCGCAGCCCGAGGAGGGATGCGAGCAGGCGCGCGGAGATCTCCACCAGCTCGGCGTCCGTCCGGCCGATGGCCTCCGGATGGAGCGCCCCGCCCAGGTATACCCGGACCACGAACTGGTCCGCCGGCGTCCGCTCGGGATGCTTGACGCTCACGAAAGTGACCGCCACCACGGGCGAGCCGGCGGTGCGCGGGACGAAGAAACCGTGGCACCGGGGAGGCTCTTCGACCGCCTGGTTGGGCCAGGCGAGGTGGACCGTCACGGCGGAGGCGTAGGAGATCTGCCCGAGCTCCCCGGCGAGCGGCGGGTCCAGATCGGAGAGGAGCGCCGCCGCGGCGGTCGCCGGCAGGGCGATCAGGACTGCGTCGGCGGCGAGCGGCGGCCCCTCGGACATCTTGATCAGGAAGCCCCGGCCTTCGCGGGCCAGCCTCTCCACCCTCTGGTCCAGCCGCAGCGATCCCTCCGGCAAGCGGGCCACCAGGGCGGAGACGATCTGGCCGAGCCCGCCGTCGAGCGTGGCGGCCGCAGGCCTCTGGGGGCTGGAGGGCCGGCCCGGCTCGCTCCCTTGGCTGGCGCGCCGCGGAAAGCTGGCCGCGAGGCTCAGCTCCTCGGTATCCGCCATGAAGAGTCCGCCCATGACCGGCTCGTAGAACCGGCGGTAGAGCTCGTCGCCGAATTGCCGCCGCACATAGGAAGCGACGCTCTCGTCGGCGGGCTCTCCCGATCCGGCCGATCCGACCGATCGGTCCGCTCCGACCGCGAGCGCGAAACCCGCCGGCAGGGGGATCAGACGGCCATGATCGAAGATGTCGATCCGTCCCGCCTGGATGAAAAGGATGCGTCCGCTCAGCCCCAGCCGCTCGCACAGCGCGAGGCCGGCCGGCTTGTGCGTCACCAGCGTGTCCGGACCGCGTTCGAGCAGAGCGCCCTCGCAGCGCTCCGTCGCAAGCCATCCCCCGGGCCGGTCCGAGGCCTCCAGGACGACGACTTCGAGGGGGATGCCGCGCTCGGCGGCCCGGAGGGTCAGGTGGTGGGCGGCGGCGAGACCGCCGATCCCGGCACCGAGGATCACTACCCGCGGCGACATCGGCGGCAGGTCAGGCGACCGCTTCCTCGCCGCGCCGGCCGGGCGAGGTGGCTATCTCGACCACCGCCTCGGCGAAGCGGTCGCTGGCATTGAGCGCCGGCACCACCTGGAGCGTCTCCCCGCCGTTCTGGCGCCAGGTCTCGACCCCGCGGATCGCCAGCTCCTCGAGCGTCTCCAGGCAGTCGGTCACGAAGGCGGGGATGATCACCGCCCGGCGGACGCCCTGCCGCGCCTCGGCGGCGAGCACCTCCTCGGTATTCGGGGTGAGCCACGGCGAGCGCCCCAGGCGCGACTGGAAACAGACGATCCGGCGCTCCTCCGGCACTCCGAGGCGCTCCGCCAGCAACCGGGCCGCGGCGAGGCACTGGGCGCGATAGCAGGAACGGTTCGCCGGCCCCGGCGCGGCGCAGCAGTCCGGCTGCACGAGGCAGTGGTTGCCGGACGGGTCGCCCTTCCGGATCTGGCGCTCGGGCAGGCCGTGGAAGCTGAAGAAGACGCGCTCGGGCATCGGCGTGAGGAAAGGCCGCGCCAGCTCGGCGCGCGCGGAGATGTACTCGGGGTGGTCGTAGAACGGAGGGATGACCTGCAGGTCCGGCGCGCTCCAGCGTCCGGCCGCGAGCCGCTGCACCTCCACCACCACCGAGCCGGTGGCGGCGGCGCTGTACTGCGGGTAGAGCGGGAGCACCCCGAGGCGGCCCACCCCGGCCGCGGCGAAACGGTCGAGGGCACTCGCGATGGACGGCTGGCCGTAGCGCATCGCGAGCTCGACCTGGACCGCGTCTCCCAGCAGGGCCTGGACCTTCGCGGCCAGCGCCCGGCTGTGGACGAGGAGCGGCGAGCCTGCAGGCGTCCAGATCTTTTGATAGGCCGCGGCCGACGCCCGGGGCCGGCGCGGCAGGATCACCAGCTCGAGCAGCAGGAAGCGCAGGAGGGCCGGCATGTCTAGCACGCGCGGGTCGGACAGGAACTCGCGCAGATAGCGGCGCACCTCGCGCGGACGCGGAGCCTCCGGCGTTCCGAGGTTGACGAGCAGCAGGCCGGCGCGTTCCTTCATGGCAGATCTAGCGGATCGAACGGGGAGAGTACCACGGCGCGGCCAGGAGGGCGAACCGTGCCGGCGTGGTACCATCGGCAACAGGGTAGCGTCATGACACCTTCGGTGATCTGATAACGCAACCTTCGGGAGGCATACGATGGCGACGAAGACGGTCGAGCTCTCGGAAGCTCAGGACCGGCTGGCAGACCTCGTGGCACAAGCGGCTACGGGGACGGAAATCGTCTTGACGGAAGGGAGCACCCCACGGGCGCGCCTGGTTCCCCTGGCAGCACGGCGTGTGCCTGGCTTACACCCCGGTAGCATGGAGGCGTCCGCCGACTTCGATGCTCCGTTGCCGGATAATCTCTGGCTAGGGAATGATTGAAGCTCCTTCTGGACACCCACACCTTCATCTGGTGGGATAGCGCCCCAACCAGGCTGTCTCCGACGGCTTTGACCCTCTGCAGCAATCCAACCAATCAACTGGTTCTCAGTGTCGCCAGCCTCTGGGAGATCCAGATCAAACGCCAGTTGGGAAAATTGGAGCTGCGGCTGCCCCTGGCCGAGATCGTGGCCCATCAGCAAGAGACCAATGGTATGGTCGTCCTAGCAGTCGTCCAAGAGCATGTCCTGGCCCTGGAGGGCCTTCCCTCCCACCACCGGGATCCATTCGATCGAATGCTTGTTGCCCAAGCCATGGTCGAGGCAGCAGCGCTCGTCAGCGCAGACCCTGTTCTGAAGTCCTACCCTATCGAGGTTCGCTGGTAAAAAAAATCGGCGGTCGCCTCATTGAACAGACCGAACCAGCGCCTCGATTTCGGCGTCGGTCTTGCCCATCTCCTTGAGCAGCTCCCTGTAGTTCCCTGAGACCGTCTTTTTAAATGGATGCTCGTGCCCGGTGCGACGCTCGAAGGCCAGGAATATCGCCAGCGCCCGGCGCATAAGAGGCTCCGCCTCGGCGAGATGGTTCGTGGCGTAGAGGAGAGTTGCCAGGCTATTGAGGCCAATGCCGACGTCAGGGTGTTCTGGTCCGAAGCTCTTCTCGTCGATCGCGAGCGCCCGGCGCATCAAAGGCTCCGCCTCGGCGAGGCGGTTCGTGTCCTCGAGTAACTGGGCCAAGTTGTTAAGGTGGGTTGCCACATCAGGGTGTTCCGGTCCGAGGCTCTTTTCGCCGATCGCCAGCGCACGACGCAGTAGAGATTCCGCCTCGGGCCACTTCGCCGACTTACGGAGTGTGCTACCAAGCCAGCTCAGCAGAACCGTGTCTTCACCACGCAAAGCCACGGCCTTTCGGAAGGTATCGGCCGAGGCATGGTACTTCCCCTGCATATATTGGGCGGCACCTTGGATTTGCAGCTTTCCGACCAAAGCGCTCTCATCCTTCTCGATTGATCCACTCAAGAGTTCTTCGGCCTGAGGGTAGCGACCTTCCAGGTAAGCCACGATGCCTTTGTCCGTGCGGTCTTGGGTTTCAGCGAACGAGCGGATCGCCGTGTCAAGTTGGTCGGCAGTGAGCCCGTAGCGCGCCGCAGCATCGACGAGAGCTTGTTTCCGAACCTCCTCGGTCAGCTCGCCCGCGTGAAGCGCCGCCGGCCTCGCCGCGTCCTCTGCCAACTGACGAAACTCCCTCCGGCGCATGAGCACGACTTCCGCCGGGTCGGTGTCGGTCGGAATATTGATCTGCGGGTTGACGAGAAACCAGTCTTCCGACCGCTTGGAGCTAGACACGAGATTGATCTTGATCTGCTGACCTGGCGGACGCTGGGGCGGTAGGTCCAGCTCCGTGATGCCAGACGGATTGGTTTTCCTTGATTTGACTTGATCGAAAGAGAAGCGGAGGCCGGGCAGTGGATTACCCGCGAGATCCCGCGCTTTGAGAAGGATCTGCTCTCCAGGTGCCGCCGCAAGCGCCGCAGCCAAGAAGAGGCAAATGGCTCCAAGCGCCAGTCGTCTCATCTCTTCTCCAGGGTGATCGAGCAACTGTCGCGGCCCGCGTAGCAGTACTCATCTCCCAGTACTAAGCCAACATGTTCGACTCGTAGACGGACCCGCGTATGCGGCGGGACCGGGAGCTTGAGCGCGAAGCGGCCATCTGCGTCCGTGATCGCTACTCCCGACGCACCTGCCTGCCGCGAGACTCGAACGCCCGCCAGCCCTCGGTTGTTTTCGTCGATCACTTGGCCCCGGAGCCAGCTCTCGGGCTCCTTGAGACGGATCTCTACCTGAACATTCGGATCGACGCCAAGGCGCAGATCTTTCCGGTTGCCTCCCCAATCCGGGTGTTCCGCCCACAGTGTGATCCGGCCGCCGACCGGGACCTTCGCCGCGGGGATCTCGACTTCCCACCAACCGTCCGGCGTGCGCTGGGGCTCGCTGCCGGCTGAGGCGTGAACCGTGGACCCGGTGACCCGCAGGCCCTGTGGGTCGAGAACCTGGACATGGACCGCGTAGATCTCCGGCCTGAGAGGCGGCGGCGGAGGCTCGGGGGAGCGCGGCCAGGGCCAGGCTGCGAGCGTCAGGAGCAGACCCAGGAGCGAGAGGCCGACGCCCCAGCTCCACCGGGTTCTCGGGGTTTTCGGAAATTTGAAACGTCCCGGGCGCTCGCTGGTCCCGCGGTCCCCCTTCGTGCCGGAAATCCCCCAGACCAGCCGGGCGAGACCTTCGTCGGTCAGCCCATCGCGCAGGTCCACCCAGGTCATGGCTTCCAGGAAGAGGGTGAGCTGCGGGGACTCCGGACAGCCGGGAAGCAGGACCGGGATCACCGGGATCTCTTCCCGCCTGGCTCGCACGAGGAAGGCCCGCATCTCGGGCTCCTGCCAGGCGCCCAGCCCGTCCTCCCCCACAAACACCGCGACCGATCGCGAGGCCCGCACCCCTTCCTCAAGCCCTTCCTGCCAGGGGAGGCCAGGCCGCAGCTCGTCCTTGTCCAGCCAGACGCGCAGCCCCCGGTCACGGAGGAAGGCGGTGATCTCCACCACCACCGGCTTGTCCCGGCTGTTGTGGCTCAGAAAGACGTCGAACTCATCCGGCATTCGCTGGCTGCTCGCAGAGAATCCTGGTGTTGAGACCCCACAAGTTTATCGCGGATTGGTCTCGGACACTTTTTCGGCGAGGTGGAGATCTTTCGCCGCCGGGGTCTTCTGCTCGCGCTCAAGAATCCTGGGGCAGGTAGTCTTCGAGGAGGAGAGTCCGCAGGCCCGGCACTGTAGGGATTCGGTCATCGTTGGTCAGAAAGGCCGGGCAGCCTGCCGCCATCGCGGCCGCCAACTGCATCGCATCCGGAGTCTTGGCCCGCGTGGAAGCCCGGACCTGGGCAACGGCGCGGAGGAAATCCCGGTCGAGATCGACGAGCCGCAGGCCCCGGCTCTTGGTCAACAGCGTCTCATAGCGGTCGATCAGGGCCGCATTCGCAAACCGGAACGGGATCACGAGCACCTCGAGAAGCGTGAGGCTCGAGGTCACCGCTTCGAGCGCTCCTGCGTCCACCGCCGCGAAGACCTGCTCGACCAGGGACAGGTACTTCGGATGCTCTTCGATGAAGTAGAGGAAGATCGAGCTGTCGAGAGCGACGGGGCCGCCTCCCAGATCGCTCAGGAGTCCCAAGAATCGCGCTCCGCCCGCACATGCTCAACGGGGTCGATGTCCTTCCAGAGCTCCTTGCCCAGGCCGCGGAGCTCGAGGATCGAGTGGAGCGTTGGCTTGCCTGCCGATGCTTCGAGGAGATGAATAACCTGCTGAGCGAGGGAGCGGTGCTCGCGCTCGGCGCGTTCCTGGAGCAACTCGTAGAGAGGGTCCGGGAAGTTCTTGATGTTGAGCGTGGCCACGAGTCTGTTCCTCCGTAGTGCCTCCATTTTGGAGGACAGGGGGGCCGGAGTCAATGCGACCACGCCCGCCTTGACCGCTCGAAACGGGCCACGGTAGACTCTGCCCCGCCAAAAAAAGGAAGCAGCACGAGCCGCTATGTCGGAGGTGCACTACGTGTTGAGTAGGGCCGGGATCAGCTCACGCGAACGAATGGATCGGCGGGGCTAGCGCATGGCACAGATCTTCCCGCGCTGGACCAACGAGCTCCCGCTGCGCATTGCCGTGGGCGGCGCGGTTCTCGGCGCCCTGGTGGTGGCGGGCGTCTGGTACTACTTCTCTCCCCGGTACACCGACGTCGGCTACCAGCCGGTGCAGCCGGTCGCCTACAGCCACAAGCTCCACGCCGGTGACCTCGGCATCAACTGCCTCTACTGCCATGCCACCGTCGACCGCGCCCCGGTCGCCGTGGTGCCGCCGACGCAGGTGTGCCTCAACTGCCACCGCACGGTGAAGCGCGACTCCCCGGCGCTCGCCGTGATCCGCGACAGCGCGTCGACCGGGCAGCCGGTCCAATGGGTGCGGGTGCACAACCTGCCCGGCTTCGCCCATTTCGACCATCGGCCCCACATCCGTGCCGGAGTCGGCTGCTCGACCTGCCACGGCCGCATCGACCAGATGGAGGAGGTGGCGCAGGCGGAGCCGCTCTCGATGAGCTGGTGCCTGGACTGCCACCGTAACCCCGACCCCTACCTGCGGCCCGCCGACGAGGTGACGAACATGGACTGGAGCCCGCCCCGCGACCAGCTGCAATCGGCGGCGCGCATCAAGAAAGCCAAGGCGATCAAACCGCCCGTCGACTGCTCGGGGTGCCACCGGTGACCGCGCCCAACTCTCCGAAAAGAGAGCATTGGCGGAGCCTGGAGCAGCGGGCTGGCACGCCGGAGGCGCAGGCCTTCCGGGAGCGCGAGTTCCCGGTGGGCGCGTCGGAGCTGCCGGAAGGCATCGACCGCCGGTCGCTGGTGCAGCTCCTGGGAGCCTCCCTGGCGCTCGCCGGGCTCACCTCCTGCCGCAAGCCGGTCGAGAACATCGTGCCTTACGTGGAGCCCCCCGAGAACGTTGTGCCGGGCGTCCCCAAGCACTACGCCACGACCATGCCGTTCGGCATCGGTGGATACGGCCTGCTGGTCGAGAGCCATGAAGGCCGGCCGACCAAGATCGAGGGCAACGAGCTCCATCCCGCGACCGCCGGCACGGCCAGCGCCCAGATGCAGGCCGCGGTCCTCGGCCTGTACGACCCCGACCGCTCCGAGCACCCGCTGCAGAAGGGCCGCGGCTCCTCTCCCCAGAAGAAGACCTGGGCCGATTTCCTGGCGGATTGGAAATCCCGTGAGAGTCGCTACCTGGCCGCGGGCGGCGCCGGGCTGGCCGTGCTCGCCCAGCCTTCGGCTTCGCCGACGCTCTTCCGGCTCGCCACGGCGCTCCGCCAGCGTTTCCCGCAGATGCTCTGGGCCACCTGGGAGCCGGTCAGCGACGAAAACGCCCTCGCGGGCGCCGCCCTGACGACGGGCCAGCCGCTGCGGACGAGCTACGACCTCGGCGCCGCGCGGGTGATCCTGAGCCTGGACGCGGACCTGCTCCTGTCCGAGAACGACGCCGTGGCGCATGGCCGCGGCTTCATCGCGGGCCGCCGGCTCGGTTCCGAGAAGGACCCGATGAACCGGCTGTGGGCCGTCGAGAGCGCCTTTACCACGACCGGCGCGATGGCCGACCACCGCCTGGCCCTGCCGAGCGGCCGGATCGGCGCCTTCGCGCTGGCCCTCGGCCGTGCTCTGGGCGCTCTGGGGCTGCCCGAAGCCGCCGGCGGGCTCCCCGGCGTGGATCCGCGCTGGATCGCGGCGCTGGCCCAGGACCTCAAGGCCAACGCCGGCCGCAGCGTGATCGTCGCGGGGCGGGATCAGCCGCCCGCGGTGCATGCTCTCGCGCTCGCCCTCAACGCGGCGCTCGGCAACCTGGGCACGACCGTCCTGCTGCGCGAGCCGGTCGACGTGATCCCGCCGAGCACGCCGTCGCTCGCGGCGCTGGCCGGGGCGGTCCGGAACGGCGCGGTCTCGACGCTGTTCATCCTGGGCGGCAACCCGGCCTATGACGCGCCCGCCGACCTGCGGCTGGATCTGAAGAAGGTCAGGAACGTCGTCCACCTCGGGCTGTCGGTCGACGAGACCGCGGAGCAGGCGCACTGGCACCTCCCCGGAACCCATTTCCTGGAGGCCTGGGGCGATTGCCGGTCGTCGGACGGCACCGTGAGCGTGGTGCAGCCGCTCATCGAGCCCCTGTTCGGCGGCCACAGCTCCGTCGAGCTGCTGGGGCTCCTCGCGAGCGGCGAGGACAAGCCGGGCTACGACCTGGTGCGCGAGACCTGGGCGGGACTGCTGCCGGCAGCAGCGGCCCCGGCCGCCTTCGACGACGCCTTCAACAAGGTGCTGCACGACGGCCTCCTGGCCGGCAGCGCGGTGCCGCCGGTCGCGGCGTCTGCGGGGGCGGTGCCGGCCGCGGCGCTCGCTCAGCTGGCGAGGCCGGCGGCCGCAGGCGTCGAGGTGGTGTTCCGGGCCTCGCCCGCGGTCCACGACGGGCGCTTCGCCAACGTCGGCTGGCTCCAGGAGCTGCCCGACGCCGTCACCAAGATCACTTGGGGCAACGCCGCCCTGGTCTCTCCAAAGACCGCCGAGGGTCTGCGCCTGGAGAACGAAGACGGCGTGCAGCTGAAGGTGGGGAATGCCACTGCCGAGCTGCCGGTGTGGATCGTCCCCGGACAGGCTGACGGCACGGTGATCGTGCACCTCGGCTATGGCCGGCGCGCGGCCGGCCGGGTCGGCTCCGGGGTAGGCACCGACGTCTATCCCCTGCGCACCAGCGCGGCGCCCGGCTTCGCCGGCGGGGCCACGCTCGCCGCCTCCGGCAAGCGGCACCGCATCGCCCAGACCCAGGACCACGGCACCATGGAGGGGCGTCCGGTCGTGCGCGAAGCCTCGCTCGCGGAGTGGCGCCACGAGCCGCACTTCGCCGAGGAGATGGTCGAGATCCCGAAAAGCGGACCGCTTTGGGATCAGCACCGCTACGACAAAGGCCCGCAGTGGGGCATGGCGATCGACTTGAACTCCTGCATCGGCTGTAACGCCTGCGTGGTCGCCTGCCAGAGCGAGAACAACGTCCCGGTGGTCGGCCACGAGCAGGTGAGCCGCGGACGCGAGATGCACTGGCTGCGCATCGACCGCTATTTCGCGGGCCCGCCCGAGCATCCGGAGATGGTGTTCCAGCCGATGCCGTGCCAGCAGTGCGAGAACGCTCCCTGCGAGCAGGTCTGCCCGGTCGCGGCGACCACGCACACCGAGGACGGGCTCAACGCGATGGTCTACAACCGCTGTATCGGCACCCGCTACTGCTCGAACAACTGCCCGTACAAGGTGCGGCGCTTCAACTTTTTCAACTACACGAAGGACACGCCCGAGCTGCTCAAGCTGGCGGCCAACCCCGAGGTGACCGTACGTTCGCGCGGCGTGATGGAGAAGTGCACCTACTGCGTGCAGCGGATCCAGTCCGCGCGCATCGACGCCAAGATGGCCGAACGCCCGCTCAAGGACGGCGACGTCAAAACCGCCTGCCAGCAGACCTGCCCGACCCAGGCGATCACCTTCGGCGACATCCGCGATCCCAAGTCCCGGGTGAACGAGAGCAAGGAGAACAGCCGCAACTACGTCCTGCTCGAGGAGCTAGGCAACAAGCCGCGCACCAGCTACCTGGCGCGCATCCGGAACCCGCATCCCGATCTGGTCGAGGGCTGAACGCCGTGCGACGATCCCATTACGCGCTCGCGCTCGTCCTCCTCTCCCTCTCGGGCTGTGCCCGCGGCTGCACCTCCAGCCGGCCGCCGATCCATCTCAATCCCAACATGGATGTCCAGCCGCGCTACGAGCCGCAGGCGGGGAGCGCCTTCTTCTACAACGGCGCGGAGATGCGGCCGCCGGTTCCGGGCACCGTGGCCCGCGGCGAGCTGCGCGACAGCGGACCATACTGGACGGGCAAGGACGCCGGCGGCGCCTTCATCACCGCGATCCCCATGGCGGTGGACGACCGCGTGCGCGCGCGCGGCGCGGAGCGCTTCGACATCTATTGCGCCGCCTGCCACGACAAGGGCGGCGACGGCAAAGGCATCCTCTTCGAGCGCGGCAAGGTGCCGACCCCGTCGTTCCATATCGACCGGCTGCGCCAGATGCCCGACGGCCAGATCTTCGACACCATCACCAACGGCTTCGGCCTGATGCCGTCGTACCGCTATCCGATCCCGGTGGCAGACCGCTGGGCGATCATCGTCCACCTCCGCGCTCTCCAGACGCGCCGGCTCGAGCGCACCGGCGGTACCATGCCGGCCCAGACGGCCGCGGCCCCCATTCCAGCAGACGCCGCTCCGGCAGACGCCGCTCCAGACGCCGCGCCAGCAGACGCCGCCGCCCCTGCTCCAGCCGAGGTGACGCAATGATCAAGAAGGGAATCGCCGCCGCCATCGTCGCGCTGCTCGGTTTGGCGGTGATCGTCGGTATTTCGACCTTTCTGATGAAGCGGGAGTATCAGGCTCCCTACCGGGCTGCAGACGGGCAGAAGATTGAGACGCCGCGCGACCAGGGGATCGCCGACCAGCGCGCCGCGCAGGAGGCGAGCGATAAGGCAAAACCCTACCAGGAGGCGGAGTACCGCCCGTTCCCCAAGATCGGCAGCCGGGTAGCCATCTGGATCGCGGCGCAGCTCCATCTGCTCTTCGCCGCCTTCGTGCTGGCGGTGCCGATCTTCGCGCTCATCATCGAATTCATCGGCTACCGCACCAAGGACGCGCGCTACGACCGCCTGGCCTACGAGTTCACCAAGCTGCTCTCGGTCTCCTTCTCGCTGACCGCGACGTTCGGGGCGATGCTGACCTTCGGGCTGATCATCCTCTACCCGAAGTTCACGAACTACCTGGTGAGCGTCTTTTCGCCCACCTTCCTGCCCTACGTCGGCCTCTTCTTCCTCGAGGCGTTCTTCCTCTATACCTATTACTACGGCTGGCACAAGTTCTCGCCGCGCGTGCACCTGCTCCTGGGGCTGGGCCTGAACCTGGTCGGGACCGGGATCATGCTGATCGCCAACGCCTGGGTGACGTTCATGACCTCGCCGCGGGGCGTCTCGGACACGGGCGCCCTGATCAGCACCTGGGACGCGGTGCGCAACTTCACCTGGATGCCGATCAACATCCACCGCATCATCGCCAACGTCGCGTTCGGCGGCTCGGTGGCTGCGGCCTACGCCGCCTTCAAGTTCCTGGGGGCGAAGACCGACGAGGACCGTGCGCACTACGACTGGATGGGATACATCGGCAACTTCGTGGCGATCTCCGCCTTCCTGCCGCTGCCGTTCGCCGGTTACTGGCTGGCCAAAGAGATCTACGCCTACTCCCAGACGCTGGGGCTCACCATGATGGGCGGCGCCTTCTCCTGGTTGTTCATCATCCAGGCGGTCCTGATCGGCAACCTCTTCCTCGCCGCCAACTACTATCTCTGGCTGGGGATGGGCCGGTTCACCGGCGCGGAGCACTTCCAGAAGTACATCAAGTATCTCCTCATCCTCGTGGCGCTCTGCTTCGCGGTGTGGGCCACCCCGCGGTCGATCATCTCGACGGTCTCCGAGGTCCGGGCGATGGGCGGCTCCGCCCATCCGGCTCTGCAGTTCCTGGGCGTGATGTCGGCCAAGAACACCGCGGTCAACATCCTGATCCTCACCACGTTCCTGAGCTTCCTGCTCTATCGCCGCTCCGGTAAGACCGCCACCGTAAAGTGGGCGAAGGCGGGCGACCGGGCGCAGCTCGCGATCTTCCTCGTCGCCGCGTCGATCGTCCTCTTCCTCGGCATCTATGGCTACTTCGTCGAAGCCAGCGTGCGCATCGGCTTCTCGGTCCCGCAGGTGCTGTCGGTGCTCCTGGCGATGGTGTCGGTGACGGTGATCGACGTCTTCCTGTTCCGCAACGCCAAGACGACAGGCGAAGCGCGCTGGGGCCAGATCGCGCCCGTCTCGCAGTACGTGCTCATCTTCATCGCCGTCACCTTCACCTGGCTGATGGGCCTGATGGGCTACGTGCGCTCGGGGTTGCGCCAGCACTGGCACGTCTATGGCGTCGTTCGCGACACCTCGGTCGACGCCTTCACTCCCACACTAGGATTCGCCACCAAGATCGTCTCGGTCACCGTGCTGCTCTTCTTCCTCCTGATCAGCTTCGTCTTCTGGCTGGCCAGCCTGGCCGGCAAGAAAGACTGGGTGCCGCAGTCGAAACAGAATGAATCCAAAGATCTTGGAGCTGCCGCATGAAGGTGCCGGTGAGCCTCCGCATCGCCGCGCTGGCGGTCGCCACGACCGGCTTCTATACCTACGTCGGCCAGCTGGTGCCGCAGAAGGAAGTGCAGCCGCCGGTCGAAGTCGTGATGAGCAAGGACATGAAGCCCGAGGAGATGGCGAAGGTCGGGCGCGAGATCATGGACGGCAAGGGTCTCTGCTTCACCTGCCATACGGTGGGCAAGTCAGGGTCCCTGCGCTTCCCGGACCTCGAGGGCATAGGCAGCCGCGCCGCGACCCGCGTCCCCGGCCTCTCCGCCGTCGAGTACATGGCCCAGTCCATGTACGAGCCCGAGAAGTTCATCGTGCCCGGCTTCAACCCCGGCATGCCGGTGATCAACAAGCCACCCATCGGGTTGACGGACGACGAGATCCTGGCGGTGATCGCCTATCTCGAGACCCTCGGCGGCACCACGACGGTGACCATGCAGACGAAG
>Ga0307468_100000188_pt1 | contig 14522 bp, 13 predicted proteins | sample atmdna_FD_203085 | JGI IMG/M metagenome (GOLD analysis project Ga0307468, IMG submission 203085) | Hardwood forest soil microbial communities from Morgan-Monroe State Forest, Indiana, United States - atmos_gases AM2C_05 | ecosystem: Environmental > Terrestrial > Soil > Temperate forest > Bulk...
CGTGCTCACGGTTCCCTCCACCGGCCGGCCGTCCGGCGTCGTCAGCATCCGGGCCCAGCGCGCGACGTTCTCCTGCGCGTCTCCCCCCTGACCGGGGCCGAAGTAGAAGACCGCGCATTCGCCGTCCGTGGCGCCATCGACGCCGGCGAGACGGTACTGCGCGCGGCGCATCGGGTTGCGCGGCTCCTCGGCGATCCAGCCGGCGGGGGCGTCCCAGACCAGCGCGATGGCGCCGGCGTACGGCCCGGCGTCGCCGTGCGGCGACATCCCGCCGGCCGGCAGCGTGGAAAGAAACGGCGCATGCCCGCTTTCGAGGGGCGGGGCGGGCGCGGCGGCGGAAGATGGCATCGCCTCCGGCGTCGCCGACGCGGGGGCGGCGGCGGGCGCCGCGGGCGCGACGCTCGCGGGCGCGGCCGGTGCCGCGGGCGCGCTTCGATCGCGCGCACAGGCCGCCGCTCCGGCGAGAACCAGCGCGGCGAAGAGGGCGATCGATCGGCGACGTTCGTTCATGAACGCCGCGCAGTATAAACCTGTTGCCCACCCGCTCTCCTCGGCGTATAGATCCCGCCGAGCTCAGGAGAGAAGACCGCGAGCCGCAATGCTCGCTCCTCGAGTTCGAGCCGGGAGGCACTCGCCCCTATGCTCGCGGTCTTCTCTCCTCGTTCGCGCGCGCCGCCGGCTCTCGCATTCCCGCACTCTCCCTCTGTGCTACGCTGCGCCGGCCCGCGCCCCGATGCCTCCGCGGGCGGAGGGAACCCCGACCGATGCCGTCCCGCTCCCGCCGCACGCGTGTCCTCTCCGGCCTCGAAATGCTGGCGGCGACGCGCCCCAAATGGCTGCGTGGCCGGCGCCTGGGCCTCCTGATGCACCCGGCCTCGGTCGACGGGCGCTGGAATTCCGCGATCGACGTCGTGCGCCGGATCCCGGGCGCGCGGCTCGCGGCGCTCTTCGGCCCGCAGCACGGCATCGCCGGCGAGAAGCAGGACAACATGATCGAGTCGGGACACGGCGCCGATCGGGTCACCGGCCTGCCGGTCTTCTCGCTCTACAGCGAGACGCGCGCCCCGACGGCGCGCATGCTCGAGGCGATCGATCTCCTGCTCGTCGACCTGCAGGATGTCGGCACGCGGGTCTACACCTTCGAGTGGACCACCGCGCTCGCCCTCGAAGCCTGCGCCGCCGCCGGCAAGGAGGTGGTGGTCCTCGACCGTCCCAATCCGATCGGCGGGGTCGCGCTCGAAGGGAACCTGATCCGCCCCGGGTACACCTCCTTCGTCGGGCTCTACCCGGTGCCGATGCGGCACGCGCTGACGCTCGGCGAGCTGGCGGCGCTGGTGAACGCGCGCATGGCGCGCGCGGCCGCAGGCGCGGCCGGGGGCGCCGGCGCACCCGCGAAGCGCTCCGCCGCGACCCGCGACCCGTTCCACCCCGTCCCGCGCGCCGACGGCGGCGGGCTCCGCTGTCCCGGGCTCGCCGATCTCACGGTCGTGCCGATGCGCGGCTGGCGCCGCGCGATGCTCTTCCCCGACACCGGGCTGCCGTGGGTGCTGCCGTCGCCGAACATGCCGACCTTCGACACCGCGCTGGTCTACCCGGGGCAGGTGCTCCTCGAAGGGACCAACGTCTCCGAGGGACGCGGCAGCACGCGGCCCTTCGAGATCTTCGGCGCCCCCTGGATCGACACCGCGAGGGTGCGGGCGCGCTTCGACCGGCGGCGGCTGCCGGGTCTCGTCCTGCGCGAGCACTCCTTCGAGCCGACCTTCCATAAATTCGCGAAGGAGGTCTGCCACGGCTTCCAGATCCACGTCACCGACCCCAATGCCTACCGGCCGTACGTCACGACTCTGGCGCTCCTCCAGGACATCATCGCGACGCACGGCGACCGGTTCGCGTGGAAGCAGCCGCCGTACGAGTACGTCACCGACCGGCTGCCGATCGACGTCCTGATCGGCGACCCGGAAGTGCGCGGCGCGCTCGAATCGGGCGCCCCGCTTGCGCCGATCGCGCGCTCCTGGCGCGCCGAGATCGACGCCTTCCGCCGCGAGTCGCTTCCGTACCGCCTGTACCGCTGAGAGGAGGAAGTCACGATGCCGTCCGCCCCCGACACCGTCGCCACCGTCCTGCAGTCGCCCTGGTTCGAGGGTGGCGCGGCCTTCGTGCTCTGGGTCGGGGTCCTCCTGATCGCGCACCATTTCGCCAACCGCGCGCTGCGCCGCATGGCCGCGGCCACAGCGTGGACCTGGGACGACCTGCTGATCGACGCGCTGCGGCGGCCGATCACGATCGCCATCCTGGCCTCGGGGCTGGTCATCGTCGGGCGCATCTTCCCGCTCGAGCCGGAGTGGGATCGCGCCTGCGACGTCATGCTGGCGGCGGCGATGGTCCTGGCGATCGTCCTGTTCGTCGATCACATGACCTCGGGCCTGCTCGATCGCCTGGCGGTCACGCAACCCGTCCTGCAGGGGGCGCGCGGCCTGGTGCAGGGGTCGGTGCGCGGCATCGTGATCGGCATCGGCGTCCTGATCTTCCTCGACAGCATCGGCATCTCGATCGCGCCGATTCTCGCGTCGCTCGGCGTGGGCTCGCTGGCGGTGGCGCTGGCCCTGCAGGACACCCTGGCCAACATCTTCGCCGGGTTCCACCTGATCGCCGACAAGCCGATCGAGGCGGGACAGTTCATCCGCCTGCAGACCGGCGAGGAGGGGCACGTGGTGCGGGTCGGGTGGCGCACCACCTGGATCACGACGCCGCAGAAGAACACCGTCGTGGTGCCGAACTCGAAACTCTCGGGCGCCGTGCTGACCAACTTCGACATGCCGTCGAGCGAGACGGTCTTCCAGGTCGAGGTGACCGTGGCGAGCGCCGATCTCGAGAAGGTGGAGCTGGTGACGCTCGAGGTGGCGCGCGACTGCCTCGCGACCGTCCCCGGGGCGACGCGCGAGTTCGAGCCGGTGGCGCGCTTCACCGGCTTCGCCGACTCCGGCGTCAAGCTGATCGCCGGCCTGTCGGCCATGACCCTCGCCGACTCGCATGTCCTCCGAAGCCAGTTTCTGAAGCGCCTGAGCGCGCGCTTTCAGAAGGAAGGAATCGTGGTCCCCTTCCCGACCCGCACGCTCGACGTCCCGCCGGGCGCCTTCGGCCGGGCCGGCGGCGACACCGGCGAACCGCGCGGCCGCCAGCCGCAGGCGTGACCCGCGATCTCCTGTACCTGTCGCGCGCCGACGTCGAGGCCGCGGGCGTCACGATGCCGGAGATCATCGACCGGCTGGCGATCATGTTCCGGGAGAAGGGGCACGGCCGCACCGAGATGCCGCCGAAGCCCGACCTCCATCCCGGCCCGCCCGGGAGCGACAACTTCATCCACGCCATGCCGGCCTATTGCGGCGCGCTCGGCGCCGCCGGCCTCAAGTGGATCGCCGGCTTCCCCGGCAACCGCGCGCTCGGGCTCCCATACGTCAACGGGCTCATCGTGCTGAACGATGTCGAGACCGGGATGCCGCTCGCGGTGATGGACGCCACCTGGATCACCGCGATGCGCACCGGCGCCGCCAGCGCGATCGCGGCGCGGCATCTGGCGCGCGCCGACAGCGCCCTGCTCGCGATCACCGGCTGCGGCGTGCAGGCGCGCACCAATCTCGAGGCGCTCGCCGCGGTGCTGCCGCGTCTCAGGACGGTGCGCGCCTACGACATCCATCCGGAGAGGGCCAGCGCCTACGCCGAGGAGATGGGGCGCCGCTTCCCGCACCTCGAGGTGCAGGCCGCGGCGGGGCCGCGGGCCGCGATCGAAGGGGCCGACGTCATCGTCACCGCCGCGCCGATCCGCCGCCGCCCGGAGCCGGTGATCGAAGCGGCGTGGTTCCGGGAGGGCGCTCTCGGCCTGCCGCTCGATTACGATTCTTCCTGGACCCCCGCCGCGATGGCCACGGCCGACCGCTTCTACACCGACGACACCGCGCAGCTTCTCGCGACCCGGGAGCGCGGCGACTTCTTTCAGCAGATCCCGCCGGTTTTCGCCGACCTGGGCGACGTCGTGGCCGGTCTCAAGGAGGGGCGGCGCGCGCCCGGAGAGCGCCTCCTCTGCCTCAACATGGGGATCGCGCTCGACGACATGGCGACCGCGCCGCTCGTCCTCGAACGGGCGCGCGAGCGCGGGCTCGGGACGCGGCTGACGCTGTAAGCGGCACAGCGGTGGGCCGCGACCCGGGAGCGGGCCCCGATCCTGGCGCCGATCGCGCCCCCTCAGGCGCTCTTCGCCCGAACGATGAGCTCGACGTCGCAGTCGAGCACGTGCAGCAGCGAAAGCACCTGATCGATTGATTTGCGGTAGTTCGTCTGGTCGAGGAGGCGGTAGAACTGCGCGGCGGACGTGCCCAGCCGCCGGATGATCTCCCGTCGGCTCAGGCGGCTCTTCGCGACGCGCTTCTGCGCCTCCAGGGTGAGCTTGTACAGGAGGAGGTCACGCAGATAGCCGGGATCCTGGTTGTAATCGAGCACCTGATCGGAGAGCACGAGGCCTTCCTTCCCCGACTTCAGCCGGTAGGTGAAGCCTTCCCGGCCGACTTCCGGATCGACCATCACCTTAACCACGGGATCTTTCGCCGAGGGCGCCGCCTCGAGCTTCGCATACGGGTACCACATGACCCGCTGGCTCGTCCGGACGGCGAAGCCCTTCTTCCTGTTGTTGGCGGCGACATTGCGAATCTTCACAGGGCACCTTCGCTTTTGAGCGTCGCGATGAGATCGATGACGCGCCGTGGAGCGACACCCTTCATGGGTTTCCAGTTTTCGAGATCCCAGATCACCACGAGACGTCCGTCCCTGTACACGTGAACGTGGCGAGGAGAGTGGTCACCCTTCCAGGTGATGAACAGGAACCCGCCCCGGCGGACCTTGCCCAGGCGCAAACATTACCTTGCACGGTAACGGTTGTCAACATTCGAACCGCGCCCGACCCCCTCGACGTCGCTACCGACCGTCGCCGTCGCGCCTGGTGTATCCTTGCCGCCGACCGACCCCCATTCCGGAGACCCCAGCGATGACCCCGACGACGCCGACAACCGCCTCGACCCGGACCGCCAAACTGATCGACCAGGCGGAAACCTGGAGCGCGCACAACTACCATCCGCTCCCGGTGGTGCTCGTGAAGGGGGAGGGGGTCTGGGTCTACGACCCCGACGGCAATCGCTACATGGACATGCTGTCGGCCTACTCGGCGCTCAACCAGGGGCACCGGCATCCGAAGATCGTGCAGGCACTCAAGGATCAAGCCGACAAGATCACTCTCACCTCGCGCGCCTTCCACAACGAGCTGTTCGGGCCGTTCTGCGAGACGCTCTGCAAGATCGCCGGCATGGAGATGGCGCTCATCATGAACAGCGGCGCCGAGGCGGTCGAGACCGCGGTCAAAACGGCGCGCAAGTGGGGATACAAGGTCAAGAAGGTGCCGCACGACCAGGCCGAGATCATCGTCTGCAACGACAACTTCCACGGCCGCACCACGACGATCGTCGGCTTCTCCTCCGAGCCGCAGTACAAGGAGGACTTCGGGCCGTTCACCCCCGGCTTCAAGCTGATCCCGTACGGCGACCTCAAGGCGCTCGAGGCGGCGATCACCCCGAACACCGTCGGCTTCCTGGTGGAGCCGATCCAGGGCGAGGCCGGCATCCTGATCCCGCCCGACGGCTATCTCAAGGGCGCCGCGGATCTCTGCAAGAAAAAGAAGGTCCTGCTGATCTCCGACGAGATCCAGACCGGCTTCGGCCGCACCGGCCGGATGTTCTGCTCCGACTGGGAGGGGGTGCGACCCGACCTGTACGTCGTCGGCAAGGCCCTCGGCGGCGGCTTCCTGCCGGTCTCGGGCGTGATCGGCCAGCGTGAGACGCTCGGCCTCTTCCAGCCCGGCGATCACGGATCGACGTTCGGGGGCAACCCGCTCGCCTGCGCCGTCGGCCTCGCGGCGCTCGACGTCCTGGTCAGCGAGCGCCTCGCGGAAAAGTCGGCCGAGATGGGGAATCACTTCATGCAGCGCCTCCGGACGCTGCGTTCCCCGAAGGTCAAGGAAGTCCGCGGCCGCGGGCTGCTCATCGGGGTGCACATCAAGGACGAGCACGGCACCGCACGTCCCTACTGCGAGAAGCTGATGACTCTCGGCATCCTCGCGAAGGAGACCCACGGCCAGGTGATCCGCTTCGCGCCGCCGCTGACGATCAGCCGCGAAGAGGCCGACTGGGCGCTGGAGCGCATCGCGCAGGTGCTGGCGTAACACGGAACCGGGCGCCGCGCGACGCCGCGGCGCCTTCGGCCAGGGATGAACGCTTCCACATGACCTCTCCCGAACGGATCGGCAATTACATCGGCGGCGCCTGGGTCGAGCCGCGCGGCGCGAGCCTGGCGATCGAGAACCCATCGACCGGCGCGACCCTGGGCGAAGTGCCCCTGTCGACCGCCGCCGACGTCGACCGCGCCGTCGCCGCGGCGAAGGCCGCCTACCCGGGCTGGGCCGCGACGCCGGTCGACAAGCGGGTGGCGCCGCTGTTCCGGCTCGCCGCGCTGATGCGCGAGCGCCGCGAGGCGCTGACCCGCACGTTGGTCGAGGAGAACGGCAAGTCGCTCCCGGACGGCCGCGCCGAGATCGATCGCACCCTCGAAAACCTCGAGACCGCGTGCGGCATGCCGATCATGGCGCAGGGGGAGATCCTGGTCGGCGCCGCGCCCGGGATCGACGGCCAGGTGCTGCGCCTGCCGATCGGCGTCTTCGCGATGATCGCGCCGTTCAACTTCCCGGCGATGGTGCCGTTCTGGTTCCTCCCCTACGCCGTCGCCGCGGGAAACACCTTCGTCGTCAAGCCGTCGGAGCTGGTGCCGCGCACGATGCGCACCATCATGGGCTGGCTCGCCGAGTGCGGCCTGCCGCCAGGCGTGGTCAATCTCGTGAACGGCGACCGGGTCGTGTCGGAGGCGATCGTGGCGCACCCCGACATCGCCGGCGTCTCGGTGGTCGGGCGGAGCGCCACCTGCCGCGCCATCGCCGAGGCCTGCGTCCGATCCAACAAGCGCTTCCAGGCGATGGGCGGCGCCAAGAATCATCTCGTCGTGATGGCCGACGCGCGCATGGACGAGGTGGTGCGCAACATGATCACCTCCGGGTACGGCTGCGCCGGACAGCGCTGCATGGCCTCGTCGGCGATCGTCGCGGTCGGCGACCCCACTTATCGCGACGTGGTCGATCGCTTCACCGCCGCCTCGACCCAGGTGCTGGTCGCCGATCCGCTCGATCCCCTGGTGGCGAACGAGCCGATGGTGATGGGCCCGGTGATCACGGCGCAGGCGAAGGAGTTCATCCACGGGATGATCGAGACCGGGGTCAAGGAAGGCGCGCGGCTGACCCTCGACGGTCGCGGCGTGCGCGTCCCGGGGCGCGAGCGCGGCCACTACATCGGCCCGACCGTGTTCACCGACGTCGCTCCCGGGATGGCGGTGCACGCCACCGAGATCTTCGGCCCGGTGCAGGTGATCCTGCGCGCCGGGTCGCTCGACGACGCCATCCGGATCATCAACGAGCATCCGTACGGCAACGGCGCGTCGATCTACACCCAGAACGGCTGGCAGGCGCGCAAGTTCAAGATCGAGACCCAGGCCGGGATGATCGGCGTGAACGTCGGGATCCCCGCGCCGGTCGCCTACCTGCCGTTCGGCGGGATGAAGGCGTCGCAGTTCTCGCACATCAAGGCGCAGGGTCGCGCCATCGTCGCCTTCTACACCCAGGAAAAGATCGTCACCGAGCGCTACTGGCCCGACGCCTGAGCCGGGCGCGGACGCGGCGCCGGCGGGCGCGACGGCCAGATCGTCCAGACGCCGTGCGCGGTCGCGAGGATCGTGCCGCGCGCGTCGCGCACCTCGCCTTCGGCGAAAGCGGCGGTCCGGCCGCGCCGCGCCATCCGCCCCTCGGCGACGATCGCCCCCGGCAGGACCGGCTCGCGGAACTGCACCGACAACTGCATCGTCCCGCACCATTCCTCGGGAAGGATGGCCGAGACCACCGCGGTGCCGAGCGCCATGTCGAGCAGCGCCGATACCACGCCGCCGTGCGCCACGCCGCGACGGTTGAGGTGCTGCGGCCCGACCGTGAGGTCGTACACCGCGCGGCCGTGGGCGCTCTCGCGACGGCGCGCGCCGATGAGATCGTGAAACGGCGGCTCTTCGGTGTGCGGCGGCTCGCTCATGCGCGGCATTCTGGCATAGGATCCGCGGCCGGCATGCGCCGTTACCGCCTGGTCGGACCGCGATCGCTCTCCCCCATCGTTCTCACCTGCGAGCACGCCTCCTGCCGGCTGCCGCCGCGGATCGCGCCGCGCACCGCCGACGAGCGCCGCATCCTGGACTCGCACTGGGGGTGGGACATCGGCGCCTGGGGCGTCGCCGCGAACCTGGCGCGCCGCCTGCGGGCCACCGCCATCGGCGGCGCCATGTCGCGCCTCGTCGTCGACCTCAACCGCGCCGCCGGCGACCCGTCACTGGTGCGCACCCACGCCGACGGCGTGCGCCTGTCGTGGAACCTCGGCGTGCCGGCCGATGCGCTCGAACGCCGCCTCAGGACCTGGCACACGCCGTATCACGTCGCGATCGACGACCAGATCCTGCGGCGCCTGGTGCGCGGGGTGCGGCCGCTCCTGTTCGCGGTGCATTCCTTCACCGGCATCTACGAAGGTCGGACCCGCGACTTCGACATGGGGGTGCTTTTCGATCGCTCGAAGGACGAGGCGCATCTCCTGATGCGCGGGCTCCGGCGCGAAGGTCTCCGGGTGCGCGCCAACCAGCCCTACTCCGGACGCGCCGGCATGATGTACGCCATCCACCGGCACGGCGCGCACCACGACCTTCCCTGCCTCGAGCTGGAGATGCACCAGGATCTGTTCGCGGACGAATCGGCGGCGCGCGGCATCGCCGAGGTGGTGGCGCGGGCGCTCCGCCCGGTGATCGCCCGCCGCGAGGATGAAGCCTAGATCGCGCCGCGCCGCCCCGGACGGGACTGCGCGATGGCGCGGAGCGTCTCGACCAGGGCGCGCGGGTTGGTGTCGGGGTCGGCGCCGATCGTCTCGGGAAGCAGCCCGCGCCGGTCCATGTCGGCGGCGATCGCCCGGAGCGTGGTGCGCAGGTCGTCCTTGGCCCGGAACCCCAGCTTCGCCTCGGCCTTGGTGATGTCGTACTTGAGCGCGGTGTTGCGGCGCATCCTCTCGGCGAACGCCTTCATGAACGGCCGCCGCTCGCGCACCGGCGGCAGCGGCGTGCCCTTCTGCTCGGCCACCGCCTCCAGCAGGTTGCGCATCGAGAAGACGTCCGCGCCGGAGATGTTGAACACCTGGTTGGCCGCCTCGGGCCGGGTCCCCGCGAGCACCGTCGCCTCCGCGAGGTCCTCGACGTGCACCCACTGCATCCCGGGCGAGTCGGCGGCGCCGGTGGTCAGGACGCGCGGCCGCCCGAGCAGGGTCTTGATGTAGTCCTCGACCAGCGGCGCGCCCAGCCCGTAGACGATCGGGAAGCGCAGGATGACGTATTCCATGCCGGACTCGTCGTGGGTCCGCTTCACCAGGGCTTCGGCCTCGACCTTGCTGCGCGGGTAGTGCGAGCGCGCCCGCCGCCCCGGCGCCTGCAGCGGGAACTCCTCGGTGATCGGCCAGCGCGAGCGCCGGACCACCGGGTCGTAGACCGCCATGCTCGAGGCGTGCACGAAGCGGGTCACCTTGCCGGCCGCCGCCGCGGCGAGGAGGTTCTCGGTGCCGCGCACGTTGACTTCGATGATGAGCGCGGTGTCGCTGGTCGGCAGCGCGGCGCCGAAGTGGTAGACCACCCGCACCCCGGCCGTGGCGCGCGCGAGGAGATCGCGGTCGGAGAGGCTCCCCTCGAACAGCGTGATCCGATCGCGGTGCAGAAGCCCGGCGACGGTTTCCGGGAGCGCCAGCACCCGGACCGGGACGCCGCTCTGCACGAGGCGATCGAGAATGACCGATCCGACGAAGCCGCTCGCCCCGGTCAGAAGGACGGTGGCCGGGTCGGTGACCTTGTCGATGTGGGGTGACGGCATCTGGGATGGGTGTCCGGTCCGGGAATATACCACGCGATTCGGAACGGTCCAGCCCTTTCGCCGAACGTCGATCCCTTGACGCGCGATCACGGGAATGGGGCCGGATTGGCCCCGGCCGTCAATGCGGAACCGCTTGACTCCTGAACACTTTAAGCGTAATTAGGGGGTCATCATAGAGAGACAGTAGGTCCCGTTCGTCGCGGCCCGCCGCGCGGAGTCGCCGCGTCGGCCGGGAAGCGCTCTATCGAGGAGTCGAAAGCAATGGCCCAGACTGCGCCCGGACCCAGGCCCGCCACAGGATCGCGCCCCGCGGCGGACACCGGAGCGCCGGCATCACCCGGAACGACGCGCCCGGCTCCCGCGGCGCGCCCGAGCACCTGGAAAAAGACCGCGCTCGGCTGGGCGATCCGTCTCGCGGTCCTCGGTGTCGTCACGGTCGTGATGCTCCTCCCCTATCCGTACCAGACTGGCGGCCCGTTCGAGTTCCTGCCGATCAAACGCGCCGAGGTGCGCAGCGAAGTCGAAGGCCTGGTCGAGGCGATCCTGGTCAAGGAGGGCGAGATGGTGAAGGCGGGCCAGCCGATCGCCCGCATCGCCAGTCGCCTGCACGAAAAGAATCTCAAGGCGACCATCGCCCGGCTCGAAGAGCAGAAGGCGCAGCTGGCGCTGCTTCAGGCCGGCGCCAAGCCGGAAGAGGTGGAGCGGGCGATGGCCGATGTGCGCACCGCCGGCACCAGCCTCGCCTGGAGCGGCCCGCGCGCCGACCGCTACGCCAAGCTCTTCGAGCAGAAGCTGATCTCCGACCAGGACGTCGAGAACGCGCAGCGCCAGAAGGAGCTCGACCAGGCGCGCCTCGACGAGGCGAAGGCGAACCTCGAGCTGGTCCGAAGCGGCGCCCGCCCCGAGCAGATCGATTCGATGAAGGCGGAGATCAGGAGCCTGCAGGCGCTGGTCGACAACTACGAAGTCGATGTCGAGCGCACCAGCCTGACGAGCCCGATCGACGGGCGGGTGGTCACGCCGCGCGTCGAAGAGCTCGCCGGCACCTACCTCAAGCCGGGCCAGCGCGATCTCGCGGTGCAGATCGAGGACTCCCGCGTCATCCAGGCCGAAGTCGAGGTCCCGGAGGAGGACGCCGCCGCGGTGCGGGTCGGCGCCCAGGTGAAGGTGGTGCCGTGGGCGTACCACGACCGGGTCTTCCTCGGGAAGGTGGTCAGCATCGCGCCGGTCGCGAGCACCAACGCCGCCGACAAGACGACCGCGAACGTCTACGGCCAGACGCAGGGAACGGCGCAGGTGTCGATGTCGAACTCGACCTACAAGATCGTGCGCGTCCTGACCGAGATCCCGAACGACGCCGCGCTCCTCAAGACCGACATGACCGGTTACGCGAAGATTGCCACCGAAGACCGCCCGGTCTGGGACGTGCTGTTCCGCCCGCTCATCCGCTGGTGCAAGGTCCAGGTCTGGTACTGGATCCCGTAGCCCCCGAAAGCCGACGCCGCATGCCGCGCACCCGCTACGCCACGCTCGCCTCCGTCAACGGCACCCGCCTGCACTATCGCCAGGCGGGGGAGGGGCCCGACCTCGTCATGGTGCACGGCCTCGCGGCGAATCTCGCCTTCTGGTACCTGAAGGCGGTGCCGGCCCTGGCGCGCACTCACCGGGTTACGGTCTACGACCTCCGGGGCCACGGCGGGAGCGACATGCCGCCGAGCGGCTACCGTCCCGAGGACATGGCGGCCGATCTGGCGGGGCTTCTCGATCACCTCGGCATCGAGCGCGCCGATCTGATCGGGCACTCGTTCGGCGGCGCGGTGGTGCTCGAGTTCGCGGCGCGCCATCCGGAGCGGGTCCGCTCGATCACCCTCGCCGACGCCACCATCTACTCGCTGCAGCCGCTCGACATGGGGCAGGACCAGGCCTACTGGGACACCTGGCGCGGGCAGTTGAAGACGGTCGGCATCGAGGTGCCGGACGGCATGCCGAAGGTGGCGTACGGATTCCTGGAAGAGCTGGCGCAGCCGCGCTGGCAGGCGATGCGGCAGCGCCGGCCGCGCTCGGGCGAGTTCTTCGTGCCGTTCGGCCTCTGGAACGGCGCGCGCCGCACCGCCGACCGCTGGATCGCACTCCTCAAGTCCACCACCGCCTGGCAGGAGATGCAGAGCGGCGGCGTGTCGATCGAGGACCTGCGCAGCATCGACCGGCCGGTGCTCCTGATCTACGGCGAGCGTTCGCGCTGGATCAAGACCAGCGAAATCCTGCGCGAGACGATGCCCGCCGCCGAGCGGGTGCTCCTCGCCAACGTCGGCCACTTCTTCCCGATTCTCAGACCGCAGCTCTTCCTGAGCCACGTGCAGGCCTTCCTCGAGCGCGTGCCCCGGGAACCGGCTCTCAACGCAGAGGAAAGGATCCCGTCATGAGCGAACAGCCATTCGTGAAGACCATCAGACAACTGCTCGAGGAGACCAAGGGCCTCGACGATGCGAAGCCGGCCCGCAAGGCCGGCGCCGCGCGACCTTCGGCCTCCGCGCCCGCCAGGCCCGCACCGCTCGCGGCCGGCGACGACGACCCCGACATGGCGCTCCTCGACGAGATCGAGGCCGGCCTCGAGGACGATCTCGAGGAGGGGCTCGAAGAACCGGGAGAGACGGCGGCGCCAGCGCCGGCCGAGGCCGCCGCGAGCGAGGACGACGATCGCCCCGGCCGGCGACTCCGCCGGCGCCGGGCCGGTGCCCGCGCTGGCGCAGCTGCCGGAGCCGGGGCCGAGGCCGACGGTGAGCGACGTCCGCTCGCCCGCTTCCTGCAGTTCCTCGGGAATCTCCAGGAGCGCCGCGCCGACACGATGGCCCGCGGCCGCCGTCCGGCCCGGATGATCTCGCCGTCGTTGATGCGCGAGGCGTCCGGCCAGGCGGTCGACCCGGGCGATCCGGTCGCCGAGCGGCGGCGCAAGCAGATCCAGGAGTTCCGCGCCGCCTGGGTCGAATCCCTCAATCTCAAGCCGGCCTCGCAGGCGGCGGCGCTCAAGCCGATCGGCGGTGCCGGGACCGCCACCGCGGCGCCCGACGCGGCAGCGGCGACCGCGGCGACCCCGACCCCGACCCCGACGACCGACCCGACCGCCGCGCCTGCGGCGACCACCGCCCCGGCCGCCTCCGCCCCGGCGCCGGCGAAGGGGAAGAAAGGCGGCGATCGCACGTCGTGAGCGAGCCGAAGACCCTCAGGGAATCGCGCGCCGAAGCCCGCGCCGAGGCGCGCGCCAAGCGCGCCGATCGACGCGCCGAGGCGGCCCGCCGGGCGGCGGCGACCCCGCATGCCCAGGCGCAGCAGTCGCGCATCGACGCCCTGATGGGCCCGCTCGGCGAGTACTTCGAATCGACCGGCTTCTGGAACAACGGCTGGTGGGAAGCCGACACGCTCACCGCCGCCGAGGCCAGCACCAACCTCATGGAGCGGCTGCTCGAGTTCCTGCCGGAGAAGCGCGGGGCGGTCCTGGACGTCGCCTGCGGCTACGGTGCGACGACCCAGTGCCTGACGCGGCACTTCCCGCCCGCGAGCATCGCCGCGGTCGACATCTCCGACGCCAAGCTCGAGTACGGCCGCCGGAACGCCCCCGGGTGCGCCTTCGAGCGGATGGATGCGACCCACCTGACCTACCCCGACGCCTCGTTCGACGTGGTGCTGTGCGTCGAGTCGGCCTTCCAGTTCGAGTCGCGCCGGCGCTTCCTCGCCGAGGCGCGGCGCGTCCTGCGACCGGGCGGGAGGCTCCTGATCGCGGACATCCTGCACGAGCCGCGCGCCGAGGCGCTGAGCCGTCGCGTGCACCCCGAGAACTACCTGAAGGACCCGGCGGCGTACGTGACCCTGCTCGCCTCGCTCGGCTACACCGCCGCCGAGGTGATCGATGCCACCGAGCCCTGCTGGACCCGCTCGGTGCGCGACAAGACCCGCTTCGTCGGGCGCGCCTACTGGCGCGGCGCCATCGACCGCCCGATCTTCAACCGGATCATGACCGCGGGCCTTCTGAGCCTCCTGAGCACGCGTTACTACGTGCTGGCGTCGGCGACCCGGCCGCTCCTCGATCCGCTTCCGGAGAGCGCCGCGTGATCGACACCTCCTACGAGCCGTTCTCGCGCGAGCCGGAGTACATCGACGCGAATCGCGAATTCATCCGCAGCCTGGGACTGCGCGACGGCGTGCGGCTCGTCGACCTCGCCTGCGGGACCGGGCTTCTGACCTCGCTCGTCCTCGGCGACACCGGCGGCCGCAGCACGTCGATCGGGGTCGACTTGAACCGCACCTCGCTCGTGCTGGCGAAGCAGGACCTCGGGATCGATCCGCCGGCGGCCGCCGGGGCACCGCGGGTGGCGCTCGTCGAAGGCTCCGCCGACCGGCTGCCGGTGCCGACCGGCTGGGCCGACCTGGCGCTCATCGGCAACGC
>Ga0307468_100000189_pt1 | contig 14459 bp, 12 predicted proteins | sample atmdna_FD_203085 | JGI IMG/M metagenome (GOLD analysis project Ga0307468, IMG submission 203085) | Hardwood forest soil microbial communities from Morgan-Monroe State Forest, Indiana, United States - atmos_gases AM2C_05 | ecosystem: Environmental > Terrestrial > Soil > Temperate forest > Bulk...
GATCGGTCCAGCGGCGTTTCGTGTCGAGGCGCTCGATGAGCGCGCGGACGTCGTTGCGCGAGTAGAACGCGACGAGCGTGATCGGCACGATGACGGATGCGACGAGCAGCGAGATACCGCGCGCGTCGACGCGTGCGCGAATGATGAGCGCAGCGATGGTGGCGATGACGCCGCCGGCGAGCCACAGCGAGCTGACGGCGACGGCAAGCGCGCGCGCCCAGCGCCGCGCGCGGATCGAGCCGACCCCAACGGTGACGAAGTAGAACGCAGCGAGACCGAGGAGGAAGATCGCAGGCGCAACCGCAGGCTGCGTGAGCCCGCGGCGCGCCCACTCTTCCGCTCCCGCGACTGTTCCCAGAAGCATCGCTGCGCAGACCGTGCCGACCGCGATCTGCAACGCGCCAAAACCGACGAGACCGGCTCGTTCCATGTCTCCTCCTCGGAAGGAGGAGAGTTCAGGAACGGTGCCGATTAGGGGAGGACTTCGATGTCGGGATCAAGTGTCGCCAGACCTGGCGAGGTAACGTCGTATTTGTGCGTTCCGGAGCCAGTCTTGAACGGACCGACCACGCCTTCCCACTTGCCGCCCTTTGGCGAAATCACTGGACTCGGATGCCCCGACCTCATGACGATACCGAACTCACCATCACTTTTGAATGTGACTTTCTCAGTTTCTGCAGCGACGGTCACTTTGTTTTTGTCGACAGAAATGCGTCCGTCTTTGACGGAGATCTTAACGTCAGCCATTGCGGTTCTCCTCCTGGTAGTGGACCGGTGCCAATTATAGGGCGGTACCCACGATTTGCCGAAAGACCTGAGTCTTGCGGAGCTCCGATAAATCGGGATCGAGCCTCAACTCAGACTTGCTGTAGCCACTGTTGATGGCTTCACGAACTCGAGCTGCCGCGCTACCAAAGTCCCCCCATATGCATGCGACCACGGCTGCCTTGTAGAAAACATAGCCCGGTGGGGCAGGAACTTGAAGCGCCACGTCCATTTCTCGGCGTGCCTCGGAAGTTCTTCCGACCTTCGCCAAACACTCGGCCAAACGTGCGCGAATGATTGGATCGCTTGGATTCTGAGCAAGCTCGTCGTGAGCGAGTTCGATTGCCCGCTGATAGGCGTTTCGTGACTTTTCGGGCGCCTGCATCCAACGATATGCGTCGCCGAGATTTGCGCGGTAGCGGTAATTGGTTGGGGTCATAACAACGGCTTTTTCGTATGCGGTTGCAGCGTCAGCAAACTTCCCCACAAAGTAGTAACAGGTGCCCAGATTTGAGTAGCCCTGAGCGGTCGGCGCCTTTCGGATCGATTGCTGAATAATTCCGATGGCGTCGTCGTAGCGGCCCATCTGCTGGTAAACGGCACCGAGGTTGTTGTAGCCGAAAAGGTTGTCTGGAACTAACTCGATCACCTTCTGGAACATCCGCTCACTGTCGCCGTAGCGCCCCTGCGACAGATAGAACGCCCCCAGCCGGTTGTACGGCGCCCAAGAATTCGGTTGCAGCGCCACCGCTCGCGCGAACTCCTCCTCTGCGTGCTTGTACTCTTTGTTCGAGTTGTACGCTTCCGCAAGGCCCAGAATCGCGTCAACGCTACTTGGCTGCAACGCGAGGGCTTCCTTGAACTCCGCAGCTGCCTCCGCTGCCTTTCCCAACCGCAGTTCCGCCCAACCCGATGTCACGTGCACTTCGGGGTTCTGCGGATCGATCGCGAGTGCGCGCTGGCAGTACGTCATCGCCTGACGCGCGAGCTCCGTGTCACGCGTGAACGTGAATTTGTACAGATACGCGCGGCCCAGCGCGGCCTGGATCGTCGCAGAGTTTGTCGTCTTGTCGAGCCCTTCGAGAATTCCGATCGCGGCATCGACCGATTCCTGATTGTCGGATCGCCGCAAATGCCCCAGCGCTTCGAGGAACTTCTGTTGCGAGACGCGCGGATCGAGCGGCGGCGATTTCGCGACTTTCGCGGTTGGGTCGAGTGCCGATGCGACGCTCATCGCGAGCTTGTCCTGCAGGTCGAAGAGGTCGCTCGTCAGGCCATCGATCGTGTCGCCCATAACTTCGGATTTTTTGCGCAGGTCGAGGATCGAGTAGCTCACGCGCAGGCGCTCGCCGGAGCGTTGCATCGAGCCGCGCAGGACGAGATTCACGCCGAGTTGCCGGCCGGCGGCGTACACGTCGTTGTTCGCGAATGCGTCGCTGGTCGGACGGATCACCTGCAGCGACGAGATGCGCGCGAGGCGCGCGGTCAGCGTCTCCGCGAGTCCGTCCGCGAGCAACTGGCCTCCGTGATCGGTGCTCAGATCGTTGAAGCGAAGCACCGCCACGTATTGCGGTCCGCTCGCAACGAGAGGTGGCTTGATGCGATCGCGCCCGAGCCACAGCCCGCCGGCGATGAACGCCGCGAGTCCCACCGCCGCGAGCCCGATCGCGAACGGCTTCGGTCTGCGGATCAGCGGTGGGCGCGGCTGATCGAGTCCGCTTCCTTCCGCGGCGACACGATCGCGCAGCGTGCGGATTTCGCGCGCGAGATCGCGCGTCGATGCGTAGCGGCGCTGCGGATCCTTGTCGAGCAATCGATTGACGATGTCGTTGAACTGCGCGGGCATGCGCGTGTTGAGGCGCGGAATCGGCTCCGGATCGTTGTGCAGAATCGCTGCGAGCGTGTCGATCGCGGTGTCGCCTTCGAACGCGCTCTGTCCCGTCGCGAGCTCGTAGAGAATCGCGCCGAGCGCGAATTGATCGGAACGAAAGTCGATCGGCTTTCCTGTCGCCTGTTCCGGCGACATGTAGCCGACCGTGCCGAGAATCATCCCCGGCGTCGTGCCGGGCGACTCGAGTTGCAGCGTGACCTCGGAATCAGTCGGCGCGGGATTGATGATCTTCGCGAGCCCGAAGTCGAGGATCTTCACGAACTCGTCGCGCGTCACCATGATGTTCTCGGGCTTGAGGTCGCGATGGATGATGCCGCGCTCGTGCGCAGCGGCGAGTCCGTCGGCGATCTGCGCGGCGATGTCGAGCACTTTGCGCGCGGGCATCGCGCCGCCCACCAGCATTTCGCGGAGGTCGCGCCCATCGATGTGCTCCATCACGATGAACGGCGTCCCCTCGGAAGCCCCGACTTCGTAAATCGTGACGATGTTCGGATGATTGAGTGCCGAGGCCGAGCGCGCTTCCTGCGTGAACCGCGTCAGCGTGTCGCGCTCGTTCGCGAGCCGCACTGGCAGGATCTTGATCGCCACCTTGCGCCCGAGAATCGGATCGCGCGCGACGTAGACCTCGCCCATGCCGCCCGCGCCGAGATGCCCGAGGACTTCGTAGTGGCCGAGAATTTCATTACTCATTCGAAGAGTGACCGAACGGCCGATTCTACCTAGACTTGCGGACATCATGCGCTTGCTCATCTGGATAGTGATTGCGCAGGCCGCTTTCGTTGCACGCGGCGCCGAGATCGAGCGCGGGCGCGTCGTCGATGCGGGCACGTTCGCGTACTACGCGCCGTCGCACTACGACGCGAACGCGCGCTGGCCGGTGATCTACGTGTTCGATCCGCTCGCGCGCGGCGCGACCGCCGCGGAGTTTTTTCGCGAGGCCGCGGAGGAGTTCGGATGGATCGTCATCGCCTCGAACGTCACGCGGAACGGGATGAATTGGGACGTCATCGGTCCGGCGGTCGCGGATTCGTCACGTGCGGCGAGCCGCATGTTCGCGCTTGATTCGCGCCGCGTGTACACGAGCGGCTTCAGCGGCGGCGCGATGATCGCCGTGTGGGTCGCGCGGCGCACGAATGCGATCGCAGGCGTGATTGCGTGCGGCAGTCCGCCGGTGGAAACGGCGAACATCACGTTCGACTGGTTCGGCACGACGGGCGATCTCGATTTCAACAACGCGCCATCGCGCGCGATCGATGCGAGCATCCCGACCGCGCATCGTCTCGATATCCTCGACGGCGGGCATCGCTGGGCTTCGCCCGAAGAACTGCGTGTTGCGTTCGCGTGGATGGAATTGCAGGCGATGAATCGCGGCACGCGCGCACGCGACGAAGAGCTGATCGCGCGGACGCTGAAGAGCGATCTCGCCTTCGCGGAGCTCGGACGCGACGCGCTGCAGAAGTTGCGGCGCTACGAAGCGATCGCGCGAACCTACGACGGACTCCGATCCGTCGACGTGCGCGAAAAGATCGATGCGCTCAAGCCGGCGGCGGTGAAGCTCGCGAAGGAAGAAAAGGCCGCGGACAAGTTCGAAGAGAGCTTCATCCCGCGGCAGCGGCGCGTGTTCGATGAGTTTCTGCACGGCGAGACGCTGCGGCCCGCGGTGTGGCTCGCGAACGAATTGCAGATCACGCATCTGCGCAAAGTCGCGGCCGAGAGTACGTATCGCGGACTCGCGGCGCAGCGCGCGCTCGCACGCATGCGCGGGGAGCTGCGGAGGCTCGCCGAAGAGCTCGAGGAGAAGAAGCAGAAGGCGCTCGCGGACGTCGTGCGCGACGTCCTGCAAAAAGCGGCCGTATAATCCGGTCACTCCGTCGAGTGCGCCCATGCGGTCGAAGTCCGCGCGAAGTCTCTCCCGATTCGTGTTCGCGCTTTTGGCGTGCGCCTCTCCGTCTCTCGCCGCGCAGCCGTACGTCCAGTTTGTTCCGTGGAAGATCCTCAAGCCGGCGCAGTCGCCGCCGAGCGCGCCGCTGATTCTTTACTGGCTGCCGGCGACGCGCGAGGAGATGAAGAAGTCGGAGCTGCTCACCGCCCACGATCTCTCGACGTACGCGATGCAATGCGTGGCGATGATCGTCGTGCGTCCCGATGATGCCGCGCGCATCGAGAAGCTCGCGGGCGAGGATGACTTACCGATCGCGGTGCTCATCGACGCGGACGGAAACGAAGTCGCGCGCAGCACCGCACGGCACGGATCGCTCGCGATCGACGAAGTGGAATCGATGGTGGGCGATGAGCTCGAAGAGCGCGAGATCGTGGCGGATGCGATGCTCGATCGCGCGCGAACGTTGACGAGTGACGGAGAACGCGACGAAGCCGTCGCGCTCTACCGGAAGGTGCTCGAGCAGCGCTGCACTTGCCCGCGACAGGCGCGAGACGCGCAGCGTGCGCTCAAGAAGTTGGGCGTGCATCAATAATAAAAATAGCCCCGTGGCGAACAGCCCGGGGCCACTCGGGAGACAGCCGCCAAAATTGAAAAGCCCGCCGGTTTCTTCGGCGGGCGACACTTGTGTTCGAAGCGCTGAAAAGTGTCGCCCGCTGATAAAGCCAGCGGGCTTTGTAATCCTGGCAATCGCAGCGTGGGATGCCCCGGGCTTACGCGCCGGGGCTAGCTGCTGTTGCCAACATCCGCACCGCGCCCTTCCACTGCCTCCGCGATTGCTTCACGTGCGCGCGTGCCTGACGGCGTGCGCTCCGCCACTCCGCCACACCGCGGCGGCGCTCTTCGAGCGCCTGGCGCCACAACGCGAACGCGGTCTCGAGGTGCTCCTTCGCGACGTTGACGCGGCGGCGCACTTCATCCGCGAGCGAGCCGTGTGCATCGGCGATCTTCGTCTCGACGACGAGCAGTGCTGCGCGCATGCGCGCCTGCTCGATCTGCGGCGGCGGCGTGGCGATGAGATCGCGCGCCATGCCGATCAGACGCAGCGTGCCGATGAACCACTTGGCCGGATCCCACTGGTACCAGCGGATGCCATTGCGAAAGTCGGCAGGAAAGCGGTGGTGGAACGAGTGATATCCCTCGCCGAGCGTGAGCAGCGCGACGATCCAGTTGTCGCGCGCGGAGACTTCGGCGTTGTAGAGGGGCTTGCCGAGGTAGTGGGCGAGGGAGTTCACGAAAAAGGTGGTGTGGTGAATCACGACCAGGCGCGTGAAACCGCCCCAGAGCAGGCCGGCGATCGGATTGCCGAACGCCCAGCCGATCAGCGTCGGGAGACCGAAGCCACCGACGATCAGGATCACTTTGTGCCAGCGGTGCTGCCACATCACGATCGGGTTCTCCTTTAGATCGGTCGCGTTTGCGAACGTGTCATCGCGCTCTTCGTTTTTGTAAAAGATCCAGAGGATGTGCGCCCACCAGAATCCGCGCTTGATGTTGTACGGATCCCAGTCTTTGTCGACGTGGCTGTGGTGCACGCGATGCTGCGACGACCACCAGAGAATCGAGTTCTCCGCGGCCATCGCGCCGAAGAACGCGAAGAACGCCTGCACGACCGGCGAGGCTTCGTAGCTCTTGTGTGAGAAGAAGCGGTGATATCCGGCGCAGATCGACAGGCCGACGGCGAGGTACATGCCGATCATCAGCAGCGGCATCCAGAGCGAAAAGCCCGCGTACCAGGTGTACAGCGCAGTCCCGACGACTCCGATGACGGGGGTCAGGGTCAGGAATCCGATGTTCACCCAGTCTTTTTTCATTGTTTCGATGACGCCACCTCCGGTTGGGAACGAGCGCGTAGGATACGCGCGGTTGGTCTGGATGAGAACCGCGCTCTGTCTCCTCGTATTCACCTGTTTCGTTTCCGCGACTCCGGATCAGCGCGCTCAGGCCGCCGCACATCATCAGAAAGCGCGCGCGCTTATGGCTGAGGCGGCGAAGACTTCGAACCCGTTCCGGCTCGCGTCGCTGGCGTGGGACGTCAGCGAAGAGCTCGATCTGGCGATTCGTCTCGATCCAGACAACGTCGACGCGCGCGTCGACCTCGTCCGTTTCTACACGATGACGCCGCGCATCGCCGGCGGCAGCGATTCCAAAGCCCGCAGCGAAATCAAGGAAATCGCGAAACGCGACCCATCCCTCGGCCACTTCGCGAAGGGCTACATGGCCTATCGCGACAAACAGTTCGGCGTCGCGCGCAAAGAGTTCAACGAGGCGCTCTCGTCCGCCAAATCGTCGCAGACCAAGATCCTCGTCTGGACGTGGCTCGGCTGGCTGTCGCAGGAGTCGCAGCAGTATGCGACCGCGTTCGATGTGTGGTCGAAGATGATCGATCTCGATCCGACGCAGCTCCAGGCGCTGTACGAGATCGGACGCACGTCGTCGTTCTGCGGATGCGAGCTCGAGCGCGGCGAGGCCGCGCTGAACCGATATCTATCGTCGAAGAGATCGCCCGAGATGCCGAGCGTCGAGGATGCGAAGAAAGTGCTGGCCGAGATCAAAGCATCGGCAAATCCACGCCCCGCTCCTTCGCAACACTGATCGCGTCGTCGTAGCCCGCGTCCGCGTGGCGCATCACTCCTGTTCCGGGATCGCATGTGAGCACGCGTTGGAGTCGTGCCGCGGCGGCATCCGTACCGTCGGCGACGACGACCATCCCTGCGTGCAACGAATATCCGATGCCGACGCCGCCGCCGTGATGCACCGATACCCACGTCGCGCCTGCGGATGTATTCAGCATCGCGTTGAGAATCGGCCAGTCCGCGATTGCATCGGAGCCGTCCTTCATCGCTTCGGTCTCGCGATTCGGTGACGCGACCGATCCCGAGTCGAGGTGATCGCGTCCGATGACGATCGGCGCGCTAACCTTCTTTTCGGCCACAAGACGGTTAAACAGCAATCCGGCCTTGTCGCGCTCGCCGTAGCCGAGCCAGCAGATGCGCGCGGGGAGTCCCTGGAACTCGACGCGCTTCTGCGCCATGCGCACCCAGCGATGCAGCGCCTGGTCGTGCGGGAAGAGCTCGAGGATCGCTTCGTCGGTCACGAAGAGATCGTTCGGATCGCCGGAGAGCACGGCCCAGCGGAACGGGCCTTTTCCTTCGCAGAACAGCGGTCGGATGAATAGCGGAACAAAGCCGCCGACGTCGAACGCGTCGGCGACGCCGGCGTGATCGCGCGTTTGTCCGCGCAGATTGTTGCCGTAGTCGAACGTGATCGCGCCGCGGCGCTGCAGTTCGAGCATCGCGCGCATGTGACGCGCCATCGTTTCGTACGAGAGATCGATGTACATCTCCGGGCTGCTCTCGCGCATCGCGAGCGCCGCATCGAACGACATGCCGGCCGGAACGTAGCCGTGCAACTCGTCGTGCGCCGAAGTTTGATCGGTGAGGACGTCGGGGACGATGTTGCGTTTGATGAGCGCTTCCAGCAGCTCGACGGCGTTCGCGACGACGCCGATCGAGACGGCTTCGCCCTTGTCGCGAGCTTCGATTGCACGTTTGATCGCGGCGTCGAGCGACGGCGCTTCTTCGTCGAGGTAGCGCTTCTCGAGGCGTCGCTGGATGCGCGTTTGATCGACTTCCGCGACGAGCGCGGTCGCGTCGTTCATCGTCGCGGCGAGCGGTTGCGCGCCACCCATGCCGCCGAGGCCTGCGGTGACGACGAGTCTGTTGCGGAGGGAGTCGTTGAAATGCTTGTGCCCGACGGCTGCGAAGCATTCGTAGGTGCCTTGCAGAATGCCCTGCGTGCCGATATAGATCCACGAGCCCGCGGTCATCTGCCCGTACATCGTGAGCCCAAGCGCATCGAGGCGGCGGAACTCTTCCCACGTGCCCCAGTGCGGAACGAGATTCGCGTTCGCGATGAGCACGCGCGGCGCGTCCACGTGCGTGCGAAAAACGCCGACCGGTTTGCCCGATTGCACGAGCAGCGTTTCGTCGTCTTTCAGTCGCTTGAGCGTGGCCACGATCGCGTCGTAGCACTCCCAATTGCGCGCCGCCTTGCCGATGCCGCCGTACACGATCAGCTGCTCCGGACGCTCGGCGACTTCGGGATCGAGATTGTTCATCAACATCCGCAGCGCCGCTTCCTGTTGCCAGCCGCGGCACGAGAGCTCCGTGCCGCGCGGCGCGCGAATGACACGCGGGGCGGTGAGTGTGGCGGTCATGACGCTATCGTATCGCGCTGTTGCGATAGATGTCGTCGACCAGCAATTCGGCATTCAGTGAAGGGACTTCCAGCCGTCCGCCGCTGATCGCAACACGCGTGAGCCAGGTGTCGCCGGTGCGGATGTATGCCGTGATCCGCCGTTCGCGATGGGAGACGATCAGATACTCGCGAAGCGTGGGGATCGTTTGGTAGTGCTCGAGCTTGAGACCGGTGTCGTAGCTTTCCGATGATTCGCTCGTCACCTCGACGAGGATCTGGGGATTCAGCGCTGTGGACTCCGGGCTGGGCTGGTGTTGCTGGACGTCACCACAGATGACCGAGGCGTCCGGAAACGTTGCGAGCCCGACTGCTTCCACGTAAATACGCAGATCCGAGGTATAGGCACGGCAAGGACGGTCGCCGGTCGCAGCGTCGAGCAAGCGAAGCATCTTCGCTGCGAGTGCGGCATGTTCGGCCGAGCCACCCGACATCGCGTAGATCTCGCCGTCGAGAAACTCATGCTTGATGTCGGAGTACATCTCGATCCCGACATAGTCAGCATAGGTAAACCGATGGAGTCGACGCGGTTCGCTCATGATGAGATTCTATGCTCGTGGATCGCAAACAACACGCCGCCGAAATCAACAAGCGCCTCAAGAAACTCTACCCCGACGCGAAATGCGCGCTCGATTTCACGAACGCGTTCGAGCTGCTGATCGCGACGATCCTCTCCGCGCAGTCGACGGACGTGCGCGTGAACATCGTCACGAAGTCGCTGTTCCGCAAGTATCCGAACGCAGAGGCATTCGCGAACGCGAGCCAGGTCGAGATGGAGAAAGACGTCAAGCAGACCGGCTTCTTTCGCAACAAAGCGAAGGCCGTGATCGCCTGCTCGAAGGCGCTCGTCGAAAAACATGGCGGCGAAGTGCCGCAGACAATGGACGAGCTCATCGCACTCCCCGGCGTCGGACGCAAAACCGCAAACGTCGTCCTCGGCAACGCATTCGGCATCAACGTTGGCGTCGTCGTCGATACGCACGTCAACCGCCTCTCCGGCCGCCTCGGCCTCACAAAACATGCCGATCCCGAAAAAATCGAGCAAGACTTGATGGAAGTGCTGCCGCGCAAAGAGTGGACGGTGTTCGCGCATCGATTGATCTATCACGGACGCCAGATCTGCATCGCGCGCAAGCCGAAGTGCGGGGAGTGCAAGTTGAACGACATCTGCCCGTCGGCGGAAGTCTAGGAGTGCGGTGGCAAAGCCACCGCTTTGCGATCCGGATCAGAAAGCGGTGGCTTTGCCTCCGCACTCCTAAATTTAAGGCCGGTCCACCGTCCCCGCCTTCGTCCACGGTCCACACTTCGCGATGCGCTTCACCGTCTTCCACCCTCCCACCGCCAGCCCGTACTTCGCGATCGCTTCGCGGCCGTACGCCGAGCAGCTCGGCGTGAAGCGGCAGCGCACGACGCCGCGCAGTCGCGGCGAGATGTGTGCGCGATATTCGTCGATCGAAAAAAGCGCGACACGCGCGCCGATGCCGTGTCCTCGCGGCACGCTCAGATCGTGAATCGCGATCAGCGTCACGATCAGCACGACGATCAGGCGCGCTCGGCTGCTTTTGCCTCGTCCCACAGTCCGTCCATTTCCTCGAGCGTGAGCTGATCGAGATTCTGTCCGCGCTCGTGCACGCGCGACTCCATCGATTCGAAGCGCCGCTGGAACTTGCGATTCGTCGATTGCAGTGCTTCCTCCGCGTTCACGTTCATCTTGCGCGCGATGTTCGCGATCGTGAACAGCAGATCGCCGATCTCATCGTGCACGTGCGATGCGTCGCCGGAATCGACAGCCTCGCGCAGCTCCGCGATCTCTTCGTCGAGCTTGTCGAACACATCCGATGTGCGACGCCAATCGAAGCCGACGCGCGACGCCTTCTCCGTCAGTCGCGATGCTTTCAGCAGAGCGGGCAGCGCCTGCGGCACGCCGGAGAGCACGCTCTTGTTCTCCGCTTTGCGTTCTGCGCTCTTCAACTTTTCCCAGTTCACGAGCACCTGCTCCGCGTCGTGCGCCTCGACGTCGCCGAACACATGCGGATGCCGCCGCACGAGCTTGTCGTGAATCGCCGTGATCGAGTCGTAGATGTCGAACGTTCCTTCCTCGCGCGTGATCTCCGCGAGAAACACCGCCTCGAGCAGAAAATCGCCGATCTCTTCGAGCAGCGCACTGCGATCGTCGCGATCGATCGCGTCGACGACCTCGTAGGCTTCCTCGATCACGAACGGCTTGAGATCGGGAAGCGTCTGCTTGCGATCCCACGGACAGCCTCCGGGCCCGCGCAAGCGCGTCATCAACGTCACGAGATCATCGAAGGAGCGTTTCGACATGGCGGGATTGTAGTAGGCAGTTTGCAGTCGGCAGTGAGCAGAGCTCAGACATCCTCTGCCCACTGCCCACTGCTGACTGATCGTGACCCCGCTCACCAACAAATCCGTCATGCAGCCGCTACCGTAACTCCCGCAAATGACACGCTTGGTTTGGTTCGTTCTCAACGACGGCCGCTCGGTCGTCGCAGCGTGTGACGCCGCTTCGAAGGAATCGATCGGCAGCGCGCTCGCGAAACCGAATGGCACGCTCACGCTCACATCCGACGATCGCGTCGATCACATTGCGAGCCGCGACGTGCGCGATTTCGTTTTGTTCGAAGCAAGGTCTGCCGTTCCGCCCGCCGCAGCGATCTACCGATTCGTGCACGTCTGATCCTGCTACGATGAGCACCTTCTTGGGATCCGATGGCCAACCAGGTCCTCATCGTCGCGGACGATTTCACTGCGCGTAAGCCCGCAGAAGTTGCGCGGTCACTCGACTTCACCCCCGTCATTGCAGGCTCCGAACAGGAAGCATCCGATCTCCTCGATCGCGAGTCGTTCAGCCTGATCGCCGTCAGTGGCCCGAACATCTGGCAGCGCGTGCGCGCGCTGGCGAAGAGCAAACAACCGCTGACGCGCGTGCTCGAGCTGCCCGCGCACACCGACGTCGACGACACCGACTCCGCCGTGCGCCAGTTGCTCACGCGCTACCTCGGGCGGCCCGCGCGTCAGGCGCGCTTCTCGGCCGAAGAGCGTTACCGATTTCTATCGTCACTTTTGGAATCGTTCACGAACACGCTCGACCTCAAAGAAGTGCTGCGCCGCATCGTGACCACGACGCGCGAGGAGCTCGGCGCCGATCGCGCGTGGTTGCTGCATCCCGTCACGGAACAAACGGAATTCGCGCGCGTCGCGTTCGCCGTCGGCGCCGATGCCGCGCAGGAGATCGACGACAACACCGCTGTTTCGTTGAAGGCGTCGCAATCGGTGATTCATCGCGCGCTCGAAGCGAACGGACCGGTTGTGTCGCTCGAAGGCGACGACGATTTCGATCACGAGCTCGCCGCGCGCTACGACATTCGCTCGCGCATGCTGCAGATCCTGCGGCCGCGCGACGAAGAGCCGTGGATCTTCGGCATGCATCAGTGCCAAGCGCGCGAGTGGACCGAGGAGGAGATCTCGCTGTTCGGCGAGATCGGTCGTTACGCGACGCTCGCGCTGAACAACACGCTGCTGCACGCGCGTGCGGTGCGCGAGATGGCGAAGGTCAACGCGATCCTCGATCAGATCCCCGAAGCCGCGGCGATTTATGACGCGGACGGGCGGCTCGAGCGGATGAACGTTGCAGCACAGCGCGAACCGGCGGTGCTGTTCTCCGCTGATGCGGAAGGGCGCGTGCGCAACGATCGCCATCGCTACATCGATGGAAGCCCGCTGTCGCCGGCGGAGCTGCCGTCGATGCGTGCGCTGCGCGGCGAGACCGTGAAGTCCGACTACCTCGTGCACGATCAGCGTACCGATGACGATCGCGTCGTGAATTTGAAGGCTGCGCCGATTCGCGACGATCGCGACAAGATCATCGGCTCGGTCGTGCTGTCGCGCGACGTCACCGATGAGCGCCAGAACGCGGAGCGCGAAGCATGGCGCCGCCGCCGCGCGGAATGTCTCGCAAACCTCGGCCTCGAATTCGTCACGATGCAGCCGAACTTCGACGACCTCGATGATTCCGCGCGCCGCATCGCGCACGCGGTCGCGGGCTCGGTGCGCATCTATCTCTATCACTCCGCGACGACCGGCATGCTCGATCTCGTCGGTTGGGCGACGGCGACGCCGGACGTCGAAGCGTTCCGACCCTACTTCGCCGACCATCCGTATCGTCCCGGCGAGGGTCTGCCGGGCACAGTGTTCCAGATCGGCCGGCCATTGCTCTTTTACGAGATCCGCGGCGAGTCGCTCCTCGGATTCGCGCGCGACGAAGAAGAGCGCCAGATCAAGATGGCGCTGCGCGAGCAGAGCGTGATCGCATGTCCGATCGAGTCGTACGGCGAGCGCATCGGCGCGCTCGTCGTGTCGCAATCCGATCCGCGCCGCAACTTCGACGCGGAGGACCTCGAGTTCGTGCAGTCGATCGCCGAGCGCATCGGCGCCGCGAGTCACATTCATCGCCTCACGCGCATGTCGCAGGAAGGGCATCGCGCTGCAGAGGATCTCGCACGCCGCGAAGTCGATGCGCGTGTGCGTTTCGAAGCGGTGCTCGAGACTGCACCGATCGGCGTCGCCGTCATCTCCGCCGACGAGCTGCGCTTCGAGCTCGCGAACCTGCGCTTCATGGAGTTCGCCGCGGTGTACGGACGCACCTCGTTCGACACGAAGCTGATCGGCTTGCGCGTCGCCGAAGTCATTCCGGGCTTCGAGCAGATTCTCAAGCAAGTCGCGGAGTCGGGCGAGAACCGCATCGACGAAGCGATCCCGCTCGCAGCCGGTGCTGTGTACATCAACCGCATCATCTCCGCGGTGCGCGGACGTTTTTCGGGCATCACGCAGAGCATCACGGTCCTCATTCAGGACGTGACCGATCAGGTGCGCGCGAAGCGCGAGATCGAAGATCTCGCGAAGATGATGGCCGAGCGCTCCGCACGCCTCGACTCGATCCTCGGATCGATGACCGACGGTTTGTGGGTCTACGACGCGCGCGGCGCCGTCGTCGACGTCAACCAGGCCGCGCTCACGATGTTCGGCCTCGGCTCGCGCACCGAAGCCGTCGCACACGGCGCATTCGAGCGTTTCTATCTGCGTTATCCCGACGGCCGGCGCGTGCCCGCCGATGAATTGCCGTTTGCACGCGCATTACGTGGTGACGTCGTCCCCGATTTCATTGCCATGGGCCGTCATTTATTGACGGGCAAGGATCTCGACCTCTCGATTGCAGCCGCGCCCATTGAGAGCAACGGAATTGTGGGCGCCGTTCTTGTGATCCGCGACATTACGGCATTGCAAGAGCTCGATCGTAAGAAAGACGAATTCCTGTCCGTCGCCTCGCACGAATTGCGTACGCCCTTGACGACGATCAAGGGCTATACGCAATTGTTGTCGCAGACGGTCAATGACCTCCCGACCGACGAGCGCACAACCTATCTCAACGCAGTCCTCGGCGAGATCGAGCGCATGATGGGCCTGATCTCAGAACTGCTCGACGTCTCGCGCATTGAGACCAATCGCCTGCAAATCCACCCGCAGCCGATTCGCTGGGTCGAATTCATCGAGCGCCGCGCCACCGCATTCCGCGTTCAGAACGCAGCG
>Ga0307468_100000190_pt1 | contig 14459 bp, 11 predicted proteins | sample atmdna_FD_203085 | JGI IMG/M metagenome (GOLD analysis project Ga0307468, IMG submission 203085) | Hardwood forest soil microbial communities from Morgan-Monroe State Forest, Indiana, United States - atmos_gases AM2C_05 | ecosystem: Environmental > Terrestrial > Soil > Temperate forest > Bulk...
GATAGGGTTACGCTCAACGACCAGAATCAATGCGCGCCGGTCGGGCGCGAGTTTCCTCTCGGTTTGAGAAGCCGACATAAGTTATTCAGCAAGAATCCGGAAAGGGGGAAAGGAAACTTGTTATTGGGGTGGCGTCACCTTATAACAAATGCCCGATTGATTCAATACCTTGTGTGAATGAGGTCAGTACCGGGAGCGGTAGCGACCGGGTAAGACTCGCGGCAAACTCGATCTTGTCGTGGCCAGTGACCCGGTCGCTGCCGCTCTCGGTACTGACTCCATGGCGTGCGTTACAAATCAGGGCGTGACCTGGCCTTGCGATTCGTATTGAGCTTCGAGCGTAGCAGTGTACAATTACGTTGCGGTGCCTTTGCCGCAGACGTTCGAGGATCCCTCTTATGCCGCAGGAAAAAATGAAAAAGGATTCCGAGTTCCGCCGCGAAACCGACTCGATGGGCGAAATCGAAGTTTCAGCCGATAGGTACTGGGGCGCGCAGACCGAGCGTAGTTTGCTCCACTTCAATATCGGCTTTGATTGTATGCCGCGCGAGATGATTCGCGCCTTCGGCATCCTCAAAAAAGCCTGCGCTCTGGTTAACCATGAATTGGGTAAACTGCCGGACGATAAGTTAAAGCTGATCGTAGAGGCTTGTGACGAAGTGATCGAAGGCAAGCTGGACGAGCATTTTCCGCTGCGCGTCTGGCAGACGGGCAGTGGCACACAGACGAACATGAATGCCAATGAAGTGATCTCGAATCGGGCGATCGAGATTGCCGGCGGCGTCATGGGCAGCAAGCAGCCGATTCACCCCAACGATGACGTGAACATGTCACAGTCGTCGAACGATACCTTCCCGACCGCGATGCACATCGCTGCCGCTGAAGAGATGAACAAGCTGATACCGCGGGTTCGGGAAGTAAAGAGCGCCCTCGATGTGAAGGCCGAGGAGTTCAAAGACGTCGTCAAGATTGGCCGTACACACTTACAGGACGCGACTCCTTTGACCGTTGGGCAGGAGATGTCCGGTTGGGCGAGCCTGCTGGAACGCGATGTCGATCGGATGAATGCGACGCTGCCGGGGCTTTATGATTTGGCGATTGGCGGCACGGCGGTGGGTACCGGCTTGAATGCGCATCCTGAATTTGGCGAACGGGCTGCAAAGAAGATTGCCGAGCTGACCGGTCTGCCCTTCAAATCACATCCCAACAAATTCGCCGCGCTCTCGGCCCACGATGAAATTGTTTTCTGCAGTGGCGGTCTGAAAACCCTGGCTGCTTCACTGATGAAGATTGCCAACGACATTCGCTGGCTGGCCTCGGGCCCTCGATGTGGACTGGGCGAACTTATTATTCCTGAAAACGAACCGGGCTCTTCAATCATGCCCGGCAAGGTGAATCCCACGCAGAGCGAGGCTGTGACGATGGTGGCGGTGCAGGTGATGGGCAACGATGCCGCGATCGGCTTTGCCGGTTCTCAGGGAAATTTTGAGCTTAACGTCTTCAAGCCGGTAATGATTCACAACCTGTTGCATTCGATCCGGCTGCTGCACGATTCCTGTCACGGCTTTGTCGAGTACTGTATCGCCGGCATGAGCATTAATCGCGAACAAATTGATGAGTATCTGCGCGAGTCTCTAATGCTGGTAACGGCCCTGAATCCACACATCGGCTATGACAATGCCGCGAAGATTGCCAAGCACGCGCATAAACGGAAAATCTCTTTGCGGGAATCGGCCATTGAGCTGGGCCTGTTGACCGGCGAAAAGTTTGATGAGCTGGTTAAGCCGGAAGAGATGACGCATCCGTGATGATTTTCGATTCTTGATTGTGGATTCTTGATTTGGTGCTTGTGAGTCAAGCCTGTAGCAAAGACCAATCGGAAATCACACATCCAAAATCAGAAATCCTACCATGCCTGATCCCAACGACCGCGTAAGAGAGAACGTCTTCGGCGCGTTCTATGTCGACAGCACCTGCATCGACTGCGACGTCTGTCGTGACCTGGCTCCCCAAAACTTCCTGCGCTCTTTCAAGCAGGCGTATTCCTACGTCAGCAAGCAGCCCGAGAATGAAACCGAGCGTGCCGCGTGCGAAGAAGCACTCTGCTGCTGTCCGGTCGAAGCTATTGGCGATGATGGTTGAGCCCTCTTTGGAGAGAGTTTGGTGAGGGCGGGCGGCACTGCGCTGCGGGCTGGCAGCCCGCAGTACGGCAGGCTGCCAGCCTGCCCGCCGAAGCGCTTTGAATCCGCTCAAGGATCGATTCTTAGTTGCGTGTCCGCCTAAGCTACGCTCCCTCAAGCCCGGCGCTCTCCCAGCGGAAGAACGGGGAAACGCGATTTCCGCTACCCCGCCTGACATTCGCGGGCGAAACCTTTATAATTTGTCCATACGAATTTCCCCTGAAACCCCTCGATGATTTCTGATCGGAGTCACTATGTCCGGCAAGTCGCTTGAGCGTTACTTTCGGTCGATCCAGGGCTCGCGTGAAACGCGCCCGTCGGGACGCTTGTGGTGTCCGGCGGCGGACGTGTATCGCACCCAGGATGGTTGGATTGTTAAGGTCGATCTGGCGGGCATCCGGCCCGCGGACATCGAAATCACTATTGATGGGCGCGTGTTACGCATCAGGGGATCGCGGCGCGATGGCATCTGCGGCGAGGGAGTCTCGCATTATCAGCTCGAGATTACTTACAGCCGCTTTGAAAAAATGATTCAGTTCCCTCGATCCATCGAGCACGCTTCGATCGCCCGCGATTATCATGACGGCCTCCTGATCCTGCGGCTGCATGAAGAAGCCGAGAACTCAAAAACGCAGGCCAAGGCCGCGAGTCAAAAATAACCACGAGCCCTTTTACTCGCTTTCATTTGTCCAGAACCAGAACCAGAACCAAACCCGAATCAACCGAACGCCGAAGCTCAGGTCAAGAAACCCGAGGGCGTGCCCTTCGTAATTCCGGTGCTGCCGTTGCAGAACACCACGCTCTTTCCCGAGACGATGGTGCCGTTGGCGGCCGGCCGGCCCGCTTCGATGGCGGCGGTTGAGTCCGCTCTTTCCAGCGAAGAAAAACTGCTGGCGTGCGTTAGCGTCCGGCCGGACAAAATTTCCGAGGAGGACGCCAAGCCTTCCGATCTGTTTGAAATCGGCACGCTGGTAATGATCAAGCGGATGGAGCGCGTCGAAGACACGCTGCACCTGATCGTCCAGGGCACCGATCGAATTCAAGTCCTGGAATGGGTGCAGGAGGCGCCTTTCCTGCGCGCGCGGGTGCAAATCCTACCGGACCTCGAGGTTAAGAACAAGGAAGAAGTCGAAGCCGCCAAGCGCAACGTCCAGTCCCTGATTCAACAAGCGCTCGCCTATTTGCCGCAAGTGCCGCCGGAAGTGCGCATGGTGGTCCTGGCCGCGGACGATCCGGTAAAGCTCGCATATTTTCTCGGCTCGATTCTGAGCCTCGGGGTTGAGAAAGAACAGCAGATGCTCGAAGCCGCCACGGTTGATGAGCTAATGCATCTGGCCCACGACTTTCTCGCGCGCGAAGTCGAGATTATTCGCCTGCGATCCAAGATTGCCAGCGAAGCCCAGACGGAAATGGACAAGGCGCAGCGGGATTATGTTTTGCGCCAGCAGATGCGGGCGATTCAGAAAGAGCTGGGTGAGGGTGAGAGCGGCGAAGAGGCTGAGGCAGGACAATTGCGCGAGCGCCTGGAGAAGGCTGATCTGCCCGACGAGGTCCGCAAGGAAGCAGTGCGTGAGCTGAGCCGGATGGAAAAACTTCCGTCGATGGCGCCGGACTATCATGTCATCCGCACCTATCTGGATTTCATTCTGGAATTGCCCTGGAAAAAGTCTTCCGAAGATCGACTTGATTTAAACGAAGCCCAGAAGGTCCTGGACGAAGATCACTATGGGCTCGATGACGTGAAGGAACGCATTCTTGAGTTTCTGGCCGTGAGAAAGCTGCGCGCGGATTCGAAAAGTCCGATTCTTTGTTTTGTGGGCGCGCCCGGCGTCGGCAAGACTTCACTGGGCCGTTCGATTGCGCGCGCGATGAGCCGCCACTTTGAACGCATCAGCCTCGGTGGCATTCGCGACGAAGCCGAGCTGCGCGGGCATCGACGAACCTACGTGGGCGCGATGCCGGGACGAATTATTCAATCAATCCGGCGCGCCGGGGTGAACAATCCGGTGCTGATGTTGGACGAGATCGACAAGTTGGGCGCGGATTTTCGCGGCGATCCGGCGGCGGCCTTGCTGGAAATTCTCGATCCTGAACAAAACAACTCGTTCACGGATCACTATCTCGATCTGCCTTTCGACTTATCGAGAGTTTTCTTTATCGGCACGGCCAACCAACTCGGGCCCATTCCTCCGCCGCTGCGCGATCGCATGGAAGTGATCCAGTTGGCCGGTTATAGCGACCGCGAGAAGCTGCAAATCGCGAAACAGTATCTGGTGCCGCGACAGGTGCGCGAAAACGGACTGAGCCCTACCCAACTGCAACTCACCGACGAGGCCATCAAAGTGATCGCCTCCCGCTACACTCGCGAAGCAGGCGTGCGCCAACTGGAGCGGAATATCGGGCGCGTGGCCCGCAAAGTCGCGCTGAAGATCGCCAAAGGACAAACTGAGAACATCGCGGTGGACGCCGCCGACGTTAACGATTATCTGGGTTCGCCGCGTTTCTATCCCGAAGAGGCGCGCAAGGAATTGCCGGCCGGAGTGGCCACCGGCATGGCCTGGACTGAAATGGGCGGCGAGATTCTCTTTATCGAAGCTTCTCTGTTGCCCGGCGGCAGCGGTCTGACGATCACCGGACAGCTCGGCGAAGTCATGCAAGAGTCAGCACGCGCCGCGCGTTCCTATTTGTGGTCGCACCCGGATGAATTCGGTATCACTCCGGACATGTTCAAAAACTATGGCGTGCACCTGCACGTACCCGCGGGCGCGATTCCCAAAGACGGTCCTTCTGCCGGAGTGACGATCACCGCGGCTCTGGCTTCGCTCTACACCGGGCGGCGTGTGCGTCCCGACACGGCCATGACCGGCGAGATCACGCTTTCGGGTTTGGTGTTTCCCGTCGGTGGGATCAAAGACAAAGTGCTGGCAGCGCATCGCGCCGGCATTCATCGCATCATTCTGCCTGCGCGCAACGAATCGGACCTGGAAGATATTCCGGAAGATGTCCGCCGCGAGCTGGAAATTGTTCCCGTCACCCGCATCGGCGAAGTCGTCGACGCTGCACTGGAAAAGCTGGTCGCCAATCCACCGCCTCCGGTGACTTCGGTCGGCGCGCGACCGCCCGAGCCTGAGCCGGACCAGCCACCAATGATCGCGAGAGAGCGATAAGTGTCGGTTCTTCCGCTTTGCAGCTTTTTGGTAATGTCCTACTTTGATAAGCGGTGTCAGACTACCGGCTTTAATCGGGCTTTTGTTAAGCAAGAAAGAACCCAACTAAAGTTGGTACTCTAACGCTCGTTAAATCAGGACACCTACCTGCTTTTTTGGAACTCTCCCAGCCTTTGTGAGTTACAATTCACAGGTTATCTCTCCTCGATGTCCGACAAACTTCAGTTTGTCGTCAATCATGCAGCAGCTCAACGAAAAGGCGACAAACTAAGTTTGTCGGACCTAAGAAAAGGAGCAAAGCTATGTGCCCGACCCGCTCATTGGTACTGGCGACCTTACTCGTGGCGTCTTTCGGCTCGGTCTGTGCGCAGAGACGTTGGGAACGTGTACCGCCGCCACGTGATCCGCAGTTCTACGTAACTCGAAACAATCTCGAGGAATTCGAAAGCCGCATGGAGACGATCCTGATCAAGGGGCGCACGTATGTCGCGACTTTGAGGGTCCAGAATGGACATGCCCGGGTCGAAGCGACCGAGATACGCGATGCGACCAACTCCACGCGCGTACAGGGCGTGGTCGTCACCATCGTGGCCGATAGCGGACCGCCGGGCGAAATTCGCGCCTTAATCGACTATGACGAGATAGACTCGCTCATCAAAGCGTTCGATACAATCGCGAAATCTGACGAGTCGATTACCAGGCTGACGCACTTTGAAACTCGCTATCGCACCAAAGCCGATTTCGAGATCATGGTGTTCAAGCAAGTCTCAGGCGGAGTTGCGGCCGCGATCGAAGGCGGCTTCTTTGATCGTTCGCGTCTGTTAATGACGCTCGAGGATTTTGTAAAGCTGCGCTGGATGATCGTGCAGGCTAAGGAAAAGCTGGACGAGATTAAGTAGGAACAAAACGGAACGCGGACATCTTGTCCGACAGCGGAAGCACGCTCATATCTTAAGGTGAAACCCGTCCCAAGGCTGTTCGGGCCTGCGCGCTCAGGCGGACAGGATGTCCGCGCTCCGGGGATTTCTCTTACTTGTTCTTATCCCGCCGGAAGAACGAAGGCAAACGTTTCTGGCTGTGAAATGACGGAGCCCGCCGCATCAATTTCTTGCTCAAGTCGGTGCTGAGTACCGACTGCATCGCCATCCTCATGCTGGGATTTCGATTCAACAGCTTGGTTACAGCTGACTTTGGCCAGGTGATGTAACGGGTCGGCTCCAAAGCGCGGACAGTTGCGCTGGCCTGTCCGCCGGTGATGAAACTAAGCTCGCCAATGAAATGTCCGTCTCTTAGCTGGGCCACTTCCTGTCCGTGCGACTCGACCCGAACCAATCCGTTGTAAATCAACATCACTGCATTGATCGGCTGTTCTTCGACGGCCAACACGTCGCCTTGTTTTGCTTCCATCCATTGACCAATCCGCATCAGCTTCATGAATTCAAAGGGTGCGAAGTTCTTGAACAGCGTATCGTGCAGTTCCTTTTCCTCTTCCGTAAAACGCACGCCCGCCCGCTCTTTAATGAGAATTGCTACCTGGACGATATTGATGACCGCAAACAATAGGTTCCAGTAAATGACGCTCCAGAGCGGCTCGGACGGCACGAAATAATTGAACGCAATTCCGGCAAAGCAGGAAAGAATAGTCAACAGTCGAAGCCAGAGAATGTCTTTCAGAAGATAGGCCACCATCGTGAGAATAGAAGCCAGGTGGCCGGCCAGATGTCCGACTAGCATGTTGTCCACGAGCAATCCTCCGGGGGGTGACAATGTCTGCGGGTGCCGGTCATGGGTTTTTGATCCCGCATCAAGAACATTGCAATCTTGCCTCTCGGAAAGTCTTCACGCAAGGATCGAAAGCAAGAAAACAAATCCGGAAGACGATTTGTATTCCAGCCGTTTGCTGAAAAAGTTTCAGGATAGCCACAGAGACACAGAGTCTCAGAGGACGATCAATAAGAGCAGCGGTAGTGGGTCAGTTTAGAGTTCAAACTTTAGTTTGCCAGAAAGTCGTTTTCTGTCCGCGCAGCGGACATCTGAAAATAGCCCAGCAGTTCACTGCTGGGGGAAGCATTCAAGTTGCTTCTCAGTCCGTGAAACGGACGGCTGATAAAATATGAGGAAACAAGCTTTTTCAACCGTCCGTTTCACGGACTCTTCATAGCAATCACATTGTCACCCAGCGATGAAGAGTCTGTGTCAAAACTCGGATTTCCAGCGCCAAAGGCGCGAAATGCAATAGTCCAGGGCAACGCCCTGGGTGAGCGTGCGTATGAATCGCTAAGCGCTGAAAGCGCGCAATGGCGAGTCGGCAACGGAAACGGTGAGCACCAAGGCGCGCGTTCAAAACAAATTTCGCGCCTTCAGCGCTCGGGAACCTGCCCGTTCCCACCTGGTCCGATGGCCCAGGCTACAGCATCGCGCGCCTTTGGCGCTGTAGGTCTGAGTTTTGACACACCCTTTGAATCGCCGGGCTATTATCAGTCGACGGTGAAACGCGGACTTTTCGGGCAAAGCTAGTTCAAACTTTAGTTTGCGGCTTTATTAGCAGCCTAAGGCTGAACTCTAAATTCAAACTGACCCACCACCAGAGCAGCACTCTTGATCTGATGAGTTGTTTCTCCATGACTCTGTGACTCCGTGGCTGATTTTGCTAGGATGTGCGGGCACAAACGCCCTTGCTTTGATATGAATCACGGAACCATCTGTCGACTGTTGCTGCTGGCGCTGCTTACGGGTGGTGCGGTTTGGCTTGTCTCTGTTTATCAAACCCAATCGACTCGAGCGCAGGCCCCGATTCGGTGCGACATCTCTTTCCCGCTTCCTAATCCGAGCGACATTGGGACCGGAAAGTATGAAAAGCTGCTGTACGCCTTCCTCGACCAGGGATGCTACAAAAGCTGGACTGCCGATTCGCAGATCCGAAATACCGGGCCGTTTATTAACGGGTTTTCCTACGGAACGCATGACGCGGTCAAAGTTTTCTATTCGGAGCAGGCCTGGGTTTGGCTTAAGCATCGCGACCGGCAGGGGGAGATTCCGGACGGCGCGATGATTGTGAAGGAAATGTTCCCTTCACCGGCGCGCGAAGGCTTGAAGCTTACCGGCTGGACCGTGATGGTTAAAGACAAGAAGGGTTCATTCGACGGCTGGTACTGGTCTTATCACGCTCCCAATTATACTCCTGAGAATCCGGCCATTGATTATCCTGATTCGGGCTTTGGACTCTATTGTCTGAGATGCCACGCGTCGGCGGAAAAGGAATTGACCTTTGCTACGGCCAAAAACGTCGAAGGCTCTCCTATCTCTTTCAATATCGAAGTTCCTTCGATGCTGCCGTTGCCGCCGCCCAAGGAGGACATGCACTCGCAGATTGCCCGGAAGAAATCGATCGACAGCCGCCCATTCGCCATCCCGCGAGCTGCAGCCGATCCCGCAATGTTGGCGCTGTTCAAGGGCATGCCCGATATTGCCACGGCACAGGTCAAACGTTTTCCCGGCGAAAGTTTCGATCACGTTGTGCCGAGCGCCGGCGGCCCCAAAGGCTTTCTCACTTCCAGCCAGTGCATGGGTTGCCACTCAGCGACTAACGACGACATGGTTTATCCGTTTGGCGAGTCTAATGCCAAGCCGATCAACCTCTCGCCTTACACCGAGTGGCGCGCATCGATGATGGGCCTGGCTGGTCGCGATCCGATTTTTCACGCTCAACTCGAATCCGAAAAGACTCTCTATCCCGACCGGGCGGAATTCTTTGACAACACTTGTTACCGGTGCCACGGCGTGATGGGCCAGCGCCAATTAGAGTTGGATAAGAACCAGCCCTTCGCCCATCAGATGGTCTACGCGCTGCCTGATGATGCGGACGGCAAGTATGGCGCGCTGGCGCGCGACGGTATTTCGTGCGCCGTCTGTCATCAGATGTCGAAGGAAGGTCTGGGCACGCTGCCGGTATTTACCGGAAAGTTCAAGATCGAGCCTTTCAACGTCGTCAACGGACCGTATGATCAACTAGTGACTGTGCCGATGAAGCAAGCTACCGGGATCACGCCGCGTTTTGCCGAACACATCAAAACCTCGGCGCTATGCGGCAGTTGCCACACCGTCATCCTTCCGGTCTTTGATAAGCAGGGCAAAGCGGTGCTCGATAAAGATGGACAACCGAAGGAGTTTTACGAGCAGACTACTTATCCCGAATGGCTCAACAGCGTCTATCAAAACGAACGGGCCCCGATCAACGCCGCCGCCGTTAAGACCTGCCAGGACTGTCACATGCGGAAGGATTTTCACGGCCGCCAGATTATTTCCCGCATCGCCAACATTGAAGACAACAATTACCCGTACACCGATTATCGCGCGCCCGACAAAGACATCACCGTGCGAATCCGCGATCAGTATTCGCGACACACTCTTGTCGGCATCAATCAATTTGGCCTGATGATGTTCCAGCAGTTTCCGGCGATCCTGGGGATTCGCACCGCGGACTATATGTATGGGCAGGGCGCGCTGGGTTTAGAGACGTCGCAGAATTCCAGCGACGAGATGGCCAAAAACGAAACGGCAAAAATCGAAGTCTCTTCGCTGAGTCGAAACGAAAGGTTTCTCGAGGCCACGGTGCGGGTTGAGAACCTGGCCGGACATAGTCTGCCCTCGGGCGTTGCTTTTCGCCGCGCCTTTCTTACTTTTGAAGTATTGAATGCCGAAGGAAAGGTTATCTGGGCCTCGGGCCGTACGAACAGCGTCGGCGCCATCCTGTCCGGCACCAGTGAAGAAGTCCTGCCCACAGAGTTCTTCTATGATCCGGCGACCAGGAAGCAGGTTTTTCAACCTCATCACGAAGTGATTGACGATCAAGGCCAGGTACAGATTTATGAAGAAGTGATCGAGGATCCGCAGGGAAAGATCACCACCAGCTTTACCGCTTTGAATCATCCACTGAAGAACAATCGCCTGTTGCCGAAAGGCTGGCGCAGCGACGGTCCTTTCGCCGAACGTACGGGTCCGCACGGGGATGCTGAACGCGATCCTGAGTACGTGAACAAATCAGGAGCGAGCGGCGCGGACGTCATTACCTATCGAGTTCCACTCAACGGTCAGACGCGCGCCGCGGTCTCTGTTCGCGTTACCTTCAACTATCAGGCGATTCCGCCTTATTACCTCAAAGACCGCTTTACCATCGGCAAGGGAGTGGAAACCCAACGCCTGGCTTATCTCGCCAGTCACCTGACGGTGGCGGATACGCCGATCGAGAATTGGAAGCTGCGCCTGGTCTGCGCGACACGGAAGTTGGAAGACACGAAGAGTTCAGCCTGCGGTCGTTAACCTTTCGGAGTGCGGACATCCTGTCCGCCTGAGCGCGTAGCGCGAAAAAACTCACAAGAAATTAAGCGAGAGAAGGTGTGAGCGGGCTTTGCCCGCTGGCGGACAGGATGTCCGCGCTCCGTTCAATACCGATGTGAAGGCAGACCGATGTGGATGTGCGGGCCCGTGGCTACGCCGGGAATTGCTCCGCGAAAAGCCGAGAAGGGAATGCCGTTCGCGCGCAGGAATTCCATCAGCGCCTGCCCTTCTGCTCCGTCAGGATTCAACGAGATGTCCATGGCGTTGCGATGATCCAGACGCCAGCGATCATGAATCGCTCCCTGGCCAAACACTGCCACCGGCAGCGGCCGGTTGAACCTCTGCAGGAAAAAATTCTGTATCCTGCCGGCGTTTGATAGGACCCAGCTTCCGGCGCCGCTGTAACGAATAAAAGAAGTCGTCTGCACATAGCCGCCTTTGGGCAGACGCCCGAGTTTGGCGATTTGCTTGTCACCTTCGATTTCGATCAGGGTTTGGGCGATGTGGGTGTCCGCGCCGGCGATTTGCTGTTTGACGCCGGCAACCTTGTCTTTCTCAGTCGTTATTGCACGTTCGTATTCTTCAAGTTGGTTCTTCGAAATCAAACCCTCTTTGAACAATTGTGCTGACTGAACATAACGAGTTTCCGCTTTCTTTTGGCTGGCTTCATACAACGCCAAAAGCTTTTCCAGGCTGGCTTTTAGTTCCTTGGTCGTTTGGATGTAACTGTCGCGCAGCTTGTTGAGTTGAGTGGGAGGGGGCATTTTCGCTTTCCGAGTCTTCGCGGGACGTTTCGGCTGAGCAGTCTTGGCCGTTGTTTGCCCGCTGCAGATGACCGCGAGCGCCGAAAGGAGTACCAATACACAAACCAGTCTATGTTTGTTGAGATACGTCATCGATGCCGAGATTCCTGGGATGAACCTATGATAACCCCGGCACTGGCATCGAGGCGACTGAGGGTAGCGCCCTAATTTGACGGATGAGGTCAGTACCGGGAGCGGTAGCGACCGGGTAGGGTTCCCGGTTAGCTCGATCTTGTTGTCGCAACGGACCCGGTCGCTACCCGCTCCCGGTACTGACTCCGTGTTCTCCAGGTAAGAACGATCCACGAAAACACACGAACCAAGAGGTTTGTTCGTCGCGTTTCGCATGATTTCTTGCCCGAGGGGGAAACGGCGCGAAGGAACTTCAGCCGTTCCGTTTCGCTCACAACTCATCGAACATCAATTCATCTACATAGCACCAGCCCCACTCTTCTCCGGGCTGGAAAGATTTGATGATCGGGTGAGAGGTGGCGTGAAAATGTTTGGTGGCGTGTTTGTTTGGTGAAGAGTCGCAGCAGCCGACATGCCCGCAGGTCATGCAGATGCGCAGGTGCACCCACGTCGCTCCGATGCGCAGGCAATCTTCACAGCCGTTGGCGCTGGGAGTTACTTCTCTAATCTGATTGAGGTGTGTGCAGGTCATTTCATTTTCCATTTCTCCGCTTCAAGGGGACTTGTTGACCAAACATGCCCTCCCTGACGGTCGGGCTTCTGACACTTGCGAATTGAATTTCTAATGGCAAATGAGAAATGTCAAATGACATATGGAAAATAATCCCGCTCCAGCTTTCGGTATTTGACGCTACATCAACGCTCGGATCCACCCTCCATCAACCGGAATCGAAGTCCCGGTGATGTAACTCGCGCGCTCTGAAACCAGGAACGCTGCCAGGGCGGCGAACTCGCGCGGTTCACCGAGACGGCGCATTGGAATCTCGTGTTCCCAACGGGCAACAAACTCCGCCGGACTGATTCCCTCCCTATCAGCCATCATGCGCGACAGCTCTTCGACGCGTTCGGTGCGCGTGTAACCGGGCATGATGTTATTGACTGTAATTCCAAAGCTCGCGACTTCATTCGCCAGCGTGCGAGCAAATCCGGTGACGGCCGCTCGCAAGCTATTCGAGAGCATCAGGTTTTCCACCGGCTGCTTGACCGCAATTGAAGTGATGTTCAGGATCCGGCCCCAACGCTGCTCTTTCATGCCTGGCAAAACGTGGCGCGCCAGTTCGACGGCGCTGAATAGGGTCAGGCGCGCCGCTACTTCCCATTGTTCCAGGCTGAAACTCTCGAATGGGCCGGCGGGCGGGCCGCCGGCGTTGGTCACCAGAATATCGATGCGTCCGAATCTCTCGATGCTCGAACGCACCAAACGGGCCACATCGTCAGCTTTGGAAACATCCGCCGCCAGTCCGAGCACCTCTGCTCCACTTGTTTGAGCGATCTCACTTGCGGTTTGGTTAATTGTACCGGCTTTGCGCGAGCAGAGAACGAGCCTGGCGCCTTCTCCCGCGAGCTCTTCTGCGACTGCACGGCCCAGCCCGCGACTGGCCGCGGCAACGAGGGCGACTTTTCCTTTGAGGCCGAGATTCATTTAGGTCTGTCTCCAGTTACACGAGCAATGGGGTCAGTACCGGGAGCGGTAACGACCGGGTCGCAACGCTACGGTGATCCGAGAGGAGGAGGGCGAGAACCGGTCGCTACCACTCCCGGTACTGACCTCATCCCCAACCATGTGCGTTTATTTCTGTCTTAGATAATCATCGGTCTTATCGAGCCAGTCCTGTCTGGGCGGACTGAAGATGTCCACGTCGAGCGTGTCTTCCAGAGCCTCTGCCTTATGCGGAACGTGCGAGGGAATGTGCAGTACTTCTCCGGCCATCACGTCGATTACCTGCGCTTCATCGGCGCCGATCCAGAACCGCAGGCCGCCTTCGAGGATGTAAGTAATCTGCTCATTCTCGTGCGAGTGTCGGGGAACGATGGCGCCTTTTTTCAGATAGACGTGCGCCAACATCATGCGGTCGCCGGTAATCAGCTTTCGTGAAAGCACGTCTGACAGCGGCTCCAGCGGGATATCATTCCAACGATGATGAGTTACCATTCTTTGCTCCATGGGATTACCGTCCTGGCAGGCCTTGGTCGAACTTAAGTTAGTAAATCCAGAGTCCCACAAAGTAGCGCATGAACCGCCGGCAAGTAAATCCTTGGGGGGCAAGCGGCAGGCTGGCAGCCTGCCGTACTGCGGGTTGCCGTACTGCGGGTTGCCGTACTGCGGGCTACCGTACTGCGGGTTGCCGTACTGCGGCTGCCGTACTGCGGGTTGCCGTACTGCGGGCTACCGTACTGCTGGTTGCCGTACTGCGGGCTGCCGTACTGCGGGCTGCCGTACTGCGGGTTGCCGTACTGCGGGCTGCCAGCCCGCAGAGCAACCTAAATCCGGAACCTCACCCGACGGCTGGCGTGCAAGTTTGAGGGCCGGGCCGGAAACCGCGCTGCCGTGTTATGATCGCGAAACAGTGGAATCTTTAGGTAACCAAAACGGTTTGACTACCGTCTAAAGCTTCAGACAAGTCCGGGACCGGACCGCTCTCCAAAGCGCTTTCGAGGAAGAAAATAATGCTAATTCAGAAGTTTGCTCCGATTTTGATCTTGGCGGTGTCTGCGGTATGCGCCTTTGCGCAGGAGCCGGCCTCGCAAACAGCCACCGCCCAGGCGACGCCTGATGCCGAACAACAACAGGAAGAAAAGCTAAAGCTGGAGCGCAAGGCAACGGTTTTGCTTGACCAGGTGGTCACGGAAGCGCAGGGGTTGAAGCTGCCTGAAAATCGTGTGCGGGTGCAGATTACTGCGGCCGATATGCTTTGGGATCGCAGCCAGGCGCGGGCGCGCGGATTATTTTCCGACGCGGCGGCGGTGCTTGGGCAGATGACCGCCGATGCCGATCGAAA
>Ga0307468_100000192_pt1 | contig 14369 bp, 8 predicted proteins | sample atmdna_FD_203085 | JGI IMG/M metagenome (GOLD analysis project Ga0307468, IMG submission 203085) | Hardwood forest soil microbial communities from Morgan-Monroe State Forest, Indiana, United States - atmos_gases AM2C_05 | ecosystem: Environmental > Terrestrial > Soil > Temperate forest > Bulk...
TTGGCTGCTTCTCACAAAGAGACCGGAAAACGTTAAAGGAATGACACCGTGGCGAGATGTTTGGCCGCGCAACGTTTGGCTCGGAACAACGACTGAGAATCAGAAGTATTACGACGCTCGTGCGAAAGTGCTCGCTAGCATTCCTGCGGCCGTGCGTTTCCTGTCGTGCGAGCCTCTTCTTGGACCAATAACGCTTGACAAAGAGCTTCGTGTCGATTGGGTAATCGTGGGTGGCGAAAGCGGAACTCGTGCGCGACCGATGGAAGTCGAATGGGCGCGCAATCTTCGAGAACAATGCAAGTCGGTGGGCGCAGCCTTCTTCTTCAAACAATGGGGTGTTTGGGGGCCGCAGATTCATGGCGTCCAGGATCATAGGGCCGTACGCCTAGCGCGTCTCGGGAAGAAAGTAGCAGGGCGAGAACTGGACGGCCGCACGTGGGACGACGTGCCGCATTCGCCGACGGCAGTACTAGACTTATCTCACAAGTGAAAGAGAAGCAGGAGCAACAGCCGCTCATTGACGTCGGGCCCCGATCAGAACCCAAAGGGCAAACGTTCCGGCGAACGCGTCCCATCTGGACGCGAAACAAGGCGAAACTAATCGAGCGGTACCTTTACTATTTTTTGATGGTCACTAAGCATGGGACCTACATTGACTGCTTCGCAGGCCCCCAAGAATCTACGGAAACAACGAACTGGGCCGCAAAGCTCGTGGTGGAGCTTCGCCCTCAATGGCTTCGACATATCTATCTTTTCGAGCAGATTCCACAGCAAGTTGCGCGCATCCGAGAGATGCTGAAGACGCAACCTCGAGTACCGCTCGGTCGAAAATTGCGCGACATTCGTATCGTACCGGGTGACGTGAATGCTGAACTACCACGGTTCCTGAATCAGCATCCACTTCGCTCGAGGGAGGCCGCTTTCTGTTTGCTTGATCAGCGCACTTTCGAATGCGATTGGGCGACCGTGGAAGCTGTAGCGCGGCACAAGAAGACCGGCACGAAAATCGAGCTGTTCTACTTTCTCGCGAATGGGTGGCTCGAAAGAGCTTTGGCTGCGACGAAGGATCTCGCGAGACTGAATGCGTGGTGGGGCGGCAACACCTGGACCCGGCTACGCGGAATGAGCTCGCACGATAGGGGTGTCGTCATGGCAGACCGTCTCAGAGAAGCATTTGGATATCAGTCCGTCGTGCCATGGGCGATTTACGATCGTATGGGCGGAAGCCGGATCATGTATTTCATGATTCACGCTACTGATCACCCCGATGCGCCAGGCCTGATGGCTCGTGCTTACGCAAAAGCTGTCGAGCCGATTGAAACGCAGTCAGAAATTCAGTCGGTTATCAGCGGCATTCGCGATCCGTCAACGAGTGACAAGTGATGGAGTCACGTCCGTCACAGTTCGCGATGCGGATTTGACCAGCGTCTTGCCATTTATTCCGCACCTCACCCTCTCCGCACGATCGCCTCGTTCATCGCGTTCACGATGCGTTGGATGTAGTCGCGATCGTGCGAGCTGAGCGCGTTGGTTTCGCCGGATGCGCTGCCGATGCGGACCCAGTAGGTGCTTTTTGCGGCGATTGCGATCGCGATGCCGGCGGCGAGTAGCAGGAGGCCGAAGATGCCGCAGCCGATCGCGTCGCGGCCGGCGATGAGGCTCATGGCGATCAAGCCGCCGATCACGGCGATGATCACGCCGGGTGCGTTGTTCGCCGCTTGCGTGTGCATCGACACGGACGTGATGTTGGCCATCGCGTACGTTTTTCCCTGCAGCATCGCGCGGAGGTTGGTGACTTGGATGTTCGCGTCCTGGTAGACCGAGATCTCTTCGCTCATCTCCACAAAGACACGATTGCGCGCTCTTTGTGGAGTGCCCTCACGGCACCGCCGCGTTCGCGGCCTTCAGTGCGTCCAGCACCGCCGTGTTGTATGGCTCCGGCGGGTATTGCGCTTTGCACGCGAAGTGGTAGCCGGTCTGGAAGGCCGCTTTCGCCCAAAAGGAGATGTTGGCCTTCGTGAGGAGGGAGTCATCGATGCCGTCGGTGTTGATGATGAACATCGGGTTGGGATAGCCGTACGGCTGGAAGCGCATTTTCACGCCGTTGCGGATCATGTCGCCCGCGGTGATTTTCCCCGCGTCCCATTGTCCGGAATGCAGGTCGAAGAGGTCGGGCACGAGGGCCGGGTTCGCGCAGCCGTCTGCGGGACGGTTTTTGTCGAACGTCATCTTCTCGTTTTTCGCGCCTGGCTGGTTGGGGTTGGAGTCGAAGTAGACGCCCGTACTGGTCAGGATGGTCGTCGGAATGCCGCGCGCGGTGTCGCGGATGATCGTGGCCATGTGGTTGAGCCACGGGACGAGTGTGCAGTTGGCGCCGGCGTTGCCCGTGCCGCAGATGTCGCAGCGCACCTCGTTTGCGAGCTCCCAGATCACGTGATCGTAGAGGTTGCCCGACACGCGCAGTTGATTGACGAGCGTGCGCACGAGTTTTTCCTGCTCTGCGACCACGCCGGGATCGGAGAGGCTGAAGAATCGTTTGAAGTAGTTGCACTTCGTTTCGCTGGCGCCTCGCGCGAGCACCGCCGGTAACGGGTTCGGCGCTTCGTCGCGAGCGACGGAGTGGTAGCTGAAGACGCAGATCTGCACGGTGAAGCCGAGGGGTCGCGCGGTCTGCACGAGCTTCACGAGATTGTCGAGGAAGTAGCCGTTGATCTCGCCGGACGGGCGGTAGAGCTGGATCGTCCGCGGATCGCCGAGCGGCAGGCCCTCCTGCGTCGCATTGCGATAGCAGATGATCTTCATGAGATTCACCGGCCATCCGCCGTTGTGAATGGACTGGAAGAAGTTGGGTTGCCCGCTTTGTGCGCCGAGGTCGCGATCGAAGCAGAGGTTGTACGCGCCGTAGCCGATCAGTCTCGCCATGCGCGCAACTTAGGGTTGCGCGGGAAGGGCGTCAAGATCGCGGCGATGCCGTGAAGGGCTTGCGCCCAGCAACGAAAGCCTTCGGCCATGCATCGAAGGGCTTCGACCGAGCAACGCAAGCCTTCGGCCATGCATCGAGAGGCTTCGACCATGCATCGAAAGGCTTCGGCCAAGCATCGAAAGGCTTCAGCGCAGCAATGATTACGTCCATGGATGCAATGAAAGCCTGCGGCGCAGCATCGAAAGGCTGCGGTTCAGCATCAAAAGCCTGCGGCGCAGCATCGAAAGGCTGCGGTCCAGCATCAAAAGCCTGCGGCGCAGCATCGAAAGGCCGCGGTCCAGCATCGAAAGCCTGCGGTCAAGCATCGAAAGGCTGCGGTGCAGCGTGCAAAGCTGCCTTCTTTCGATCCATCACGCAACGACCCGGCAAGTCACCATGGCACTGCAAGCCCTTTGGATTCAAGGCAGTGCATCGGAACGCTGGCTGCCGAGACGCCAGCGTTCCGTAAGTTGGAGCGTATGGGCGATCGGTCCGCCGTCCCAAATCAGGCGGTCGCCGCGACTTTCGGCGGCGGAAGCGGCATGTCTTCGCGCGCCGGGCCGAACACATGCGGCGTGCGGCCGCCGGCGAGGCGGCAGAGAACGGTGAGCTGGCCGCGATGATGGATCGAGTGCAGGAGCACGAAGTCCCACAGCAGGTCGCGAATCCCGGCCGGCTGGCCCGAGAAGAAGACGATGCTGCGATCGAGGTCTTCGTCCTTCAGTTTGCGGACGCGCTCGACGGCGTCGCGATGCACGCGCTCGTAATTCGGCGCGAGCTCTTCGATCTTGCGCGGGCGCTCGATGCCCGGCGGGCGCGAGTTGGGCGAGTAGCCACCCTGCTCGATGCCGTGCGTGATGTACGCGTCGCCTTCGGCGAGGTGCCATGCGAGCTCGCCGAGGGAGCGGCCTCCCGCGTCGGGACGGAAATCGTATTGGTCGGATGGCAGACCGGCGAGCAGCGCGGCGGTCTTCTTCGCCTCGCGCTCCCAAACTTCGATGAAGCGATCGATCTCACTCATGGGGCGATTCCTCCTTCGTTTTGAAGGCCGCACGCTACACCAGTAGTTGACCGCTTGTCTACTAACTTCTCGTGTTAGGTTCGGCGCCTCATGGATTCGCAATCGCTCATCCAGTCTTTGTTCGGTGTGTCGCGCGCTCTCATCGGCTGCATTCACGTCCAGGCGCTCCCCGGAACGCCGCAAAACCGCCTCGGCGTGAACGCGATCGCGGAGCTCGCAGCGGCGGAAGCGAAGCTGTACGCTGAATGCGGATTCCACGGCGTGATGATCGAGAACACGCACGATCGTCCGTATCTGAAGAGCAACGTCGGACCGGAGATCGTCGCGGCGATGAGCGTGATCGGCGATGCCGTGCGCCGCGCGACGAATGTTCCGTTCGGCGTGCAAGTGCTCGCGGGTGCGAATCGCGCTGCGATCGCCGTCGCGCACGCGTGTGGCGCGTCTTTCGTGCGCGTCGAGGGATTCGCATTCGCGCACGTCGCGGACGAAGGGATCATCGAAGCGAGTGCCGGCGATCTGCTGCGCTATCGACGCGCAATCGGCGCGGAGAACGTCCGCGTGTTCGGCGACATCAAGAAGAAACACTCGGCGCACGCGATCACCGCGGACGTCGACATCGTCGAGACCGCGAAGGCCGCGGAGTTCTTTTCGATCGACGGCGTGATCGTCACCGGCGTCGCGACCGGCAGTCCGACGGATCCCGACGAAGTGCGCGCAGTGAGCAGCGCCGTCGGCGTGCCGACGCTCATCGGCTCCGGCATCACGCCGGAGAACATCGGACGCTATCCGGGAGCCGACGCGTTCATCGTCGGCTCGTCGGTGAAGAATGGCGGCGTGTGGTCGGGAGAGCTCGACCGCACGCGTACGCGCGCGGTCGTCGATGCCTTCGCGATGACGCGATCAATGTAGGACGGGCTTGAGCCTGTCCGGGACGGGCTGAAGCCCGTCCCACATACAGGCAAATCGTCTACTTCGTGAGTTTCATCGAAGGATCGCCCAGCAGAATCCACGAGCGGCGGACGTCGGGATCGCTCGTCGCGGCTTTCGCGCTGCGGATCGCGTCGCCGAGGGTGATGTTGAGTCCGAAGATGCTGCGCAGCAGTTGTTGATTCATCACGAGCTGCGGTCCCGGCTCGGTCAGCGTCGATGAGGACCACACCGCAACTGCGCCGCCATTCGGAGCATTCAGCAAAGCCTCGCCGAGACTCAGCGAGTAGAGATCGTGGAAGTAAGTGTTGAGGCACGTCATGCCGACGATGAACGGCAGCCGGTTTCCGTTGGCCAAGCCGGTCGCGGTGCTCGAGTTGAAGACGTTGTTGCTCCACAGCTCGACCGAGCCGTGGCCGACGTAGTTCACGAGCAGCTGGCCGGCGTTGAGTGAATTCACGAGCGCAGTGCCGGGGTTCGGCGTTGAGCCGAATTTGATCGAAGTCGTCGCCGTGCGATACGGGTTCGGCAGGAGATTCGTGAGCGCCGCGATCGAGCCTTCGAAGTTGTACGTCTCCGGCACGTCCGCGATCATCAACACGCTCTTCGACCAGTCGCCCGCGGGTTTGCCGCGCGAGGTGATCTTGCCGACGACGAGCGCTGCGTCTTCCGGCGTGCGCACGGGGAGACGGCCGATGCCGATCGACTCGATGCCGGTGCCGTCGAAGTCCGCGAACCAGCCGTCGGACGGCGCTTTGAGGTACACCGTCTGCACGAGCTTCGTCGGTACGAAGTCGACGAGATCGAGCTCGAGGTAGCCGCGCGGATCGATGCTCGCGTCGCCGATCAGCAGCACGTTCGTGGGCGCCTTCTTCCACAACTTCAGCGACTGCACGAAGCTGCGAATGGCCTCGGGACTCCGCACGCCGAAGTTCTGTTCGTCGTAGATGTCGTCGACGTCGACGACTTCGGTCTTCGTCTCTTCCGCGTTGCGCGTTGCCTGCAGCGATGCGGCTGCGGTTGCGAAGTTGCGATGCGTGATGATCACGAGATCCGCGCGCAGTTTGCTCCCCGAGCTCGCCCACGACGACGGACGATTGAGGTCCATCTCCGGCGCCGGGAGGATGCGATTCGACGAGAACACCATGACCGTGCGCGGCGTCGCGGCAGACGGCGTCGTGAACGTCGCCTTGAATGCGCCACCGTCCGGCGCAGCCGTTACTGCGATCGGCTGCGGGTTGAGGAGATCCGTGACGTCGAGCGCGCGAATGTTCGTATCGGGGAAGCCCTTGATCGTCACCGTTCGCGACGCAGGCAGCTCAGCTTCGAACATGCCGTCGTCGGCCAGCAGCAGATGGCGATAGGTGAGCTTCGCGGAAACGAGCACGCTCACGTCGTTCTCGCCGTTGAGCGCGGTGAGTCGTAGCACGTTCGCGCCCAAGACGAGCGCGGAGTGCGGCAGTTGGAACGAGAACGATTTCTGTTCCGCGTTCTGCAGGATCGCGATTCCAACCGGATAGCCGTTGAGCGCGACGTCGGTGCGATGCTCCATGTCTTCGATCGCGCCGCGAATCGTGATGTCGAGCGTGACGAGCGCACTCGCAGCGGAATCGAAGTTCGAAACCGCGAGATCCTGCGTGACCGGATCCATCGTGATGATCGGGCCGAAGAAGATCTCGCCTTCGCCGGTGCCCTGGAACTGCGGCACGGCGATGGAGCGATCGATGCGCTGGTAGACGAACGGAACGCTGTCGGTTTGCGGTGAGCCGCTGCCGGCTGCGGGTGTGCCGAGGCGCTTGCCGTCAGGCGAGCCGATGCGAATCCAGTACGTGCGCGCTGCGGTCGACGGCGTGTCGAGACCGAGCGCATAGAACTCGATGCTCTCGAAATCGTTGCCGGTCGTGCCGTTGACGACGATCGGCTGCTCGACGCCGAGGCAGAAGACGCCGAGCTTCTTCGAGTTGTTGCCCGGATCGAAGCCCGCCGCGGTCATCTGCGACTTCGTGATGCGATACCAGCCTTCTTTGTTGACGTAGACCTTCAGCGCGTTGTTGCCGGCGAGCTCGAGCTGCTGCGAGATCTGCGCGTTCGTCGCAGGCGGGATCGTCGTCGGACGCAGCACGCCGATGCCTGTTGGGTTCGCGACGACGCTGCCGTTCGTGCCGAGGCCGGAGAGCGATGCGCTGTCGACCGGTGCGATGGCGTTGCCGCCGCCGCCCGAGTCGCCGCGCAGCAGCGGCGTGATCGGGCCATGCTTCGTCTTGACGCCCGTCGTGTCGACGTCTTCGAGCCAGTACTGCGCGAACGTGTTTTCGGACGGCAGGTGATCGGTGAGTTGATACGAGTAGCCGGCGACCGGCGTGCTCCGTTTCGTGATGAATGCGGAGCCGGCGATCATCTTCTTGTTGACCTTCGTGAGCGTGCCGGCCGAGTCGCGATAGATGTTGAAGCCGAGGTTGTTCGACTCGAATGAGGTCTGCCAGTGGAGCGTGACCTTCTTGCCGCGCTGCACGCCGTCGAACGCGCGCATCTTCACGTACGTGACGAGCGCCGAGAGCTGCGCGAATCCGAAGTCGACGCCGGCCACGCTCGCGCCGATGAGGTTCACGGCTTCGATGCTGTCCGCGGGGTTGTTGAGGTTGATCAAGCCCTCGGTGCGCTCCCACGTCGGGCCGTAGCCGGTCATCGTGCCCATCGAGTCGGTGACGCGGACGAAGTAGCTCGTCGCCGCGAGTCCCGCGAACGAGTAGGCGCCGTTGACGTCGGTGGTCGTCGTGAACAGGATCGCGCCGCGCGTCGTCCATGCGAGTCCGCTCGCAGTTGCGCCCGCGTATTTCTCGGTGAGCGTGAGGCTCGTGTTGCTGGCGATGCTCAGGATCCGGTACGTCACGCCGCCGATCACGATCGGATCGCCGGGGCTGAGGTTCGTGAATGTCGTGCCTGTGCCGGTGACCGTTGCGGATTGATTCGTGACCGCGAGTGTTCCGGTGCCGGCCGCCGATGAAAGAACTTCGATGCTGACGCTTTGGAACTTGCCCTCGCCGACATTCATCGTGCCGTTGCTGTTCGCATCGTTCCAGAGCGTTCCCGAAACGGTGCGCGGCGTCGCGGCCTGGAAGCCGAAGTCGCGCGTGAGCACGTTCGCGCCGCCGGCGATCGTGGCGGCGAGCTGAATGCCCGCGGTCGCGCCGTCGGTATCGGGACGCCCGCCGGCGATGTAGTTGTAGCCGCCCGGCGTCGGCACGCTGACGACGTAGTTGCCGTTCGTCAGACCGGAGAAGAGGTATTGACCGTTCGTGTCGGTGACGACGGTGCCGACGAGCGGCTCGCCGGCGTTGATCTGGCCGTTGCCGTTCGTGTCGCGGAAGAGGCTCACGGTGACGCCCGCGAAGCCGGGCTCGCCGGCATCCTGCGCACCGCTGCCATTGAGATCGTTGTAGACCGTGTCGCCGATCGAGCGCGTGAGGTTGAAGCCATAACTTGGAGCGGCAGACCGGTTGACGTTTGCGTTGAGATTGGTCTCCGCACGCTGCAGCGCAATCGCGAATGACGTCGTGCCGTAGTAATCGGCGAGGACGTTGTTCATGTCGGTGATGCGCGTCGTGTAATCGGCGCCCGCGCCCGGAAGTCCGCTGAACGAGAACGTGCCGTCCGATGCGGTGATCGTCGTGCCGATCACGTTGAGGCTTCCGTCGAGCAGCTCGACGGTGACGCCGGCGATGCCGGTTTCCGCGGCGAAGAGACCGTTCGCATTCGCGTCGAACCAGACGCGATCGGTGATCGTGAAGGTCGTGCCGCCGGGAAGGAATCCGAAGTCGGCGCTGAGATACGAGCTGCCCGGCGCGACGTTGAGGAAGCGCACGGAGACCGGTGTTGATGCCGTGTAGGTCGCCGGCGTGCTCGTGGTGACGAAGAACGTGTCCGTGCCCGCCGCGTTCGGCGTGACGCCGCTGAAGAGATAGCTGCCGTCGGACGCGCTGGTCGTGGTGCCGATCAGCGTGTCGGTGCCGATGTTCAGCACGCCGTTGCCGTTCGCGTCTTTGTAGAGCGTGAGCGTCGCGCCGCCGAGGCCGATCTCGCCTGCGTCGCGGACGCCGTCGGCGTCGACGTCGACCCAAACGAGATCGCCGAACGTCGACGTGGTCGCCGTCGCTTTGTAGCCGATGTTGGCCTGCGTGTAGTTCTGTCCCGACGCGAGATTGAACGTGCTCGTGCGGTCGTTGGTGCTGCCGATGGGGAACGATTGCGTCAGGCCGCTCGGATAGCTGCCCGGATCGGGCGGATTCGTGGCTTCGACGTAATAGCCGTTGCCCGGTGTCACGCCGGTGAAGAGGAACCGGCCATTGGAATCGGTCGTCGTGGTGGCGATCGGCGTTCCGAATTGATCCTTTAACGTGACGAGGACGTTGTCGAGACCGGGCTCGCCGATGTCCTGAGATGCATCGGCGTCGGCATCGAGCCAGAGACGTCCTGCGACGGACGCGCTCAGTACCGTCGGTGTCGTGACGTTGTTCGTTACGGTCGCAATGATCTGCGCGGGAATCTGCACGGACGTCGTTGCCGCGGTGTTCGTAAGAACTGTTTGCCCCGTCGGGAACGGATTGTCGACCGTGACATTGAAGGTCGCCACGATGTTCTGACCGCCGACGAGCGAATAGAGCGCGCTCGACGGAATCAGGTCCGGCGGATTCGGGCCGGTGACGGCAACGTTGTACGTGATCGAAATGTCGTCGATGAAGATGTTTTCATTCGCGCCCTGATACAACCCATCGTTGATGGTGAAGCGAATCGCAGTATTCGCTCCAATCAATGCGCTGATGTCAAAGCTCACGGTGTCCGTCGCGGCGCCCGTAATGCCGGTAATGGTCGTGATCGTCGTCCCGAACGCGCCGCCAGTGCCTGCGGTTCCGCCGAGCACCCGCAAAATATCGCCGGCGTCGACACCCGTGTCGGTGCGATAACGGAACGACAGACGCGCCTGTGTTGCGCCCGTGAGACTGACTGCGCGCGAAAGCGTCGGCTCATTCGACGCATTGTTCGTGAGGCGCAACTCGCCGCCCACGACCGAGAAGTCGCCGGCGCCTGCACCCGCGCCGGCGCCGTCATTCACTTCAACCCAGCCCGCGGCCCAATTACGCGTGCCGGCGTTGGTTGCGTAGTTGCCCGCGGTGTCAAAATTATCCGCGACCGTCGATCGGCTCAGTGACGTGGTGCCCGCAACCGTCGTCACGCCGTTCGGCAGCGTGTCGAAGAGCGACACGCCGGTCAAAAGGTTCGTGCCGGCGGCCGCGGGGTTCGTAACGGTCGTGGTGTACGTGAATGCGTCGCCCGGATAAAGCGGTGTGGCTGCGCTCGACGCCTTTGTGATCTGAACTTCGCCCGACGCCACAAAGCAGAAATCGGTGGCCTTGAACGTCTGGGTCACGGAGGGAGAGCCGACCGTGCGCGTGCCGCTGCTCACGACGCGGTTCTGACTGAGCGTGCCGGTCGGCAGAGCGATCATCGTCGACGCCTGGAACGTGATGCGGATTTCCTGATTCGGCGCCATGTTGCCGCCGGTCTGTGCGGCGGACCAGGTCAGGACAAAAGGATTTGCCGCGCTGCCGGTGCCCGTAATGGTCGGATTGACAGGGGTCGCAGTCGTATTGTCCGGATGAATGACGGTTGCCGACCCGGCGACGTATTGCCAGTTGGGCGGCAGCGTATCGACGACGCTGACCTGATCGACGCTGTATAGCTTGCTCTTCGTCGAAAGGGTGAATGTCGTGGTTGTACCGGCCGTCGTCGCAACCACGGAAGGGTTGGCTGTCTTATCGACAGTGAGCACCAGCGAAATGAAATCGGTGCCTGGGAGCGCGACGTAGCCGAGGTCGAGATTGGGTGTCGGCGTGTTGGAGTTGGTTGGATGCTCGCCATAGGCCATGGTGAACTGGCCCGTGGCCCAGAAGCGCGCACCTGCAAGATCTCCGGTTGGACCAACCGGCACGAACTGTTCTTGCAAGCGATTCAGTGTGTAGGTCTGGTCGGCTGTGCCGTTGTTGTCGTAATCGACGAACACGCGAGTGTTGTCTTGCGCGACCGTAAGGAAGATGCCGTTGCCGTTGGTGGGCGCCGTCAATAATGGGAGCGAACCGGGCGACCAGCCGAGGAAGTGCTCATCGAATAGGAACGACGTGGGCAAGAGACTGAAGCCCCACTCGCGAAGATCGTTCGTCGAATCGCCGAACCCAACGCCCCAGAACGGAGTCGCTGCGCTGAAATAGAGTCCCGAGCCTATAGGAACCGATGGATTTGCGCCGATCGCGCGATTGAACGATTGCGTCGAATTCGCGGGAATCGAAAACGAGCCGGCGCCCGTCTGGCTCTGCCAGTTGACCGTGAGTGCCGCCGCGCCCGGATTGAAGAGGTAGTAATCCGTCGGGCGTCCGGCAATCGTTCCTTGTCCAAACGGAGCGTAGTAATCCTCCGTCCAGAATCCGCGAGGAAATGCGCTGAGTCCGCGTGCGGTGTACGTCGTCGCAGTGCGGCCTGCGACGTATTTCACCTGCAATGTCTTATCGCCTGTAATGACGGCGCCGGAATTCAATGTACCGCCGCCGGGGAACGTTGTGCAGGTCACGTGAGCCGAGCACGCGCTGATGCGATCGAGCAGAAACGTCTGGCCGCGCTGTAATGTGACTACCGCGCCGTCGCCCACGTCGTTCCACGTCGCATTGCGATTCTGATTCAGAACGTCGGCGGTGCCGTTGTTGTCGAGATCGACGGAGAACGTCGTGTTGTCGTCGGTCGCCTGAACCAGCGCGTACACGCGCTCGAAGCCGGTGAAGAACGTGCCGCTCGTCGCGAAGTTGTTCTCGCCGAACGGGAGCACGTACGTGGTGAGCTGCGGGACGACGGGATAGATCTCCCACGCGTCGCCCTGGTTGCCTGCGCCGCGCGCTTCCATCCACACCGCGCGCGTGACGGTCACGGGTCCGCCGGCGGCGAAGATGCGATCGCCGCCGTCGTAGCAGCGGTTGCCGGGATTCCCCTGACCGGCGCAGACGACTGCCGGATTTCGCAGCGCGGGCGGTGGGCCGCCCGAGGCTACGTTGGAGGATTCGAACGTGCGCGTCGCACCTTGCGTCGCGAGCGTCGCCGTTTCGTCAGCCGTCGCGCCGGGATTGTTCGGATCGAAGTTGTAGCCGTTCTCCCAGTGGTCGTAGTAGAGCGTCGTGTTCGCCGACCATGCGACGACGGAGATCACGGAGTGCATCGCCGTGCTGCCGCCGTTCACGTCGAGGTCGTTGAAGATGTAGTACATGTTGAGCTCGTCGCCCGGCAGGTAATACTCCGAGTACCCTGCGGTTCCCTGTCCCAGGACCGAGCCTGCGGAGAGGAGAATCATCGCGACGATGACGAGATGGCAAATCCACCGGGACCTGGTGCCCTTCATGACGTTCTTCCTCTTTTGAAATTGGAGCAACGCCGTCACCGCGGGATGGCGACAGAGAGTTGCCCAACAACGGTTACATATGATGCGACCACCAGGGAGGAAAGAAAGGGCTACAGCTCATCAGGCGGCCTTCGGATCGCGAGTATTGCGCCGTTTTCCGGTTTCGCTGACGCTCTCTTCACGCTCGCAAATCGATGTCCGGCAGCGGACGGCCGGCACCGGCGATTCGTTCCATCGCCGGTGCCCTTACGGCGTCGGTTGATCGCGCTCGTTCGTCGCCGCTCCGAATCCGAAGCGCTCGCGCATCCGCTGCCGGAACCGCTCTTTCTCTTCGGGCGTCATGCGCTGTTTGGAGCGGCCGCCGCCGAGCAGTCCGTTGCCGCCGAAGAGAATCCGGCAGAGAGCAAGCAGGCCGATCGCCTGCCAGAACGTGATCTGCGGGAATCCGAAGAGCGACGGCAGCAGCCAGTTCCACAGCAGCCGGACGATCTGGCCGCCGAGCGCCGTGAACAACACGATTCCGAGAATCGCTGCGGGGATGATGACGATCCATTTTCGTTTCATGGTTTGTTTCCTCATGCTTTCGTGAGCTCGTCGTAGATGCTTCGTAGCCGCTCGCGCAGATGCAGCACCGCATAGCGTTTGCGCGAGAGCAGCGTGTTCACGCTGACGCCGGTGTTGCCGGCGATTTCCTTGAAACTGCGTCCTTCCAATTCGTGCGCGATGAACACATCGCGCTGTTCGCGCGGCAGCTCGTCGAACGCCTGCTGCAGTTCATCGAGCAATACGCCGCGCAGGTAGTGCGCTTCGGGACCCGCATCGAGTGACGGAAGCAGCTCCTCCAATTCAAGCTCGAGGCTCTCCGGCTTCTCCCTGCGGAAGAGATCGATGATGCGATTCCGCGCGACGCGAAACAGCCATCCCGTGACGTGCTCGATCGGCATGAACAAACGATTCGCCTCCACGAGCCTGGAGAAGACGTCCTGCAGAATGTCTTCGACGTCGCGCGAGTCCGGCACGCGGCGCCGGATGAAATCACGCAACCGCGACTGCTCCCGCGTCACCGTTTCGGCAATCTGCTCGTTTTGCTCGAGTGCCATCGGGTCGAGACTCGCCGCGTGTTTCATCCACACTCGTAGACGAACGGCGGGCGCGGATATTGTGCGGGTTCCGCTCGACGATCACCGCGGCACTGGAGACCGAGAGCAAATACCCGGCTCCATCGAGTGTGCGACGCATATACTTCCCGACATCCGCATTTTCGCGAAAGGGGTTGCCATGCTCGCCTACGGCCGCACTGTCCTTGTTCTTCTCGCGCTGTCGTTGCCGTTGTCGGCGCAGGTCATTCGTGGCCGCGTCGTGCTCCAGTCGGACGCCTCGCCCCTTCCCGGAGTCACCGTCTCGATTCAGGAATGGGGACTGACGACCATCACCGATGCGGACGGGCGATACACGCTCGACGCCGCGGGCCACAGCGGAACCGCGAGAGTGAGCGCGGCGCTGCAGGGATTTCAGACGCGCACCGCGACGGTGAACGTGGGACAGGGAGAGATCACGCAAGATTTCTCACTGCACGTTTCGTTCGGGCAGGAGATCACCGTCGGCTCGCGCGCCATCGGCGCGGAGCAGGAGAAAGCCGTTCCGGTCGACGTGATTCCGCAGGAGCAGATCGAAAGGTCGCCGTCGACGGAAACGAATCAGATCATCCAGAAGATCGCGCCGTCGTTCAATTTCCCGCGACCGACGATCAGCGACGGCACGGACACCGTGCGTCCGGCAACGCTTCGCGGACTCGGCCCCGATCAACTGCTCGTGATGCTCAACGGCAAGCGGCGTCACGCCAGTGCGCTGGTGAATGCGAACAACACCGTCGGCCGCGGATCGAGTGGCGTCGACCTCAACGCCATCCCATCGTCGGCGATCGAGAGCATCGAGATCCTGCGCGACGGCGCAGCGGCGCAGTACGGATCGGACGCGATCGCCGGCGTGATCAACCTCGTGATGAAGTCGGGCGCCGAGCCGTG
>Ga0307468_100000193_pt1 | contig 14357 bp, 9 predicted proteins | sample atmdna_FD_203085 | JGI IMG/M metagenome (GOLD analysis project Ga0307468, IMG submission 203085) | Hardwood forest soil microbial communities from Morgan-Monroe State Forest, Indiana, United States - atmos_gases AM2C_05 | ecosystem: Environmental > Terrestrial > Soil > Temperate forest > Bulk...
GAGAACTTTCAAATTACCGATCGCTATACGAGCTACTTTAACAAAGAGGTGCTTTGTGTTGGAGAGCCTGCCAAAATCGTAGTTGCTCCGATGCGAACAATTGTCGATTACGAAATCTTGTTGAAGATTGAGACGCCGGAGGGACCAATCTTAAATCGCCCCGAAACTTTTCTTCTAGAAGAACGGGATCGTGGCCGTCGTCTTATAAGTATAGCGACTGACTCGTTCAAGTCAGGGCTGTACTTCATCAGGGTCTACGTTGTTCCAGCAAAGTATAGAGTAGCTGAAGTAATTCCTGAAGAGTATGCAATTGCTGGGCATGCATTTCAAATACTCGGTTTGGATCAATACGAGCAATACCTTCAGGAGCTTTTTGGAGAAGGATGGGATGAGCCCGTGTACTGCGATTCCAAAGAATGGAACCAGTTGAGCGAGTTTTTTGTGAGTTATGATGCATCCGCCATTACAGATTTTACGATTAAGCATATACAGGACAGGCAAATGCGTTTGGATTCGGAGCGACGTCGAGACACGTACTCCCGGTACGATGATTCATGGAAGTACGACAGCTTAGACGGCCTCGTCTTAAGTAGGATTGTTGAAGTAATCGATGCCGCGATGCAATTCGAAGTGCCGCTACCCTTCCTCGAATATCATAATGTCGAGGTTACTGGGCTACCGCATGTGAACCTAACCAAATATATCTGGTTGCTCAACGTTCTCGGATCAACATGGACAGATTTGTTCTTCTTCTCTCAACTTGTACGTTTCGATATTAACGCTTCTGAGGAGTCCATCGATTTGACCGTTTCTTCAAGTCTTTACACGGTAGAAGAGCCCCCTGAATGGCTTACTCCCTCACTTGAACCGCCCTTATTCCACGTGGTCCGCAAGACCATTCAAGCGGGGTTAAATTGCGAACTAAGTTATGATGCCAATAAAGGCGTAACGCTGATGGTGACGCGCAACCAATCCTTCCTAAGTATGTCAGCTCATTAGAACGGCGTGTCGCCCATTGGTCTCGGCCCGCAACTTAGTATACGCGTTGCTAACGAAGAGATGCGCCTTTAGCAGTCCCGCCGTCACACTCGGTGGTGTTGCGCTTCAAGTAGGGAAATGACGCAGCATCGCCGTCGACATTGAACCGCGACATGCGCTTGAAACCTAATCAGATCCGCTCAACTTCGATCAGTTTCTCCGCGTTCGATCGTGAAATCTTTCCGAAGTTGAAAGACATGGTCCGGAATATCACCCGGATCGTCTGGCACCGGGTCCGGGTTAAACCTAGACTCCAAGATTTCGCCAAAGACAAGCGGAACAAACTTCTCGTCGCGTCCTTTTGTAAGTTCCCCCAGCCGGGCAGAAATATCGAGTTCAACTACCAGTCCAGCCGCTGCTTGAAAAGGCGCACGTTTGAGAGCCTCAGTAAACTTATCTCCCAACGGCGGAGGTAGCCCGGCTACGATCTGAGGAAGCATCGTCGCCGGAAAATCTAAGCTCACACAGTGGTCAAACGTACCGAAGTTAGTGTTAGCCGCTTGCGGTATATAGATCATCAGTGACTCGACCGAACAGATTTAGGCGCACACCGAGCATGACCATCGACGTGCTTTGCTGAAAGCCCATCCTAATTAATGCAAGGCCAAAATCTGGAGCAAAGCGCCGCGTTACGGGCTTCAACAAAAACTTCGGTGAAAGGTACTTCTCTATTTTGGCCCATTGACTTTCAAAATCATGGAACGGGAGTACGATCAATGGCTCTCGGTGAAATACATCGAAGATGGCTAGTTGTCTGCCGTTACATAGGCCGAATTCCCGACAACCAATCTCTGGGTGCATTGCATAGCTATAGGCCTGCTGAACGTGCCCATTATCGAGAACCTCTTCTTTTGGCGCCTTTGCGTCCAGTATGAAGATCGGCCTCTCGTCGTGCATTAGCGTGTAATCGGGGATTACGGTCACCGGATGATTGCGAGTACCTACCCGAATAAATGGATCTTCAGCGCTTTGCTCCGAATGACTCGAGCGGTGCCGGTTGGTAGATATCCGAGACGACGTAGTATCGGGGTAATGATGAGTTCGCGGACAGAGTCTTCCTTGAACTCAGGATCTTCGAAGCTGTCCGTGGTGATTCCTTCAAACATTCCCATCGATACCTGCCGTTGCATAGCTGGTTGTCTGTTAATATGCCACTTTTTATTCTTACACGAATCGAACTTCCTTTTTATAGTTCCTGACTATACGACCTGCACAGAACTCAGCGGCCGACGGCGAGGAATGCCCAAAGTTTTACCGGACCGATTCTCCATCAAATAGCCAACCTGATCTAGTTAGTTCGACTTGGATTTTTGTTCTAGTCCCATTGAGAGTGTGATCTGTTGGGGCGAGACGCAGATCAGACTTGCTTTTCATCCAGGGATAACAACACGTAGAAACCGGCAGAAAAGAGTATGGTTTAGAAACTTTCAACTTACGCCCGAAAACTGTAGGAAACTCCCACGTTATGCCCGACTTTATTTTCACTTTATGACCGAACTGCACTTGTAAGTTAATGATTTTAGGTAGTAGCGATTTCACTTAATGACCGAACCCACAACATGTGGATTCGGCAATAAAGTGAAATTATCTGTGGGTTCGACAATAAAGTGAAATTAGTGGGTCATAAAATGAAATTAATCGGTCATAACTTACCCTGTTGCTGTGCGAGAAGGCGTTACGGGGTTACTTGCAGAGGCCGCTCCTGCATTACGCCGAAGCAATCTCCATCAACGTCTGGGGCCGATTAAGATAGTTTAGAAAGACTGAAGCATTACCGATACTTTGCTCTTCGTGTTGCGCCATCGTTTGTGATAAATAGATTTACGCTTTAGCACGACGAGACAGTTCGTCGTTCAGTGTTTCTCAACTAGGAGCGCAAACAGGATTAAAGGAGACCTCTGAATGTCCGCTCACGATAAACTCAATAAACCTGGCCCTAAGAAGCTTCTTGCGCTTGATGCCGGAGGCGTGCGCGGGCTGATCTCGATTGAGGTGCTCGCCGAGATCGAACGCCAGCTTCAACGTGCCCAGGGGCTGGATGACACTTTCGTCCTGGCAGATTATTTCGATTACATCGCCGGAACCAGCGCTGGCTCAATCACTGCCGCCGGTCTCGCGCTCGGCCTACGCGTCGATGAGTTGCGCGATTTCTATTTTCGCTGTGTCAATACGATGTTCGTGAGGGCGAACATCTTGAATAGACTTTATTACATGTATGACCACTCAAACTTCGCGCAGCAACTCAAAGAATTGGTTGGTGAAGATACAACGCTCGGCAGCGAGAAGTTGAAAACCCTGCTGATGATCGTGATGAGAAACGCGACCAACGGCACGAGCTGGCCCGTAAACAACAATCCGGGCGCTAGGTATAACGACCCTCAAAGACCGGACAATAACCTCAACATCCCGCTCTGGCAACTGATCCGTGCCAGCAACGCCGCGCCCACCTTGTTTGCCCCGGAGGTGATAGAAATCGGACGGCAGAGCTACGTTTTTGTTGACGGCAGCTTGACGATGTACGCCAACCCGGCGTTTCATCTTTTCCTGACCTCTACGCTGGAGCCTTACGGAGTCAACTGGCCCACCGGCGTTGACAAGCTGCTCTTGGTCTCTGTCGGCACGGGCACTAATTCAGGCGCGAACGCGAACCTCAAAGCCGACGAGATGAATTTGCTCTACAACGTGACGTCAATTCCTTCCGCGCTACTCGCTTCCGCCACCTACGAGCAAGACATGCTCTGCCGCGTCTTCGGCAACTGCCTTGCCGGAGACATTCTGGACTTTGAGCTTGGAGATTTGACCAATGTGAAAGGGCCAACAGAGCAGAAGCTTTTCACCTACGTCCGGTATAACGTGGAACTTTCCGGCGCAGGGCTAAGCAAGCTTGGCCTCACCTCGATCAAGCCTGAGAACGTGCAGCGCTCAGATTCCGTAGAGCACCTGGATGACTTGCAGGTGATCGGCAAAGCCGTCGCCAGGGCGCAGGTGCGCGAGGAGCATTTCGCACAGTTTCTGGACGTGAAGAAGGCGGTCGATGTGGCGGCGGTGCAGCGCGTCGCCGAGGTGAAGACGCCGTCGCCTCAACTGACCATTGAGCAGGGCGAAGAGTTTAGGGGAAATCGCGTGGACACGTCGGCCAGCGCCGGATTAGGCGGCGCAGGGGGAACGGAGGCAGGGATTGACTGGTGGCGCTGGTGGGTCTTCATCAAGGGCACGCCGGAAGAGCTTGATAAGATAGAGCATGTCACCTACATGCTGCACCCGACTTTTCACAACCCCGTACGCAAGGTGACTGACCGCGGCTCAAACTTTCGACTGGAGAACGTAGGCTGGGGCGGCTTCCGCATCAACGCCAAAGTCGCACTCAAAGACGGCTCCGTCATCCCGCTCTCACACGAGCTGGTGCTTCATTACCCGGACGGAACCGAGACCTTGAGCTGATTTTCACCTTCCTAAAACTGTCGCATCTGGACGGTGTGTGATGAAGTGTTTTCGTAATTTGAAATCCACGTCTTGCCGCCGCAGGTGATGCTGACGCGAATCAGCGCACCTCGTGGGACGTTGCGAGCGTTGAGGCCGAGTCCGCCCGGCAGAGGAATGATCGGTGTGGTAATCTCATCGCTCTCACCGTCTGCGTCTGAAAAGAGGCTGTAGGTGCATTTCATGGTTGGGTCTTTCATCAACACGCGCGGCATAATCTCCTGCACGAATTCGTCAGGCAACAAAGTCAGCTTGATCATCATGCCTTGATGCCACCTGCCGATGGTCTTGACAAGTTCAACCAGACAACGATCGCGCTTCGTTTCGTCGTATTCAATTCTTTGACGGTCGCCGGCAATCCCGCCCTGCGGGTCAACATCTGTCTCGCGCACTTCGACCACGAGCATCTTGAAGCCAAGTGCCTGTGAAAGTTCGTCGGTCACCCAGCGATGTGTCTCCCATTTCCCGGTCTGTTGATTCGCAGCGTCCCCGCGCCTGGTGAGGAAAGCGATTAAGGCGTCCGAGCGTTTGATCCGCTGGATCACGGCCTCGGTGATAATGTCGCCTTGGGCCTCCTCGCCGGTGACGACCTCGTCCCCAAAGGCTTTGACGATCGGGAAAAGCATTTCAGGAATCCAGCTATCACGATTGTTATAACCGTAAGCCACGAAAATCTTCATCTTCCAGCCACCTCGTTATTCAACCTCAAGATGTAAACTTATGAACCGATTAACGAAACGTGATTCGAGCGTAGAACGTGAGCGACGTAAGAATACCACTTCATGAGTTATGAGTCATGAGCCTGGCATCAAAGGAATAATCATTTCAGGATCGAGCAGCTCCGTCACGCGGCCCATGCCGGGCGAGCGCCGACGAGTCCAATGAACTACATCGGAAACGTGGGTTCAGTGCTTTCTACCGGGGACATTCTTACCATATAGGTTACTTGCTGTGTGGACATGAAGATCCTACTTTCGCCAGTGAAACGCTGTGAGTTTTTGGTTTCACCTTAAGTGGAAATCATTTAGCGAATTCTTCTCATCTACTCCACGAATTTCAGGTCCGGCTATCGGCTGGTCATCGGTGGGATTGCATAAGGCAAACGAATGCGGCGACTTCCTTACTCGTTACCGCTTTGATGAAGGCCGGTAAGGGCGAAAGCCGTCACCAATAGAAAAGCGCCGCCAATCGGCAGCGCTCTTCAAGATTGAAGAGGTTACTTGAAATTCAGGTTCCCGCTTGTCCGACAAACACACTCTTATCAATCTGCTGCGGATTGCCGAGGACGACGAAGCGGATGTTGCGCATGTATTTTTGGGCGACGCGTTGGACGTCGGCGGGGGTGACGGCGCGCAGCTTTTCCAGAAACGTCAAAGAGTTGCGCCAGCCGCCGCCGATCAATTCGTTTTGGGCCAGATCGGCTGCCTGGGCCGCGTTGGTTTCCTGGCCGATGTAGTAGCTGGTCAGGAACTGCGCGATCACGGCGTTAATGTCGTCCGGCACGATTGGGTCGCGTTGCAGTCGCGCTACTTCGTTGAGCATGACCCGCACAGCCTGGTTGGCGTCGACCGCGGTGACGTACAGTCCGCCGGTGTTGGCGCTTTGGCCGCGCAGAAAAGCGTCCGGAGCGTACGAGAGATTTCGCCTCACGCGCACTTCTTCAAACACGCGATCGCGTAAAATCGACGAGGCGACGCGCATCGGATAAATATCCGGCGAAGTAATCGGCGGCGCCGCAAACAGTCCCTGAATGTAGTTGGTCGGCAGATCGCGCTGGGTCACGTCAACCGTCGATGCGGTAAATGAAAGTTGCGGGGGTAGGTGAGGCTTGTAATCTCCGCGCGGAAGCTTGCCGAAGCTTGCGGCAATCTTTGTCTTCAGCAAATTCGCATCAAGATCCCCGACTATGACCAGCAGCAGACGCGAAGTCTGCATGATCCGCTGGTGGTAGGCGCGCAGGTCTTCGGCGGTTAGGCGGCTGATATTCTCGGCCGTGCCCTCAGGCCGATTCAAATAAGGATGACCGACATAGGCGACGCGCTCCTGCAAGCGCTGTAGATATGTATCGGGTTGGTCAGCATCATCACGCAGGCTGGCGACGATGCGAGCCTGGACCAGCGCCACGTCTTCTTTCGTGAACGAGGGTCGCAGCGCGACGTCGGTAAATATCTCCCACGAACGATCAAAGTTGGCGCGTGTCGCCGCCAGAGACAGCGCCGAGTAATCGTAGCTGGCGCTGTAGCCAACGACTGTACCCATGCGCGCCAGGTCTTTGCGCAGACGCTCGCGAGGAAAACCAGCGCTGGCTTCACTGGCGACATTCAACATGAAAGCTTCGACGCCGGCGTTAGTGGAGGTAACGTTATCGACGCCGCCGCGAATGAAGAGTCCCGCGGCCACGGTTTGGCTGCCTTCTCGTCGTTTCACCAGAACTTTGAGACCGTTGATTTCGAACTCGGAGACCAGCGCAGCCTGGCGCGCGATTACGCTCTGGACATCCTGGGACGGAGTCGGCGCCTGCGGCGCCTGAGCTGACGCGGGCGGCGACAGCAGTAGAACCAGCAAAAGCGTGAGCAGTGAGTAGTGAGCAGTGAGCAGCGATTTCCAGCTCTTGAAACTTAACCGGTCTTTTCGATCTTCCATCTTGATCCTTTGTCCTTATTACCTTGTCGCTAAACGTGAACCATTCCGTACCCGAGCGCCCGCTGAACGCCTTGCTACTGTCGCCGCAGCCGGTCCAACCAAATCGCCTTCGGTTAGACGGGCTTGTTGCTGGGCCTGTTCGGAAATCAGAGCCAAACCGACGTGCGGCTTGCCCTGGATATAAGTTGTGATATAGCGGCTGATGTCCGCACGTGAAGTGCGTCGCAGGTTGGCGAGATAACCCCGAAAATAATCAATGCCGGTTGATGACCACCAGAAGCCGAGCGTCTTTGCGTACTCGTCAAACTTCTCGCGCGAATAGAGATCGTCTGCCTCCAGCAAAGCCTTGGCGCTCTCCAGTTGCTCGTCAGTGTAGTAATCCTTGTCGTTAAAGTGTGAGATCTCGTCATAGATAGCGCGCAACGCGGCCTGAGCTTTGTCCGGTGTAGTCTGCGCGATGACGTTAATCGGACCAGTGTTGCGTTGCGTGTAGTAACCGATGGCCACCCCCTGGACCAATCCCGTGTCGACGAGGTTGCGCTGAAAACGCGAATCAGGCTGTTGCATGATGAACGAGAAGGTGTCCGCGGCATAAGTAGCTGCGTCATCCTTGCCGACTGAAGGACCGTGCCAGCCGATTTCGATCAGCACGTTTGTCACCGGCTGCTTGATAATCGCGCCCTCGCTTTTTGCCAGCGGCGGATGCTCAACCATGGGAAACTCGACGAAGGGATCCTTTTCGCGCCGTGGCCAATCACCAAAGAATTCCTGAGCCAGTTTGTAAATCTCTTCTGCCTTAACGTCGCCGGTAATCACCAGCGCGGAATTGTTGGGGACATAATAACGGCCCTGAATCAAGCGCATCATGTCAGTGGTGGCGCTGGAGACCGTCTGCCGGCTGCCGAGGGAATTCTTCCGGCTCGGATATTTATAGAACAGCCGGCCGTTCATCTCGCGGTTGAGGTAATAGGTGGGCTCGGATTCGTTCCGATCGATCTCGCCGATGACTACCTGCCGTTCCCGCTCGAACTCTTTTTCATCGAAGAGCGGATAGCGAGTAGCGTCGCGCATGAAATTCATCGCGGCGCGCACGTTCGGACTGGTGGTCGTAAAATAATATTCGACGACCTCTTCGCGGGTCTCGCCGTTGTAAGCGATGCCCAACTGCCCAATCTTTTGCAGGTACTGCTCCGCGTTGGCGATCGCCCGGTTGGCTTTAAAAAACATGTGCTCGTAAAGATGAGACAGACCGTTTAATTCCGGCGGTTCAGTGAACGAGCCATTGCGCACAGCCAACTCGACGGTCACGATGGGCACTGAATGATCTTCAAAAACGATGATCTCGAGGCCGTTCGGAAGGACGCGACTGGCGATGTCAGAGGCCGGCCTGGCAGCGGTTGTTTTGCCGGCAGCGGTCCCTTGCGAGAGCCGCAATTGTAACGACGCCGGCCGCGCTCCGAGCGGTACGATGACTGAGAAAACCAGCGCGAGAATTAGAAAAGTTCGTTTCAAGGTAACTCCCGTAAGTTTAGTTTTGAGTCAAGCCAAGGCCCAACTCTTGCTGTCGTATCAATTCAATCGCGGGCTTTAGGCCCCCAGCTGAACGTTTGATCGGCTCATGAGCACTCCATCAAAAGCCGGATCATTATTGAGAGAACAAATCTACCATAAAGGCTCAACCGTACCAGAACGACCGTCCGGCAGAATCTCTTACGGTGGCGAATGTCCCTTGGTTTCTCAAACGAAGCGTTTCGATGTGCGGAAAGGAAAAATGGATGTCAGATGAGGGAGTCGCGAGCAGCGCCGGAGGTCTTGCTTCGGGGGAATTCGTGTAATTTCGTGGATCGTGTGCTTAGGATTCGTAGCCATACGATCCACGAAATCACACTAAGCCACATGAAAGAACACGAAACAAGAGTTTTTGTGCAAAGCCGGCGTTAGCTGCGGGCTGGCAGCCCGCAGTACGACAGGCTGCCAGCCTGTCGCAGACACGAGTGCATTCATTGACCCGGCGGAGGTGACGTCAGGTAGGGAAAATCGAAATCGCTTGATCGTTCACAGGGTTTGAGAGAAATCTCTTTCTTCAGTTCTTCAGCCCGGCGCAGAACTCTGGTGCGCAGAGCGGAATCCTGTCTGATCGGTTTTACCTTTGCCGGATCGCTCTCGTCGTCCGGCCGCGCGATGATCCAGTAGCGGCCCGGCGCGATGTTGTCGAGGGCAAATCTGCCATCGCCATCAGCGCGAGCTTCAAAAAATCTCAATACATCATCCCGGCTTTCGCGTTCAGCCGGAGCCAGATAAATGCGCAGGCCTGTTGGCAGAGATTGGCCTTCGGCAACCGAAAGACGTCCACGCAGGCCCGCAGCGCCTTCGGTGATCGTGATTGTGAGTCCGGTAACGCGTTCGCCGGATTTCAAGGTAACGCCGTCGCGGGGAACGTTTGGAGCAGAGGACTTGCCCGGAGTTGGCTGGGTCCCAATAACGATCGATCGCAAATACCATCCGGCGGAGGGCAGGTCGGAATCGATGCGATAAAGTCCCGCATTGAGGTTGCGCAGCAGGAAATCTCCTTTGACATCGGGAACGCTGTCGAGCCTCAGGTTCATGGTGTTGCTAAGAGGGATCTCAGCGGAATTTTCAGGACTGCCTGGCTTGCCGGCCGAAGGCTTCGCCTCTTGCTTCAGACGACGAGCAACGATCAGGGTCTCCAGCGAAGCGGTTGCGCGGCGCGTAACGCAGTCGGCGGGCGGGTTACTTTCCAACACCAGGTGTCCGGCGATGGATCCCAACGGCGCGACGGTGAGGTTAATCCCTGAAATGCTCGCGCCCTGTACCTTTACCCGCCGCGGTTCAGATCTCAGAATATCGCGGCTGGGTAAAAACTGCTGCGCGAATAATTCATATTCGCCATCAGGCACTCCATTGAATGCGAACCCGTTGTTGGAGTAAGAACTCGCGCCTACCGACGCGAGCATCGCGTGATTACGCACGTCGATCAGGATGACCGTCCCGCTTGGGGTGCCGAAACCCATCGCGGGTTGAACCAGGCCGGCGAGAGTGCCGCTGATTACCTGACCGCTGTCACCGTGGTATTGAATGTCAGCAATAATCTCTTCGCCGCTCCGCACCATCGCCGCCATGGCGGTGTCGCGCGTCGATGAAGGTGCGTAAGTCGGCACATCATTGTCGTAGGCTCCCGGTAGATTTCCCCCGTACGAACTGCTTTGCCCGCCCGCAGAAATAAGGTACACACCGGGCGGCAAACCGTAAAAGCGATAGACGCCCCGGTCGTCGGTTTGCCGTTCACGAACCTGAATCACGAGCGGTTCAGGTTGCCCATTCAAATCCTTAATCCTTATTGCGCGCACTGCTGCCGCGACCACCGGTCCGTTCGTTCCAGTGGTCACGGTTCCCGTCACCACGCCTCCCTTAATTAAGTTCAGCGAGACGGAATCGCCCGGGTGATAGAGACGGCGCGATTCTTCCGGCGACGCCGGCGGTGAAGACACAAACCCGGGAAGATAGGCCGAGACGGAATAGACACCCGCCTCTAAGCCATCAAATCTAAAGTTGCCGCCGCTATCGACCGGCTTGCTTCGTCCTTGTGTCGGCGTTCCGATCAGATAGGCCATGGCAGTAGCGCCGGCCGGAGAGTCGCTTCCCGAAACGACGAGGTTGCCGGTAATTACGCCTGACTGCGAAGCCGCGGGAGTTTTCTCTGGCGCAGCGTTTTGAGCGCGAGCTGCGCTAGCGAAGAACAACAAGACGGCAACCAGCGCATGAGTGAGCGGCCAGCGGTTTCTCTGGCATATCGCCGTCATGGGCCACCTGCCTTTGGTTTCAGGTCTACCGTAAAAGTGACCTCAACTTCGGTGTCGGCTACGCTGACAAATTGTTTCTGCGGCGGCCGAGGAGGTTGGGGTGGCCCAACTGGGGGGCCAAACGCCAAATTCAAAGTAAGCTCGTAGTTACCGGCGGGAAGGTCAGTGATTTGAAAATGTCCGCGAGTGTCGACGGTTACCCCACGATCGAGGGGACGTTCTTCCCCGTCCTTTCGAATTCCGACATGGGTGCGAGTATTTGGCGGAGGGGTTCCGTTTTCAAATCTGACGGTGCCCCGGATTATGCCGCTGCCGGCAGAGATAAGAACGCGCAAATTGGAAACGGACTGTCCCGGCTGTAAATCGATTCCTTGCGTTTGATCTGCACCATCTTTTTCGATCCGGGTGACCGAAACGCGACGGGAACCAGGGTTCTCCTGAGAATACAGGTAAAGGCTTGCTTTGCCCGGCGCCAATCCGTTGATTCGGAAGCTGCCATCGGCGGCAATCAAAGCCACTCCCGTACTGTTGGTTGGCGGATTCGATGTTGTTCTGACGTTCGCACTAATCCTCAATCCACCCAATTGAGACAGCCTGACTGAGCCGGCCTCAGGAACAACCACACCGCTGATTGATACGCCGCGCAGACCCTTGATTTCGAGATTGGTGACGTCGTGATCGACGACATCAAAAGTAACCGGTTCGCTATAGAAATCTCCGCCTTCGAAACGCGAAGAAACATAGATTGAGTAATGCCCGGGCTCTAGTCCCTCAAACCTGAACTCACCCCGCGAGTTGGTCGGCAATCCGCCGATAAACGTTCCCGCGCCGGGATTAGTCCTGGAAATGCTTCCATAAGTCGGCCGCACGCCCGCTAACGGCTCGCCGTTTTCCGAATTAACCACCCGGCCGGCGATACTGAAAGTTGACCCGCGACGACCGAGACGGATATCAATGTTCGCGGCCTCGCTCCCTTCACTCAACTCAACGATGGTCGCCTTTGCGGCATCATTTGTGTCTCCATAAAAAGTTTGAGCAAAGTAACCGCGCAGCCCGTTGCGTGGCATTCCGCCGGTCTCGCTTCCGACGCTGACTTTGTAGCGGCCTGCCGGTAATCCGTAGATCCGGTAAACGCCGCGATCGTCGGTCTGATACATTTGAAAATTCAAGTAAGGGGGAGACAGCTGAACGGGCGGGCGGCCGGGCTGATCAGGAACTGGTTCGAGATTCACACGCTCTTCAATTGCCGGTTTGCCGTCTTCATCGGTTATCCGGCCGGTGATGACGCTGCCACGCACCAGCTTCAAGTCGACGTCCTCTACAGCTTCAGCCGTCGACAACAAAACCGTTTTCCCTCCATAGCCATAGTTCGTGGTTAGTTCGGGTGGCGAGCTGAAGGCGGGCGCCAAAGACATCACCTGGTAAGTGCCCGCAGCCAGGCCGAACAACCGATAGCGGCCTTCGCTGTCCGTCGTTGTTTGCGCGGTCCGGCGTGAATAAATGTCGGCGCCAAGTGCGGCCACGGTAATGCCGAAAGCAGGTTTACCGCCGATCGTCACCCGTCCGGCGATCGATCCGGTTCCTTTCGACTTGTCAGGCAATTGGCCGCGCGCAGCCTTGCCCAAAAAGTGTTGTGGCAGGAACGGACAGGCTAACACTGGGAGGGCGGGCGCCCTCGCCCGCACGCGTGCGCAGCACGGTCCAATTTCTTGACGCGGTAACTGTTCGCGCTTCGCGCTCAAGCGGGCGAGGGCGCTCGCGTTCCCAGTACCAGCTGGCTCATTCCGGATCGGATAGCCTTTTTGGGCAAAGCCTCCGCGCGCAGATTCCGGGGTTTGAGAAAGAATGACCGCCGTCAAAATCAGGAAGAAACTAAACAGGCGTTTGAGGCTGGTCATCGAGAGATCTCCACTTCACGATCGAGGTTCAGCCGGTTGCCGAGGCCGCCATCATCGCACTGTCTTTAGCGCGGGGCAAGAGGATTAGGTAGTGTCCTATTAGTGTGTTGCTGCATAGGAGCGGGCACTAGCACGACCGTTAGGGAGGGCTCCCGCCGAAATTCCAATTGAGCCCTTCCTCACGGTCGGGCTAGTGCCCCGGCAACACATTTTTAGGACACTACCGAGGATTACCACCTCGCCGTCACGTCTCTTCCGGACACCAGCCGCGGCGTGATTAGCGCCGGAAATATTTCGCCCGGTTCGATTCCCAGGTCACTAGGCTGAAATGGCGTTTACCTTGTAGAATCAAGCACCGAACCAGAACGGTCGGAGAATTCCCTGGTAGACTCGTCACAGTTCCAAGAAGATCTATGGCTCTCTTAAAAGTAACTGACGCCAGCGGCCACCAGACACAGCATCAACTGAATTCACGCGCGCCTTGCACGATTGGTCGCGCACCTGACAACCAGGTAGTGCTCGACGATCCGCGGGCGTCACGCCATCACGCGCATATCAAGGCCATCGATGACGGCTCGTTCACGATCATCGACGGCGTGTATGTCAACGGGCAGATCAAAAGGAGCGCCAACAAGGTCTATGTTAACGGCGAACAGATGTTCGAACGCGCTTTGCGGGACGGCGACCGGGTAACCATCGGAGCAAGCACGCTAAAATTCGAACAGGCCAAAGAAGAAAGGACCGCCGATCTAAGTTACGACGATAAACCGCTTGGCCACACCCAACTCCTGATGTCGGCCAAGGACGTGCTGACGACAGTTTTGCGACAGGCTGAATCCGGCAGTGCGGCCGGGGCGCCGCGCGACAAGGTGCTCGAATCGCTGCAGCGCAAAGCCAATATCCTCAGCGAACTTTACGAGATGAGTAAAGCGCTGGGCTCCGGATTCGACCTCGACAAGATCTTCAAGAAGGCTACGGACATAATCTTCCGTTCGACGCCCGCGGACCGGGTGATTGCCCTGCTGGCGGAAGGCATAGTCACGGAGGCGAACGCAGACGAGGCAAAACTCTTTCCGATCGCGACCCGCGCGCGTGATGAAAAGCTGGAAGCGCACGCGCGCAAGATGACCATCGGCCGCACCATCACGCGTAAGGTGATGAAGGATAAAGTTGCGCTGCTGTCGCAGGACGCCGCCGCCGACGAACAATTCGCCGGCGTGGATTCAATCGTGTCGCAGGGCGTGCGCTCAACCATCTGCGCGCCGCTGTTCACCGACGCCGGCGTGCACGGCGCGCTGTATGCCGATCGTCTCGATCCGTTCTCGGCTTTTAAGCCCGACGACCTGGAATTGATTAGCGCGGTGGCAGCTCAAACCGCGATTGCAGTCGAGAATGTCCGGGCTCACGAACGTCTCGCTAAAGAAGAAGTAGCCCGAGTCAATTACGGACGGTTTCTGCCGGAGTATGTCGTCAAGCA
>Ga0307468_100000194_pt1 | contig 14352 bp, 12 predicted proteins | sample atmdna_FD_203085 | JGI IMG/M metagenome (GOLD analysis project Ga0307468, IMG submission 203085) | Hardwood forest soil microbial communities from Morgan-Monroe State Forest, Indiana, United States - atmos_gases AM2C_05 | ecosystem: Environmental > Terrestrial > Soil > Temperate forest > Bulk...
GATCCCGAGCGGCGAGCGCGTGCTCGTGCCGGTCGGCGCGCAGGCCACGATCACGCAATCGCTCGGCGGCACGTACACCGTCATCACCGATCGCGGCCTGATGGTCCGCATCTCCGGTCAGGAAGTCGAAGCGATCGGCAAGACGCCGCAGGAAACTCCGGAAGTCGCGGCCGAGGAAGTGACGCCGGAAAAGCTCGAGTCGATGGTGTGGGACACGCTGAAAACATGCTTCGACCCGGAGATCCCGGTCAACATCGTCGACCTCGGCCTCGTCTATCTCTGCGAAGTCAAAGAGAGCGAAAGCACCGGCTCCGACGTGCACGTGAAGATGACGCTCACCGCGCCCGGCTGCGGCATGGGCCCCGTCCTCGCGAGCGACGTGAAGATGAAGCTCGAGGCGCTCCCCGGTGTGAAGAACGCCGACGTCGAAGTCGTCTTCGATCCCGTGTGGGATCGCACCATGATGTCCGACGCTGCGAAATTGCAGCTCGGCATGATGTGGTGATGAGGCGTAGATAGACGTAGGACGAGTTCTTAGCTTGTCCGGTTTCCGCCGCGAGTGGGGCGGGCTCGTTTCGCGCTACGTAAGCACGATTTCCGTGGTTGGCGGGCCGCCTGGAGAGGCGGCCCTACGTTTGTTAGACGTAGGACGAGCTCTTAGCTTGTCCGGTTTCTGCCGCGAGTGTGCGCGGGCTCATTTCGCGCCACGCCACCCGAACGGCCAGACGATATCGAGCTCCAGCTCGAGCATTCTCAAAAACGATCTCATCATTGATTCCATGCGTCGCGTGCTGCCGCTGTATCTTCATACGCACGGAAGCGCGAAACAGTTCCGTCGTTGAAGGTGAACTGGTGCATGGCGCGGATCGGCCAGCCCTTGCCGTTCTTCTTGTAGCGATAGTCGTAGTCGACCTGCACGAAGACGTCGTTGCCGGTGGCGGCGTAGAGGCGCGGCTCGAATTTCTCGAAGGTGACCTCGTTCGAGAGTGTGGCGAAGAAATCGCCGACCGCTGCGCGGCCGTGGCGGATCGGATACCACGGGATCTCGCTCACGACCGTCTCGGTTCCCCACTCGACGTCGTCCGTGACGTTTTGAAGAATGCTGGCGACGTCACCGCGGAAAAACGCGGCGTACATCTCCTGAATTTTTTCGATGTTGCTCTGCTCGCTCATGTCTCGCGCTCCTTCGTCCGATAGCTACGTCGGAGCGCGAGACGTGGATTTGCCGCGTCAGATATTGATCTTGTCCGCGAGATCGCTGAGGCCCGGCACCTTGAAGCGCTGGCCCTGCAGCGCCTTCACGATCCCGAGAATCGAGATCACGAGGTAGCCGATCCAGAGCGCGCACGGCACGAACGAGATCAGGCAGGTGAACAGAGGGAAGAAACGGCCGAGGAGCCAGAAGAACGCGTAGACGATCGTGATCGCGCCGGCGAACACGACTCCGTTCTTCGCGTGCCACTGCACTTCGGAATCGTCCTTTTTCACGAACAGCGGGATCAGGCAGAGCCACCAGCAATACGACAGCACGAGCATGACCTGCCGGTCGGACGAAGCGGGTCCACCGGCAGACGGCGGTGGTGGCGGCGGTGTGTACGATCCTCCGCTACCCGGAGGCGGCGGTATCGAAGGGGGGACGGTTGGCGGGGGCAACTCGCTCATTGCTTCTCCTTACTTAAACGTCGTTCGGCAACGCGTAGAGGTATCACCGCAAGGGCAATCGAAATAGTAAGCCCGATCACAAGCGGCAGGGCCGTCGCAATCCAGTCGTGCTCGTCATCGACGCCGAGCACGCGCCAAAAAAAGTAGCGCATGATCGGCCGTGCCATCAGCAGCATCATGCCGCCGACGTAGCCGAGCGCGACGGCCATGTACGCGAAGCCGCCGAGCGACAACCCGACCTGCAGCGGATTCTCCGCGTTGAATTGCGGCGCGAGCGCACCCATCCCGACGCCGAGACTCACGAGCGTGAGCGCGAGCAGCGACGCGCCGAACATCGTGAACACCCACACGATCGCGTTCGCATCGAGCATCACGTTCGCGAATGCGGTGAGGATCAGCGCGAGCAGCGTCAGCGGAGCGGCGTACACGAGCACTTTCACGCGCAGAAACTGCCGATACGAAACCGGCGAAGTCTGCACCAGCCAGAACGCCTTCCCCTCGGACGACACCGAAGGAAACGCGAAGCGCAGGCAGATCGCGGCGACGACGAAGCCGGCCATGCCGAGGTTTGCGTAGGCGACGATCGTCGCTCGCGCGTCGCCGCCGAGCGGCAGCATGCGGATGTTGTATAGGTAGATGAACATCAGCGCGGCCATCAGAAACAGCTGCGACCACTGCGCGACGTCGCGCGCGAGCGTGCGAATTTCCTTCGCGATCATCGCGCGCACGGGAAGATCGGTGCGCCCGAAAAGACGATCGAGCATGCGTGTCGCCCACGCCGATCCGAGCGCGACCGGCGCCATGCTCTCTCGCGCGCGAACGAACGCAGTGAAGTACGTCGCCCGTGCCGCGACGACGAACGCGACGAACAACGCGAGCGCGGTGATGAAAATCCTCGGCGGCAGCGGCGACGCCGTCTGCTGCGTCATCACGTCCGCGAGCGTCGTGCTCGGATAGATGCTCATCGACGGCAGCTCGATCGTGCGCAGCACGGTCACGACGTCATCGGTCCCGATCTCGGAGAAGAAGCGCTCCGGCCGGCTCATGCGAAACGCGATCACCGCGAGCGTGAGCACGAGAATCGCGAGCGTCGCGACGATCTGATGCACGCGGCGCACAGGGAACCAGCGCACGAGCAGCACGATCGCGAGGCTGGCCAGGCTCACCGGAATCGCGAGCAGCAGCGCGAGATTCACGAGCACGATCGGGAAGAACGTCCACGGCCGCTTGTACTGAACCGCGAACGCGACGAAGACCGGAATCAGGAACGCGTAGACGATCGTCGCGCTCTGCACGAGCGTTTTCATCCAGCGCGCGAGAACGATGCGCAGCTTCGAGCGCGGCGCCGCGTGATAGATCTCGAGATCGAGATCAGTGAAGAACGCGCCGATCGCCGCCGTCATCGACGACGAGAACAGCACGATCGTCGAGACGAGAAACACCATGCCGAGAAGATTGCGGAGGAGGCCGAGCGCGAAGAACGGCGTCGCGATCTCGACCTGCGCGATCGCGCGAAACAGGCGGCGGAAGAGCGCGAAGTCCGCGAAGAGAAACGCGAAGAAAAGAATCGCAACGATCGTGATCTTCACGATCGCGCCCGCGTTGATCGGGCGGAGTTTGCTCGAGGTGATTCGAATGGACCACATGTTTCGGAGTGCGGTGCCAAAGCCACCGCTTTCTGATCCGGAACCAAGAGCGGCGACTTTGTCGCCGCACTCCTAAATCAACGAATTCACTTCATCGAACCACTTCATCGTCGACTCCGCGCGTGCGGCGCGGCCGCGTCCTCGCTCGAGCCCGAGCTCGAGCAGGCGCTCGATCAGCCGCGCGTACTTGAGCTCCGTCGCTTCCCACAACTTCGGATACATCGAGATGCTCGTGAAGCCCGGGATCGTATTGATCTCGTTGACGTAGAGGCGATTCGTGCCGCGCTCGAGAAAAAAGTCGACGCGCGCGAGGCCCGCAGCGCCGACGGCTTTGAATGCAGTGATCGCGTGGCGCCGCACTTCGTCGGCTTTCTCTTTCGGCAGCTTCGCCGGAATCACGCTCTGCGATTTGTTCTCGATGTACTTGTCCGCGTAGTCGTAGAACTCGCGACCCGGAAGGATCTCGCCGGGCACGGACGCCTCAGGATTCTCGTTGCCGAGGACGGAGACTTCGATCTCGCGCGCATCGATGCCGCGCTCGACGAGCACTTTCTCGTCGAAGCGCAGCGCATGCTCGATCGCCGCGCCGAGATCCGCGTCGCTCTTCACTTTCGTCACGCCGACGGAGGAGCCGGTGTTCGCGGGCTTCACGAAGTAGGGAAGACGCAGCGCGTTGTTGACCGCGCGCCCGAGCGACGCGCGCTCGTTGCGCCATTCCGATTCATTGACCGCGACGAAATCCGCCATCGGCAACTTCGCCGATGCGAACGCCTGCTTCATGTGGACTTTGTCCATCGCGATTGCCGACGCGGTGACGCCGCTGCCGACGTACGGAAGGCCGATGATCTCGAGATAGCCCTGCAGCGAACCGTCTTCGCCGCCCGTGCCGTGAATCAGCGGAAAGACGATGTCGATGTGCTCCGCGCGCACCCACGACTCGAACGAGAAGCCGGCGTGTCCGCTTGCGCTCGATTCGTGTCCGTCGAGAATCGACGCGCTCCGTTTCGGATCGACGAAGCGGCCGTCTTTCGCGACGCAAATCGGAATGAATTCGATGCGCGGCTTCGGCGCCGCCGCCGCGACGGAGCGCGCAGAGAGAATCGAGACTTCGTGCTCGGCGGACCTTCCGCCGAAGATCAAGACCGCGCGGATCGCGTCACTTCCCAAGCGGAATGCTCCCGATGAGGTACTTGATGTCGTCGTCGCGCCAGCGGATGCCCGCGCCGAGCGTGAACGACGTGTCGTTGAGCGCGTTGTCGATGCCCGAGGTGACGAAGAGGCGCGGCGTGTTTTTCTTTTCCTTGCGCAGCGTGTACTCGCCGAACACGCGGAGATGCGGGTTGTCGTCGCGGCGACCGCCGAAGTCGAACGCCTCGCCGGTCAGACGCAAACGATCGTTCCATTGATAGTCGATGCCGGCGCCACCGCTCGAGTCGATGAGACCGATGCGCACCGCGAGATCGTCGAGTGTCCATCCCGCCTGCGCGGAGATCAGGTAGTTGCGCTCGAAGCGCGTCGTCTTCGTGACCGTCGTCGACGACACGCCGGTGTCGGGATTGGTGATGGTCTCGATGTTGACCTTGTCGCGACGATGCCCGCGCGGATCATCGCTCAGCTCGAGGTTGTAGAAACGATTGCGCTCCGGATTCGGAATGAGCCGCAGCGACACGGCCGAGCGCGAATTGCCGCCGATGTTGTCGACCCCTTCGAACTCGCTCTTGCTGAGGCCCGCGTAGTAGTCGGACTTGATGCCGATGTCGAGGCCGAGGCGGCTCGCGCGGCCGAGTGTGTTCTTGAGCTCCGTCACGCCTGATTCGACGGCAGTGAGCGCGTTCGTCAGTCGCTGATGTGCTTCGTCGCTGTAGATCAATTTGCCGACAGTGCCTTCGCCGGTTTTCACCTGGCCGGTGATGGCGTTGAGGTTGTCGGTGGTCGTGCGGAGATCGGCCGAGAGCGTTTTAAGATTCTCGACGACCTTGCGCACGTCTTCGCGATTGTCGCCGACGGTTCCGCCGATCTGATTCGCAACGCGATCGAGCGTGTCGGCGAGTCGCGGGATCTCCGTTCTCAATTGCTCGGTGATCGCGCGCGTGTTCGCGAGCGTCGCGTCGACGTTCGTGCGATTCGCGGCGACGAGCTGACGCACTTCGTCGGTGATCGAGCGAACGTTCTCGACGATGTCTTCGAGCCGCTGCTCGCCCGCGGGACCGCCGACGACCTGCCGCAGCGACGCCGTGATCGCTTTCACGTCGTCCGCGATCGCGGAGACCTGACTCGTCACGTCATCCATCGACGACGGTTGCGATCCGCGAAGTTGCGCGACCTCCGTCTTCGGAATCACCGGCGCGGCTGCGGTGCCTGGATCGAGCTCGATGTACTTCTCGCCGAGCAGCCCGAGGTTCGCGACCTTCGCGCTCGCGTTCGCGTGCAGCGGCACATCGTCATCGACCTCGAGCGTGACCTCCGCACGACCGTCAGGCAGGACGCGGATGTCCGTGACCTTCCCTTTGCGCACGCCCGCGATGCGAACCGCCGACTTCTCATCGAGGCCCGCGACGTCGTGAAACGTGACTTTCACCTCGCGCGTGCCATGGCCGCGCCGCAGGTCGATATCCTCGATTTTCAGAACGAAATAGCCGAGGACGCCGAGGATGACGAGCATGAAGATGCCGACTTTGGCTGCAGAAGACATGAGTTACTCCAGCGTGACAATCGAGGAATGTTTAACTAGATTGTGTTTCGTGCAACTCATACACCATGCACTGTTTAATGCTGATTAGTACTTGAATGATTAGTGCTGATTAGTACTTAGTTACTTTAGTTCTCATCCTATTCACGGAATGGGATACCACAGCGCAGAGCGTGTGAATCCTCTTGCCTGAATCCGTCCGTTATTCTTCAGTTCCTGGAGAAGCTTTTTCACCTGATTCTTCGTCAGCGAAGGAACGACATTGCACAACTGTGCAAATGATGTCCCGTCTGCTTTCTCCTTGATGTGTGTCGCGAGCAGTTCCTTCGTTGCCTGCCGATCGATGCCTCGCCTTTTGACGTAGCCTGCTGCGTCGCCGATGAACTCATGAAGGCGGCGCGACAGAATGTAGCGTGTACCTCTTCCGTGTCCGATGCGTTCCACGATGCCATGCCGGTGGAGATGAGCCAGGCTATCGCGAAGCTCCGGCGGAACTGGCAGATTTGCGTTTAGCCGGTGAAGGACGAGAAGGTCGGAAGGGGCGAACGTGTACGAGCCTTCCTCTTCCTCGATCACGGTTTCAAGGAATCGGAGAAAGGCGGGATCCTGAAGGATTCCCTCGAGTACGACGATCACCTGATATACGTCGCTTCGCGAAAAATCTGGAGGGGCCTTTCCTTCGCGAATCGAGAGCTCGACCATGCGATCGACGCCCTGTCCCGAGCGCTCGACCAGCCCCGTTTGCTGCAGAGCTTCGGAAAGGCAGCGATTTCGCGGCAGCTGTTTGAAAAGCAGGTTGTCGGCCGTCACTCCCGGCGGAAAGCCACCAGGGCTCTGGATTTCGATGCGCCGCGGATACTGCCGAATGAAAACTGAGCCGGGAGATCGGTAGTCGCGGTGCGCGATGGCGTTGAGAATCGCCTCGCGAATCGCGAACTCGTTGAAGGTCGGGATATCCCGGACGAAAAGCCCTTCTCGAAAAGTCTCGCGCGTATTTCGCAGATTGATGACGTCCCAAAGATTGTCGAGGACGAGAAACAGTCCGGTGCGAAAAGAACGTCGATCCTGGAATTCGATTCGGTCTCCATCGCGCCATTCAAAAATGATCTCGGCTGACGGCAGGAACCGGCGCACTGCTTTTTCCGACCCGAGCAGAATGATCGCCGCGTTGGTGACATGTCCGTCGATCATCAGATCCGCATCGTGAAGAAGCTGGACTGGTTCGGACAGCCGCAGTCGTTCATTTCTACTCTTGCGAACCCAGGACTCGCGAAAGAGATCGATCGCATTGCCATCGAGGTCGGAAAGCGATGCCCCGCGGCAGAGCTCGCGCGAGAAATCTTGCTGCGCTTCATTCATGATCCTCTGCAGCTGATCCGGCGTCATCGAGACGAGACTGTCGTTCGCGCGCATGAGATAGCGGCCGTGGTAGTGAAGGGGCATTCCGACGGGGCGCGAGGGAACACTGATCGCTACGACACGCTTTCCTTCGTGGATCATTTCTTCTGCGTCGACGCGCATTTGGAGTCGATCGAGAATGTTTCTCTTCAGCTCGGAGAGGGAAGGAAACGCGGCCGATCCCACGACTTGCCGCGGCGGTTTGTCCGTGATCCCGAGAACGATGTGGCCGCCACCTTCATTCGCAATCGCGATGCAGTACTCGGCCAGGTCATCGATCTTGAACTGGCTTCTTGCTTCTTTGAACTCGAGGTGCTCGTTCTCGCCGCTCCGCAACCACTCTTCGACGCGCGACATCATTTGATCCGCTCGTGCATTCTAGAGCGGCAGCGTGAGCGGGTCGATTCCGGCTCGCCGCAGCATTTGAAAGAGCGTCGCGAGGGGCAGTCCGACGACGTTCGAGTAGCTGCCGTGGATGGAGTCGATGAACATGCCGCCGATGCCTTGCACGGCGTAGGCGCCGGCTTTGTCGAGCGGCTCGCCGGTGCGGACGTACCAGGCGATTTCGTCGGGCGACAGCGGCAGCATGCGCACTTCCGATTCGGCGACGCGCGTCTCGTGATGGCCGCGCTCGAGGTTCTGCAGCGTGACGCCGGTGTAGACGATGTGCGTCTGCCCCGCGATCGCCGCGAGCATGCGCTCGGCGTCCGCGACGTCGACGGGCTTCTCGAGCAGTTGCTCGCCGAGGAGCACGGTTGTGTCGGCGGCGATCACCCAGCGCGACGGATGCTGCGTCGCGATTCGCTCGGCTTTGTCGCGCGAAAGCCGCGCAACGTACTCCTCGGGTGCCTCGCCAGGCTCGTGAACTTCGGGCACGTGACTCGGGATGACGTCGAAGTCGACGCCGATCGACGCGAGCAATTCGCGGCGGCGCGGGGAAGAGGAAGCGAGGATGAATTTCATGGCACTTTCGCGATTCCGAGGATCACGATGAACCGCGCTTCGGCCACGATGCGATAGACGATCCGTAGCGCGCCCGTGCGGTGACTCCAGAGTCCGCGCAGCGGATCGAACAGCGGCGCGCCGGCGATCGGGTCGTCTTCGATGAGTGCGAACGCGGTCTCGATCTGCGCGCGCTCGTCGTCATCCAGTTTGTTCCACGCCTGCTCCACGGAAGCGGCAATGCGCAGGCGCTCGAAATCCATCGGGAAGAATTCGCTGCGATGCGCTTCTTCCTCCGCCTCGTTCACGCCTGCGACAAACAACGGATCGTTCGCGATCTCGACGGTCTCGCGCAGGGCGAGGTATTCGTCGTACGACACGAGTGCGACGACGGGACGTCCGGATCGCGTGAGGATCGTGCGTTTGCCGGTCAGCTCGCATTCGGCGACGAGCTCGCGCGCGTCGGGGGGCAGGTCGAGGATCTCGCGAGCCGGGTCCATCAGACCACCAGCTCTTCCTCCGCCTTTTCGATCGACTGCAGGTACGCGCGGAATTCGGCGCCGAGTTGCGGATGGCGCAGTGCGTAGTCGACCGTCGCCTTGAGGTAGCCGAGTTTTTCGCCGGCGTCGTAGCGGCGTCCTTCGAACACGTAGCCGTAAAACTCGCCGCTGGCGACGAGCTCGCGCAGCGCGTCGGTCAGCTGGATCTCGCCGCCGGCGCCGCGTCCCGTTTTCTCGAGCATCGGGAAGATCTCCGGCGGAAGGATGTAGCGTCCGATGATCGCGTAACGTGATGGCGCGTTGCTCTTCGGCTTCTCGACCATGTCGGTTACGTGAAAGCGGCGGTTGCCGATCATCTCGCCCGCGACGATTCCGTAGCGCGATGTGTCTTCCGGCGTGACTTCCATCAGCGCGATCACCGGTCTTCCCGTGTCTTCGAACACGCGCCGCATCTGCAACAAGCACGGCTCCTCGGCAAGAATGACGTCGTCCGGCAGCACGACCGCGAACGGCTCGTTGCCGACGGCATCGCGTGCGGTTGCGACGGCGTGGCCGAGGCCCAGGGCTTCTTTTTGGCGGACGGCGATGAGATCGACCATGCGGCTGACCGCTTCGACTTCCGCGAGCAGGTCGTTCTTGCCGCGCTCGCGCAGCGATCGCTCGAGCTCCGACGTGCGATCGAAATGATCGAGGATCGAGTCCTTGCCCTGCGACATCACGATGATCAGTTTGTCGAGCCCGGAGTCGCGCGCTTCCTCGATCCCGTACTGCAGGATGGGCTTATCGACGAGCGGCAGCATCTCCTTGGGGATGACTTTCGTCGCGGGAAAAAAGCGCGTTCCGAAGCCGGCGCAGGGGAAAACGCATGTGCGGAGCGAGGCCATGGGCGGTTTGTACCACAACCGAGTTGCAGGGTTGCAGAGTGGCAGAGTTGCAGAGCGCCGTCGCCCCCTCCTCTGCAACTCTGCCACTCTGTAACTCTGCAACTCGATCGCGTGGCAGCGAACTTGCCTCGGTCCGTATGGTACAAATACGTTCGAACGGGCGGGCATGCGTAAACTCCTGATTTTTCTCACGGTTGTTTTGATCGCGATCCCGGCGGCGGCGCAGTGGCGGCGCGCGGGACTCTTCGGCGCGGATGTGCGCGCACTCATCGCAGATCCGAGTGATCCCGACACGCTTTTCCTCGGCACCAGCGGCGGCGAGGTTTACGTCTCCACCGACGGCGCGAAGAGCTGGACGAGCCCGCGCAACGGCATCCCGTTTCCCGGCTACGTCGTCGACAACCTCGTCATCGATCGCGAGGGACGTTTGTGGGCCGCGTGCTGGGGCTTGTGGGATGGTGGCGTGATCGCGGTTTCGAGCGATCGCGGGAAAACGTGGATCCGCCGCGACGCCGGACTCGAAGACTTGTCCGTGCGCGCGATCGCGATCGATCCGAACGACGCGAACTTCATTCTCGCCGGCGGACTCACGGGCGTCTTTCGCAGCACGGACGGCGGCGCGTCATGGAGCAAGCTCTCCGATCAGATCAACGTCGAGTCGCTCGCGATCGATCCGCGCACGCGCGATCGCATTTACGTCGGCACGTGGCGGCAGGGATGGCGCACCGATGACGGCGGCACGACGTGGTCGCACATCGCGAACGGGATGGTGCTCGACACCGACATGTTCTCGATCACGATCGACGAGAAAGATCCCGACAACATGTGGGTCGCGACGTGCGGCTGGGTCTACAACACGACGAACCGCGGCGATCTCTGGACGCGCTATCGCGACGGATTCACGAACCGCCGCATTCATGACATCGAGATCGATCCGTGCGATCCCGATCGTTTGTTCGCGGGGTCGGTTGCGGGTCTCTATCGCTCCGACGATCGCGGCAAGACGTGGTATGTCGTGTCGGACGAAGGTCTCGTGATCAACACGATCGTCCTGCATCCGCAGCGCCCGAACCGCATCATCCTCGGCAGCGAAGGCGACGGCGTCTACATCTCAAACGATCAAGGCAAAACGTACGCGCGCTCCTCGGAGGGACTGCACAACGTGCGCGTCACGGCGATCGTCGCCGATCCCGGCGAATCGAATCGCGTGTACGCGTCGGTTGCGTTCGGCGGCGCGGCGTCGGGCATCTATCAATCCGACGACGCGGGAAAAGCGTGGACGAAAGTCAGCAAGACGAAACTGCCCGAGGTGCTTTCGCTGACGATTGCGCCGGACGCGGATGCGCAGCCGAAGTTCATCGCGGGAACGGAAAAGGGATTCTTCACGAGCAGCGACGCAGCGGAGTGGCTGCAGAGCGAGCCGTCGACGTTTCCGATTCGCGTCGACAAGATCGTTCGCTTCAATCGCACACGCTTGTTCGCCGCGACGGCAGAGGGCGTGTTCACTTCGCGCGATGCGGGATTGACGTGGTATCGCCTCGCGGGCGCTGACATGCGCGCAGTCGACGTCGTGATCGGCAGCTTCGCCGATCGCCGCGCGCTGTTCGCACTGACGTCGAACGGGTTGCTCGCATTCGACGGAGCCGCGTGGAGCGTGATCGACGGCGCGCCGAAAGGACGCACGATCGCGGTGCGCGGATCCTCGATCTACATCGCCGGATCGACCGGCGTGAAAGCAGGACGCATCGCCGCCGATCGCAAGTGGCAGGCGATCGAAGCGCCCGATGCGCAGCACGCGTCGGTGTACGGCGCGAGCTCGACGCTGTTCCTCACGTCGCGCGCGCAACGCGAGATTCTCGTCGGCGGCGCGGAGGAGAACGAGTGGCTGCAACTCGTGCTGCCGTCGCGCAACACGGAAGTGACCTCGGTCGCGCCCGATCCCTTCGCGCAGCGCTTCTACGTCGGAACGTTGGGCGAGGGCGTGTTCGTGTACGAAGGGAAGACCGCGAAGTACGTCGCGAAGCACGAGAGCGCGGCGCCGGCGAGTGCGGCAGCAGGTTCGCAATAGCGAACGTAGGGCCGGCTCTCAGCCGGCCAGGGCCGCCTAAGAGGCGGCCCTACGTTCATCTCGGGTCGTAATACCGCACGCTCAGAAACGCGATTCCCTGCCTTCCGTTCTGCGTTTTCGGATCGTCGGAGAGTACGACCATCACGTTCGGCAGGCGGTTGTCGTAGACGAGGATTGTTTTCGAGCGAATGCCTTTCTTCGGTTTTCCGAGCGTTTTTCGAAGAAACGCCTTCTCCTCCTCGAACGCCTTTCGCGCATCGGGAATGAAGGCGAAGTATTCGAAGCGGATGGCATGCAGCCGGTCGTTGCGAAAGTCGAGCGTGACGGACTGCGCGTCGGTGTAGTCGACGATGAGCTGCGCGTCGCTCTTTCCCTTCTTCGGTTTCCAGCTGTTCTCGGCGAGCACTTTCTCCGTCTCGGCGCGCGACATGCCGACGATGAGGTGGAACGATTCGGGACGCATCCACGCCGTCTGGCTCTGCGAGGGGAATGCGGTTGCGAGCAGGAGGATGAGCGGGAGTTGGAGCATCAGTGGACGTACGGAGAATCCTGTTGTTCGGCATCGCGGCGCGATTGCACGATCGAGGTCGCGAGCATGACGCGGCGGCCGATCTCTTCCCATTGCTCGCTGCGCACGAGGTCGGGGACGGCGAGTGAGCCGCCGAGGTTTACGGCGACGCAGCCGGCGTCGAGGTAGGGCTCGATCATGTCGAGCGAAACGGGACCACCGGCGAGCATCGGTACATCGCGAATCGGACCTTTGATCGTGCGGATGTAATCGGGACCGCCGAGCTGTGGCGCGGGATAGACCTTCACGACGTCGGCGCCCGAGGCCCATGCGTGGAGGATCTCGGTCGGCGTTGCGGCGCCGGCGACGGAGAGGAGATCGTTCTCGTTCGCGTACTCGATCACGCGCACGTCGGTGTGCGGCGAAACGATGATGCGCGCGCCGGCGCGTCGCGCCATCGCCGCGTCATTCGAGCTGCGCACGGTGCCGGCGGCGAGGATCACGCCTTCTTCCGCGTAGCGTTTTTCGAAGAGCGCGATGAGATCGAACGCATCGGGAGTCGTCAGCGTGATCTCGAGGATGCGAATCCCGTTTTGCGCGTACGCATCGGCGACGGCCTGCGCGGCTTCGAGGCTGTCTTCGCGGACGACGCCGACGATCTGTTCGTTCTGCAGACGCTCGAGGAGCTCCTGACGTGACATTGCGGGGGAAATTGTAGCCCCGGTGCGTGAGCCCGGGGAATGCGCAGAATAGCCCCGTGGCGTAAGCCCGGGGAATGTCACGCGTCGGTCGCCAAGATTATAAAGCCCGCCGGGTTCATCGGCGGGCGACACATCAGGCATGCAATCGCGACGCGATCGATCCGAATGAGGCTTCACCCCGCAACGCATCGAGCCGCGGATCGACGTTCAGAAACACCATCCAAGCCGAACGATCTTCATAGCGCGCGAAGAAAAATCGCTGGCGAACGAAGCAAGTTTGCTTACAGATGAAGCAGGCGTTGCTTGCAACGGAGGCAAGCTCGCGCGCAACGGAAGGAAAATCGCTTGCAACGGAAGCAAATCTGCCTACCCGTCAAGGCAAGGTTGCTTGCAATGGAAGGACGTATTCGTTCCGTCGCAAGAAGACTTGCCTCCTTTGTAAGCAAGTTTGCTGAAGCTGCAAGCCCGTTTGTCTCCGTTGCAAGGAAGTCTGTCTCGCTTTGCCAGCGGTTTTTCTTCCGTTGCCGGCGAGTTTGCTTCCGTTGTCGGCGGTGACGCTTCGCCGCGAAGCACCGATCGGTCATGAGCTCACGACGCGATCTTCGCTTCCTTCCCGAGCTCCTCGATCTCGGAAAGCGGCGATTGCGATCGCCGCTTTCCAAACTCTACGCCCGGCGGGCGACACATCAGGCATTCAATCGCGACGCGATCGATCCGAACGAGGCTTCTCCCCGCAACGCATCGAGCCGCGGATCGACGTTCAGAAACACCATCCACGCGGAGCGATCTTCGACCGCGACGCGCAACTGTTCGAGCGCTTTTTCGCGATCGCCGAGTCCTGCGTGAATGACCGCGATGTCGTACGGGGAGATGTAGCGCGTTGCGGACTGCGCACGCAGCGCGTCGAGGAGGCGCAGCGCTTCGTCGCGATCTCCGGCGATCGCGCGCGCGTGCGCTTGCATCGCGAGGAGGATCGGGATGCGATCGACTTCGAGGGCGCGCTCGAAGGCGTCGAGCGCTTCCTGGTAGCGATGCTGTTGCTCGAGCGCCATGCCGAGCCAGCCGTGTGCGGGGATGAAGTGCTCGTCGAGCTCGAGCGCTTTGCGGAAGCGGCGCATCGCTCCTTCGTAATCGCGCGCGAAGTGGAACGGCCAGCCTGCGTGGACGGCGATGATGCGCGAGAGCGGATCGAGATCGCCCGCGCGCGTGATCTGCGCGATCGCTTCGTCGAAACGTTCGCGCGCGCAGAGCAGCATCGAGTAGCCGTCGTGCGCCGTGGCGTAGTTCGGATTGAGCTCGATGGCCCGCCGGTAGTCGGCCTCGGCGCCGCTCCAGTCCCAGTCGAACCACCACC
>Ga0307468_100000195_pt1 | contig 14324 bp, 9 predicted proteins | sample atmdna_FD_203085 | JGI IMG/M metagenome (GOLD analysis project Ga0307468, IMG submission 203085) | Hardwood forest soil microbial communities from Morgan-Monroe State Forest, Indiana, United States - atmos_gases AM2C_05 | ecosystem: Environmental > Terrestrial > Soil > Temperate forest > Bulk...
GATCAACGACGGCCTCGACCTCCTGCCCGCGCAGTTACCCGCGTTCGCGCGCGTCGAGATCACGGACGCGCATCCGTACGATCTCGTGGGTGGGGTCGTTTAGCGGAACACGACGTTGGCCCAGACGGAGTCGTCGCAGTCAGTGAGACCGTCTCCCGATTCACCGACGAATAGCACCTCCTTATCGTTCGAGCTCAGCCGGACAGTTGACGATTTCGGCGCGTCGACTCGTCCGGCCCATCGCGGCTGTCCGTCTACGTTGATCGACATCATCATCGGCGCCTTGCCGATGCAATTGGCACCGGTGAAGTAGTTGCCGACCGTGAAGCTCACGGACGAGGCTCCGGCAGGGATGCGAACAAGCACACTTCCGGGATTCGGGAACGACTGCGTGTAGAAGATCCCCTTCGTGTATCGGACGCCGGCGATCGTGATCCCCTCGTTCGAAGTGCAGTTGCCGCCGCGTGTGACGCACTTGTCGATCATGGGCTTCGTCACGTAGATCGGCGAGAACGACACGGCGAACCGTCGTGTGTAGGACTCGCCCGCGGCAGGGGCGATTCTTTGGACGAGCACTTCGATGCCTCCCAGGCGCACGGTCACTCGATACGCACCCGGCGGAATCGAGAGCGGCACACCGCCGAAGCCCCGATAAGTCCGGCCGCTTCCGAAAACCTCGTAGGCAACCCTGCCGAGAGCGGCACCGTTGGCCCACACGAATCGGAGTGTCAGGGTCGCCGGACGCGTTTGCCGGTTCACGCGGTCCCGCACGAAAACGACGAAGTCCGTAACGGAGCGCTTGTGCTGGTTCTGGAATTCCGCCTCAGAGAGCGTGTCGGGGAACTCGCTTTCGATGGCGGTGAAAAGCTGCTGGAGTTTTTGCTCATCGCCGCCCGCGTTCGTCCAGAGCGACTCATCGGCATGCACACGCGGATACGCAGTCAGGTATCTGCCGACGAGCGCGACGATGCGTTGCGACAAGGCATCATCACCGAGTGCACGGCGCACGTAGTCCACGAGTTGACCGACGGTCGTCAGCCGGGTGGAATCAGATCTCGGAATCTCGATAGAGAAACTCCCTCTCACCTCTCGCGTCAAAGCCGCGATGTCGGCTTCGCGGAGCAACGTCGAAGGCTTGATGGACGTTTCGGGGACGCGCGTAATGTCCGCGACGATCTTGACGACGCGTCGCGAGATGTCGTCATCGATCATTTCCGGAGGGATCCGCGCCGGCACCCATATCGGATAGCTCGTCGCGAGATTGCCCTTCGCCAGGGTTGCGCGCAATTCGTACCAGGAGCCGCGTTCGTCATCGCGCAGCTCGATCGTTTCCTTCGAGTCGGCGGAAAGCGACTGCACATACTTGCCGTCGCGGTAAACGTCGTACAGAGACGGCCGATCGACGCCCGCCGGCACGCCGGGTGCCGGATCCATGACCAGGTAACGGTCGTCGGTAAAACTCAACGTGTAGGCTCCCCGCAGATGCTGGATCGGCTCGCCTCGTCCGAATTCCTGGCCGCGCCGCACGATGAGCACGAGCGCCGCGATCGCGAACAACACGATCGCGGCGGAGCCAAGGTTCGGCCATCGCCAAACCGGGGGACGGTTGCCGAGAAACTCGGGCGGGCGAATGGGCAGCACCTTCGGCGGATTCGGATCCACGCGTACGTCCAGGTCGTTGGCGGAGAGCGCAGCACGAACCTCTTCCCTGAGGGGGCCCGCGGCGAGATCTGCCAGTGTTGTCCTCGCATCCGCATCGCCGAGCTTGAGTCGGTGCACCGCCTCGTCGAGCTGCCAGCGCAGATACGCAGCCGACTCGGCGGGTGGCTTGGAATCGCGCAGCACCTCGAGCAGATAGCGCCGTACCTTCTGTTCGCGCTCGGGATCGATCGACGCCGTATCGAGCAGCCGTTTCAACTGTTCGGGCGGAAGGGTGATCGTCTCGCCGTGGAACACTCCCTCCGCACCGAGGAACAGCAGTACGTCGTCCGGGACCTCGGGCGCGAAGCGGCGCCGCAGCTCCTCCGCCAGCTCCAGCGTCGGATGCGGCACGAGCGCGATGAGCTGCTTCACCCTCTCGATGTCTCCCTGCGTAACGCGATGTGGTCTCGCCATGCGTGGCGCGAAACCCGTGTCGCCTTTGCGTGAGATCTCGACTGCCGCCGCGCGCATCCCCGCGCGCGTCATCGGCCACATTCGGGTCTCCCGCAGCAACGCGAGATCGGGCCGCCAGTACTCGGGATTGGCGACTGGGTGGAGCCACGTGCGGAAGTACCACTTCTTCAACATCCGATCGAGCTCATTGATCGAGTCCGCCGGCACCGCCTGACCTGTACTGAAAATCAGCAGCGAAGCATCTGCGTATGCGGGTGCAATTGCCGCGAGCGGGACGGAACGACCGTACGGCGATCGCGAAACAAACAGCGGATCGCCGTCGAAATACCAGCGCTCCAGAGGCACGCCCTGTCGTCGCAGTTCGGCGACGAGGTAATCGATGCGCCGCTGGAACGGACGCATCTGCCACGAAGTGTCCTGCAGCACGAGAATCGGCACGCTGCGCGGCGGAGGCTTGAAGACGAGGTGCGGCGCGAGGCCGGCATGCAGAGTGAGCCGGAGGCTCTCGTCCGCGTCGAGCACGTCTCCGTCCGATGGATCGGTTTCCCTCGCGCGGCCGAGAATGGTCGCCATTTCCTCGAGGTCCGCTCGCGGAAGTGGCGGAGCGAGATGGATGACCTTTTGCTCGTAATGATGCGTGCCCGGCTGCTGCGCGAGCACATGCCGCCAGTACCGCCGCGCCCACTGCCGCTGCGTTGACCGCGTTCGGCGCACGGCCAGAGCGACGAGCGCGATCAACGCGGCAACTCCGGCCGCGATCCATGGCCGTTCACTTGCCGGCTGATACGGAGGGTCGGGAAGCTCAGGTGCCGGCTTCGTCGGAGTTTGGTCGTGCGTCGTCTCGGCGGGCGGAGGACTCACGTCGGCCACAGGCGGTTTGCGATGCATTCGCTCATAGAGCAACCAGACGGAGGTGCCGGCTGCGCATGCGAGCAGTAGCGCAATGGCGACAATGTGCCACGTGCGGAGTCGCTGCCGCCTCGGCGAAAGCGGTTCCGGCGACGGTTCCGCATCCGCCCATTCGTCGAAGACGTCCTGGATGCGATCGACCTCGGCCGCGTTGCGCGCGAGCACGGCTGCGAGCGCGTTTCGGAACGTCGCGCGGTCCGTGCTCGTCCAGCGCGATGCCAGTTTGGCGACGTCGTTGTACTCGCGCAGGCCGATGCCGAATCCGCGTTGGCGGAGCTCCGCCAGCAGCTCGGCGAACGGGAACGCGTTCGCGTCAGGCGCTCTTTCGGACGATCTCGAAGTCACCGTTGTTCTTCACCAGCGTGCCGGGGAACGGAAGATCGCGGAGCGGTGTCGCGGCGAGCCGTGCGGGATGGACACGCGCCTTGATCAGCAGCTTCAGCCATGAAATCAACTCTCCGGTCGCAGGCTTTTTCTCGAGACGAAGGGCGTCGTCGCGAAGCGCGACGAAGCGATTCACGGCGGCCTCGATCAGTTTGTCTTCGAGCTGCAAATGCCCGAGGCGCTGGCGGAGAATCGCGCACAGCTCGGCGTCATTGGGAAACTCGATGCGATGAAACACGCAACGGCGGAGGAAGGGCTCGGGCAGCTGGCGCTCGTTGTTGCTGGTGATGACGACGATCGGGCGCTCCGTCGCCCGGAACGCGCGATCGCTGAGCTCGGGCAGGCGGAACTCCATCTTGTCGATCTCGTCGAGGAGGTCGTTCGGAAAATCGCGAGGCGCCTTGTCGATCTCGTCGATGAGCACCACGCATTGGGTCTCGGAGCGGATCGCCTCGCCGAGGGGTTGCCACTTGACGTAGTTTTCGAAACTCTTCGCCCGCGGGTCCTGGATCGTGGCGTCGTAAAAGCGGTGCAGATTGTCGATCTTGAACAGCAGGTCCGAGGCGCGGTGATCGCTGCGCGTGTGGAACTCCAGCACCGGGAGCAGGCCGAGCTCGGAAGCGATCGACCACGCCAGCATCGTCTTGCCGGTGCCGCTCTCGCCGACGACGAGCAGCGGCTGTTCGATCGTCAGCGCAGTGTTTACGGCGGTGACCAGATCGGGTCCGGCGAGATACTTGCCCTTCTCGCCGCGCGAATCGTAGTCGCCGCCTGGCGGCGTCGAGCCATCGCCCTTATAGCGGAACCACGAATTGTCGTACTCCATCCTGTCCCCTTTCAGCCGGCCGCGCGCTGCGGCTTGCGGCCGTTCATGAACTTTTCGATCTCGCGAAGGATTTGGTCGGACGTCTCGGCGTTCCTGTCGCGAAGGCGCAGCAGAAGCGTGATGCGGTCTTCGGCGCTGAGACGAACCAGGTTGCAGAAGTTGAGGACGTTGTCGGTCGAGATCGCCGTCAGCGGGATGCGCTCGGCCGTGGGATCGGTGATCTTCTGGATCGCATCGAGAAGGCGCTCGACCTCCTCCGGAACGGCATCCGGTTTGGTGTCGAACCAGCGCAATGTCGCGATCGCCATCGCGCGTGATACGGGCCATGCGATGGGTTGAATGCATTTGAGCTTTTGCGCCGGCTGTGTCTCGCGCAAGAGATTCGGCAGCCATTGTGTGAAGCACTCGACGAACGCGGGATCGTCGTAGTCCTCGAAAATCTTGGGATGGATCAGGATGAGGTTCTTGTCCATCATCAACTCGCGCAGGCGTCCCGGCAGGTCGGAGCGGGCGTCGAACGCGCGCGCGAGCCGCTCGCGATACTCGGGCTCGGAACCAGGACGAATCCCGCGAGGCCACTCGAGCTTTTTGGCGTGATACGGCGGCTTACGCTCCAGCGTCATCTGGATGCGGTCGACGAAATACTCGTGCGCTTCATACCGTGGCCCGGTGATCAGAAAGAGCTGATGCAGTCTGTCCTTGTATCGCTCGTACACCAGAGCGAATTCGTCATTGCGCCCACACTTGAGTACCTCGGGTACCTCGTCTGCGGGAGGCTCATCCTCGCTGTCCACGAACGGTGCGAAACCGCTCGAGAGTCGTCGCCCGAGGTCGATGAATTTCTTCCGCGACCGGAGCTGCTTTTGCGTGACCGCGCAGTGGATGCGCCCGACTGCTTCCACGCGATCCACTCCGGAATCGCAGCGAATCCCGAACAACTCTTTCCGTCTCAAGTCGTGGGGCATGTCCTCCTCCAACGACTTGTGCGGCTCGAGCTCGACCACGATCAGCTTTTTCGGATCGCGCTTGCGAACGACGTCCGCTTCCATGCGGCACCAGCTGTTTCTCAGCCAGTGGCGGCTCATGAGAAAGACCGTGTATTCGCACGATTGCAGCGCGGCGACGATCTCGCCCGTCAGTTGCCCGCTGATCAAGCGGTCTTGATCGCGCCAGACGTCGACGTTCCCAGCGCGCAGACAATCCGCTACCCACGTCGCGAGATCGCGGTCCTCGTGCGCGTAGCTGATAAAGACGGACGCCATGCCGTGCGGGAACGAACGACTAATTTTCGATGTGGCGACCACGCTACACGGATCGAATGAAATCGGCAACAGCGGCCGCTGGGTCGGTCACGCGTGAGGAGCATTTGGACTGCGGCGACCGCAGTCGCCGCTTTTTGACAGTTTTCGCGAAGGCTGTACAAGAGCGGCGATTGCGATCGCCGCAGTCCAAATCAAACAGGTCTCAGGCCGTCCCTACGGCACACACGGCAGCACGTGCGCCTCCCGCCCTCCCGCCCTTACGTCGAGCAGCGCGCCGAGGGTGGCGGAGAGGTCGATCGGGGATGCGTCGTCGTCGTAGCGGCCGGGTTTGATGCCGGTGCCGTAGAAGAGGAGCGGGACGTGGCGGTCGTTTTCGACGGGTTGGCCGTGGGTGGTGCTGTTCGAGCCCCAGGTCCAGATCCAGCCGGGGCGCAGGGCGATGATGATGTCGCCGGTGCGGTCGGAGCGGAAGGATGCGCGCATGAGTGTTTCTGCTTCTGAGGCGTTTGCGTTCGCGGCGAGCATTTCGGTGTTGGTCCAGACGGTGTCGACGCCGTTCGTTTTCATGGCGCGGACGACGTCGCGCAGGGCGTTCTTCACGCGCTCGCGATCGAGTTTGAGCTCGTCGACGCGGCGCCAGTTCACATAGAGCGACGGTTCTTCGAAGAAGCGGACGATCGCGTCGTTGAGTGATGCGTTGACGGAGAACGGAATGCGGAGCTTCTTCGCGACTTCGCGTTCGATGTCGATGCGCGACTGCGGGAGGTCGGCGATCGTGCGTGCGTCGACGGACGGATTGCGCAGCTCGATGCGGCCCACGTCGGCTTTCGGATCGCGCAGTTTCACGATCTCCGGGTTCGCCTGCACGCCGTGATCGGCGGTGAGCGCGACGACGTAGCGTTTGCCGAAGCGGCGATCGAGCGCGTCGAAAAAGGCTTCGAGCGAGCGGTCCATGCGCAGCATGTTGTCGACGGCTTCCTTCGAGTCGGGGCCGTAGTAGTGGCCCAGATAATCGGTCGACGAAAGGCCGACGAAGAGGACGTCGGGTGCTTCGTGATTCGCGCCGATCTTCTCGGTCGTGATCATGCGCATCGCGAAATCGAGCACGAGGTCGTGTCCGTACGGCGAGTACGTGAGCGAGCGCATGTCGTCGGCCTTGTGATCGAACGTGCCGCCGTAGCGCGTGTTCTTCAGCGGCCACGCTGCGGGCGGATCGAACGTGACGCGCTCGAGATCGGCGGGCGGGATGTACGGCGAGAGCTTCCACTTCTGCGATGCGGGGAGGTAGCCCTTTACGCTGTCGTTGAATGCGAAGAGCGCGGGATCGAAGCGGTAGTACGTCGACGAGATGAAGCCGGGCAGTCGATAGTCGAACCAGTACGCGCTGTCGGCGAGACGGCCGGCCATCAGAATTGCTGCGCGATCCTTCAGCGCGACGGCGAACACGCGCGCGTTCGGATAACGATTCTTCACACGATCGCCGAACGAATCGCCGGCGAGCGACACGGGCGACATGCCGGTCGTTTTTCCGGCAGTCGGATTCACGCGATCGTCGTACGCGCAGTAGCGCGGCGAGCCGCCGCCGGTCTCGATCCACGATTTTTCGCCGGGCGCGAGCGGCGCGGGCTTCGGCTCGCGCGTGAATGGTTCCGAGTCGTCGAAAAACCAGCGCCAGCGCTTGGCGTCGAACGGCGCGTCGCGCTCGAACCACGTGTTGCCGACGATGCCGTTCTCCGCGGGAAGCAAGCCCGTGCCGATCGCCGCGTGTCCCGGTCCCGTGAACGTGACGCCGTGGCGATAGCGCGTGTTCGTGAAGATCGCGCCCGATTTCAGAAAGCGATTGAGGCCGCGCTCGGAGTACCACGGCGCGAAGCGCTCGATGTAATCGAAGCGCAGCTGATCGACGGAGATCACGACGACGAGGTCGGGGCGGTCGGCTCGGGCGAGTGGGCAGTAGGCAGTGAGCAGCAGGCAGAGGAGCGCTCTGCCGAGGAGGATTGCTCTGCCCACTGCGAGGCGCGAAGCGCTGGACTGTCTACTGCTCACTCTCATGGTTGCAGTGCCTCGATCTTTCGCTGGAGCTGCGCGCAATCCGATCCTTCGCCGGCAGCGGCGCGTTCCCATGAGCCGTACATCGGATTCGGGATCATCAGCCACTTCGTGCCCCACAGCGCGGCAGTGCGATCGAGGATCGCTTCGCGCTCGGCGTGCGTTTTGTCGCGCGCGGGTGCGAAGTCGTTGAGGTCATCGCCGAGAATGAGTAGGACGCGATGCGACGTAGCAACGAAATTGCGGCGCGGCGCTTTGTCGCTGGTGTTCCACTCGGGACGCTCGTTGCGGAAGAGCATCGTGTCGAGATTCGCGTCGAGCGGATAGTCGAGCTTCTCGAGGATGCGGCGCGTCGGCGCTTCTTCTTCTGTTTTGCGATTCGAGATGTAGAACGGCGTCACGCCGTGGCTCTTCGCGTAGCGGAGAAAATCGCCCGCGCCCGGAACGCCGCGTGGCGCCGATTCCTGCACCCACTGATCCCAGAGTTTCGCGTCGTACGATTTGCCGATCTTCGCGACGCGCGCCTGGAACGGCGTGTTGTCGGTCGCGGTCTCGTCGAGGTCGAGGATGATCGCGGGCGGCAGCGACGACGCGCTGGTTTGCTCGAACGCGCTCCACGCTGGATCGGCGAGCGCGGCGTCGAGCATGCGGCGCGCGTTCGCGTACGTGCCGAGAGCGACCGCACGATATTCCGCGGAGCTCTGCACCCACAGCACTGCGTTGACCGTCGCATCGCCCGGTGTGCACGGCGGAGCAGGCGCCGCGGCGACTGGAGCAGGAGCAGGAGCGGGCGTGGGAGCCGGTGCCGGTGTCGTGGTGCAGCAGGCGAATGAAGCCGCCGTGATGACGGCGAGAAGAACCTTTCGCATCCAAGCCTCCAAGAGAAAGGCCACCCTTGCGGGTGGCCTTTCGAATCCTACCGATGTCGTGAGCGGATCAGAAGCGAACCTTCGCGGCGATCTGGAACTGGCGCGGATCGACGCTGGAGTCGTATCCGTTCTCGAGTCCGAACGTCGCGACCGGCGTGAACACGTACGTGTCGGTCGAGGCCGTGTACGCGGCGCTGTACTGCACCTGGTTCGCTGCGCCGATGAAGTGATTGCGGTTGATGTTGAAGAGGTTGAAGACCTCGCCGAGGAGCTCGATCTCGATGTTGCGCGGGAGACCGAAGACCTTCGCCACGCGAAGATCGGCGCTCCACACGTTCGGCTGGCGCTCGGTGTTGCGGCCGATGATGTGCGTGCCCGACAGCGCCGTCGCGAGATTCGCGCGGGTGATGGGGACGCGCGCACCGTTGACGATCGGCGTCAGTGCTGCGAGATCCACGATCGCGCCGCTGGAGTTGACGAACACCGGGATGTTGCCGGTGGTCTGTGTGAGACCGTTGATGTTCATCGCGCCGGAGAATGCGATGCCGCGCGTGTACGGGACGCCCGTGCGCCAGTTGCCGATCGCGGAGACCATGAAGCCGAACGGCAGGCGGTACGTGACGTCGCCGACCATGCGATGGCGAACGTCGTTGTCGCTCGGGCCTTCGCTGAGCTCGGGGTTGCGCGGATCGTAGATGAACGACGTCGAGGTCGAGCGCTCGTTCGTGTCCTGATCGATCGCCTTCGACCACGTGTAGCTGAAGTCCCACGACAGCTTCGACTCATTGAGCGCGAGTTTGTGCGTCTCGAACGTGTACGCGCGGTACTTCGACTCTTCACCGCTGAACAGCTCGCGAACGACGCCCATGTCGGTGTATTTACGATTCGGCGAGGTGACGGTGTAGACCGGCAGGTTGCCGAACGTGAATGCGAGCGGCACGGCGTTGATGTTGCGCGAGCCCTGCACCTTTTCGGTCTTCTGATAGATGACGCCGACGCCGGCGCTGTACGTCGTGCCGATCTGCTGCTCGAACTGCAGGCTCGTGCGCCACGCTTCCTGCGCTTCGTAGTCCGGTCCGATGGTCACGATGTCGGTGCTGGTGCGCGCGAGCTTCGCGAAATCGCTCGCCGAGAGAACGTTCGGATACGTCGGGCACGGAACGGGGTTCGTCGCCAGGGAGCAGTTGCTGATCGTGACCTGGTTGAAGTTGCCGCTGATCTGCGTGAGCGGGTTCGAGAGCAGGATGTCCGGCATGTAGCCGAAGAACTTGCCCGTGCCGCCGCGGAGGACCGAACGGCCGTTGCCGCGCACGTCCCACGCGAAGCCGAGGCGCGGCGCGTAGTTGTCCTTGTCCTCTTCGATCTGGCTGATGAACTCCGGATGCTGCGGGAACGCGTTCGTCTCCGGCTCCGGAATCGTCTGCCAGTCGTAGCGCACGCCGGCGTCGAAGCTCAGGTGATTGCCGACGCGGAAGCTGTCCGAAACGTAGATCGCGTACGTGTTCTGGTCCCACGACGTGAGACCGCCGCCCGGACCGAAGCCCTGGTTGAACGACGCGGGCTTGTTGTCGATGAAGTCCTGCACGCTGTTGTAGCGGAACACGCCGCTCAGGTTGCGGGGGAAGAGGTTGTCGATGCTCATGAGCAACCCTTCGGCGCCGACTTTGAACGAGTGATCGTTCCAGATGTACTGGACGGTGTCCTTGAGCTGGATCTTCTTTTCCTTGGTGTTGTTCGGCAGGAAGTCGTTCTGGCCGAGGAACACGGTGGAGTTCGGTGCGTAGGTCACGACCACTACAGGCGTCGTGGTGTTCGGCACGATCGGGCGCTCGTCGGAGCTGTGCTGGATGAGGAACTGGTTGAAGAAATTGTTCGTGAAGACCGACTCGCCCTGCAGCACGAGCTGATTGAACTTGTCGTGCTCGACGCCCTGGTTGGAGAGGTGGTTGAAGCTCTGATTGTTGCCGTTCTCGAAGTCCGTGTAGTTGTCGCGCAGCGAGAAGTGATTCTTCTGGCCGACGTTCGCGTCGAACTTCACGAGGTACGTGTTCTGGTCGAACGACTGGTCGTACTCGATGCCCTGCTCGTACGGGAAGCCGATCAGCGACTGGATCTTCGCGAAGAACGCGGTCTTCGTGGCGTCGGAGAGTCCGGCGAACGTCGTGTTCCGGCGGATGTCGGTCGCGAGGATCGGCAGCTTCTGGCGCTGGCCGTCGAAGTTCGCGAAGAAGAAGAGCTTATCGTGCTGGATCGGGCCGCCGACGGCGAATCCCGGCTGCGTGGAATTACGGCCGCGGAAGCTGTCGGTGATGTTCACGCCGTTCGGCAGCGTGGTTGGGCGCGTGGCCGCCCATTCGCGGTCGCGCAGGAAGTAGAACACTTCGCCGCTGAAGTCGTTCGTGCCGCTCTTGGTGATGGCGTTCAGCTGTGCGCCGACGCCACGGCCGTACTCCGCGTTGTACTGCGAGCGGATGACCTGGAACTCTTTGATCGCGGCCTGCGAGAAGGTGAACGGCGCGCGCGTGCCGCCGGTCTGCTCGCCGAAGAAGTCGTTGTTCGAGCTGGCGCCGTCGATGTTGAAGTCGGTCGAGAGTCCGCGTGCGCCGTTCGACGTGATGCGGCCGCCGAATGCGGTGGCCACGCCGGGCGTGAGCTGCGCGAGCGCGCGGAAGTCGCGTCCGAGAATCGGCAGGTTCTCGATCTGATCTTCGGTGACGGAGATCGCGGTGCCGGTGCGCGTCGTGTCGACGATCGGTGCGGCCGCGGTCACGGTGATCGCTTCGGAGACCTGCGGGTTGATCGAAAGGTCGGTGTTCGTGGAGTTGCCGAGGAGCACCGTGACTTTCGGCGCTTCGGCTTTCCCGAGTCCTTCGAGCTCCGCTTTCACGCTGTACGTGCCGGGCGGCAACAGTTGGACGTTGTACTTGCCGTCGCTCTCGGTCACGGTGCTGCGCGTGAGTCCGGTCTGCGTGTTCGAGACCGTGACGGTCACGCCGGGAAGTGCGCCGCCACTGCTATCGGCGACGGTGCCGGAAATGCCGCCGGTCGTCGAGTTCGTCGACTGCGCGAAGGCAGCCGCGGCGAACACGAAGCAAAGCAGCGCGACAAAAAAACTTCGGAAACGGCTATGCATAAGGCCTCCTGATTTGGCGAATCGGCGCCGCGCGGGACCTCGGGCGTAAGGCGCGAGCGGCGGAAGAGGGGATAGGGTAATCCAGTGAGGGGCAGGGAGAGAAGAGGATTGTGTGTGAATGTTGAGTGGTGTGACCAGTTGCCGGTTGCCAGTTGTCAGTTGCCAGAGGATGTTCGGACCTCTGACAACCCGCAACCGGCAACTGGCAACCGGTGTAACTACTTCGCCGGATTTGCCGCAAACAGCTTCGCAAAAGCTCCTGTTGCCTGCGAAAGAACCGCATTCGCTGCGGCTGTGTACGCCTCGTTCGTCGTCTCTGCGACGCGCAGTTGCTTCTTGCTCTTCGAGTCCGCGCCAGTGAGGCTGAGCACCGCGCCGGTCTTCGTGTCGAGGATGAACATCTCCGCGAACTCGATGTCGGTGTCGAGGCGCTTCGTCATGGTGAGCGCGCCGTCGTCGCCTTTGAACACAAGACCTCCGTAGCGCGTCTGCTCCGCGCGCACGACGCGAGTGGTGAACGTCGGCACACTCATCGCGAGCGACGCGCCGACTTCCGCGCGGCGGCGAACGAGTCCGCTGTGATTGCCGCTCGACTCCATGTGCGCGAAGTCGATGACGATCATCGGCGCGATCGCGATCGCCGCGTTCGTGTTCTTCGAGAGCTCGTTGAACGCGCGCATGTTCTTCTGGCTGAGTCCCGCGTCGCCCCACGAGTCGCCGACCTGCCACCAGAGCGGCTTGCCCGTCGGAGTGAACGCTTTGCCTTCGAGCTTGCCTACATTCACCTTCTGCGGCATCTCCGTCGCGCTTTTGAATCCGGCGTACGAAGCCTTCATCTCGTCTTCACTCACGATCTCGCGTCCCGCGGCTTTGAGTTGTTCGAGGAAGAGCTTGTACGCGCTGTCCGTGATCGCCTGCAGCGTTGCGTCGTCGACGCCGCGCAGATCGACTTCCATCTTCGCGCGCGCAGAGCCGGTCTCGACGCCGCCCGGCAGATACGTCGCGCGGACGAACGCCTGCGCTTCGTTGTGCGTGACGTAGACGACGCGGAATCCGGCGACTGCGACGCGATTCGTTTTCGCGAACGCGGTGACCGTCTTCGCGCCGAACGTGCCGCCCATCTTCCCGTCGAACCACTCCGACGGATTGAGATCAGGCAGCGTGATGGCGTCGGCGGCGTGGGCGGCGGCGGAGGAGAGCAGGAGCAGAGCGACGAGGAACGCGCGTGAGGGTCTCATGTCCTACATCGCGTAAAACGGCGAAGAAGTCCCTCAGCACTTACCGTCCGCGGTACGCGAGCCAGGCGAAGATCGCGATGAGAATGAAGAGAAACACACGGGCGACTCCCATGAGTCGCGTGTGCGCGACGGGGCGCGTTCCCTTCGGCTTGATGCCGGTGACCGCGGCAACCGCTGCGACGAGAACGGCGAGGCCTAGCCAGATGATCCAGTTCATGCATGCCTTGTCGCAAGGCGTGCGCCACACGCGCGGAGAGTGGTGGCGCTATCGCGGCACGAACGTCTCGATCTGCTCGTACGCGATCTCGCGAAACATCGGCAGTCCCGCGGCGCGGATGATGTCGACGAGATCGGCGCGCTCGTGAAACTCCTTGCCGTCGCGATTGATGATGACGGTGTTCGGATACTGCGGCGCGAGGCGGCGGAACTCGGCATCGATCAATCGGAAGCGCCGCACCATGTTCTCTTCTTCTTCATGCGGCCGGTTGCGGATGCGGATGTGTTTTTGGATCGTGTCCGTGCCCGACGTCAGCACGACGATGCGATCAGGATTCCACGCATCGCCGATCGAGAGCACATTGCGCAGCTCCGCGTGAATCTCCTCCGGATACTCGGCGAAATGCGCTTCGAGCGTGATCAGCGCGCCTTCGAAGAAGATGACCTTGTCAGGCGCTTCGAAGTCCGCCGCATCGCGGTAATTCGCGTCGTACAGCCGCGCGAAATACGCGGTGACGCCGACCGGATTGCGTCCCGCGCCAATGTCTTCGAGCACGCGCGGATCCCACACGCCCTTCTCGCCCTCGCCGTACGAACCGTTGTGATAGAGATCGGCGAGCTGCCGCACGAGCGTGCTCTTCCCGATTCCCGGACCGCCGACGATCGCGACGCGCATCGGCGCGCATCATAGCCCGCCGGGCGGACTCTTCAGCGGGCGTGCTGATCGGAACGCTGCCGTCCCGGCGGCTGGCCCGGAAGCGTCTCGCTTCCGCGGCGGCGGGACGCCGCCGGGACAGCCGGCGAGGACGCCGGCGTTCCCACGTAAGGATCACGGAAACGCCGAGTTCGAGCATCCCGGTCCGATGTTGAGTGGTGGGAGCACCCGAGAGTCTCTTCGCGAGGATGCCGTTCGGCAGCCCGCCGCTGTCAGCTCTGAACACGATTCAGACGTGGATCACTCAGGGGGCACTCCGGTCGCCGTGAGGCGACCGGCCGCGCCCTTCATCGGAAACCTGCCGGGTCTGCGATCGATTGCGACGCCGGCTGCGTGAAAGATCTTCCTGCTGTTGACGCGTCCTGGAGAGCAATCGCCCCGCTGTTGCCGCGGGATTCGGCTGTTCGATTACGCCAAGCAGTCGCTGAGCCATTGCGAGACTCCATTCGCGCGCAAGCGGAGCGGGTCGCAGCGGAAGCGGGGATTGAGGTCGAGTACATCAAGAAGCCGACGACCTACCGAAAGGAAGATCGCATCCGGAAGATCCTGATCTTGTCGACCGCCTAACGAAGTTTTCGGTCCCGGGCGGAGCTGCGTGCTCGTTCAAT
>Ga0307468_100000196_pt1 | contig 14239 bp, 5 predicted proteins | sample atmdna_FD_203085 | JGI IMG/M metagenome (GOLD analysis project Ga0307468, IMG submission 203085) | Hardwood forest soil microbial communities from Morgan-Monroe State Forest, Indiana, United States - atmos_gases AM2C_05 | ecosystem: Environmental > Terrestrial > Soil > Temperate forest > Bulk...
GCTCCTGGTGCGCGAGCTGGCGCGGCGCGTGCCGCGGCTCGACTACCGCGCCGTCGGCGCCGCCGCCTACCTCGGACTCGGCAGCGTCTGGGCGCTCGGTCTGTCCTCCTCCGCGGCGCTCCTGCAGGCCAGCCCGGCCGCGTTGCCGCCGGCGCTGCGGCCGATCACCGGGGTCATCCCGCTGTCGCAGACGGTCTTCCTCTGGCAGAGCCTGCTCATGGCCGCGGTGCTGATCGCGGTGTCGGTGTCGATCGCCTGGCTCTCCTGCCCGTCGCCGGAGAACGCCCGCACCGCGGAGGAGATGGGGGTGCGTTTCGAGCCGCTGGTCGATCGCCCGGAGCCGCCGCGCACGCCGGGCGAGCGGCTCGACGATCATCCGGCGCTGTCGATCGCGGTGGCGCTCCTCCTGGGCATCTTCCTCGCCTTCCAGGTGGCGGAGCGCGGGCCGCTGGCGGCGGTCGACCTGAACAACTTCAACCTCGCCTTCATGGCCCTGGGGCTCCTCCTGCACGCCCGTCCGCGATCCTTCCTGCGCGCCGTGGCGCGATCGGTGCCGGCCACCGCCGGCGTCCTGATCCAGTTTCCGTTCTACGCCGGCATCTTCGGATTGATCTCGAAGACCGCGATCGCCGCGGTCCTCGCGGATCTCTTCGTTCGCCTGACGACGCGCGACACCTTCCCCCTGATCGTGGCCGGCTACTCGGCGATCCTGGGCCTGTTCGTGCCGTCGGGGGGAGGCAAGTGGATCCTGGAGGCGCCGTACGTGATGGCGGCGGCGAACACCTGGAAGGTGCACCTCGGCTGGACGGTGCAGATCTACAACGCGGCCGAGGCGCTGCCGAACCTGATCAATCCGTTCTGGATGCTGCCGCTGATGGGGATCCTGAACGTCCGCGCGCGCGACCTCGCCGGCTACTCGATCCTGCAGCTCCTGGCGCACCTGCCGCTGGTCTTCCTGCTCGGGTGGCTCCTGTCGTACACCCTGCCGTACCTGCCGCCGCTGCCGGTCACGCCGTAGCCCGCGGCGGGTCCCGGCGCGGCGCGATGAAGCGGGTCATCAGGACCCGCGCGTGGTCCACGAAGCCGGAGGTGCGGTAGAGCGCACGCGCGCGCCGGTTGTCGCGCTCCACCTCGAGGTGGAGGGCCTTCACGTCCAGGGCGCGGCAGCGCGCCGCGAGAAACTCGACCGCGCGCCGGCCGAGGCCGAGCCCGCGAAAGCCGGGAGCGACGTACAGCTCGTCGACGAAGGCGTCCCCGCCGGTGTACTCGAGGCTCCAGGACAGGGTCAGGACGAAATACCCGGCGACGGTGCCGCCCGCGTCGATCACGAAGACCCGGCCGAACCGGGGGGCGCGCATCAGCCCGACGAGCGCCCGGCGCGCGACCGCGCGCCGGTAGGCCAGGCCGTCCTGCCGGTAGAGTCCGCGCATCAGCCGGAGGATCGCGGCGACGTCGCCCGGGCGGGCGCGCCGGAAGCGGACCGCGGGCGCGCCGATCGCGCGGGCCGGCGGCACGGCGCGGTCAGTCCTCCGGCGCGAGGATCGTGCCGCGGCAGGTCGGCGCGCCGCAGCGGCACGGGTAGCGCGTCGTGGCGAGCGCGTCGTCCCCCGGCTCCCTTTCGTAGGCATAGTCGTAGGTCAGCTCCTCGCCCGGCTCGATCGTCCGGATCGCGTCGATGAACACCCGGCCGCGCTCGGTGACGATCTCGCAGTTCGGCGCGCACGAATGGTTGATGAAGCGCGCCTCGTTCCCGCCCACCGCCGCGTCGATCACGACGCGCCGGTTCGCCACCATCAGGAAGGTGTGGTGGTGCTCCATGGCGGCGTCGTCGTAGCGCGCATCCGCCTCGGCGTGGGTGATCCGCTCGCCGAGGTATTCGATGACCCGCGTTCCCGTGGTGATGCGCTCCGTCGCGAAGGCGCCGCGCCCGTGCAACGGCGAAGCGCGCAGGGCGAAGACGATGCGCTCCGGTGGCGCGGCACGCCGGCCCGCCCGCGCCGGCGCGCGCTCTCTCGACGGCATGCGCGCGCAGTCCGCTAGTTGCGTCCGGGCGCCGAGGGCTGCGCCGCGCCCGCCGGCGCGGGCGTCGCGCCGCTCGGGTGCAGGCCGTCCGGAAGCGCCGGCGTCGCGTCGGCGCCGCCGAGGCGATCGGCCAGCCAGTCCATCCAGTGCCGGTAGACGGCGCGCCCGTGCACCGGGTCGGAGGGGAAATGCCCGCCGGTCGGGAAGGCGACGAACTTGGTCTCCACGCCGTTGTCCTTGAGCGCGTGGTACAGGCGGTATGACTGGGTCACCGGCACGCGGATGTCGCCGGTGTCCGACAGCACCAGCGTCGGGGCCTTCGCCTTGGGGAGATAGGTGATCGGCGACTGCGCGCGGTACTCCGCCATGGCGTCGCCCACGTAGGGCGACTTGCCGTCGAAGATGAAGCGCTCCTGCACGTTGAAATCGGCGAGGTCGTACTGGTCGACGAGGTCGGTCACCGAGGCGCCCGACACCGCGGCCTTCCAGACATCGTAGTGGCCGATGAGCCACGAGGTCATGTAGCCCCCGTAGGACCAGCCGGAGACCCCGAGGCGGTTCGGGTCGACGAACCCCTTCGCCTTCACCGCCTCGACCCCCGCCATGACGTCGCGCCCCGGCCCGTCGCCGGCGTCGCCGGCGATCGCCTTCTGATAGGCGTTGCCGAGGTTGTCGCTGCCGCGGTAGTTCGGCGAGAAGACCAGGAGACCGCGCGCCGCCAGCATCTGCCCGAAGGCGGAGAACGCCTCGGTCGACGCCGCCTGCGGCCCGCCGTGCACCACGAGCGCCATCGGGTACTTGCGGGTCTTGTCGAACCCGGGCGGGTAGATCACGACTCCGTTCTCGGTGAAGCCGTCCGGCCCCGGCCACTCGATCGTCTCGACCTTGCCGAGGTCGAGCGCGGCGATCGCGTCGTTGAACGCGGTCAACCGGCGCGGCGCGGCCTCGGTCGTGGTCATGTAGTACAGCTCGGACGGATGCTGCGGCTCGCTGCCGACGAAGGCGAGCGACCCGCCCTTGCCGACGCTGACGTCGATCCAGAATGACCAGGCGGGGTTCACCGCCCCGAGGCTGAGCCGGCGCGCCGGCCCGTCGAGCGGCTGCTGCCAGAGCGACACCCGCCCGCCGTCGTTGCCGCCGGTGATGATCGACTTGCCGTCCGGCAGGAAGCGGGACTGGTAGACGCAGCGATCGATGGCGCGCGTGATCGGCTTGCCGGGCCCGCCGGCCGCCGGCGCGATCTGGATCTCGTTCACCTGGTTGGGATCGCCGTCGCGCGGGTACCAGAAGACGATCTGGCTGCCGTCGGGCGAGAAGGTCGGCATGCTCTCGAAGGCGGGACGACCGGTGAGCGGGCGCACGGCACCGCTCGCGACGTCGAGCACCATCACCGACGTTCTGTCCGAATCGCCGAAGTGCGGCCGCTCCTGGCGCACGATGGCAATCGATTTGCCGTCCGGCGACCAGGAGAGGGGCGACGAGGGAGACGACGGAGGCTCGTTGGATGGCAGGCTCCAGGTGCCGCTCGTGAGCCGCTTCGCCTCGCCCCCCTCGGCCGGGATCAGCCAGACGTGCGACGGGCGCGCCGCCCCGGTCGCCATGTAGTCGTTGTTGCCGACCTCGAACGCGTCCTCGCCCTTCTTGAGGGCGGCGCGATCGACCGGCTCGTCCTGGGTGACGTAGGCGATGGCGCCGCCGTCGGGGCGCCAGGCGAACTGCTGCACGGCTTCCGGCGCGCTGGTCAGGACCATGGCGTCACCGCCGGTCATCGGCAGGATCTGGATCTGCAGCGTCGGCTCGGCCGGCGCCTCCGCCGCCTTCGCGGCGTCTCCCTTCGCCCTGGCCCCGGGCCGGGGCATGGTCTCGGCGAGGAACGCGATCCGGTCGCCGGTCGGAGACCAGCGCGCCTGCCCGAGATGCTTCCGATCGCGCGTCAGGATGCGCTGCGCGCCGGTCGCCACGTCGATCAGCACCAGCTCGCTGTCGTAGCGGTTGTCGTCGTAGTTGGTGCGCGCGACCAGCAGCACGATCGAGCGCCCGTCGGGGGAGATCTGCGGGTCGCTCAGCTTCACGATCGATCCCAGGTCGTCGAGCGTGATGCGGCGCGCCTGGGCGGCGGCGTCGGCCGCGGCGCCCGGGAGGAACAGGGCGACCGCAGTGACGAAGAGAACGTGGAGCACGGCGAGGCGGACGAATCGGCGTGGCATGCGAGGCTCTCCTTGTGCGGTCTCCGGAACGGCGATTATAGAGCGGTGCGTGGCCGCCCGCGCCGGGCTAAATCGGGCGGCGGTCTCCCGGAGGGGCGGGCGGGGGGCGCAGGGTGACCAGGGTGGCGCCCCAGCCGCCCGCCTCCTCGCCGGCTGGCCGGTGCCCTGCGACCACCTCCAGCCGATCGAGAAGTGCGAGCACGCGCGCCTTCAGGATCCCGCGCCCCTTGCCGTGCACCACCCGGACCTCGAAAAGACCGCGCGCGCGGCAGGCTTCGAAGTAGTCGGGGAGCAACCGGTCGACCTCGCGGGGATCGAAGGTGTGCAGGTCGAGCGTCCCGTCGATCGGAAGGGACACCGCCTCCCGGCCCGGGGGCGCAGCGGCGTCCTCCTCCTCGCCCGGGGCGCAGAGAAGGCCGCGCTTCACGAGTCGCCGCCGGATGGTCTCCAGGCGGCGGCGATTCGCTCCGAGGTCCAGGAATCGGGTGCGGGAGCCCGAGAAGAGACCGATCGTCTCGCTCTCGGGCCGGAGGTCGAAGCGCGCGTCATCGACGAATCGGAAGAGCGCGCTCCGGAACTCGGCGACCACCTCGGCGGGGGAGGCGACGTCCACGCGCGCACGCGGGAGGGTGCGCAACGTCTCGACCAGGACGGCGCGGATCGCGTCGAGGGTCCAGGGTCGATCGTCCGGGCGCGCCGCCAGGCGAAACGGCTCGACCCGGCGCGGTCCGGGCGGGGCGTCGCTCGAGACCCAGTTCGGGCGATCGAGGGGCGGCAGCGGACCATGGTCGGCAGATTGGCGACATCGCATAACGGCGCCCTCTATTCTCCACGATATGCAACGATTTTCCGCGGCCGGCGATGCGACCTAAATAAGCGGAAAGACAACAGTTGACGCCCCTCCGGGATCGCCGTAAATGAGGCGATCAGCACCGGACGTCGCGGAGCCCGTCGGCCCGCCGGCGGGCCGGTCGTGCCGGGGACGAAGGTTATCGACCAGCCACCGCCTGTCCGCGATTCCCAATCCAAGACTCTCATCCGAGGGACTAGGGAGGACTTCATGTTTCCTCGCCTTGCGATCCGCCGCGCTCCGGGCGCGGCACTGGCGCTCCTTGCGGTCGCCTTCCTGATGTCGCTTCCGGGCCTGGTGGCCTGGGCCGGGCGGCAGCCGCATGCGAACGGCGACGGCGTGCTCGACGCCGCCGAGTCGCAGATCGCACGCGGGTTGGAGTCGCCTGCCACCTTCGAGCGGCCGGTGGGCCGCTCGCCGCTGGGCGACCTCGAGGCCGACTGGAGCCGTCCGGCAGGCGCCGCCGCCCGGATCGAGACGCCACTCGGCTTTGTCGAGCCCGAGCGGATCGGCGAGCTGCGCGGCCGCGCGCCGCTCCTCGCGGGCCCACGCGGCAAGGCGCTCGGGCACGCGCACAAGGGGGAGATTGCCGCCGGGATCGACGCGCTCGTGATCGACCCGGACGCCCTCGCGACCCGCACCGCGGACGATCTCGATCGCGCCCTCGAGACGCTCGGCGTCCGGGTGCTCGGACGGCTGGTCGGGAGCGGCCTCCTGGTCCGCGTCCCGGCCGCCGCGGTCGACGCGGTGGCCGGTCTCGATTTCGTCGAGGCGGCGATGCCGTGGGACCCGATCTTCCGCGTCGATCCGGGCCTGGCGCGCACGCCGATGCTGCAGCGCTCGCGCGCCGCCGCCGACGATCTCAAGGTGGTGGTGACCTTCTTCGCGGGGACCGACATGGAGGCGGCGCGCGCCGACGTCGAGCGGATCGCCGGCCGCAAGGCCTCCGTCTACTCCCTCGACGGCCTGGCGCTCCTGGTCGAGGCGCACCACGCCCGGATCGCGCCGATGGCGAAGCTGGCCGACCTGCGCTACATCGAGGAGGAGCCCGAGCACCTCCTGATGGACGCCGAGATTCCGACCATGGCGATGGTCGGGAACATCAAGGAGAACCTGCCGTTCCAGCGGCCCTATCACGACGCCGGCGTCGACGGCGGCGGCATTGACACCAACGCCGACGGCAAGCGCCTCAACAACGGCACCGACACCGTGCCGCCGCAGATCGTGGCAGTCACCGACAACGGCATCTCGGTCGACTCGGTGCAGTTCGCGCAGACCGCCACCCAGCCCTCCATTCCGATCACCGCGCCGATCGGCCCGGCGCACCGCAAGGTGCACTCGATCCAGAACGCCGGCGACTCGGGGGACGGCTGCGATTCGCCGCTCTCCGGCGGCGGCACGCACGGCAACGTGGTGGCCGGCGTCATCGCCGGCGACGCCGGGGCCCTCGGGTTCCGCGTCTCGAAGCACACCTACAACACCCGGCCCCGGATCGACGGCCTCGATCTCGAGGGCGTGGCGCGCGGCGCGCGCATCCTCATGCAGGATGCGGCGACCTCCTCGCAGTGCACGCTCAACGACCTGGTGGAGCGCGGCGGCAACGTGAGCCCCGGGTCGCTGGCCAGCCGTCTGGCGCTGTCGATCTGCCCGAAGTCGGGCGGCGTCGGCGCCTGCTCGTCGATCACCGGCGGTGGCACCGAGGTGCACCTGCACGTGATGCCGTTCGGCGTGCCGAACTTCGACGCCACGCTCAGCAACACCCAGGACGGGACCTACACGACCGAGGCACGCGACATCGACACCTTCCTGGTCAACAACCGCGACTACATGGTGTTCGCGCCGGTCGGCAACAACGGCACGCGCAGCGTGCAGTTCTTCTTCTCGTCGTTCAACAGCCAGGTGAAGAACCGCTACCCGGATCTGTTCGACGGCACCGCGCTCGACAACGATCCCAACTTCCCGAGCCCGCTCCAGGTCGCGGCGCCGGCCACGGCCAAGAACCTGGTCTCGGTCGGCAGCCATTTCCAGGACGTGCAGACGGCGCTGTCGGCGAACGTCGAGGAGAACATCGCCAACTTCTCGGCCAAGGGTCCGGCCACGGCCGGCTCGCTGCGCATGGCGCCGATGGTGGTCGGCGTCGGCGCCGACCTCACCGGCTTCTTCTTCGGACCGAACACCGTCTCGGCGGCGGTCTGGAAGAGCCGCGACAACGACAACCAGGCGCCGGTCGACGCGGTCCTCGACGACACCAACTACGGCACCTCCTACGCCTCGGCCGAGATCGCCGGCGTGGCGGCGCTGGTGCGCGACTACCTGGCGCAGGGCTTCTACCCGACCGGCGCGCGGGTCGACACCGACCGGATGCCCAACGTCTCGGGCGCCTTCGTGAAGGCGTCGCTCGCCGCCTCGGCCAACTTCGAGGAGCTGCTCGAGAGCGACTACCCGACGGTGAACGATCGGGCCATCGCCTTCGGGCGGTCGATCAACGTCGGCACGATCTCCGGCACCAACGTCGGCATCCTCGGCAACATGGAGCAGGGGTATGGCCGACCGGTCCTGACCTCGGTCCTGCCGCTCGCGAACTGGCCGCAGGGGAAGGGGATCGGAGCCCCGGACACCATCGAGTACCCGGCCGCGGGGCTGCTGGTCTACGACGACCTGGCGACCGGCGAGCCGACGATCAACAACACCACGCGCACCTTCATCGAGCACACCTTCACGGTCGCATCCGATTCGACCCGCCTCGTGCCGAACGGCGCGGGGACCTCGAGCATCGTCGACCGCGGCCAGTTGCGCATCGCGATGGCCTGGGTCGACGTGCCGACCGCCGGCGCCAGCGGCGCCATCAACAACGACCTCGATCTCGAGGTCGAGTCGCCCGGCCCCGACAACAACCTGGCGACCACCGCCGACAACATCGTGTACGACGGCAACGTCTACCAGACCGGCGGCACCAGGCTGGGACAGTGGTCGCTCGGGCGCGCGGTCGGCGCCACCGACCAGGCCGACTCGCGCAACCCGATCGAGGCGGTGCACCTGACCGCTGACCCGAACGCCGACGGCGACGGCGGAGACTCGAAGATCTACACCGGCACCTGGCGGGTGCGGGTGAAGCGTGGAGCCGGCGGCGCGACCGCGGGGCAGATCACCGTGCTCACCGGCGCCAACGAGGACGCCAACGCCAACGGCCGGCTCGACGCCGGCGAGGACACCGACGCCGACGGCTTCATGGATGCCGACGGCCAGCCGTACGGCCTGGTGATCGCCGGTCCGGTGCTCGGCATCGGCAGCCAGACCTTCAACGGCTCGTCGCACACCTTCCCCTCGAGCCGCGCCACCCTCGATCGGAGCCTCTATGGCTGCTCCTCGGCGGTGCGCGCGACGATCTACGACCCCGGCACCACCGCCGCCGCGGTGCGCACCACCGCCGTCTTCGAAGTGGTCAACCGTTCCGGCGCCGTGGTCGACACCGAGCGGCTGATCACCTTCACTGCCGGAACGGCCGACACCTACACCTCGGGCGCGGTGCCGGTGCGCGAGTCGAAGCCGGTCGCGGTGGCCGACAACGGCATCCTCGAGACGGCGGGCAACACCGCCGACGAGCCGTACAGCGTGCGGGTGCGCTATCCGGACGCCCCGCGCGATGCGCTCGCCTCGGCGCGCATCTCCTGCCAGCCCGATCTGGTCGCCTGGCGCTTCCAGACGGAGGGGGAGAACTGGAACCAGCAGGACACCTTCTTCGGCGGCTGCGACCAGGACCAGTACCCCGACTCGGGCGAAAACCTGATCTACTCGGTCACCTTCGGCAACTCGAACCGCGACCATGACTACTCCGATGTGCGCGCGACGCTCGCCATCAGCGGCCCCGGCGCCGCCGCGGTGCGGGTGCTCAACTCCCCGATCAACCTCGGCCGGATCCCCGGCGGCCAGATCACCGCCGCGTCGTTCTCGATCCGGATCGACGCGACCGCGCTCGCCGCGCTCGCGGTCGCCAACCGCATCGTCACGATGACGGTGTCGCTCGACTCGTCGAACCCCAACATCCAGATGGCGCGCCAGGTCTACACCTTCACGCATGCCCTCAACTCGGACGACGAGCGCTTCCATTACTCGACCGACTTCCCCGGGGGCGGGCGCGAGATCCGCGACTTCAACCGCAACCTCCAGATCGACAACCCCGATCTGATCGACCCGTTCATCGGCATCCAGCTGCCGGACGAGGACGTCACCTTCGCGTCGATGTTCGTCGCCGGGACCGCGGGCGGCCTCGTGACCAATACCCTCGGCGAGGACCTGAACAACAACGGCCTCCTCGATCTGGGCGAGGAGATCATCCCGAACGGCAGCCTGGACAAGGGGATTCTCAACGCTCCGGGCGGCCCGACTCCCGGCGTCGACAAGGCGCCTTTCAACTTCGACTCGAACAACGGCGGCTTCCTGGGTCTGCGCCATCCCTTCAGCCGGCCCGGAACCGCCTCCCAGGTCACCTGGGAGTGGAAGCGGACGGGGATCTGCGGCTTCCAGAGCGCCATCGCGGACGGCAACTCGCAGGCCGGCTTCCAGAACAACGGCGCCGGCATCTGGCACACCGGCGACGGCGACCCCGCCACGCCGGCGGCCAACGCCTCCGGGTGCGACAACCATCTCGGGGCGGCGGACGCCACGACCCCGGTCGGCGCCGAGTTCGTCGAGGACATCCTGGTCTCGCCGATCATCGCCAAGGTGCACCAGGTGGCCGACGCGCGGGGCCTGCCGTACACCGTCGAGTTCCAGCGCTACGGCATGAACCTGAACCACCAGACACGCGACGGCTCGACCGGTGGCAACCTGAACATCGACAACAACGTCGAGGACGACACCGGGAACTGCCTCCTCTGCCAGGAGTTCGATCCGAACTACGGCGGCATCGACTACCAGGTGGCCAATTTCCAGAGCGGCGCCGGCGTCGATCCGAGCAACTCGGGCGACATCCCGCAGCGCACCTTCGGGCCGAGAATCGACCCGGACAACTCGACGGTCGGCGGCAATCCGTCCGCAAACGGCGACGAGACCGGCTTCACCGGCTTCACCCAGAACAGCAACCCGGCGAGCGCCAGCCCGATCCCGACCGCCTTTCCCGACTTCCTGCCGTACCCGGTGCCGACCGCGCCTGTGGTGAACGCCGGCGACGGCACCCCCTGGACCAACAATCCGCAGGGGCCGGTGCGCAACTTCGACATGACCCTGACCACCTACGACTCGGGCTACATGTTCCTCATGCAGGGCCCGGGAGCTCCCGAAGTGGCGGCGATCACGCCGTTCGACGTCAACCCCGGCCTGCGCTGGGAGATCGGCATCGGCTTCTTCAACATCGAGAACGCGCTCAACACGCGCGACTACGGCTTCGGCGTCGATGACGTGGTGTTCGAGTGGGACGAGCGGCACCCGGTTGACGAGAGCCAGTTCGTCCCGGCGCACACGCCCGCCTGCGCGCGCTTCGGGCTCGCCGGCCAGCCGGCCGGCCAGCAGTGCGCCACGCTCCAGGTCGATCGCACGGCGCTGTTCGAGTGCGACGAGTCGCTGACCGTGACCGTCAACAACCCGAAGGTCGCGGGGAGCGGCTCGGTGAGCGTCGGAGCCGCGTCGGACAGCGACGCGCGCCTGGTCTCGACCGGTCAGGCGACCGCGCTCCATCCGCTGAAGACCTTTACGCTGCAGGAGACCACGCCGGGCCTGTTCGTCGGCAACATCCCGGTGACCCAGACCCTCAACACACCGGGGGCGCTCTTCGTCTCCCCCTCGGGCGACGCCAACATCGTCATCTACTATGCCGACCCGCTGTGCGACGGAAACCGCAACGGCACGGTGGCGCAGAACGACTTCGACAACCTCGACGGCGACGGCGTGCCGATCGCCGCCGACAACTGCGACTTCCGCTACAACCCGACCCAGACCGACACCGACCTGGACGGCGCCGGCGACGCCTGCGACAACTGCCCCGGAGTGGCCAATGCCAACCAGGCCGACTCCGACGGCGACGGCGTGGGTGATGTCTGCGACCTCGACGACATCGACTTCGACGGCGTGGTGAACGCGCTCGACAACTGCAAGGACGTCTATAATTCGGCGCAGACTCCCGCCGGCGGTGGAAGCGACCGCGGCAGCGCCTGCAACGCGAACAGCGACCGCGACGGCGACGGGATCGCCGACCGCAACGACAACTGCATCCGCACCGCCAACGCCAACCAGCTGGATGCGGACAACGACGGGATCGGCAACGCCTGCGACGGCGACTGCGTGAACGCCCGGCCGCAGGTCCTGGCCGCCGGCGTGTGCAGCCGCACCAATCTGACCCAGTGCACGGCCGACGCGCAGTGCCCGACCACCGGGGTCTGCGCGGAGAACAACACCGTCTGCAGCACGAGCAGCGGGCAGTGCACCTGCGTCAACATCGCCCCCGAGACCTGCCAGCGGCTGGGGGTGGTCAACGACGGCGGCTGCCAGGTCCAGGACGACGACGTCGACGCCGACGCCGTGCCGGACTCCATCGACGACTGCCCGGTCCTCGCCAATCCGGCGGTGATTCCCGGCACCACGCGCCAGGCCGACAGCGACAACGACGGCCTCGGCGATGCCTGCGACTCGCCCCTTCAGATCGACGGCGACAACAACGGGGTGCCCGACGACGTCGTGTCGTTCGGCGTCCTGGTGAATTGCGGCAAGCTGGCGCTTCCGAGCCTGGTGGTCGAGACCGCGACCGTGAACGATCTCAACGGCGACGGCGACGCCTTCTGCGACACCGGCGAGAAGTGCGAGATGACCGTCGTGGTGACCAACGCCGGCAGCACCGCCCTGACCGACGTCACCCTCTACCTGGCCACCTCCGACAGCGACATCCAGTGCGTGACCAAGCCGTCGATCTTCATCGGCAACCTCGCGGCCGGGGCCCGGGTCGACACCGCCAGCATCGGCGGCCAGCGCCGGGTCTTTGAATACACGGTGTCGTCGACCACCGAGACCACCGTGGCGGCGACGCCGGCGAAGGCGGACTGGACCCTCAACGTGACCGCGCGCGAAGCGCTCGGGACGGCGTCCAAGCTCTCGTTCCAGACGCTTCTGGACCTCGACCTGCCGGTCGGCTCGCCGATCACGCTCGTGAACGGGCCGGACGGCCTCCCGGGGACCTCCGACGACGGGACGCTGTTCGAGAATTTCGACGTCGACCGGGACGGGATCGGCGGCGTCGATATCAGCGACGGACGCCCCGGCATCGCCAATGACACGTTCGGATACACCGTCGGCACGGCGCTCGGCGGGCTGAACGCGCTCGAGGGGATCGGCTGCGGCGGGTTCCACGTGCCGCCGCAGGATCCCGGCTGCCACGTCGACCCCGACAACGACATGGCCTGGCACGTGCACTGCCCGGCCGGCACCTGCCCGGCGCCGCATGTCGTCGGCTCCTCGACCGCCTTCGCCGCCACTCCGACCGACGGCGCGATGGCGTTCTCGGGGAACAATTCGCTGCACTGGGGCAAGCACACCGACACCAGCACCCGGCAGGGCGACACCACCGCCTTCCGGCAGATCGCGGCCTACGTCACCACGGCGAACCTGACGCCGCTGCCGACCGCCAACGACCTCAAGCTCTCGTTCTTCCACATCGCCGACATGATGGACAACTCCCAGGCCGACATCCCGGCCGGGCAGGCCCTCGATCGCGGCGACGTGCAGATCCGCGTCGACCTCGACGGCAACCCTGCGGTCGACAACTGGGGCTTCTGGGACAAGCTGGCGCCGTTCGAGAACGTCTACGACCACATCCCGTACGTCTGGAGCCACTACGGCGCGCAGACCACCTATTGCGTCCTGACCCCGACCGACACCGGCTCCGCAGCGCCGGCGCCGCGCGGCACGCACGAGACGATGTGCTGGCCGCAGGGGGTCTGGTCGCACTGCGGCAGCGCCTACGGCACCAACACCACCAACGGCTGCCCCGGCCCCGGCTTCACGGGGGCGGTGGCGCCTTCGAGCGGCGCGCTCTGGGTGAAGTCGCGCTTCTCGCTCGCCAACTACATCGGCGCGCGCGTGCAGATTCGCTGGATCGCCTCGACCTGGGAGTTCGACCTGAACGGCCCGGCGCAGGACTACCAGACCTACGGGCACGGCTGGGAGAACAGCCTGAACGACGACGGCTGGTGGATCGATGACATCGCGATCACCGGCGCGATCACCCAGCAGGTCTCGCCGATCCCCGACACCGGCTCGATCCCCGCCGCCACCTGCCCGATCCCGTCGGCGCAGTGCAACAGCGCCGCGGGGGCCGATCATGGCTACAACCCGGCGCTGGTGGTGACCGACGCCAACGGCGATGGCGTCTTCGAGAAGGGCGAGAACGTCGAGTTCAGCGCCATCACCAGCACCAACCCCGGCGGCTGCGCCAACGGGGTCACCGAGTACCGCTTCCTGAGGGGCGCCTCGGTCGTGCAGGACTGGTCGGCGAACCCGTTCTTCCGCGAAGGCGTCCAGGCCGACGCGACCTACCAGGTCCTGGCGCGCTGCAACAGCACGCCGGCCTGCACCACGACCACCGGTGCCAGCCAGGCGCTCCTGGTCTATCCGGGCGACGGCACCGACATCACCGTCACGCTGACCCCGACACCGCCCACCCTCAACTGGACGGCGCGCCCGCATCCCGCGAGCATGGACGGCTACGACGCCTTCGTGCTGGCGGGGGCGGGAATCGGTTGCGGCGGCGCAGCGCCGGTCTACGCACCGCTCGCCTGCGACCAGGGGCTCGGGTCCGCGCCCGGGACGCCATTGAACCTGTCGATCGTGCCGGCGCCGGCGGCCGGTCTGGTGAACTGCTACCTGGTCGGGCACAGCGGCGTGCCCGCCGGCGCGCGCGCGGCGCTGACCCGGATGACGAGCAACGCCATCCTGATTGCGCCCGCGGGGGCTTGTCCGTAGGCGGAGTCGGGGGACTGACGGGCAGACGCTCGCAAGCCCGGCGGGCACGGGTCCGGCGCTCCGTCTCAGACGGCCCGCCGTTCTTGCGAGCGTCCGCCCGCCCCCCGCGACGCGGGATATTCGTCGCCGCCCGCCTTTCGGCTTCCGCCCTGGAAGGAGACCCGCCGCGCCGTCGATCTCTCCGCGGCGATGGGGGGCGGGACGGCCGTCGCGG
>Ga0307468_100000197_pt1 | contig 14228 bp, 9 predicted proteins | sample atmdna_FD_203085 | JGI IMG/M metagenome (GOLD analysis project Ga0307468, IMG submission 203085) | Hardwood forest soil microbial communities from Morgan-Monroe State Forest, Indiana, United States - atmos_gases AM2C_05 | ecosystem: Environmental > Terrestrial > Soil > Temperate forest > Bulk...
CGGGCGGCGGCGTGGTTGAAATCAAAGCCGACGGCAAAGCCCAGGAAGTCTATTTCACCAAGGACATGCGCAACCATCACAGCTCTTCTGTGCTGGTGGGCGATCACCTCTACGGTTTCTCGAGCAGCATTCTCACGGCCATGCGTTTTGACACCGGCGAGATTGCCTGGCGCGATCGGAGCGTGGGCAAGGGCTCTCTGGTTTACGCAGACGGCAACCTTTATTGCTTCAGTGAAAATGGCGTCGTCGGCCTGGTCGAGGCGAACCCCACTGCTTATCGCGAGAAGGGAAGATTCCAAATCCAACAAGGCTCGCTCCCGACCTGGACGCACCCGGTGGTTGCCGGTGGCCGACTCTACTTGCGCGATCAGGACACGATCTATGCTTTTGATGTGAAGGAGAAGAAGTAAGGTGTTTGCTGAGTAAGCGGGCATAGGCGTGCCGGCGCAATTTCAACCAATAATTCCGCAGCAGAAGATCTTGTCGCAGGAGGCCGAACATTCCTTAGCCACGTTCACGCGGCTTTCCCGCAGGGTTGCTAGGCCGGGCGTTTGACGCCCGGTTCGTGACGCGCGAGAAACCCAAAGCCCGCTTCAGCGGGCTTTCGTCTGCGGCTTTAGCCCTCGTGCTCGTAATTCAAAGCACGCTGAAAGCGCGCTAATGGTTAGCTTCCTCAGCATCCCCAGCGCTAAAGCGCTGGTCTAGAAACCCTTCGGGAAAGCCGCCTAAAGACGGCTAATACGCGAGACTACCTGGCAAGAAGGACGGTCTGCCAGCCGCAATCATTTCATGCGGTTAATGGTGCCCTACTTTGACAGGTGTTTAGAGTACCAACTTTAGTTGGGTTCTTTCATCGCATAAAACCCGACTGAAGTCGGTACTCTAACGCCTGCTACCAAGCCAACAGGCTACCCTGTATTGCGTCAACTAGAACCTCGCTTGCTTCAGAAAATCCCGGGCTTCACGCAACTCCGGCAGGCCTTTATCGGCTTGTTGCCACTGCTCTAATAATTTGGCGTATGCCGAAGCAGCACCGCGAGGGTCCCTACTTTGCGCTGCCGCGCGCGCCGCACCCAGCAGTGAACGCGCCCGATTCGGCTGTCTTTGTAGCGCCGTCTTGAATTGTTCGTCCGCCTCCCCAGCGCGGCCGGCCCGAAGAAGAATCTCGCCAAAGAGTTCGTGGGCCGGTTTGATCAGACTCGGCGGGCCGGATGGCGCGCCCATCTCTTCCTCGATCACAATCGCTTTCTTCATCAACTCGATCGCCTTATCGTGATCCGTTTTCATTGAGGCGGTGACGGCCGCCACCTCCAGATCACCGATCGACACGGCTGAGTTTCCCGGGGTCTTATCGGCCTGCTGATTGGGATCTGGTCCCGGTTCAGTCGAGCCCTTGACTGCGGCTGCCAGGGCACGAACGAGACGCGGCAGCCTCTGGGCGCTGCTTGAGTAACGTACCGTCATCGGTCCCGCGGCTGATGGAGGAGTTGCTCCATGCGCACCGTGACTGCTCGTCGCGGGCTGACCCGCTGAACTTGATTCAGCGGCCGCCGACCGTGGGAACAGCACTGACGCGAGTTCCCAGCGTTCGGTTTCCACCACGAAGGCCGCGGCCATGTTGGCATAGTTGTTTTCGTAATACCCGGGCCGCAATTTGTTGTCGTAGGTCGACTCAGACATGGTCTTCTTCATCAGTGTCAACAACTCTTCGGCTTTGCTGTAACGACCCTGCTGTAAATACACATAGAGCAACCAGTGCAGGCTGTGATAGTCGCGCACGTTGGGCGAAAGGTTCTTTCGCTTCATCCAGGCGTCCGAAGCCTCCCACGCCGACTCGTTCGACGCGGCGGCCTCAGGCCACATTCCCAATTGCAGGAAGATGTGCGACGGCATGTGACGGGCGTGGTGTGCTGCCGGCGCAATGTCTGCATAGCGACGCGCGGCGGGCAGAGCCAGAATCGCGTGCTCCGGATCGTCGAAGGCGTGAATGATGTAGTGAGCAGCTCCCGGATGATTCGGGTTTTTCTGATAGACCTCGAGTGCTATCGCTCCGGCGCGGGCCTGCAGGCGGTAGCTCTTGTCGGTTGACTGCACCAGTCCGAGCAGCGACAAAGAGTAAAAGGCAGCGGCATCGAGGTCATTCGGATATTCGCGATAAATCTTTTCCATAGCCGCTGAGTAGGCCGTGTCACGTGCCCGCTTATTGCCTTCGCCGTAAAGCAGCTTAACGGCATTCAGATAGGCACGCTCTCTCGGGGTTAGCTTTGGTGTCTCTTTGATTTTAGCGAGCACTTGCTGTGCGGCGGGAGTGTCCTGTTCTGACCAGAGCGGATGATTGTGGGCCATGGCCTCGCCCCAGTAGCCCATCATGAAATCGGGCTCGATTTTGGTTGATTCGCGAAAGGCTTCCAGTGCCTCCTCGTACCAGAAAGAATGCAGCGCCGCCAGACCGCGGAGAAAATGCGCCTGGGCCTTCTCTGATCCTGAGGTCGGGAACTGGACGTTGCCGAGTTGCGAAGTTTGGGCTTTGGCATTTAAGCCGGCGCTCAGAGCGAGAGCCGCGATCACGGTGGCAGTCAGGAATCGCAGGTACCATTCGCGTTGCAAACCGAACATGATTAGACCTCCGGGTGGTGTCTTGGCTGACAGGTGTTAGAGTACCGACTTTAGTCGGGTTCTTTCCTGTTCATAAAAGCCCGACTAAAGTCGGTACTCTAACACTTGTTTCCCAGCCGTTTCGTGTGATTTGGTGGTTCGTTCCTATGCGCGGAATATGATCCACTAAATCACACGAAGAAAACTAAAAGTCCCTCATTTCTTGCCAATACAATAAAGGTTCGTCGCCGTCCGTAAGAAGATCTGTCCATCGGAAATCGCCGGCGAACTCAGGCAGTAATCATTCAAGGGATTCTCGGCCACGACTTCGAATTTAGGTCCTGCCTTGATAACCGTTGTCAGTCCTTCTTCGTTCGTGATGTAAAGCTTGTCGTCACCCAGCACCAGCGAGCCGCTGTAAGTGCCCGGCTTGAGGCGTTGCTGTCCGTAAATCTCCGTGCCGGTTTTGGCGTCGAGACACCACATGATCCCCCGGTCGTTGACGATGTAAAAGTATTTTCCGTCGGTGACCGGCGTCGGCACATCGGGTCCATTAACGGTCGACCAGAGCAGATGCGAAGTGGTGATGTCGCCACGGCCGCCGGCGCGCAGCGCCAGTAAGGGCTTCACCCTGGTCGGCGCATAAATGATCTCGTTGAATACTATCGGCGAGGCCACAATCCGGTAGTTTGGATTGTTATCCGGGTTAAGTCCGTTGGCGCGCCACAGTTCTTTTCCCGTGGCCGGATCGTGTCCGGTCACACAGTCGCCTCCGGTCACGACAATCTCTGTGGTCTTTCCATACCGCAGCAGCGCCGGCGTGGTGTAAGAATCGGGTGACTCGCGAATCGCATTGGTCGGACGCTCGACTTTCCAGACGGTCTTGCCATTCTTCTTATCAATTCGCAAAACGTACGAGGGGTCGTCAGTCTTCATTCCGTGAAGCACCTGAACGTATAGCGAGTCTTCGAAAAGCAAAGGCGAAGAGGCATAACCCCAGTTCAAGCCAAACGATCCGTAATCCTTCTGGACGTCGCGCGACCAAAGTTCTTTGCCGGCAAAATCGAATCCCTTAAGAATGCCGGTGCCGGTCATCACGTACACCGCTTTGCCGTCGGTAACCGGTGAAGGCGACGACATGTTCTGCTTGCGCATTTTCACGTCACCGCCGCTCAGCAGTTTCTTCCACAACATCTTGCCGCTGGCTCTATCGACACACCAGAGATAAATATTGGCGTCAGTCTCAGCTACGTTCAGAAAAATTCGGTCACGCCAGACGATAGGGGTCGAGCCGCTCCAGGCCGGCATCGCGAGTTTCCAGGCGACGTTCTCTTCGGTGGTCCATTTCGAAGGGAGGTTCTTCTCAGTACTGACGCCGTTAAGAGCCGGACCGCGCCACTGCGGCCAGTTCTCAGCGTGGGCGACTGAGACTGAGACTGAGACTATGACGAGGGTGAGAATGCAAATGATACGTGCTTTCATGTCTTTCCTCCCGATCGACGACTTTCTCTGCGCCACCTCTGCGAACTCTGCGTCTCGGCGGTGAATTCCAGGGTGACAATAATCACCGCAGAGACGCTGAGGACGCGGAGAACGCGCAGAGAAAACGAACTCAACTCAAGTCCACCGCCATGATTGTCTGGCGATCGCGTCGGGCCTCCCCATTGCAGCCAATCTGTTTGAGCGTGGGTCGGAGTAAACAGAATCAGCAAGAGCGGAAGGGAAAGGGCTAGCGCGTTTGCTTTGGATCGTCTCATCCGTTTTGCCATCTGGGCCTCCTTTAGAAGTAGATGCGGCCGTTCTGCCTGATGTGCGGTAAGGCTTTTCTTTGAAGGCTCCGTTAGGAGCCAAATATTTATAGAACCGCGCTAAGGATAAACCAGGAAAGCTCCTTTAGGAGCGGAAAGGTTTTGAATCAAAGACCATGTGTCGCCCCTAAAGGGGCTGGCTGATTTGTATTAGGCGTGGTGCTATAAACATCTGGCCCCTACGGGGCCTTGTCTTACCCACTGTGGTCTTACCCACCGTGAGCAACTTCTGTTTTACCGCAGCGTGGGCAACTTCCTATTCTGCCCGCAACGCCGGAATCAATGGCGACTTGAGGGCGGCCCAAGTCGCCACCAACGAAGCGAACAGGCCCGAAACCAACACCGCCAACAGCAGCAGACCCAGCGAGACATTCGGCATCCGGCCGCCGCGGGCGACGAACGCCGGCGCAATTGCCAGCGCCGCGCAAATTGACCCGGTCAACAATCCACAGAAAAGCAGCAGGGCGTTTTCCGCGACCACCATCAGCGTGAAATGCGTTGAGTTATAACCCACCGCGCGCAACAGCGCCAGTTCTTTTCGTCGTTCGAAGACGTTGCGCAATAACACCGCCGCCATTCCCAGTGTGCCCAGCACCAGCCCCAGACCTCCGAGCATTTGGAAAGTCGAAAGGTAGGTGTTCTCAACCCGGTGAAAGTTAGCCAATCGCTCGCTGGTAGAAACAACATCAAAACCGGAATCCGCCAGCCGATCCTCGAGCGTTGCCGTCAGCGCCGGCAGCTCGCGCTCAGGCGCGTCGATCAGAAAAAATCGATAGCCTTGCTGATCGGGAAAGAGGCGCAGAAAATTCTTTTCCGACATGATTAGCTCGCTCTGAAAGATACTGTCGGCAAGCGCCGCCACCAGGCGCAAACGGACCGGACCTTCGTTGCGATTGAGCACGAACTCATCCCCCACCTTGAGGTGAAGAACGTAGACAATCGAGTTGGCGTCAGCAATCACCGGCACCACGCCGCTATCCAGCTCGCGATTGAGCAGCAACCAGGGATTCTCAGTCTCCCCTGTGGCGCCGGACACGGAGCTTTGGAAGGCGAAACGATTGCTCTTAACAAAGTCGTCGGTGGCGGCGAGGATGCGCGGGTTGCGCGGCTGATAGAGATTCAAACAACTGGCATCATCGCCTGGTCTGAGGCGGAATCGCGTGAAACTCGCGTGGGCCACGACCGCCGAGTTCTCATCATTTCCCGTATTCAACGGTTCGCGTCCCGCGGCGGTGTTTGGATCGTGGACCAAAGGCAACAGCGATTCAGCCATCAACGGAAATCCGCCGTTACCTGACTTCTGGTTTTGGCTTAGTTCTCGATCGTTACGACGAAAGGCATCCACTGCCACGATGATGAATGTTGAAAGGGCGATCAGCGCAATGCACAACACGCTGCGACCCGACCGGTGAGTGGCATTCCTAAAACCGAGGCGCGTAATCGCGGGCCAACCGGCTCCCTGAAAGGATTTTCTTCGCGGCTTACCCAACCACGCCGACTGATAACAGAGCATTGCCACCAGAAGCAACGCACCCCCGCCGAAAAAGCCACCGGTCTGGCCGATGAGATGGACAGATGCGGTGACGAGGATTAGAGCCGCCAGCACAGTCAGGGCAATTGCGATCAAGAGACGCGGAGACAGGGAGACGCGGCGACGGGGAGATGTAGTTCCCCGGGTCTCCCTGTCTCCGTGTCTCCGTGTCTGCACGTCCCAAGCGGCCGTACCCGCTAACAAGCTGCGCGCCGAAGCTTTGCCCAGTCGTCTCAACGTCCAGACAACGCACACCAATGCCGCCAACACGCCTCCCGCGCCGCCCAACAAGAGCGAAAACGTCGAGACATGCAGCGTCAGAAGTCTGGTGCCCACCGCATCGACCCACCAGGTTCGCAGCCCCATCAGAATCAGATACCCGTAAGCCACGGCACCAACCAAACCCAGAAGGCTTCCGGCGAGGGCCAGCACCAATCCCTCAGTCAGAAAGAGAGTGCGAATCCTGGCCGCCGAGAAGCCCAACGCCTGGAGCGTACCTATCTCGCGCAGACGTTGTTCAATCCCGAGTTTGAAGAAGAGCGCAGCCAACAACAGCGCCGAGACAACCAGAAAGAAACTGAAGTAAAGAAAATATTCGCCAAAGTCGGTGGCGCCGCGTGACGCTTCCAGACCTTGTTGACGCACAGCAAGGATATTGAAACCTCTGGCCGAGGGTTCAAGCGTTGCCTGTAGTGCTTGTCGATATCGGTCGAGTGTTTGATCGAGAGAAGAGTCTGTAGGACTGGAAAGGCGAATCGAAGTCAGCTTGCCAAAGCGCGACTGCCAAAGCTCCTGGCCGCTCACCAGCGGAATGAAAGCTTTGGGTGTCGTCTTATATTGATCCCAGTAGTCTTCGTCCTGCTTGCGGATTCGGCTGAGATCGACCGGAAAGGGCGGGTCCCAATCCGCGAGACTCGGCGACTGGCTAATCCCTGGATAGTCCGGCACTAAGTCACGGTCGGCGGCGGCGCCGGCGAGGGGAACGATCGCCAACACCTGAAACTGAGCAGTTCTCGACTCGAGGCGGCCATCGGTCTGCCATACGTAATATTCGACGGTGACCGGGTCGCGTCGTCGAATTCCCAGATCCCGAGCAGCCCATTCGTTGAGAATGATCGGATTCGGGACGTCATAGTGCGGGATATTGACAATCGTTGCATCCTGCAGCGATAAGTCGTGAAAGGTCTGGTTGTCCACTGCCGTCACCAGCGAGTAGGGGATTGCGCGCCCGTTCGCTTCGATGCTGTTGGCGAGGTAGGAAAGTACTGGCGCGATACGCACCCCCAGATTTCTGGCTACCGTACGACTCGTATCGGCTAAAAGGTCATCGATGAGCGTGCTGGTTCTTTCCAGGGAAAGACTGTGCTGTTGCGGGAGCGCACGCAACCGGATCCCATAGTCTTCGAGCGTAGCCGTCTCCTTGAGAATCGTTTTCAGTGCGTTAGCGGTCGATCCGGAATTACGTTTCGGGTCCTGATTTTCAGAGATCAGGATAGTGTTGACCTTACTGTCCTGGCCCAACTCTTTTTGCAAGAGTTTCAGTGACACGAAAACCGCGCGCACTGGAGTCTGTTGAGGCTGGACGGAAAATTCTCCCAGAGCATCAGCCGTGAGGACTTCACCCGCCGTCAAGCGCAGGGTACGACCTAGGTCTTCTTTGCGTCCGTGCAGGGACTCGACAGGAATGGCTGAAGGCTTTTCGATTCTTAGCAGGAGAGAGTCGCCGGCGCTGCTTGCCAACTCGCGCGCCAGGCTATCACTCACAAAGATCTCGCGGTTCTGCGGCGCCGCTTTGCCCTCTTTTCCGTGGAATTTCCAGAATCTTTCATCGACCCCATAAACACGCACGGCCCCGGCGCGTCGACCGTTCGTTCCGTGGCTGACGCTGCCGTCAAGGGCAATCAAAGGACACGCAGCCGTGAATCCATCGGCGGCAAACTGTTTGTGACTCTGTATTTCAGTCGCGAGCGGCTCGCGAAAAAACTCAGCGGCTGAGATGACGTGATCGGTCTTCCCGAGTCTTTGCAGGAAAAGATCTCTTAGACTGGCCCGCACTGAGTCGCCGACCAGCAAGGCGCCCGCCAAGACGGCGACCGCGGTGGCGACGCCGAGGACCACGGCCAGGTTCGTGCGCCAGAAGTAGGTAAGGTTTCGTTTGACGAGCTGAGCAGTTCGCATCACACCTCGTTGAGACGCTCGTCTTTCAATTCAAACCTGCGGAGAAAACGGGAAGCGAGTTCCGCATTATGCGTGACCACGATCAGGATTGTTTCCTGGCGTTCGTGCAGTTCAATCAGCAGCGAAGCCACGGTGTCCGCCGATTTTTGATCGAGGTTGCCGGTGGGTTCGTCACACAACAAGAGTTGCGGCTTCATGATCAGTGCGCGCGCCAGCGCCACGCGCTGCTTTTCACCGCCGGAGAGTTCAGCCGGGCGATGATCGATCCGCTCGTGCAGGCCGACTCGTTCCAGCAATGTCCGCGCTCGCTCGCCGGCATTGCCGTGATTGTCGGAGACCAGGGTCGGCGTCAGCACATTCTCGAGCACGGAACACTGCGGCAAAAGACAGTGGTCCTGGAAGACGAAACCAATCTGACTGTTTCTGAAGGCCGCCAGTTGACGCGTGTTGAGCTGAAAAGGGTCCTGGCCACTTAAGGTGATGCTGCCGCTGGTGGGCGGTTCCAACGCGCCGAGGATATACAGCAGCGTGCTCTTGCCACTGCCGGAGGGGCCCATGATCGAAGCTGCCTCGCCGCGCGATAGCGAAAGCGAAATATCGGAAAGGATCTCGAGTTTTCCGCGCGGGGCGGGGTATTGCTTCGAGATGTGTTCGGCTTTAAGCAAACTCAGTACCGGCCTTCATGACGGCTATGCCGCCTTGATGCGCGGCAAGTCTCTGACTTGCCGTCGAGGACCCTTACTTCTTAGTAGGGTCTAAGACCCTTTTGTTCCGGGAGCGTCTCCGGCAAGTCGGAGACTTGCCGCGCATCGGAGTGGCATAGCCATTTCGATCTGTGCCTCATTCTTCGTGCGGTGTTATCTGCGAGTCGTTTCCAACACGCTCTCGTAAGCTTCCAGTGCGCGATCGGCCATGTGGGCGGCACTATAATGCTGACGTACGCCGCGAACACCGCTGCGGCCTAGTTCTCCTGCCAACTCCCGGTCCTGAAAAATCTGCATCAGGCCGTTCGCTAAACTCTCAGCGTCATCCGGCTCGACCAGCAAGCCGCCCGAAGTTTTTTCCACAATTTCAGTAAAAGCGCCGCGGCGAGGTTGGACTACCGGCACTCCGCAAGCCATCGCTTCGAGCAGCGAGACGCCCTTTGGCTCATCGTAGGTTGCCGGCACTGAGAACACGTCAAGCCTTCTCAGAAATCGTATCTTTTCTGCGCGATCCAGGACGCCTCGATAGCTAAACTCTGCACTGAGTCCCCACTCATGCAATCGTTTCTTGATCGCTTCCAGATAAGATTCGCATTCCCCGGACATATAGCCCGCAACTTCCAGTCGCGCCTGAGACTCACCCTGCTGCCGGCGTAGTGAGCGGTAAGCCTCAGCCAACAAGTGGAGCCCTTTTTCCGGCGCAACGCGAGCGAGATAGCCCACCGTAAAAGGTTTGCTGCCGTTTGGTTCTTTAGCTTCAAATCCTTCAAGGTTTATTCCCAAAGGCACCACCTTGATCTTTTCGCTGGGAATCCCGAGATAGCCCGGCATGAACTCCGCATAGTATTCGCTGACCGGCAGGAAAGCATCGACATGCTGAATGTGGCTCCGAATCAGATCGAGGGCCTGGGTTCGATATGGTTCATGAAGGCCATCGAGGAAAAGATCTTCTCCCTGAAGTGTGCAACAAATCGGACGATCGAGTGCCCGTTTTAAGGGTCCGGCAAGTCCCAGCAAAAGCGAGTAAGGCAGGCTGATTACGTCTGGAAGCGGTTGGCTCTTCAGCCAATCGATTAGCTTGTATATTTCTTTGCGCTGGAACCCATCTTCACCCTTGAGCACTGAGACAGTCATCTCTCCCAGCATCTTCGGATTGGTCGAAATCGAACCACGCGACGCAAGGCTCAGCACAGTTTTGGAATCCCAGAGGCGATCCAGCCACCCCGGTGTCTTGCGAAAGAAGGGAACGTATTGCTGGAGGTAGGCGCTGATGCCGCCGAGGACAACGTGGTTCTGACTTACATTCGGTTCATCTGTATGCGTGGGAGTGTAAACAGGCAAGAGCAAGACGTCGTGCCGGCGCGCGATGAGTTCGGTGGCCAGCGCATTGTCGCGCAGACAACTGCCGCAGTACATTCGACCGGCCCCACCTGTTAAGTAAAGGATCCTCATAGAGCGCCATTACTCATTGGCTTCTATCTGCGCCTCTATCTCCGCGCGGTGGGAATACACGAAATTCGACGCGTTAGAGAGATCCTGTACTGTCAGCGCAGGGTAATCTCTGGGCAGATCAGCTTCACTCGTGGCCAGGCGGCGTGCCTGCTCCAGGAGCCAAACCGGAATCCGAGTGCGAGTGATGCAGGGCACGCCCCCCATAACGTCCGGAAGGCTTTCTATTCCCGGGAAGTCGTCGCCAAGATCTCGAACGATCCACTGGAGCAGCTCCGCTTTTTCGGCCCGAGACATCTCGGAGAGCATTTTTTCTCTGTCTGCAGGTGTGCTCATCATTAGCTCCGCCGAATGAATTACCATAATCGCTGTCCGACGACTCTGGGATGGGCTTAATCGGCGCTGGATTCTTTTATATCATTTTCCAAAGTGATGGGAAACGGACACCAAGAGCGGGTAGTGTCCCAATTCGAAATTCTCTGCGCCCACTTCGCGTTCTCTGCGTCTCGGCGGTGAGTGTTTTGAAGCCATTATTCACCGCAGAGACGCAGAGACGCAGAGGTCGCAGAGACTACGCAGAGAAGAAGTCAGATTAGGACGCTACTTATAGCGGGACAACCTCAAGCCGAAGCGGCGCGCTGAAAAGCTCGCCGGGCGTACAAGTGTTCGAAGAGATTGCCTTCATGCGGTTGATCCCAACTCACCTGGTTCGTCGGCACGGCTCCAATATTGAGACGATCGACATGCGGTGATGCGATCAATTTCTGAATCAGGTTCGCATCGTTGGTGATGGCCGTAACTACCAAACTCGGTCCCAGCATTTCGGGAATTTGATCCTGCTTGACCTTGACGACGCTGGCGAATGGAAAAAGGAACTCACGATTTGCCAGCGGATGCGTCGGCGCTTCGCACAACACGATCGTCGGCAGCAGATATGAACAACTATCCCAACTAACCAGTCTCTCGGTTTGTCTTGTAGCAGCGCTGGCGTCAGCCGCGCCAGGTTCGGTCAAACCCTGATCGATCATCGCCGATATGCGAGTGGCGACGCCGGCATCTGAAAACGGAGCTAATTGCGCGGCTTCGTCGTCGGCGGCTCGCGGAACGATCCGGGCCAAACGCTCAGCCAACGCCTGGCTTATTTCGTCGGCGTGTCGGGGAACCCAAACTCCCGATGCATTGATGCACGAACGTCCGCCGTTTTCGGCAATTGACGCCGCCATCACATCAAGATATTGCTCCCACTTGTCGATGCAATCTTCGCCAATAATAATCTTGCTGTAGCCGGGCCCATGAACTTCTATCCGCGCATCGTTAGCCCACACCTTGGTGGTCGAGGCATCGCCGAAGACTATTCCACGCCCGCAGTTTCGCAAGACCTCTCCGGCGCCCGCGTGATCGGCCGGATAAAAGCTGAAGACTTCCGACGGCGCTCCAGCTTGAATCAAAGCCTGGATGATTCTGTAAGGTGTCCATGGCTCAGCGCTTCCTGGCTTTAGCACCAGGGGGACTCTGAGCGGGAATGCCGGAATCCAAAGCGAGTGAACTCCCGGTGAGTTGTTCGGCAACACGACACCCAAAGAATGAGCACGGGGAAAGAAACTCAGGGCGTGTCCTTCAACTTCGCCGCACCCTCGATCCAGAACTTTCCAATCAAGATTCCTGGTCAGGCCGTCCAGGACGCCGGCCATCTCTGCCAGCATAGTTCGGATCTTCTGCATGTTCCGCAGTACCAGCACGTGTGGCAATCCGGTGGTGGCTGAGACCTGCTCGACATAGTCCTGAGATGTTTGCGGTTGATCACCGAGGGGAAGTGTGCCGTTAAGAAAGTGCTCCGCGGCGCGGTTACAAATATCTACCAATTCGGCCGTCGAGAAACGACTGAGCAGCTCGTGAGTTGTCGGTTGATCAAGCAGGTCGCGCCGGATCAATCCCACGTTAGCCTGACTGATTTCGACGAACGGTTCACGCGTGCGATGGTGCGGCACGTGGACGATGTCCAGGCTGGTGTAGGGTTCGCCTTTACGAAGAATGGGGATGTGGAGCATTGTGCGTTCTATGATTATGGAGTCAGTACCGGAAGCGGTAGCGACCGGGTCTCAACCCACGTGACAGTCCAGATCGCCAAGGGGTAACCCGGTCGCCACCGCTCCCGGTACTGACCTCATCAGCGGCAACATCAATAGACCCCTTCGACTACCGTCCCGCTTAACTTTGAAAAGGGCCGGACATTGCGTACGCCGTCCCAAGGGTACAGATCGCAGGGTGGTTCGCGTTCCGCCTGATCGCGTTCGAGAAAGCGCGGCATAAAAAATTCTTTCGTCAGAGTCGTCAAGCGCACCCTTCCGGTCTCGCCATAGCCGACCACTCTTTCAGGCTCATCAGGATCGACTACTTCGATCATTGCGCGCGGCAGCGGCGGGTAGTAAATGATTGCATAGTTGTCTTCCGGCCGGCGCGGTTTGTGCACGGCCAGTCCCATCAGAGTGTTGCCATAGGTGGCGGCGAAATAGGCGCCTTCCAATAGTTCCTCAACCGCGAATCGATGAAATTGCGGGGTCATCTCGGTGCCGCCGCAAAAAACTCCGGTGATGCCGAGCTTTTTGAGCGAAACCTTCTCGCAGAGTGCTTCCAGTAATTTCGGCGTGGTAAATATGCAGCGAATGTTCTCGTGCGCCCGGAGCTGCGTCAGGCCTTGTTCGACCACGTGCTGTTTGTACTCTTCGGCCATTTTAGTCTGGCCTTGTTTGATGAGCTTGATGACCCAACGCGGATCCAGGTCGACCATGAAGCACATGCCGCCGCGAAATTGGGCGAGATGTTCGACGGCCAGGCGCAAGCGACGTGGACCGGTCGGCCCCAATGACAACCAATCAGCGCCCGGCGGAAAAAACTGATCCGGCAGGGTGGCACTAAAGGCTTCATAGTCGAGCCGAAAGTCCTCTATGTTGATTCGAGATTTCGGCACGCCGGTGCTACCGCCGGTTTCGAATGTGTAGACTGGGCGGCCGGCGTAGCCCTTCGGCACCCAACGACGGACCGGACCACCGCGCAGCCACTCGTCCTGGAAGAAACCAAAACGCGAAAGATCCTGGTAGCTCTGAATCTCTCTGCGCGGGTCCCAGGAAAGGGCTTTGGCATAATCCAGCCAGAACTGGCAACCAGTTGCTGGATCGAAATGCCATTGAATGACTTCACGCACCCAGGCATCCAGTGCTTCGCGCGATTGTTCGATGTCTGTTTGCAGTTTTGTTTCGGCAGAAGACATATGTTTTCGAATCGTCTTTAGGAACCTAAAATACCAGAGGAAGTTTTCAAAAGATAATTAAGAGAAGAGTAGTGACGCCAGCTTCGCGGCGGATGGGTCTTCGGCTTAGCCGCTCCGATGCGCGGCAAGTCTTTGACTTGCCGGCTAGTCACCTTGTTTCCCAGGTCTTCGACCTGCTTTCACGGTCATAGACCATGCCGGTGAGTTGAGCTTCCGGCAAGTCATAGACTTGCCGCGCATCAACACGGCTGAGCCGCAGGTGTTAATGAGTCACCTTCAAGCGCGGCGCGCAGGGTTGGTGGAATCTCTGCGGGCTTACCATTCTGCAGTACTACAATGGTCATCGTTCCCTCGATCGCGAGTTCTTCCTCACTGTCGAAAACTTGATAGTCGTAACGAATTGAGGTGCGTCCCAGCTTGCCGACCGTCAGCCGGAGACGAAACGGAGCGTCCAGCGTGAGTACCCGGAGGAATCGGCATTCCAGGTGCACGCGCGGGAAGTCGTAACCCATGCTGCGATTCATCGGCCATTTAATGGCCCGCACGAGTTCGCTCTCAGCCTCTTCGATGATTTCGAAGATGCGCGGGAAGTGCAAACGCCCCGCGGCGTCTGCATCAGCCCAACGCAGACGGCGCGCCAATTCTATGGAAGCAGGCATAAACTGTGACCTTTCTGTCTGGCTAAGCAGTCCTAA
>Ga0307468_100000198_pt1 | contig 14222 bp, 23 predicted proteins | sample atmdna_FD_203085 | JGI IMG/M metagenome (GOLD analysis project Ga0307468, IMG submission 203085) | Hardwood forest soil microbial communities from Morgan-Monroe State Forest, Indiana, United States - atmos_gases AM2C_05 | ecosystem: Environmental > Terrestrial > Soil > Temperate forest > Bulk...
CGAACTGCCGGGAACAATAGGCACTCCGGCCTTTGCCATCGCCTCGCGAGCCTGGACCTTTTCGCCCATCAGCTGAATGACGTCGGGCCGCGGTCCGATAAACTTGATGTTGCACGCCTCGCAAATTTCGGCGAAATAAGCCGACTCAGCCAGAAAGCCATAGCCCGGATGGATCGCGTCGACATTGAAAATCTCGGCGGCGCTAATGATGGCGGGGATATTCAGGTAGCTTTGCGCGGATGGCGCTGGTCCGATGCAGGCTGACTCGTCGGCAAACCGCACGTGCAGAGAGTCGCGATCGACGTCGCTGTGAACGGCGACCGTGCGAATGCCCATCTCTTTACAGGTCCAGATGATTCGGCAGGCGATCTCGCCGCGATTAGCGATTAGGATTTTGCGGAATCGTCGTGGGTTGTTGGCCATAAGCTTATTACTGATGTGCTTTTGCCGATGGGCGTCGAGGGAGGCGTCTTCTCAATTCGGTAATCAGCAACGTTATTTCAAATCTCAAATTTGAAATTACAAAAGAACGGCGGCAAGCAGGCCTTACTACCGAAGCTTTTGCAGGCGACGAAGCTATTGCTTGATTCCGAAAAGCGGCTGGCCATACTCGACCGCCTGGCCATTCTCGACATATATCTTGACGACCTCACCCGTAGTCTCGGCTTGAATCTCGTTCATCAGCTTCATGGCTTCGATGATGCAAACAACGGTTTCCGGGTCGACGTGGCTACCGATGCGCACAAAGTTCTCGGCCGTGGGAGAGGGCGCGCGATAGAAAGTGCCGACAATCGGTGACGTGATAATGTGCAGGCCTTCGTCCGCTGAGGCCGCCTCTTCTGCTTGGGCGCCTGGATGCGGCGGAATTATGGATGGAATGCTTTGTACGGCGCCGCCCGCCGGCACACCTGCGGTGATCTGTTTCTCAGCTACGGAGGGAACAGGCGCCAGCGCGCTAGTCTCTTCGGGCGCTGTGCCGCGACCAACCTTGACCCGAAACCCCTCGCGTTCCAACTCGAACTGCGTCAGGCCATTTTCAGTAATCAAGCCAACCAACTCGCGGAGCTCGTCCATATTGATCGAAGCTTCCAGGTGTTTAGGCGTGTTTCGGGAGCGCCGTCGACCGCGCTCGCGAAAGCCGACCTCCGCCGCTTCGTCTGGCGCCGACGAGACAACCTCAGACTGATTCTGCTCTTTATCGCTCATCGCCTTCTTGGCTCCGGTTCCCATAAGCAGTTCCCGGTAACGGTCCCTTTTCCGGCTGTGGCTGATCCAGTCGGTTTACGATTGCGTATAAAACAAGAGCTCCGGTGTCGACCATAATAGCCCACCGGAGCCGACTTTCAAGAGTAAAACTAGTTTTCGCTGCCGCTTTCTTCTTCCTTCTCAGCTGCGGCCGGCTTGGCCTTCGTTTCAGCGGTCTTCTTCTTCCCGGACCCTTTGGCTCGCTTGCGCGCGGCTTCCAGTGCTTCCTTCTCGCGCGGATTGTCGACCAGCTCAATGATGGCCAGTTGCGCACCATCGCCTGAACGCCGGCCCATTTTTATGATGCGTGTGTAGCCGCCCGGACGATCCTTAAAGCGCTCTCCCAATTCGTCAAACAGCCGCCGCAAGGCCGCGACCCCCGCCGTGCGCGGGGCAGGCGTTTGGCCTCTGCGAGTGGCAGTCGCGCGTCGGTAATTACCGGCGTGAAAGAAACCCGCCGCCTGGCGTCGCAGATGTACGCCCGTGGCGTCGGAGTTATTTCCATCCAAACTGGCCGCGCGACGAGAGAGAGTAATCGCCCGTTCGACAAAGGGGCGCAGCTCTTTCGCTTTTGGCAGCGTCGTAACGATGCGATCTTCACGTGAATTAATCAGCGAGGTCGCCAGGTTACGCAACATTGAGATGCGGTGTTCGGTCGTCCGACCTAGTTTCCGATGAGCCTTAAGATGACGCATGACGTTTCGCCCTACTGAACTGCGGCTTCGAATTCATCGTCTTCGCCGCCTTCTTCAATCTCGCCTTCGCCGCTACCGGGAATGGGATTACCCTGCTCGTCAAACTGCACTCCAAAATCGAGTCCCATGCCGCGCAGAATATCGCGAATCTCGCCCAGAGATTTCTTGCCAAAGTTCTTGGTGGCCAGCATCTCGCGCTCAGAACGCTGGACCAAATCGCGAATGGTCTTAATCCCGGCGTTCTTCAGACAGTTGTACGAACGCACGGAGAGTTCCAATTCATCCACCGACCGATCCAACTGATCGTTTCGCGGCAGCGGCGCCCGCTCGGCCTGCTGATAACTGTAGTCTTCGGTATCTTCCTCAAAGTTGATGAAGATGGCCATGTGGTCCTTGATCAACTTTGCGGCCAGACCGATCGCATCGTCCGGCTTTACTGAGCCGTCCGTCCATACTTCGATCGACAGCTTGTCATACTCAGTGTTCTGACCGAGGCGGGCAGCGTCGACTGCGTAGTTCACTTTCTTGACCGGGGTATGTACCGAGTCGATCGGGATATAGCCGAGCGAGAGATCTTCATCAAAATTCCGATCCGCGGAGACATAACCGCGGCCTCGCTTCAGCCTCATTTCAATGTTGAGCGTGCCGCCATCGCTGAGGGTGGCGATATGCAAACCCGGATCGAGGACTTCTACATCGGCGTCGCCCTGAATATCACCGGCGGTGACTTCGCCGGGACCCGTCCTGGCGATCGTCAGCGTCTTGGGCTCGTTGCCGTGCAACTTGAAAGGCACCTGCTTCAAATTCAGGATCACGTCGGTGGCATCTTCGACGACTCCTTTGATCGAAGAGAATTCGTGTTCGACGCTCTCAATCTTCACCGCGGTAATGGCCGCGCCTTCGATAGACGAAAGCAAGGCCCGCCGCAGTGAATTGCCTACGGTCGTGCCAAAGCCCCGCTCAAACGGTTGAGCTGAGAAGCGACCATAACGTTCGGTCAACGTTTCGCCGTCGGCCGCCAGGCGGCGCGGCATTTGAAAACCTGTCCAGAGATTATTTTGATCCATAACGTACCGTCAGAAATTTCTTGAGGAGAAGTTGTGCAGTCCCAAAGCGCGCGCCTCGCTGCCGCGCGTTTCGGGACGCGCCGGTTTACTTACTATAAAGTTCTACAATTAGTTGCTCGTTAATCGAGCGATCCACATCTTCGCGCGTGGGTAAGCCCGTAATCGTCGCGCTCATTTCAGCGACGGCGGCTGAGATCCACGCCGGCCGCCCGCGCCCGGCTGCGGTCTGCCAGGCCCCTTCGACGTGAATGTTCTTGCGGGTCGCGTCCTTAATGGCCAGCACGTCAGCCGGTTTCACCTGAAATGAAGGGATATCGACCTTCCGCCCGTTTACTGTCACGTGCCCGTGGTTGACGAGCTGCCGCGCCTGCCGGCGGGAAGTCGAAAAGCCCGCTCGGTAGATGGCATTGTCCAGCCGCCGTTCAAGCAGGAACAAGAGATTCTCGCCCGTGATCCCCTTCTGACGCGCGGCCCGTTCGAAGTAGTTTCGGAATTGCCCCTCGAGAATAAAGTAGATCCGTTTCACCTTCTGCTTTTCGCGCAGTTGCTGACCATACCCGGCCAGTGCCTTACCGCGCCGCATAGAATTACCATGCTGTCCGGGCGGCTGAGTGCCGCGCTTTTCAATCGGACAGGAAGGTTTGTAACAACGGTCCCCTTTGAGGAAAAGTTTTGCGCCTTCGCGGCGGCACAACCGGCACACCGCATCTCTATACCTAGCCAATCGTTTTTGCCTCCAGTCTAACTACAGACGGAAAAGTTTACAGGCCGCGATCTTGAATCTTGAATCTTGATCTTGAATCTTGAATCTTGAATTCGTAATTCAGATCCGGAGCCCTTCGTCCTTTAGGTCAACATTTCGATTTCCCATCGCCAATCGGAAATTGGCAATCGGCAATACTTTAAACTCTGCGCCGCTTCGGCGGCCGACATCCGTTATGCGGAATCGGCGTGATATCCCGGATCACTGTGACGCGAATGCCCGCGTTATTGATCGCGCGGATGGCCGACTCGCGCCCGCCGCCCGGCCCCTTGACGCGCACCTCGCACTGCTGCATGCCTGCTTCCGTGGCTCGCTTAGCCGCCTCGTACGCTGCTTGTTGGGCAGCGAACGGCGTGCCTTTGCGGGAGCCGCGAAACCCACGCGCGCCAGATGATGATTGCGCAATCAGATTTCCCTCAAGATCGGTAATCGAGATCATCGTGTTATTGAACGACGCCGCGATATAAGCGATCCCGACCGGAATGTTCTTCTTTTCTTTCTTGCGGAAGACCTTTTTCTTGCCGCCTGTTGTTGCTTTTGCCATGACTTTCGGTTTCGCTCTACGTTACTTCTTGCCCGGCGCCTTCTTCTTGGCGATGGTGGCACGACGCGGTCCTTTGCGCGTGCGCGCGTTGGTATGCGTGCGCTGGCCGCGCACCGGCAATCCGCGGCGATGCCGCAACCCACGATAGGCGCCGATGTCCATCAAGCGTTTGATGTCCATCTGTACCCGCTTGCGCAAGTCGCCTTCGATCTCGCCCTGCTCTTCAATCACCGCGCGGATGCGACCCAGGTCTTCCTCACTGAGATCCCGCACGCGAGTATCGACCGCAACCTGCGCCTCTTTGAGAATCGACGCGGACCGAGATCTGCCAATCCCATAAATGTAAGTGAGTCCAATTTCAGCGCGCTTATGCGGCGGAAGATCGACACCTGCGACACGGGCCATTTATTTCTTATCCTCCGAATTCGTAGCGAATGCGGCTTCGGCATTCGCGCAGGGAAACTTCATTTCTGTCTCTGTTTATGCTTGGGGTTGGTGCAGATAACGCGCACCACACCCTTGCGGTGGATTACCTTGCACTTATCACAAATCTTTTTGACGGACGAACGTACCTTCATTGCACACCCTCGATCTCATTTATACCGGTAAGTTATGCGGCCGCGATTCAAATCGTAGGGCGACAACTCAACCAACACTCGATCCCCCGGAAGAATTCTGATGAAGTGTTTCCTCATCTTGCCAGAGATGTGCGCCAACACCTGATGCTGGCTCTCCTCGAGTTCGACCCGAAACATCGCGTTGGGCAGCGTCTCGAGGACTTTGGCCATGACCTCTATCGCCTCTTCCTTCGCCATACAGCCACAGAGCGAAAATTCGCCTTTACTGGCAAACTTCGGATAGTAACATGCCGCTAAAGCAATTGCCAAGCCAAGCAAAAACCCTCTTTAGGAAACACTCGCGACCTGGCTCTCTGCCGGGACCCCGGCGCTCACCCGCGTAAGCACCTCCGGACCTGCCTCTGTAATCGCAATCGTATGCTCGACGTGTGCGCTTGGCTGGCCGTCCAGGGTCACCACTGTCCACCCGTCCTTCAGGGTTTTCGTGTGTTGCGAGCCGATATTTATCATCGGCTCGACCGCAAACACGTAACCTCGCCTGATTTTTGGCCCTTTACCCGGCTTGCCATAATTCGGAATTTGCGGGTCTTCATGCATTTGACGCCCAATTCCGTGTCCGACATAGTCGCGCACGACCGAGTATCCGTGGGCCTCAGCGTGAGCCTGCACGGCCCATCCAATGTCACCCACGTGGTTCCCCACCCGGCATTGTTCAATCGCCAGGCGCAGACACTCTTCGGTAACCCGGATTAGCTGCAAACGATCCTCAGGAACGCTGCCGACGGGCACAGTCGCGGCCGTGTCGCCAACAAAGCCCTCGAGGGTAACGCCTACGTCAATCGAGAAAATATCCCCCTCCTGCAACTCGTAATTCGAAGGGAAGCCATGCACTACCTGTTCGTTAACCGAAGCGCAGATGGAAAAAGGAAATCCGTTATAACCCTTAAAAGTCGGATAGGCGCCGCCACCGCGGATCATTCTGTCGGCCGCGTCATTGATTTCAAGGGTAGTGACGCCGGGCTCGACCATTTCGCGCAGCGCCTGCAGCACTCGGCCCACCAGTTGACCCGAGGCGCGCATCTTTTCAATTTCTTTTTGTGACTTTCCGATAATCATGGCCCGCGCAAATCACTTCAATCTCGGTTCATTATTCCCTCAATCTCGCGATAGATCTCTTCCGGCGTTCCAGTTCCATTAACCCGATGCAAGCGTCCCGTCTGCTGATAGTAATCAATCAGGGGTTCCGTTTCTCGATTATACGTATCCAATCGCACCCGCACCTTCTCAGCCGTATCATCCGCGCGATGGATTAACTGGGTATCCGGGTGCAGGTCGCAGCGACCGTCGTTCTTCGGCGGCTTCAAGTAGACGTTGTAAATCTCGCCGCAGATCGGACAACTGCGCCGCCCGGTCATTCGCTTTTCCAGCAACTCGAACGGAATATCGATCAGTATCGTGCTCAGCTTTTTCTGCTGCCGCACGGCGAGTTGCTCAAGCATCTCAGCCTGGGCCGCAGTGCGCGGAAATCCATCGAGAATGTAACCGTTCCGACAGTCGTCCTGCGCGGTCCGGTCCTCCACTACCCGAATCACCAGCTCATCGGGAATCAGGTTACCGGATTGTTGGATGACGCGAACCTCTTCAGCCAGTGGACTTTGCGTTTGGGCCAGAGCGCGAAACATGTCGCCGGTAGAAATCTGCGGCAAATGCAGGCGCTCTTGCAGCAAACGCGCCTGCGTGCCTTTGCCGGCACCCGGCGCGCCCATCAGCACGATAATTTTTGACATTGACCCGTTTGTTCATTGATTCAATGGCTGAACGAATCAATGAATCATGCGCTTCAGGCCCGGCGGCCACGTAGTCTACTGCCGCCGCCAAGAAAGCCTTCGTAATTGCGCATCACAAGCTGCGCCTCGATCTGCGACACGGTATCCATCGCCACGCCCACCAGAATCAACAGCGACGTGCCGCCAAAATAAAACTGATAACCCATGCCGGTGGGAATCCAGGACAAGCCTGGGGTAGTGCTGACGAACGCGTCCAGCCAGGTGCCGATCAGCGGCAGTCGCGCCACTTTAAATCCGCTCAACATGAACTGCGGAAAGAAGGCTACCATTGCCAGGTAGATTGCGCCCACGGTGGTCAGTCGCGTCAGGATCGTATTCAGGTACTCCGCTGTCGCCCGGCCCGGACGAATCCCGGGCATGAACCCGCCGTGCTTGCGCAGATTGTCCGCCACCTCTTCCACGTTGAAAACAATAGACACGTAAAAGAAAGTAAAGAACATGATCAGCGACAGAAAGATCAGTTCGTAATAGGGATCGCCGGCGTGAAACAACTGGAAGAAGGCGAAAATCTTTCCATACCAATTCCCCGGGTTCTTGGGCGGAAAAGCCGAGAACAGGCTCTGCGGCATCGACAGGACCGACGAGGCAAAGATTACCGGGATTACGCCGCCCATGTTCAGCTTCAGCGGCATCGTGGTTTGCTGGCCGCCGACCAATTGCCGGCCCACGTGACGCTTGGCATAGCTGACCGGGATCTTACGTCGCGCTGCTTCGACAAAGACGATGAACGCGATGATCGCGACCAGCGCCAACACCATGACAATCACACCCAGAATCTCCAGGGTGTCGCCTCCGCCTACGCGACCCATAACCTGCTGCACGCCGCGCGGCAAACCAATTACGATACCCGCAAAAATCAAAAGCGAGATTCCGTTACCCACACCGCGTTCGGTAATCTGCTCACCCAGCCACATCACGAACATTGTTCCGGTGGTCAGGGTCAGCACGGTCGTAAACAGAAATCCCCAGGTGGGCGCGCCCACGCCGTTGATTTGCAGCCAGTGGGCCACAAACGAAGTCTGCAAAGCGGCCAGCCCAACCGTCAGATAACGCGTCCACTGATTGATCTTCTGCCGGCCCATCTCGCCTTCTTCCTGCAGCTTCTTCAGCTGCGGCGAGACCACGGTCATCAGTTGCAGAATGATCGATGCGGTAATGTAAGGAGTCACTCCCAGCGCAAAAACGGAAATCAGCCGGAAGTTCCCGCCGGAGAACAGATCAAGCACGCCCAACAGCGTGCCGCTGACGTCATGCCAAACTCGATCCAACTGTGCCTTATTGATTCCGGGAGCTGAAACGTGCGCTCCCAGCCGATAAATGGCCAGAATGCCCAGGGTGAACAGGATCCGCCGGCGCAGATCCGGCACCTGGAACATGTTGCGAACCGCGGCTAGGAATTTTTCCATATGAGTGGCACAGACTTTAGTCTGTGGTAATTATTCAGCGGATCACAGACTGAAGTCTGTGCCACTATTCGCCAATTACTGTGACCGCGCCGCCGGCCTTCTCGATTTTTTCACGCGCGCTCTTGGTAAACCGATGCGCGGACACTTTCAGCGATTTCGAAACTTCGCCGTTGCCGAGCACCACGATGTCGTGTTTGGCCTTTTTGATAATCCCCTTGCGATGCATGACCTCCGGGGTCACTTCGTCATCCGCCGAGAAATGCTTTTCCAGGGCTTCGAGACTGACTTCGATCCAATGCTTCTTGAAAATATTTGTGAAGCCCCGCTTCGGCAGCCGGCGGTGCAAAGGCATCTGACCGCCCTCAAAACCAATCTTGGAAGAGTATCCGGATCGTGATTTCTGACCCTTTTCACCGCGACCTGAAGTTTTACCCAGACCTGAACCAGGACCGCGCCCGACGCGCTTTTTCTTATGGGTAGATCCCTTTGCGGGACGGAGATTGTTGAGACTAAGTGCCATTGCTTGCTCCAACCCATTTTCCATTTTTCATTTGCCATTTCTCATTTGCTATTCGAACAGCGGTCGATTGGCGACCTGGTGTTTGGAATGAGCAATGATAAATGTCAAATGACAAATGGAAAATGATCCTTCCTCTTCCTATTCAATGATCCTGATCAAGTGCGGCACCTTAGCCACCGCGCCGCGCATGGAAGCCGTATCCGGACGCTCGACAATTTGATTGAGCTTCCACAAACCCAGACTGCGGACGATTTCTTTCTGCTTGTCGGGGCACGCGATTGTGCTCCGATAGTACTGAATGCGAATCGTGGCCGGAGCCGCTTCCTTCGTTGTTTTCTTTGCCCTTGGCGTTCTTGGCATAACTTGAAACCTTAAACCTGAAACTTGAAACTCTTTAGAGGTCTTCCACCTGTTTGCCGCGCAACCGGGCCACCTCAAACGGATCCTTCATCTTTAACAATCCATCAAAGGTCGCGCGCACGACATTGTGCGGATTCGTCGATCCGAGACCTTTGGTGCGCACGTCGCGAACCCCCGCAGCCTGCATCACAGCACGCACCGCACCGCCGGCGATCACGCCCGTACCCTGGGACGCCGGTTTCATCAGGACGCGGCCGGCGCCAAAGCGTCCGATTAGCTCATGCGGAAGCGTGTTCTCAATCAAAGGGACGCGGATCAGGTTCTTCTTGGCCGCCTCGACGCCCTTCTTAATGGCCAGAGGAACTTCGCGCGCTTTTCCGGTGCCGAAACCAACGTGACCGGATTCGTCGCCAACCACCACCAGCGCCGCAAAGGACAGGTTCTTTCCACCCTTTACCACTTTGGTAACGCGATTAATGGAAATCACTTGATCCTTCAGGTCGAGGCCCTGCGCCAATATTCTTTGTTTTGGTTGTCTCATTATTCTTCTTTCGCGCTCGCCTCTTCCTTGGCGCCCGCCTCTTCTTTAGCAACCGACTCTTCTTTAGCGCTGGGTTTGTCTTTCGCCTTCGGTTTTTCTTTAGCGCTCGCTTCTTCTACAGCCCCCGATTCTTCCTTAGCTTTCGATTCTTTTTTGGCGCTCGGTTTTTCTTTAGGGCTGGTTTCGGCCTTTGCCTTCGGTTCTTTCTTAACCTTGGCCTTGGCCGGTTTTACCTCGGCGCTCGCTTCGGCCGCAGCCGTGCCGTCCCCGGCAGCTTCCGCCTTAGCCTCGGCCTCCCTGACCTCGTCCTTGTTAAGACCTGCGGCCCGGGCAGCATCGGTCAAAGCCTTGACGCGCCCATGATAAAGATAGCCGCCGCGATCAAAGACCACCTGCTGGATTCCCGCAGCCAGCGCGCGCTCAGCGATCGCCTGTCCCACGCGTTTGGCGGCGTCTATGTTGCCGCCGGTCTTGGTCCGCAAGGTCTTCTCAGTAGTCGACGCGGAAGCCAAAGTCTTCGCCTTTTCATCGTCGATTACCTGCGCGTAGATATGATTCAAGCTGCGGTAAACGGCGAGCCGCGGCCGCTCAGTTGTGCCGCGCACCTTGCGCCGAATGCGCCGATGCACGGCAGTGCGAACTTCTGGTCTATTTCTGTTAGGCATCTTTATTCATTGCCGATTGCCAATTTCCAATTGCCGATTCAACTGACCGAAAAGGCCAATCGGAAATCGGCAATCAAAAATCGGAAATCTACTTCCCGGTCTTGCCCGGCTTTAACTTTAACGGCACGTCGGCATAGCGCACGCCCTTGCCTTTGTACGCATCGGGCTTTCTCAGCTTGTGCATTTCTGCGCACACCTGGCCGAGTTTCTGCTTGTCGATACCGGAAACCGTCAACGTCGTCTGATACTGCTGAATACTGCCCTTGGTCGTCAGCCGTTCCGCTTTGGCCTCAATACCCTCGGGCAAAGGAAATTCAATCGGGTGCGAATAGCCGAGGGCGAAAACGATTTTGCGGCCCTGCACATCGGCCTTGTAGCCGACGCCGACCACGTCCATCTGTTTGGTGAACCCTTCGGTGACTCCCTGAATCGCGTTGTTCGCCAAAGCCCGAGCCAGACCGTGCAACGCTGTCTGCTGGTCCGAGGCGCGCTCGGCAATTAACTGCTCTTCTTCAATCTTGAAACTGACGCCTTCAGGAATCAGCGTCTTGAGCACACCCTTGGCGCCTTTTACTTCCAACTCGCCGCTCTGAATTGCGACGGTCACCCCTTTGGGAATCGCTATAGGTTTTCTACCGATACGAGACATAATTCATTTCCGATTTCCGATTTTCAATTGCCGATTTGGAAAACAACGCATCAATTGGAAATCGGCAATTGGCAATCGCCAATGTTAATAGACTTCCGCCAGCAGCTCGCCGCCGACGTTTTCGCGCCGCGCCGTCTTTCCGCTCATCAATCCGCGCGAAGTCGAAACGATGTTGATGCCATACCCGCCCAGCACGCGCGGGATCTGATGCGAACCGACGTACACCCGCCGACCGGGCCGCGACACGCGCGCCAGGTAAGTGATCGAAGAAGTGCCGCGGGCGTCGTAACGCAGAAAGATGCGCACTATCTTCTTTGGCCCTTCGCCCTTCACGACGAAGTTGTTGATGTAGCCTTCCTCTTTCAGGATGCGCGCGATCTCCAGCTTCAGCTTGGAAGCCGGGATATCGACGCGCGAGTGTTTGGCCGAAACCGCGTTTCGGATTCGCGCCAACATGTCGGCAATAGGATCAGTCATTCCTTAACTCCATTTTCGATTGCCAATTGCCGATTGCCGATTGAAAAAGCCAATTGGAAATCGGCAATCGGAAATCGGAAATGTTTTACCAGCTAGATTTCACAACGCCGGGAATCTGTCCCGCCAGCGCCAACTCGCGAAAGCAAATCCGGCAAAGATGAAACTTGCGCAGATAAGCGCGCGGGCGGCCGCACCTCTTGCAACGAGTGTAAGCGCGGGACGAAAACTTCGGCTTGCGATTCGCTTTCGCGATTAATGATTTCTTTGCCATATACCAAACCCAGATATCAGAGGTCAGAGAACAGAAGTCAGGTGTAAACCGGCGGAGCATCCGACCAATGATCTCCGACCTCTGACCTCTGTTTTCATTGCCTGAACGGCATGCCCAACGCCTTCAAAAGCGCGCGCGCCTGATCGTCGTCGCGGGCAGTGGTCACGATCGAGATATTCATTCCCCTCGTCTTATCAACCTTATTAAAGTCGACTTCGGGAAAAATCAACTGCTCGCGAATTCCGATCGTGTAATTACCACGGCCGTCGAACGCTTTGGGCGAGACGCCGCGAAAGTCTCGAACGCGCGGCAACGCTACCGAAACCAGACGATCGAAAAACTCATACATGTGTTCGCCGCGCAGCGTAACCATGACGCCAATCGGCATCCCCTGCCGCAGCTTGAAACTGGCGATCGATTTCTTCGCTTTGGTAATCACCGGTTTCTGCCCCACGATTGCCTTCAGCTCTTCGGCGGCGGTGTCCAGGACCTTGGCGTTGGCGATCGCTTCTCCGATGCCCATGTTGACCACGATCTTGGCCAGGCGCGGAATGGCCATCGGGTTCTTAATCCCGAATTCCCGGGCGATGGCCGGGGCAACCTCTTTTTGATAGCGCTCTTTTAATCTTGCCATGATGCCCATTTGCACATTGAATCAATGATCCAATGATTCATTGATTCAATCTCTATTTTTCCAAAGCGTGTCCACTCGCCGTCGCCACCCGCGACTTGGCGCCATCGCCGTCGATCTTGTAGCTGACGCGAGATGGCTTGCCCGACTGCGGATCGACGATCTGCACATTTGAGATATCGACCCACGCTTCCTTCTCGATAATTCCGCCGCCACGATTGCCGGCCGGCTTCTGATGACGCTTGATCATACCGGAGCCCTCGACCTTTACTTTTCCACGCGCCGGAGCCACGGCCAGCACGCGTCCTCGTTTTCCCTTGTCGCGCCCGGTCATCAGGACCACTTGGTCGTTCTTCCGAATCTTTGTTCGCTTTCTACCCTTCAACGTCCTTCACCTCCGACGCCAGCTGACAGCTTGCGTCACTTCAAATGACCTCCGGCGCCAGCGAAACAATCTTCATGTAATTTTTGTCGCGCAACTCGCGCGCAACCGGCCCAAACACGCGCGTGCCGATCGGCGTACCGTCTTCTTTGATCAGCACCGCCGCGTTCTGATCGAATCTAATGTAGGTGCCGTCGCGGCGCCGCACTTCTTTGCGGGTTCGCACAATCACGGCATCCTGCACGGTGCCCTTTTTGATCGCGCCATCGGGCGAGGCCTCTTTCACCGTGACCTTGATCCGATCGCCCAGACTGGCGATCGCTCCGGTCGAGCCGCCGATGCCCATAATCATTTCGACGCGCCGCGCTCCTGAATTGTCAGCGACCTCCAGAGAGGTCTGCATTTGAATCATGACTTAATTTCCAATTGCCGATTGCCAATTTTCAATCGGCGATTAACTTCAACTTGAGCGAACTATTGCCACTCTGATGCCGAGCCAATCGGCAATCGCAAATTGGCAATGGCTATTTCGCCGCCTTCTGCACAATTTCAACCACGCGCCAGCGCTTTCGCGCCGACAGCGGCCGCGTCTCAACAATGCGAACGCGGTCACCGGTCGTGGAACCTAGATCATCATGCGCCATGAACTTCGAAGTCCGGCGGACGTAACGCCGGTACTTGGGATGCCGCACCAGTCGATCTACTCTCACCAGGACGGTTTTCTGCATCTTGTCCGAAGCCACAATCCCGATTTTCTGGACCCGATTGCCACTCCTGCCCGACACGGACTTGGTCGCTGAATCGGCACTCGCCGCGGCTTGCGCGTCCACTGCCGCGGGCTCTGCGCTCGCCGCCACCACTTCTTCCGAAACGGCCGAACTCGTCTCAGCCTCAGCTGCCGGAGCCTCCTCGCGCACCTCTGGAGCGGTTTCCGTCGCCGGCGCAGCCGCTTCTTCTTCCTTCTTTTTCCGTCTAAACATTAGTTACTCACGTTTCCTGATTTGAAGCTGATTCCCGGCCCATCATTTAGACGCTTGCGTCTCCCGCTCTCTAACCAGAGTGCGAATCCGGGCCAGCGATTTCTTTTCCTGGCGCATCCTCTTGATCGCGTCGACTTCTCCCAGCGCCAGCTTGAAATTCAAGCGAAACAGCGACTCCTTAAGGCGCGACACTTCTGCATGCAAGTCTTCGTCCTGCATGTCCCGGTACTTATCGACTTCTTCTCGTCTTTTCATAATTCGTTAGATCGCGCCCCCTTCCTGCTCAGCGCGGGTTACGAACTTCGTCTTCACGGGGAGTTTTTGCGACGCCAGCTTCATCGCTTCCCGCGCAGTCTTTTCGTCGACGCCTTCAATCTCGTAAAGAACTCGCCCCGGCTTGACGACCGCGACCCAATACTCGGGCGCGCCCTTTCCCTTCCCCATACGAGTTTCCGCGGGCTTCTTGGTCACCGGTTTGTCGGGAAACATGCGAATCCAAATCTTGCCGCCGCGTTTGATGTGACGGGTCATCGCAATCCGGGCAGCTTCAATCTGACGATCCGTAATCCAGGCCGCCTCGAGCGTCTTCAGTCCGTACTCG
>Ga0307468_100000199_pt1 | contig 14202 bp, 12 predicted proteins | sample atmdna_FD_203085 | JGI IMG/M metagenome (GOLD analysis project Ga0307468, IMG submission 203085) | Hardwood forest soil microbial communities from Morgan-Monroe State Forest, Indiana, United States - atmos_gases AM2C_05 | ecosystem: Environmental > Terrestrial > Soil > Temperate forest > Bulk...
GGTAAGGTCCTGCTCTGCGGTCTGGTGGGTCTTACGGGATTCCTGCTGCTCCACCGCAAGGGGATCGGGGCCGGGGCGGTGATCTTGAGCCTCCTTCTGGGCGGGGCCACGGCAGCGTCCGCCGCTCCGGCCCAGACCCCGAAGGTTTCGCTCCTGACGCAAGTCCAGGTGACCGGCAATCAAGCGACGCTCCGCCTCCAGGATGGCACCACCATCGTCGTGGCCCTGGACGACCTGGAGGTCAAGGACCGCCGCCACAAGACCCGCGGCAAGCGCGATACCAGAGCCTCGATCCAGTCTCTGGCCGGTGGACAAGCGGTCGCGGTCAAAGTACGGTCCGGAGGCAAGAGCCGGACCCAGCGGGTGCGCGTCCAGATCTTCGACAACCTTGGCCAGGCGCAGTCCGCCGCGGCCGACGGCCAGTAGCAGCGTTCCTCGCCCGGGCGGCGGCTGCGCGGCCGCCGCCCGCCTTTGCGATAGTCTCTGTCCGTGCCGACAACGCGATCCGACAATCGACTGTCTCCCTGTGTCGTGGTGGTCAAGACGCCGGTGGCCTCCCGCAAGCGGGTGGCGGCCCGCCTGGCCCGCACCGGCCGGCGGCTCGCCGGCCAGGTGATGGACGCCGCCAGCGAGCAGCAGGTCACCCTCGTCACCCTGTACGAGGCCCTCGCCCGGCTGGAGATCGTCCCCACCACCGTCTCGGTGGATGCCCTGGACGCCCCGGCGCGCCGGGCCATCGCCCGCGCGCGCCTTGTCATCTCGGTGGGCGGCGACGGCACCCTCCTCGCCGCCTCGCACTGGGTGACCGGGGCCGCCCTCCTGGGCGTCAACTCCGCGCCGCGGTCGAGCGTGGGGTATCTGACCTCCACCCGCCGCGCCACCCTGGCGCGGGACCTCAGGCGCATCGCCAAGGGGGAGCTGCTGCCTCACCCGGTAGCCCGCGTCGAGGCGGAGCTCGAAGGACGGCGACTGCCGCCGGCGTTGAACGACGTCCTCGTGGCGCACCAGCAGCCGGCGGCGACCAGCCGCTACCGGTTGCATCTCGGCCGCCAGGCCGAGGACCACCGCAGCTCCGGGTTGTGGGTGTCGTCACCCGCGGGCTCGACGGCCGGCATCCGCTCCGCCGGCGGCATACCGATGCCGCTCGACGTACGCCGGCTCCAGTTCCGCGCCCGCGAGCTCTACCGCGTGCACGGCCGCGATGCGGCCCTCGCATCCGGCTTCGTGGAAGAGGGACAGGCACTGGTCGTCGAATCGGCCATGGAGGCGGGCTGGCTCTACTTCGACGGCTCGCGGCTGCCGTTCCGGTTCCCCTTCGGCGCCCGCGCCACCTTCCGCGTCGCCGAGCGCCCGCTCCTCCTCTTCGCAAACCCGGCGCGCTGGGCGCCGGAGTAGCCGGCTATGAGCCGTGCCGTGGATCAGCTCGGCTTGCGGCGCGCCAGCCGCGAGCAGTAGACGATGCGGTCGCCGGCGGCCTCGTCGATCCGGTAACGGTCGAAGATCTCGACTTTGTGGCGCTCGACGAAGCTTGACGGGAGAGTCTGGTAAGAGGGTGAATAGCGATGTCCGGCCACTCCGCGCAGGATGAAAGGGTGGTCCTCGGGCCCGGCCTCGGGGTGGAGCTGCCGGATCGCCCGCGCGACCGGCACCCGTCCCTCATCGTAGCCGCCGTCGAGACGCGGGTTGAGGTCGGCGAAAAAGGCGGCGAGCAGGACCAGGATCTTGGGGCTGGCGGTGCGGCCCCAGACGATGACCTTGCCCACCTGGCGCTGCCAGACACAGGCATCCTCCACCAGCCGGCGGCAGAGCGCCCAGGATGCCAGGCTGTCGGCCCGCAGCATGCCCAACCGGACCGCCTTCCGGACCTCGCCGTCCACCGTCAGCTCACTCCACGAGCAGCACACCACGCCGGCGGTGCGGCCGTCGTTGTGCTCCGCGAAATAGCAATGGTCGTTGCGCTCGAGAATGCCCAGGGCGGTGGGCTCGGGCGCCTCGTAGGCCGCACCCAGCGCCGCCACCATGCGCGGGAGCAGCCGCTGGCGATCGTCCGCATTCTCGATCTGGTAAGCAACGATCCGTGGCACGCCGCGCCTCCTCCGATCCACCGACAGTGTCGCCGTCAGGTTAGACCGAGAGTCGACGATCCGCCAGGCTTGGAGTCCGGGTCTGGGGGTGTTAGACTTTGTTTTCTAACGATAGCACAGCCCAGGACTTAGTACCCTCGTCATTCGTGATGCCTCCCCGTCTCGAACAGGTCGTCGCGACCACTCTTGGAATCTCGGAATCGGCGGTTCAGGACGACCTCCGCTACCAGTCCACCGCCGAGTGGAGCTCGTTGCGTCATGCCGCGCTCATGCTCGCCCTCGAGCAGGCCTACAACACCGAGATCACCGAGGAGCTGATCCCCGAGCTGACCTCGATCGCGGCGATCCGGGAATTCATCCTGCGGCTCGAAGCGACGGCGGGCGGACCCGACTCCGGGGCCAACGGAGAGGCCCGGGTGGGCGGCGCTCCCGAACCGAGCGCCGCGGAGACGATCCACCGCGGGCTCGAAGGGGTCTACTTCGACCGGACCCGGACGACCTCGATCGACGGCCGTGCCGGCATGCTCCACCACCGCGGCTACTCGATCGGCGACCTCGCCGAGCACGCCAGCTACGAGGAGATGGTCCATCTCCTCGTCTACGGCGAGCTGCCACGGCCCGCGCAGCTGGCCGCCCTCGACGCCGAGCTCAAGGCGGCCCGCACTCTCCCCGCACCCGCTCATGAGCTGATCCGGCTGGTCCGGGACGCGTCCCCCCTCGAAGCGCTGCGCACCACCGTGTCGGCGTTGCCGGCCTTCGAGCCCGCGGCCCCGGGGACTCCCGACACCGACGAGGTCCGGCGCCAGGGGCTGCGGCTGATCGCGCGGATCCCGATCATCCTGGCGGCTCACCACGCCGCCGGCAGGGGCCGCGAGCCGGTGGCGCCGAACGCGACCTTGGGCCACGCCGCCAACTTCCTCTACCTGCTGCGCGGCGAGGCGCCGACGGAGCTCGAGGCGAGGATCTTCGATCAGGACCTGGTGCTGCACGCCGACCACGGCTCCAACGCCTCGGCCTTCGCCGCCCGCGTCGCCACCAGCACACAGGCCGACCTTTCCGCCGCCGCCACCGCCGCCATGGCGACCTTTTCGGGCCCGCTCCACGGCGGCGCTCTCGCGGAGATCGTCACCATGCTCGAGACCATCGTCCGCACGGGCGACGCCGCCGGCTACGTCGAGCAGCGGCATCGCGAGCGGCAACCGGTCTTCGGCTTCGGCCATCGCGTCTACCGGACCGAGGACGCGCGCGCCCGCTACCTGCGCGCCGCCGCCGCCGAGCTCGCCCGCCAGCAGGGTCGCGATCCCGGCTGGCTCGACGCGGTCGAGGCGCTGAGACGCGAGATGGACGCCTACTCGCGCCACGGCGTCGACGTCAACGTGGACCTCTACACCGCCGTCGTCTACCTTCTGCTCGGCATCCCCCGCGACCTCTTCGTCGCGGTCTTTGCCGCCAGCCGCATGGCCGGCTGGCTGGCCCAGATCCTCGAGCAGCGCCAGGACAACACCCTCATCCGTCCCCGCCTGCGCTACGTGGGCCCGCCCGCGCGGCCCTACGTCCCGCTGGCGGAGCGCTAGCCGCCCATGGCTGTGATCGATGAGATCGAGCCCGCGACCGCGACCGGCGGGCGCAAGCTCCACTCCGCCTTCCTCGAACAGGCCGCACGGCGGCCCCAGGCTCCCGCCCTCGCGCTCGGCGACCGGTGTTGGAGCTATGACGAGATCGCGGACGAGGCCCGGCGGCTGGCGGCCGGACTGCTCGAAGCGTGTCCGGCGCCGCCGCGCCGGGTCGGAGTCTTCGCCTGCCGCAGCCGGACCGCCTACGCCGGCGAAATGGCGGCATTGCTCGCCGGGGCCGGTTTCGTCCCCCTCAATCCCGGCTTCCCGGTCACCCGGACGCGCGCGATGGCGAGCAGCGCGGACCTCGACGCGGTGATCGTCGACGGCGGCGCCGCCCTCGGCCAGATCGCGGAGGTCCTCGACGGCCTGCCCCACCGGCCGGCCGTCCTGATGCCCGAGTCTGCCGACAGCACGCTCCGCGGCGGGACGGTCCTGGACCCGGCCGCCTGCTCCCGCCTCCATCCCCTGCGTGACCTGCCGCGGACCTGCCCCGAGGACCTCGCCTATCTGCTCTTCACCTCGGGCAGCACGGGCGAGCCCAAGGGGATCCCCGTGACGCACGCCAACGTGGTGAGCTTCCTCGACCACAACCAGCAGCGCTACCGATTCTCATCCGAGGATCGCCTGAGTCAGGTCTTCGACCCCACCTTCGACCTCGCGATCTTCGACCTCTTCATGGCCTGGAGCAGCGGCGCCTGCCTGTATCCGCTGCAGCCGCAGCACCTGCTCGCGCCCGGGCCCTTCCTGCGGCGGGCGGAGATCACGGCCTGGTTCTCGGTGCCTTCGGTCATCACCCTCCTGCGCAAGCAGAACCTGCTCAAACCCGGGAGCCTGCCCGGGCTGCGCTGGAGCCTGTTCTGCGGCGAGGCGCTACCGCGCGAATCGGCGCAGGCCTGGCAGGCTGCCGCACCGGATTCGATCCTCGAAAACCTCTACGGACCCACCGAGCTGACCATCGCGTGCTCGGTCTACCGCTGGCACCCCGGGGTTTCCGAGGCCGAGTGCGTCCACGGCGTCGTGCCGATCGGCCGTCCCTACGACACTCTCGACTGGCAGGTGGTCGACCGCGACCTCCAGCCCGTGCCCATGGGCTGCGACGGCGAGCTCTGCGTCGCCGGTCCACAGGTCTTTCCGGGCTACTGGCGGGATCCGGAGCGGACGGCCCGCGCCACCCTGTGGGCTGACGGCCCGACCGGCGAGCGCCTGCGCTATCACCGCACCGGCGACCTGGTGCGCCGGGTCGACGACGAGCGCTATGTCTTCCTCGGCCGGATCGATCACCAGATCAAGGTGATGGGCCACCGGGTGGAGCTCGGCGAGGTGGAAGCGACATTGAGAGCGGAGCCCGGCGTGCTCGAAGCCGCGGCCCTCGGCTGGCCGGTCGCTGGCGGCTCCTACGAGGGCGTCGTGGCCTTCGTCTCTGGCGACGGGATCGACGCCGGCGCGCTGGTGGCCGCGATGCGCAGCCGGCTGCCGGCCTACATGGCGCCCCGCGAGATCCGGGTGCTCGACCGCATGCCGCTCAACGCCAACGGCAAGGTCCACCGCGCCGAGCTGCGGCGGCTGTGCGAGGCAGGCCCTTAGCGATAGCCGGTTACATCGGCGGTCATAGGTGCCTCATGGTGCTGTTCTGTGCCTCCGGCGCTCCCCTGCCGATCGACATGACGATGGGTAGCCCAACGAACGGGAAATGTCCGATCAGCTGGACCCACCAGCGGATGGTGATCGTTGGAGGGCGATGCACGAGCAGCGGGATGACGACCAGCGACATCACCAGCCAGATCAAGGGGCCGTATACCGAGGCGATCTTGACTGCTCCATACGGGGAGCTGAGCACGCGACGAATCCAGGGCCAACGCGTAACGAGCAGCAGAAACACGGCGGACCATCCAAAGGCGACCCCAAAATGCATCAGGAGGCCGAGCAGGGCCGTTGGGACTCCGCCGTCCAGGGCCTCCTTGCCGAGGACCGTAGACGCGACGCCTTGAAAGAGCCGCGTCACCGTCGAGCCATAGAAGACGACGCTCAAGACGCTGGCGAAGAGTCCGTCGGTGACGCCGGTCAGAAGGCCGGCGCGTACGAGTCGAGACAGGGCATCTCTGGACATGGAGGGATTATGGTACACACGGCCGGGCCGTAGCGAGCGCCATGGCGAAGGACTCCCTGGGCCGGGGGAGCACCCGGCCCGATGAGGCAAAGTGGAGGGCCCGGAAAACCGGGTTGGGTCAGTGAACGATGCGCACCGAGTCGACGCCTCGGATCGCGATCCCTTCGTACGTCATTCCCGTGAGGACCGCCTGCGTGTCGCCAAGGCTGAGGTGCAGGGCCTGGGTCTGGACATGGAGCAAGAGGTCCATACGGCCGTCGCGGTCGACATCCTCGAAGGAAGCCCTGGGCGCCCCATGAGGTGTGACATCCACCGGAGCGCCTGCCAGAAGCACCGTTCGGGGATCCACTCGCCGGGCGTCGAAGTCAGGCCCGCTCAACACCGCCACGGGTACCTTTCCCTTGGATTTCAGATTGATGCTGTTCGGAAACTCTCCCGGCTTGATGTCGATCCTCACCGAGGTCTCCGTCCGCTGCGCCACGACAAAGGGTGAGAACGATGTGACGGTACCGCAGACAGTGTGGTCCGCGGTATTCACCGAGACGGTCGTGTCCGTCCAGGCCCCGCTTTCGAAATGGAGGAGGCGGACCTCGTCTTCATCCGTGAAGCTCGTCCCGGTGTAGTCGATACAGACCATGACCTGGCCGGAGAAGAGCGCGGTGCTGGAGATTTCGTAATAAACCGGCGGGTCGCCCAACTGGAAGCCCATGGGCGGTGCGGGTCCGGAGGCGCTCGTCGTCAGAGTCGTGGCTCCGCCTTGCGTCACGTTATCGAAGGTCAGAGTGACGGGGGTCGTGCCCGTGGACGTGTCCGAGGGCTGGACGACGACCTCGGTCCCCGCCGGTGTGTCGAATTCCGTAGTGCCCGAAACGATGACGCTGGGCTCGCTCACCAGCGTGCTCGAGTTTTGCGGGCTGGCGTCCGAAACGGTTTGCACAAAAAAGTAGTACGTGGTCTCGGGTGCCAGCCCGGTGATGGCGAGCGATGCGTCGAACTTGCTCGCCGTGGAGCCATAGACGTTATAAGGGCCGCCCGGGCTGGTGCTGTACGAGACGACATACCGGCCTTCACCCGAGGAGAAGCCGATCGGCTCCCAACTTACCTGCAGGCTCGTGGCCGTGACGCCCGCCACCGCGAGACCGGCCGGAGCCACGGTCTGCGTCTCCTGCCAGCCGGCAAAGCCCTGCTTGACGCTGATGAAATCGATGAGCACGGGATCGTGACTGTACAGAGCGTTGTACCACACCTGCAAGCCGTTCGAATCGAGGAGGTTGGTCAGGTTCAACAGGCTGCCGGGAATATCTCCTGCAAGCTGGTTGGAGCCCAGGCCGAGGACCAGGAGATTACTCAAGTTTCCGAGCTCGGGCGGAATGCCGCCGGATAGCTGGTTGGCGCTCAGGAGGAGGCGGATCAGGTTTGTGAGATTTGCGAGCTCGGCCGGGATGGGACCGGTGAGCTGGGTACGGGAAAGGATCAGGTCCTGGAGCTGCGTGAGGTTGCCCAGACTGGCCGGGATGGTCCCCGAGATGAAGCTCTGATCGATTCTCAAGGCCTGGAGCTGAGAGAGGTTGCCGATCTCGGTCGGCAGAGGGCCCGAAAGCTGGGTCTGGATGAGGAGCAGATTCTGGAGCTGGGACAGGTTGCCGATCTCGGCCGGAATGGAGCCCGTGATCGGATTGCCGCTGAGGTCCAGGAGCTGCAGGTTGATGAGATTGCTGACGCTGGCGGGGATCTCACCCGACAACTGATTGAAGCTCAGGTCGAGGTTCTGGAGATTGCCGAGCGTCCACAGAGTGGCGGGGATGGTTCCGGAGAGCTGGTTGAAGCTCAGGCGAAGGCTCTGGAGGTTGACCAGGTTGACCAGCTCGGGCGGAATCTCACCGGAAAACTGATTGAATCGGAGGAAGAGCGTCCTCAGTGAGGCGAGGTTGCCGATCTCGGCGGGGAGGCTCCCCGAGAGTTGGTTGTTCTCGAGGTTCAGGAAATCCAGGCCGGTCAACTGTCCGAGGCTCGGGGGGATCGTGCCGGCGAGGTTGTTCCCCGCGAGGGAGAGCCCGGTGACCGTGTCGTCCACGCAGGAGACTCCGTACCAGGAGCACTCGGTGCCGGCAGGGTCGTTCCATCCCGAGTTGTCCGTCCAGCCCGGGCCGCCGGCGCTGGAGTACAGATCGATCAGGGCGCTCCGCTCCGCGGGCGAGACCGCGTGCGCGGCCAGAGGTAGCCAGAGCCACAGGATGACAAATAGCAAGGGGCACAGCGGGACCTGCGTTCTTCGAGACATACGGATCCTCCGTTCTGTCGTTATGAGGCAGCTGTCCCGGTTACCCCGGCGAGAGAAAAGGGGAGATTAGTCAGGTCGAGGGCCAGAAATCGTTACAGATGGGCCGCGCTTCCCTCTTGAGATCGCTCCTTGTCCTTCCCACCACTTCGCGGGGCAGTTTCTTTTCCTGCCGCGCGAAGATCCCGGACCAGCCCCCCAAGGGTCTGGAGCTCGTCCGATCGCACATCCATCTCCAATTGAGTCCTCGGAAGATCTCCCGGGACCCGGATTCCGGCAAGCCTACTCGAAAGGTTTAACTGCTTTCGACAAGTATAGGAGGAATGGGAAGAAAATCAAGAGCCCCCGATGATTAGAAAAAGAGGTAAAGGGCTATGAATTTTGAACGGTAACCCTCCACGTCCACCACGGCCCCTGCTACGGCGTCTGGCCTTGAAGGATCGCCGCCAGCTTGCCGAGGTCGATGTTGCCGCCGGAGACGACGCAGACCACCTTGCCGCCTCCGCCGGCGCCGGCGAGAGCGGCGGCGACCGGCGTGGCGCCCGCCCCTTCGGCGACCACGCGGTTGCGCTCGACGAGAAGGCGGACGGCGGCAGCGACCTCGGCGAGGGGGACGACCCGCGCACCGTCGAGCAACTCGCAGGCGAGCGGCCACATCTCTTCGAGGACGCCCTTGCCGCCGATGCCATCGACGAAGCTCGGTTGATAGTCCACGGCCTGCGGGGAGCCGGCGGCGAGCGCGGCGGAGAGAGGGGCGGCGGTCGCCACCTCGCAGGCGAAGACCCGGGTCTGCGGCCGCAGCGCCCGGATCGCCGCGGCGATGCCGCAGGAGAGCCCTCCCCCGCCGTAGGGGACCAGGATCGTGTCCACGTCCGGCAGGTCTTCCAGGATCTCCAGGCCGACCGTGCCATTGCCCGCCATCACCGCCAGATCGCTCACCGGGTGGATGAAGAGGCCGGGGAGGCCCGGGTACTGATGCTCGCGCAGCACCTGCCACCAGCGTTCGAACGGCTCCTTGATCGTCTTGCCGCCCAGCCGCTCGATGGCTGCGAGCTTCGTCGCCGGCGCGTGGTCAGGCACGACGACCGTGGCGGTCACGCCCATCTGCCGGGCGCTCCATGCCACCCCCTGGGCCATGTTGCCGGCGCTCGCCGTGTAGACGCCGTCCGCCAGCCGTTCCGGTCCGGCCAGACGCATGGCGTTCGCGGCGCCGCGCAGTTTGAAGGACCCGATCGGCTGGAGGTTCTCGAGCTTCAGATAGATCTCGGCCGGCGCGTCGTCCACGTTCAGCCGTACCAGCGGCGTGCGCGTCACGACGCCGCGGAGCCGCTCACGGGCGGCCTCGATGTCTGCGAGCGTGGGAGCGGCGAGCTCTCTCATCGGGAAGTCTCCTCCGGCAACGGCGTCCCCCGTCCGCGGGCGAGCGCCTTGTGGTAGACGTGGAGCCCGGCGGCGAGGTCCTCGACCGCGAGGCCCAGAGATTTGAAAAGCGTGATCTCTTCGGGCGAGGTGCGGCCGGCGATCCGTCCCAGCAACAGCTCGCCCAGCTCTCCCTGGAGATGGCCGTCCCCCACCGCCCCCTCCTGCCGGGCGAGCAGAAAGTCTCCGGCCTCGTTCATCAACGACTCCCGCGAGTCGGTGAAGAGCCGGGCGCGGGCGACGGCGTCGGCGTCGAGCTCCCGGGCGGTCGGGGTACAGGCGCCGACCGCGTTGACATGCGCCCCGGGCTCCAGCCACTCGCCGGCGAGGACCGGCTCGCGCGCCGCGGTGACGGTACAGACCAGACCGGCGCCCTCGACCGCCTCGCGCGCCGAGCCGGCCGCCGTCGCGTCCAGGTGATAGCGCTCCGCGGCCCAGGCCGCCAGCTCCTCGGCCCGCTCGCGGCGGCGGCTCCAGACGCGCACCCGGCGCAGGGACCGGACCTCGCGCAGGGCCAGGAGGTGGGTGCGGGCCTGGGTCCCGGCGCCGAGGAGCGCCAGGTCGGAGGCACCGTCGCGGGCGAGGACCAGCGTCGCCACCGCGCTCACCGCCGCGGTGCGGATCGCGGTGATCGCCGAAGCGTCGAGGACCGCGAGGAGCCTGCCATGCCCGGGCTCGAAGAGGAGGACCGCTCCCTGGTGCGACTCAAGGCCGTGGGCCGAGTTGCCGGGGAAGACGGTGATGACCTTGACGCCGAGAGCTCCGGCCTTCGACTCGTCCGGCAGGAGGGCACCCGGCATGACGGCCAGGAGCCCCCGGCGGTCCGGCAGCCAGTGGGCGGAGCGCAACGGCTGCAAGGTCTCGCCCCGGGCAAGCGCCCGCAGGACGTCGCCCATCAACTCGATGCACTCCCCCATGGGGAGGAGGTCTTCGACGTCGCGCGCGCTCAGGTAGAGAGGATGCATCGCTCCGGGGGAGTATATCCATCCGCCGATGCTCCGACTTTATCGGGCGGCTCACTCCGAGCGCTTCGCCATCACCTCCGGCTTGCCGGGCTGGAGCACGGTGAGCGCGGTGGCCTTCTCTCCGCTCCCCTGGAAGACCACGGCAAGACCAGGCGCCAGCCCTTCTCCCTCCCACCGGAAGCGGACCGGCGAGGTTGGGATCAATAGAGAGGGAGGAAACGGAGGTCCCTCCGTGACGGTGAGACGCAAACGGTCTCCCACGAGGTCCACCTGGAAAGCAAAGCCCATCTCCTCGTCCGCATAAGAACCCACGAGCCGCTCGAGATCGGCCGTGTCGACCTTCACCTCGGGATCGGTGGCCGCAGTACTTGCGGCGGGAACCTGTTGGCGTGTTGTCGCCTCCACGCTTGTCGTTGTACGAGCCGCACAGGCGCCCAGGCCGAGACACGCGAAGACAAGGAGCGTTCCAAGTACCCAAAGATTTCTGCTCACTGATTTTTTCCTTTCATCGCGTGGTCGAGCTGGGCGTATTCGCCGAGCCAGAGGTTGGCTTGACTGGGGTGTTTCACTACCAAGCCAGGCAGACGCTTTCAGTATGGGGATTATACCCGCCCAGAGAGGTGGGAATTGACGCCCGGCTTCCGCCGTTGCAGAAGGACGGCAACCGTTCAAGGAGGCGCCATGTCCATCCGCTCCGTTCAATCGCTCTCCCAGTCCACTCCCACCATCGAAGGCGCCGGCGTCCGTCTGCGCCGGGCGTTCGGCTTCGGGGAGACCGGCAACCTCGATCCGTTCTTGCTCTTCGACGACTTCCGCAACGACCGCCCGGCGGACTACCGGGCCGGCTTCCCGTGGCACCCGCACCGCGGGATCGAGACGATCACCTACGTGCTCTCGGGGACCGTGGAGCACCGGGACAGCCTCGGCAACACAGGCGCGCTGGGCGCCGGGGACGTGCAGTGGATGACCGCCGGGCGCGGCATCGTCCACCAGGAGATGCCGCAGGGAGATGAGGCGGGGCGGATGCACGGCTTCCAGCTCTGGGCCAACCTCCCCGCGTCGCTCAAAATGACCGCGCCGCGCTATCAGGACGTGCAGGCCGCCGACATCCCCGAGGTGACCGACGACGACGGCACCCGCGCCCGCATCATCTGCGGCAGCTTCTGGGGACAACGGGGGCCGGTGGAAGGGGTCGCCGCCGAGCCGAGTTATATCGACGTCTGGGTGCCGCCGGGCCGGCGCAAGACGCTGCCGGTCGAGACCACCCGCAACGCTTTCGCCTACGTCTTCGCCGGCTCCGGCCGCTTCGCCAACGCCTCGCCGCCGCGCGGCGTGCTCACCGAGTCGGTCGACGGCACGGAGACGACGACCTGGGAGCCGGCAGGAGACCGCTCCCTGGTCGTCTTCGACCGCGGCGACGAGGTTGTGGTGCAGGCCGGAGAGGAGGGGATCCGCTTCCTCCTCGCCTCGGGCAAGCCGCTCGGGGAACCGGTCGCCTGGTACGGCCCGATCGTGATGAACACCCAGGCCGAGATCGAGCAGGCGGTCGCCCAACTCCGCGACGGGACGTTTCTGCAGCAGGGGTGAGGCTCAGAATACCCTGACGAGCCCCAGGACCGGGAACCGGCATCTCGCTGCACAGGTCTAAACGAACAGGGACCGGGCAAAATGTCCATCCCGCAGAGGAGACAGGCCATGCGAGATCCCGCCCTGAGGGTTGCAAGTTGGATCGCCTCCACCGCCGTTCTTTCCCTTCTCGTCCTCACGGCCGTTGTGGGATGTGCCAGCTCCCAGCCAGCCGCCGTCGTCCTCATGCCCGGAGCCGAAGACCTGGAGCTGGCGGAGCTCGTCCTCAAGGAAAGCTCCGGCAGCTTCGGAAACTCGACCGAAGGCACGGTGATCGCCCGCTTCGCGGACTTCGAAGCTTCCAACCCACTCGGAGTCTGGACCTACGAAAAAGGGGCGTTGCACGCAGTGGGAACCCAGCGGCTGGACGAGGCTTTTGGAGACAAACGGTCGAAGTGGCCGAACTACACCCTCCTCTTCGCGGCAGCTTCTGAAAAAGAAGGCCGCCTCCTCCTCCAGGTCAAGACCTGGTACGACATGGGCCTGTTTCCGGACAGCCGTGGCGGCAACGCGGAGGCTTGGACGCTCGAACGCCGCGACGGGCGTTGGGTGGTGATCGACAAGGAGACGACCCTGCATTGGGACTGAGGAGATCTCACGGTACTTTCGGCGCTCGGGCCTTTACAGTGAGAGGTGGCGCTATATCATTGATCACCTGCGCCGCAACGGTCTGCGGCGGCTGGGTGGAGGCCAGACCGAAGAAGAAGGTTGTCTGGCCCTTTCCGGGCGTGAGGCTGCCACAGACCGGAGGAAGAAATTTGAAGGTGATCTGGTTTCCGGTCTGGGTGACCGCCGTCGGTTTGACCGAGCCCAGGCCGCCCTGGGTGATGATGAAAACTTGATCCTTGTCGCCGTTGCCATCATAGTCCAGCGGCGCCACCAGCCCGAAAGGGAGACGGAGCTCCGTAACGCAGGGGATGACTGACGAGGTCTGAGGAAGCTGGCCACTCGGGCCCTCGTGTCCCAGCCATTGCGTCAGGTCGATGCGGTAGAGATAGGCGAACAGCTTGACTCCGGGTGTCCCCGGCTGTCCCACCGGCCATGTTCGCGACTGCAGAAATCCCTGTCCCTTCATATTCGTCGTACTAATGACGGCGGTGGTATCACTCACCGTGATCTTGCAGTCTGTGTCAAACCGGCAGTTGATCGCCGGCGCCGCTACGGTGACCACATCCAGGTCGGCGGCTGCTACAGACCCCGCGAAGCTCAGAAACAGCATCAGGCAAGACGCGATTACGCGCATGGGGAGTCTCCTCTCGGTCACGTGTAATGGTGCTGCAATGATCTCAGGCGGAGGAGGCGACCCGTTCGTTACACGCCTGAGTCAGTCCTGAGCATAGGCTGATCTCTACTTTTCGGTGAGGCGGCTTCCTCTCGCGATACCCGGAAGTTACGACCCCGCCAGCAACTTCTCCAGGGCGGCCAGGTCTACCGGCTTGACGATGTGGGCGTCGAACCCCGCCTCCTGGGACCGCCGCTTGTCCTCTTCCTGGCCCCATCCGGTCAGGGCCACCAGCACCACGTCGTGGCGCTCCGTCTGCTGCCGAATACGGCGGGCGGCGTCGTAGCCGTTCAGCCCGGGCATCCCAAGGTCCAGCAACGCCACGTCCGGCTGGAACGACTCGGCCATCTCCACGGCCTGGAGGCCGTTGTACGCGGTCGCGACCTCATGGCCCAGGAGCTTCAGCATCATCGTCAGGCTATCGGCCGAGTCTCGATTGTCGTCCACCACCAGGATACGGCGGCGCACCTCCGTCCTCGCCGTCTCGCCGTTGTCTCCCCCCTCCTGCACGCCTGGCGAATCCGGCACGACGAGCACCGGCAGGCGGACGACGAGCTCGCTCCCTTTGCCGGGACCGTCGCTGTGAGCCTCCACGCTCCCCCCGTGCATCTGGATGAGGCGTTGCACCAGGGTCAGACCGATCCCCAGCCCGCCCTGGGCGCGCTCCAGAGAGCGGTCCGCTTGCACGAACATCTCGAAAATGTGGGACAGCTTGTCCGCGGTGATGCCGATACCGGTGTCGCGGACCCGGAGGACGACCTCGCTGTCCAGGTGCTCCGCGGTGAGCCAGATGCGCCCGCCCCGGTCCGTGTACTTCGCCGCGTT
>Ga0307468_100000200_pt1 | contig 14159 bp, 12 predicted proteins | sample atmdna_FD_203085 | JGI IMG/M metagenome (GOLD analysis project Ga0307468, IMG submission 203085) | Hardwood forest soil microbial communities from Morgan-Monroe State Forest, Indiana, United States - atmos_gases AM2C_05 | ecosystem: Environmental > Terrestrial > Soil > Temperate forest > Bulk...
GTCCGCCACCTGCCCAACCAGGAACTCGGCCACTTTGGTCGGGGTCTTGAACGAGGTGTGCGCCACCAGGTCGCAGATCGACTGGTCGATCTCGTGCCCGAGGCCGGTCAGCACCGGGAACGGCGCGTTGGCGACCGCCTCGGCGAGGGCGCGGCCATCGAAGACCGCGAGGTCGCTGCGCGAGCCGCCGCCGCGGATCAGCACCGCGCAGTCGATAGGGAGGCCGGCGAGCGCCCGGAACGCCGACACCACCTCGCGCTCGGCTTCCTTGCCCTGCACCGCGGCGTGGACGAAGAGCACCCGGAACCCGTAGCCGCTCTCGGCCAGGCCGGAGAGGAAGTCGTGATAGGCGGCGCTGCCGTGCGAGGTGATCAACGCGACCGTCATCGGCAGGTCGGGGAGGCCGAGCGTGCGGTTCTTCTCCATCAGCCCGGCGGCCTGGAGCGCCGCCAGCGTCTCGCGCCGCCGCAGCTCCAGCATCCCCAGGGTGAAGGTGGGGTCCACCTCCCGGATGCAGAGCTGCAGGCGTCCTCCCGGACCGTAGAAGTCGACGCTGCCGCGGACACGGATCTGCATGCCGTCCGCGAGGTCCTGGCCGGTGGCCGCGAGCATCTTCCGCACCCGCTGGTAGTCGGTCTTCCAGATCACCGCGTCCAGCTTGCCGACGATCTCGTCGCGCTCACCCTTTTCGACCAGCTCGAAGTAGAGATGGCCGCGGGCGCTGGGGCGGACGCGCTGCGCCTCGCCCACGACCCAGACCCCGGAGAAGGCCTCGGACAGGAAGTCGCGGATCTCCCCGCAGAGCTGGGAGACGCTATAGGTCGGCTCGAAGAGCGGCAGGTTCACGCTCAATGGTACGACTTGAGCTCCTTGGACGAGCCGAGCGGGATCGACTCGGCCCATTCGACCGCCTTCTTCTCGTTCGCGGTCAGCTTGGTCAGGAAGTCGATCGCCTCCTGGCGCTCGTGGAACAGGCGCCAGATGAAGGTATGGCCGGCCGGGGCGGTGAAGTAGGTGTAGTGCTTGGCGCCGCCGTTGGTGAGGTCGAAGCCGAGGTTGCTCTCGCCGTTGACGCCGACGCAGGCCACGGCGATGGCGCGGAAGGCCAGGGCGAGCGCCCGCACCGCGTCCTCGTAGTCGCCCAGCTCTTCGCGCGACAGCGGCGAGTGGTGGACGGCGATCTTCGAGCCGTCCTCCTCGGCGAGCAGGTTGTACGGGATGTCGTGGCGGTCCATCGCGTCCTTGGTCTCGCTGGTGGTGACGAAGACGTCTTCGGTGCCAGTCACCTTGTAGGTGATGGCGTAGACCTCTTTGTCGAGCTGCGCGAAGGACTCGGCGAGGATGCTCTCGTCCTCGATCGTGAAGTAGTAGAGGCGGTTCATCATGCGTCGTGCGGCCATCTGGCGATCCTCCAGACCGGGAGCGGCCACGCCGCGGAGCTGTCCGCGGGGCACGAGATCCCGGTCGAGTCTTTGTCGTACGGGTGGGATGAGCAGGCGGGGCGAGGCTCGGCGCTGCTCCCGGACGAAGATTGTAACAGAGGCGGCAGGGCCGGCCTTCCCACCTCGTATGTCTTAAAGCAGGTACGCCAGCGCGAAGCCGATCTGCGCCGCCATCATCATCATGTACATGTGCTTCCAGGAGGGGTGGTTCTCCGTCTCGGTGAGCGAGGCCGGGTCGCGCACCAGGAGGTAGACGGTGTAGATCCCCCAGAGGGTGAGCAGGATGCCGAGCCCGGCGAGGAGCCACGGGTTGCCGGTGAGGATCGGGTGCTCGGGGCTCAACGGGTCGCGCACGAAGGCGCCGACCGGCAGCAGCAGCCAGGGGAGGACGAAGAACGGGCTGATGATCCAGGCCGCCTTCTCGACGCCGTAGAGGATCGGCAGCGTCTTGCAGCCGCCGGCCCGGTCCCCCTCAATGTCGGCGAAGTCCTTGGTCGAGGCGGCGCCGATCAGGAAGAAGGCGAAGATCGCGCCGATGAACCAGGGCTCGGTGTGCCAGATGTGCGCCACCATGGCCCAGCCGGCGACCTTGAGCAGACAGCCGCGCGGGATGGCGATGGTGTAGTTGGCGAGCATCCCCCGCGCCTTGGTCCGTCCCAGCTCCGGCGCCGAGTAGATGAAGGTGAAGAGCAGCCCCGCCAGGTAGATGAAGAAGGTCTGGTGGTAGGAGAGCGGCGCCGTCAGCTTGGACGCGAAGGTCTCATGGGGATAGACGACCACCAGCCAGGTCGGAATCAGCGCCAGGGCGTAGAAGATCCAGCTGAACACCCACACCTCGCGCACCGAGAGGGCGCCGGTCACCAGCGGCCGGTTCGGCTTGTTGACCCGGTCGATCTCCAGGTCGTAGATCTGGTTGATGGCGTTCGAGGCCGCGTTCATGAAGCTGGCGCAGAGCGAGCCCAGCGCGACCGTCAGCACGACCGACAGGGTGAGCCGCGCCGGCTGGTCGGGGTTGTGCACCGAGCCGAAGGCGCAGACGGCGCCCGAGATGATGCCGAGGAGCGGCGGCAGCAGCGTGAACGGCCGCGCGAGCTGGGTGTAGAGCTGGAGCTTGGAGGGCCGGGGCTTCGGGAGGGCTGTTTCCATGATCAGGCGACCAGCGGGGTGAAAGCGGCGGCGACCAGGGCGCCGACCAGGGTGTTGAGGAAGTTGAGCGCTTCGTTGTCGAGCAGCTGGCGCTTTTCGAGCGCCGCGCCGACCACGCTCTCGAAGGTGGTGCCGATGAAGGCGGCGGCGACCACGGCGAGGACGCCTATCCAGGGGAAGAGCCCGAGCGCCGCGCCCAGGACCGCGATCACCGCCGAGGCGAAGACCCCGGCGAGCGTCCCTTCGAGCGACACCGCGCCCTCGGTGCCGCGCGGCACCGGCCGGAACGTGGTGACGAGATAGGTGCGGCGGCCGATCAGCTGGCCGATCTCGCTCGACGCGGTGTCCGAAGCGGCGGTCGCGAAGGCGCCGGCGAAGGCCAGGGCGAAGAGCACCGGGTGCGGGGTGAGCGCCGCGAACAGCGCGCAGGCGACCGCGACGCCGGCGTTGGCGAGGGCGTGCCGGGCGCCGCGCCGGCCGCCTTTCTCCTGGGCGAGCTTGGCCGCCGCCTTCTTGCGGTAGCCGAGCTTGGTGCAGGCACTGCCGATGACGAAGAAGACGAGGAGCAGCAGGAACCCCTGCCAGCCGAGGAACGCCCAGATCGCGAAGCCCACCAGGAAACCGGCCACGACGCCGGAGCGGTCGACGGTGCGCGCCGCGTAGGCCGCGCCGGCGAGCGCGCCGTTGACCAGCGCCGCCCAGAGCAGCCGCTGCGGCAGGGCGGGGTCGGCGAGGAAATCGTCCCAGCGCCCGGCGGTCAGTACCAGCCCCAGCAGGAAGAGGCCGGAGACCAGCGGCACGCCGAGGTTGTCGTCGAGCCCCTGGGGGAGCGATTCGAGCCCGGCGGCGAGCAGGGCCGCGGCGAAGCCGGCCGCCATGGCAAAGGGGATCTCGTACTGCCCCGGCGTGGTCCACAGCAGCAGCGCGCCGGCGGCCATGCCGCCGAAGAAGACGTAGGCGGCGCTCCCCAGCCAGCTCTTCCGCGGATTCCAGGGGAGCTTCTTGCGCCCGAATTGGATGCCGACCACCGAGGCCATGCCGTCGCCGAAGGCGAGGATCGCCCACGCCGCCGCCGCCACCTCCAGACGCCGGTAGAACGTGAGGATCAGCAGCAGCACCGCCAGCGGATAGAGGACGATGCCGAGCGCGGAGCCTTTCGCCACCTCTTCCTGCCGCCACATCTTGCGCCCGCCGAGGCGCGGGAAGAGGAAGAGGTTGAAGGCGAGCGCGGTCAGGGCGAGGAGGGCGCCCCAGCCCGGCCCGAGCCAGCGCAGCGAAAGGGCGAAGAGCCCCATGGACATGTGGGTGACCTTGCGCAGCAGCTCGCTACCGGAGATCCCGGAACGCGGCACGGGTCGGCTCACGGTCTCCATTGGCCGCTCTCCTTCAACCAGGCGATGGTCTGGGCGAGGCCGTCTTCGAGCCGCCGCCAGGTATAGCCGAGCTCGGTCTCGGCGCGTTTCGAGCTGTAGGCCCAGTCGTGCCGGTAGATCTCGACGAGGTCCGGGGTGAGCTGCGGCGTCGTCCCGCGGAGCTGGGCCCAGGCCTTCTGCACCGCTCCGGCGGCCTTGGCAATGCCGTCGGGCACCCGGTGCTTCGGCACGGGGACGCCGGTCAGCCGCTCGACCAGGCCGTAGAACTCGCCCAGGGTGACGTTGTCGCCGCCGAGGACGTAGCGCGCTCCCGGGGCGCCCTTCTCCAGGGCGAGCGCGACGCCGCGCGCTACGTCGTCGACGTGGACGTAGTTCCAGCGCCGCGCGGGCGAGCCGATCAGCACCGGCAGCCGCCGGTGGACGAGGTCGAGGATGTGGCGCACCACGATGTTGCCCTCGGTCATCTCGCCCGGGCCGTAGATCACGCCGGGGTAGACGACGTTCAAGGGGGCGCCTTCGGCGATCGCCTGGCGGGCGCGGCGGTCGGCCAGCGCCTTGGTCCGTTCGTAGTCGTTGATCCAGGCGCGGTCGCGCACCTCGGCGGACTCGTCGAGGACGCCGCCGGGTGCGGCCTCGGTGGGGCCGAGCGCGATGAAGCTCGACACGTAGACCACTTTGCTCACCGTGTCCGCCGCCTCGGCGGCCTGGAGGACGTTGCCGATGCCGCCGACGTTGATGCGGTCGAACTCCGCGCCGGGCGCCAGGATCTTGACCAGCGCCGCGGCATGGAGAACCGCGTCGCAGCCGGCGGCCGCCTTGTCGAGGCTCGCCCGGTCGGCGACGTCGCCCGCGGCGAACTCGACGCCGGCAGGGAACCGCTCGCGCGAGGCGGTGGGGCGGACCAGCAGCCGCAGGGAATGGCGGGGCGCCAGCTCGGAGACGATGCGGCGACCGAGGAAGCCGGTGCCGCCGGTGACCAGGACCTTCATGATGACCTTGAGAGAGGGATTCTAGACCAGATCGCGCCAGAGGTCCGAGAGCGCCTCGCTCAGGCCCCGCCGCGGCGCCCAGCCCAGGGCGCGCAGACGGCCGGCGTCGCCCATCAGGAGCGGGATGTCGAGCGGCCGCATGCGCTCAGGGTCCGGCTCGACCCGGGCTTCGACCCCGGAGACCGCCATCAGGCGGTCGAGCGCCTCGCCGATCGACACGGCCTGGCCGCTCGCCACGTTGTAGACCCCGCCGGGCTCGCCCTTCTCGGCCAGCAGGCGGAAGGCGGCGGCGCCCTCGTCGACGTGGACGAAGTCGCGCCGCGCCGACAGGTTGCCCACCCGCAGCACCGGCTCGATTTCGCCACGCGAAATGCCGGCCAGTTGGCTGGCGAAGGCCGGCAGGGCGAAGCTCGCGGCCTGCCCTGGCCCGACCAGGTTGAAGGCGCGCAGCACGACGGCGCCGCGCTCCAGGGCGAAGCGCTCGGCCGCCGCCTTGGTGAGGGCGTACGGGGTGCGCGGCGACAGCGGCTCCGTCTCGCGGATCGGCTGGCGCTCCTCGGGCACGACGCCGTAGACCTCGGCGCTGGAGGCCAGGAGCACGCGCCGGCCGTCGGCGGCGTCGAGCAGGTTCTCGGTCCCCAGGAAGTTGACCTGGAAGTAGTCGGCCATCCGCTGCCACGACTCGCCGACGTGCGAGAGCGCCGCCAGGTGGACGACCACGTCCGGCGCGGTCTCGCGGATCACGCGGGCCAGCCCGGCGCGGTCCAGGAGATCGGCCTCGTGCAGGTCGACGCCGTCGAGCTCCGGGCGGGCGTCGAGATAGGTGCCGCTCACCCGGTCGCCCTGGGCGAGCAGATGGCGGACCAGGCGCGCGCCGACGAATCCGCTGGCACCGGTGATCAGGACGTGCATGGAGTGCTAGCTGCTCCGCTTCCGGCTCGCCAGCGTCTCGCGCCAGTAGGCCAGCAGGTCGCGCAGCGTCTGGTCGAACGGGATGCGCGGCTCCCAGCCGGTGTCGGCACGGAACTTGGAGCTGTCGCCGATCAGGATCTCGACGTCCGAGGGGCGGAGCCGGTCGGGGTCGGTCTCGATCTTGACCTCGACGTTGGCGAGGGCGATCAGCCGGTCGAGCATCTCGCTGATGCGGATGCCGTTGCCGGTGGCGATGTTGTAGACCTCGCCCGGCTTGCCGTGGTTGACCGCCAGCCAGTAGGCCCGCACCATGTCGCGCACGTCGGTGAAGTCGCGGATCGCCTCGATGTTGCCGACGCGGATGACCGGCTCCTGGAGGCCGAGCTCGATGGCCGCCACCTGGCTGCAGAAGTTGGAGGTCACGAAGACCTGGCCGCGCCGCGGCCCGGTGTGGTTGAAGCCGCGGGTGCGGATCGCCTTGAGGCCGTAGCTCTGGAAGTACTGGTAGCCAAGGTAGTCCTGGGCGACCTTGGAGACGGCGTACGGCGACAGCGGCCGCAGCGGGTTGGTCTCTTTGATCGGCACCTCGTCGGGCAGCACCAGACCGTACTGCTCGGAGGAGCAGGCGATCTGCACCACCGGGTCCAGTTTGAGCGCGCGGACCGCCTCGAAGAGGTTGGTCTGGCCGGAGACGTTGGTGGTCAGCGTCTCGTTGGGCGCCGTCCAGCTCGACGGCACGAAGCTCTGCGCCGCGAGGTGGAAGATGAAGTCCGGCCGCGAGCGCTCCAGCGCCGCGTGCATGGAGGTGTAGTCCCGCAGGTCGGCTTCCAGGAGCTTGATGCGCGACCGCAGGTGCTCGATGTTGTCCATGCGGCTGCGCCAGCGGTAGGTGCCGAAGACCTCCACGCCGGGATGCTCGGCCAGCAGATATTCCGCCAGGTGCGATCCGGCGAAGCCGGTGATACCAGTGATCAAAGCCCTCATTGCAATCTCCCTTGTCTCGTTGATCTCATCGTGGCGAGGTACTCGACCAGCCCCCACTCCCAAGGCTCGACCCGCCGTCCTGCCAGGGTTTCGAAACGTGTTGTATCCAGGACCGAGTACGCCGGCCGCGGCGCCGGCCGCGGGAACTCCGCGGTGGTGACCGGCACCACTTCGATATTTCCAGCGGGGCCGGCCGGGCCGCGCCAGAGGCGCGCGATCTCGGAGGCGAAAGCGTACCAGGAGACGGGCTCCCGGTTGCGGTAGTGCACGACGCCGGTGTCCGGCAGCGGCGCGAGGTCGAGCAGCGCCTGGGCCAGGAACGGCGTATAGGTCGGGCAGCCCTCCTGGTCGGCGACGACGCGCAGCGGCAGCTTTCCGGACTCGATCAGCCGCACCATGGTGGCGGCGAAGTTGGGGCCGCCGGGCCCGAACAGCCAGCTGGTGCGCACCACCAGGGCGCGCGGGTGCGCGAGCGCTTGGCGCTCCCCTTCGAGCTTGCTCTGGCCGTAGACCGAGAGCGGCGCGGTGGGGGCGTCCTCGCGGTAGGGCGCGCGCGCCGTGCCGTCGAAGACGTAGTCGGTCGAGACGTGGAGCAAGCGCGCCCCGGCCCGCTCGGCCGCTGCGGCGACGTGGCCCGCGGCGGCGCCGTTGACCGCGAAGGCCCGATCCCGCCCTTCGCCCTCGCAGGCGTCCACCTGGGTGTAGGCGGCGCAGTTGACGACCAGATCGGGACGGAAGGCGTCGATCCAGTAGAAGAGGCGACCGCGGTCGGTGACGTCGGCCTGCTGGTGCGACAGGGCGAGCGCCGCCCAGCCGCGGCCGCGGGCCTCGCGCACCACCGCCCGGCCGAGCATGCCGGTGCCGCCGAGGATCAGCGCCCGCATCGGGCTCACGTGACCCCGACCTCGGAGTTGTCGCCGACCATGAAACGGTAGGCCTTGGGCTTGTCGTCGCTCTTGCAGATGCGGACGTTCCTGCCGATCAGCGAGCCATCGATGCGCATCGGGATGTCGCGGATCTCGCTGTCGGCGAGGACGATCGAGTTCTCGATCTCGCAGCCGACGAGCTGGCAGCGCTCGCCGATCGAGGTATAGGGGCCGATGAAGGTGTGCTCGATGCGGGCGCCGTCGCCGATCACCACCGGGCCGCGCACCAGCGAGTCGACGATCTCGACCCCTTCGCCGATCTGCACCCGCCCCTCCACACGGCTGCCCCGTCCGAGCTTGTCGGCATGGGAGCCGCGCCGCACCTCCATCCCTTCGAGCACGATGCGGTTGGCTTCCAGCATGTCCTCCAGCTTGCCGGTGTCCTTCCACCAGCCGCGCACGATGTGCGGGTGGACCGCGAGGCCGCGGTCGATCAGGTCCTGGATGGCGTCAGTGATCTCGAGCTCGCCGCGCGCCGACGGGCGGATGCGGTGGACCGACTCGAAGATGTGCGCGTCGAACATGTACACGCCGACCAGCGCCAGGTTGCTCTGCGGCTCCTTGGGTTTTTCGACCAGCCGCCGGACCTTGCCGTCGGGGGTCAGCTCGGCGACGCCGAACTGCTCGGGGTTGGGCACCTCGGCGAGCAGGATCTCGGAGTTGCAGCCGGCGTGGCGGAACTCGTCGACCAGCTCGGTGATGCCGCCGGCGATCAGGTTGTCGCCCAGGTACATGACGAACGAGGAGTCGCCGAGGAAGTCTTGAGAGATCATGACGGCGTGGGCGAGGCCGCGCGGCGCGTCCTGCTCGATGTAGGTAACGCGTGCGCCGAAGCGAGAGCCGTCGCCGACCGCGGCGCGGATCTCCTCGCGGGTGTCGCCGACCACGATACCGATGTCGGTGATCCCCGCCGCTACGATCGACTCGATGGCGAAGAAGAGCACCGGCTTGTTGGCGACCGGCACGAGCTGTTTGGCGGAGGTGTAGGTCAGGGGGCGCAAGCGGGTGCCCTTGCCCCCGGACAGGATCAGACCCTTCATCGAATCTCCTACGAAAGCTGCGGACTCGGACCCGCCGTGACAGGCCCTCAGGGCTGTACTTGGGACGAGCTGCGGCTGTTCAGGTCGAGGAACGTGCCGACGTTCTTCAAGCTGAGCGCGAAGCGGAAATCCTTGTCGCGCCTGCGGACGCCCCCTTCATCGGCCCGGAAGTCGCGCAGCTCAAGGCGTACCCCGTAACACTGCGCCGACCAGTTCAGGACGTAGATCTGCTGCTGGAGCAGCTGCTGCTCCATATCGTAGTTGACCTGCCCCTGGAGCTGAAGCCTGTTCGGCAGCAGCGTCACGTCCCCCGACAGCCGGATCTGGTTCTGGGTCGTCTCGCCGGTGATGGGCTGATACCGGGTGTACCAGGTCAGGCCGAGCGAATTGGTGCGCGAGAGGCCGAGGTTGCCGGTGAACGCGGTCGCCACGAGCCCCGAGAGTCTCGTGTCGTACGAGGCTTCGGCCTTGAGGTTGGTGCGCTGGCTCGGGGTGAACCGCACCAGGGCGTCGAGCAGGTCTTCCACCGTGGAACGCTGCCGGTTCCCGGTCTGCCGGGTGTCGAAGTTGTAGCGCCGCGAGAGCTCGAAGAGGAAGATCTCTCGCGCGCTCCCCTGGCGGGGGTCCTTGGACTTGCCCAGCACGCGGTTGGCGAGGACGATGCGGCCGCCGTTGGCCGAGCCGAGCGGGTCGATCTCGTCGAACTGCGGGATCTCCAGGTCGTCTTCGTACTCCTGCAGGTAGTTGTAGACGATCCGCGGCTCGATGATGTGCTTGAAGCGGCTGAAGTTGCCCATCGGCCGGTCGAAGATGCGCGAGAACGACGGCCCGACGATCTCGGCGCCGGCAAAGGGGAGCACGCGGGTCAGGGCCTCGCCGTCGAAGTCGTCCCCGGTCTCGTCCAGGCTGTCCGAGTAGTAGGTCAGCTGCCCGCCGCCGCTCAGCTTGACGTTCAGCCAGGGGAACGAGCGGATCGGCAGCGACAGCTCGGGCGCGGCGTGGAACCGCCCATAGCTGCCCGAGTACTGGTTCTGCTCGATGTCGAGAAAGGCGGCCGCGCTTTCGATCTCGAGATAGAGCGGCGTACGGCCGAGGCGGGTCGAACGCAGGCGGTACTCGACCTCCGGGAGCCGCCGCTGCTCGATGATCTCGTCGGTGAAGAACGTCTCGTGGTCGTTGAGCAGGGCGGTGAAGAGGTGCGAGCCCCAGTTGCCGGTGACGAAGGCGCGGCTGTCGGTGAAGCGGAGGGTGTTGCGGTCGAAGTCGCGCTCGAAGTCGCGGAAGAAGTCGAAGTCGGAGAGCTCTTCGAAGGTGATGACGCCGCGCATGCCCCAGGGCAGCGTGTCGGAGGTCTCATGGTCCCAGTCGACCTTCCAGCGCAACTCGTCGTCAAACTCGGGATCGCGCACGAGGTAGCCGATGAACTGCCCCCGCGTGCCCTCGCTCGGCCGGTAGCGGAGCTCGTCGCCGAGGCCGAGATAGCTCTCGCTGTAGACGTCGAGGTGGACGGTGGTGTCGTAGCTCCGGCCGAGCGTCTGGTAGTAGGCGAGCCCGAGCTGGCCGCCGCGGCGGTCCGAGTAGCCGAGGTTGGGGATGAGGAAGCCCGACGAGCGCTCGGTCTTGGCCGGCCAGAGGATGTAAGGGGCGTAGAAGACCGGGACCCCCTTGGCGCGCATCGAGACGTTGTGGAGGCGCGCATACTCTTCGAGCTCGACGCGCGCCGTGCCGAGGCGGAAGCTCCAGTCCGGCACCTTCTGGCTGCACGAGGTGAAGACGCCGTCGGCCACGGTGTAGACGTTGTCGTCGACCTTCGACAGCTCGACGCCGCTGAAGTAGTAGTCGGGGTCGACATGGGCGGTCGCCTGGGTGAGCGTGCCGGTCTTGGTGTCGAGGTCGAACTCGGCGGTCTCGCCGGTCAGCCGGCGCGGGCCCTGGTCGATGACGACCTCGCCGCGCGCCTTGACGATCTTGGTGTCGAGGTCGAACTCGGCCTCCCGGGCCTTGAGGTCGATGTCCTGGTAGCGGATCTGGACGCCGCCGGTGAGCCGGACATAGGTTTGGTTCACGTATTCGATCGAGCCGGCGCTGCCGGCGGCGCTGCCGCCGCCCTGGGTCTCGGGGAAGTAGAAGTCGGCGCGGTCGGGGCCGGCGCCGGGGATCCCCGTGCTGGGCGGCTTCGGCACCGGCTCGCCGCTCGGCTCGGGCAGGGTCTGCGGCGGCATGGGCGGCACCGAAGGCGTGGCCGGGGTCTCCGCGTTCGCGGCCTCCGGTGGCACCGGCACGGCTTCCGGCTGCGCGGGTTGCTCCGGCTGCGCGGGTTGCTCCGGCTGCGCGGGCTGCTGGGCTACTGCCTGGACGGGGGGCACGGCCAGGCAGAGCGCCAGCAGGAGGCTGGGGAGTTGGCGTCGCGGGTCGATCATCGGGCAGCTAGTCTAAGCGCTCGATGATCATCGCGGTAGCCTCGCCGCCGCCGATGCAGATCGCGGCGCAGCCGAGACGGCCGCCGCTCTCGCGCAGGGCGTGGAGCAGGGTGACCAGGATCCGCGCTCCGGAGCAGCCGATCGGATGGCCGAGCGACACCGCGCCGCCGCGCGGGTTGACCCGTTCGGAGGCGAGGCCGAGCTCGCGAATGAATGCGATCGACACCACGGCGAAGGCCTCGTTGACCTCCCAGAGGTCGATGTCCGCGGCCTTGAGGCCGGCCCGGTCGAGCACCGCCCGCGCGGCGCCGATCGGCGCCGTGGTGAACCACTCCGGCTTCTGGGCGAGCGACGAGTGGGCGAGGACGCGGGCGATCGGCCGCAGGCCGGTCCGCGCCGCGTGCGCGGCGGTGGTCAGCACCAGGGCGGCGGCGCCGTCGTTGATCTTGCTGGCGTTGCCGGCGGTCACCGTGCCGTCCTGCTGCTGGAAGGCGGGGCGCAGGGTCGAGATGCGCGACAGGTCGACCTTGAACGGCTCCTCGTCGCGGTCGACCACCGTCGGGTTGCCCTTCTTCTGCGGGATGGAGACCGGCACGATCTCCTCGGCGAAGAGCCCCTTCTCGGTCGCCTCGCGGGAGCGGCGGTAGCTCTCCAGGGCGAAAGCGTCCTGCTCCTCGCGGCCGATCTTGTACTCGGCGGCGCAGAGCTCGGCGCAGTTGCCCATGTGGAGGTCGTTGTACGGGTCCCACAGCCCGTCGTGGATGGTGGAGTCGATGAGGCGGCCGTGGCCGAGGCGCAGGCCGTCGCGCACGCCGTGGGCGAGGTAGGGGGCCTGGCTCATGCTCTCCATGCCGCCGGCGGCGACCAGCTTGAAGTCGCCGCAGCGCAGATCGTTGGCGGCGATCATCACCGACCGCATGGCGGAGCCGCAGACCTTGTTGAGGGTGAGGGCGCCGGCCGATGGCGGGCAGCCAGCGCCGATCGCCGCCTGGCGCGCCGGGGCCTGGCCCTGGCCGGCGGTCAACACGCATCCCATGTTGACCTGCTCGATATCGGCGGGGGTGACCCCCGCCCGTTCGATGGCGGCGCCGAGCGCGCGAGCTCCCAGGGCGTGCGCCGGCAGGCCGGCGAGCGCTCCCTGGAAGGCCCCGATGGGCGTGCGGACCGCGCTCAAGATAACGACGTCGTCCATGACCTCTCCTGTGACTCGGGTGATTTTGGCTCGCGGCTCGCGGGTTGGTCGATAAGACTGCCCGAACGAGGCACCGGGATGCTAGCACATCGTCCCGCCTGGCTCCGGACGGCTCCGCCTGGCTCCGGACGCGCGCAGATCTGGCATACTGGAGCAATCTCGCAAACCCATCCACATCTCCAGGGAGGAGAGAGCATGCCTACCCGACCCGCCAAAGCCGCGAAGACCGCCCGGCCTGCCAAAGCCGCCGCACCCGCCAAACCCGTTCAAGCCGGCAAAAAGACCGCCAAGACACGGGCGGCCGGCCGCCAGGAAGCTAACTTCTACGAGTTGCGCTCCGGCCGCCGCCGGATCACCTACACGGCGTCCGACAAGACCGGCCAGCCGCTGCTCCACTACAGCGACCGCAAGCGCGACCTGTCTTTCCGGGGTGAAGAGATCCAGCAGGACCCGCAGCCGATCGGCCTGCTCCTGACCGTGACCCTGGAAGCCATCCCGGACCTCCAGAGCGACCTGCTGACCATTCTGATCCCCCGGGTCAACCTGACGGACGGCGAGGAGGAGGTCGAGACCGAGGGGATCTTCACCCGGGTCAAGACCAGCATCGGCGGCCCGAACCTCGTCGACGGGCAGGTCCAGACCTACGACGCCAGGACCTTCCACGGCACCGCGAGCTTCATCCTGTCGTAGCCCCTCCCTGCGGTCGGACCGGCGCCGCGCCGGCCCGGCCTTCCAGACCCACCCCCCATCGCGGGTAGAATCCCCCCCGCGGAGAGACGATGCGCGCCCTGGGGATCGATTTCGGCGAGAAGCGGATCGGGCTGGCGATCTCGGATCCGGAGGGGCGGCTGGCCGTGCCGCTCGGCACGATCGAGCGCCGCAACGACCGCTCGGCGGTGCGCCAGATCGCGGAGATCGCCCGGCGCGAAGGAGTCGGACGGCTGGTCGTGGGCGAGCCGGTGGGGCTCGACGGGCAGCGCGGCGAGGCCGCCGAGCGGGTGCGCCGGTTCGGCGCCAAGCTGGCCGGCGTGGCCCAACTGCCGGTCGAATGGGTCGGCGAGGCGTTGACTACTGTCGCCGCGGTCGAGCGCCTGCGCGAGGCCGGGATCGATCCGCGGCGCGAGCCGGAGCGTATCGATGCCGTCGCCGCCCAGATCCTGCTCCAGGAGGCCCTGGACCGGGACGTACGGACGGACCCCTGAACGGAGGACGAGTGGCACGACGCAAGAGAGCCCGCGGCGATGCGAAGCCGAAGCGGGGCAAAGGCGAAGGCGGTTTCCGGCGGGTCTTGACCGGCCTCGGCATCCTGCTGCTCCTGCTCCTGATCCCGGTCGGCATGGGGCTCTGGTCGTGGTGGAAGCTGCAGCGCCCTTACCAGGGCTACGCGGGCGAGGAGCGGCTGGTCGCCGTCGAGCCCGGCATGGGGGTGAGCCAGGCGCTCGACCTGCTGGAGCACGAGGGGGTCCTCGCCGACGCCAAGCTGGCGCGCTCCTACCTCATCTACTTCATGGGCGACCCCAAGATCCAGGCGGGCGAGTACCGGTTCCGCGGCCCGATGACCACCGCCCAGGTGCTCCGCAAGCTGGTGCGCGGCGACGTCGTGACCCGCTCCGTGACCCTGGTCGAAGGGCTCACCCTGGAAGAGACCGCCGCCCAGCTGGCCGCCAAGGGCTTCGGCCGGCGCGAGGTCTTCCTCGAGCTGATGCGCTCGCCGGAGCTGATCGCCGACCTCGAC
>Ga0307468_100000201_pt1 | contig 14131 bp, 17 predicted proteins | sample atmdna_FD_203085 | JGI IMG/M metagenome (GOLD analysis project Ga0307468, IMG submission 203085) | Hardwood forest soil microbial communities from Morgan-Monroe State Forest, Indiana, United States - atmos_gases AM2C_05 | ecosystem: Environmental > Terrestrial > Soil > Temperate forest > Bulk...
CCAATAGGTATTACCTATATGTAAGTCACTGATTACCAGTACCCTGTTTAGTTTATCATCATTAAAAACGTCAATCAATAATGCTGGTTTGTTCTCAACTATATTGATTTGACTCATAATATGTTACAATATATTATCGTATATTAAAAATATTAGATTTTTTCAAGAAATTTGAATAAATTTTTTACTTGGGCCAAAATATTGTAAACAACGAATTTAGAAGAGAATGTTATCGAATAGACTACTGCCAGAAGAGTTAAAACTACTCATTAGTCATAAAAATCATGGATTGTAACTTGCTGGTAACAACCTTTAAGTACAGAGAAACTGATGCTTTTGATGAATTATCCCAGTTGTTGGATATGCTTGGTGATAAGGAACCTTCAATTGAGATTACTTCTATTTCAGGTATTATTCTGGCATATACTCTTCTTGATCCCCTTCAAATAGTGGAAAATTGTAGAGAAATGGTTAAAAATGAACCATGGAGATTTAGATATGTTCTGAGAATTATACCCTTAGAAAAAATTTGTACCGCAGAAATAAATGATATTCATAACGTGGTCAAACTGCTTTTCCCAAAAATAGGTCAACATGAAACATTTATGGTCATGATAGAAAAAAGGCATACTAAATTACATTCTAAAGAAATTATTTCCACTGTGACTAGTGATATAGATAGGAAAGTAAATCTAGATAATCCAGATTGGATAATATTAATCCAAATAGTAAATAGACTAGCTGGTATTTCAATTCTCAGGTCCAATCAAATATTTAGCTCTGTGAAAGAAAAGATATCTTTACAATAAATGGCATTACTTGCAAGCTCATTTATAAAATATGTTATTGGTAAATATGCTAACTCGGTGGGAATGTTCCGAATTGTAATTTTCCAACATTAATAATTTTTAGCATGGAAGTGGTTGATTCATCCTTGTTGATGCTTGTTAAATTACTCCTTGTTCATAAAAAAGGATTGAAAGTATTCATGCTTTGCTCTCAGGGTAGAGAGCTGATCTATGGTCGTGTTGGACTACAACACTTGTTGAGACATCAATTGTGGCTAATCTCAGACATGATTTTAAATCAGTATCTTTGCTAGGAATAGTTTTTATTTTATATACTAGCATTGATGACAATATTTAAAATTGATATAAAGATTATTATGCCTATTATGAAACGAGTGCTGCTTTTTCCGTTAGAATTTTTAAAAATTCCTTTGTATTAAAATTGCCAGATGGAAACTCCAATTTTTCACATATGTCAAGCATTTTTTCTTTAGTTGCATTCAAGAGAAAGCTATTTTCTTTGACAAACATTTTACGTAAATATTTTATCGAATCAATAATTGGACGTTTCTTTTCAGAAAATAAAATGAAACATCCAGAACCATTATTTTTTATCCCTCCGATATTAATTGCTTTATCGACTTGATTACTACAAACAATTCTCAGTAGAAGATCCATCTCCAACCTTTTAGCAATTTTGATATTTCTCTTGTTACATTCCAAAATAATCTTTATTACTTCAAAGATATGTCTTTTACCAAAAATATAACTTGGATTAATACCCTGAATCATTACGTCTGGAAATATCTTTCTAAATGTCGCAATTGTTACTCCAATATCAGCTACAAATAGAGTATCTGTACAGATAATTGCTACAAAAATCGAATCAATTTTATACAATGAGAAGTTACTAATGGCTTCGATCTTTACTTTCATGTCAAGCTAAGTATTGTCAACTACTAAATAGAGTTAACCGCCATGAATTAGGTTCGCAATAGTCACAATATCTCCAGATTTGATTTTTTGATCAACGCCGCATATTGATAAATCTACACCATTAACCAAAATCAAGAGATTCTCTCTATCAATTAAATTAGGACTGTCAATGTTTTGATTAAGTAAGGAATATACATTTGATATCATAATTTCTTTTTCATTAACAATAATATTGTCCTTACCACAATATTTCTTGATAGAGCCTAATAGCCTTAATGTAATCAATTTCCTACCATTTGCCTAATGATCATGTCTCGTCAACATCCTGTTCAATTTTTTTATTTTGCTCCTTAGTTTGCTTGTTGATATATGAAGCGATATAACCGGCTATCTGATTTCTCAATTCTTTCGATTTAACTTTTGCAATTTCATCTATTATTTTCTTATTTTGTTGAAAATCAACATTGAATTTATCCGGATACCGGTTTAAGAGCTCTGTTGAAAGTTTCTTAACTCTGTTCAATATATGACACTATTCAAGAAGGCTATTTTATACCTTCCTTATTCAAGTAACTATATTTAGATACTAATCAAGGAATAAAATTGAGTTTTTTTCAATTGTGTCTATCACGTTCTTGGGAGGTAAACGAAGAACTTCCGATATGCTTCTTACGATACTCATGAGAGCTGAACTTGGAAGTGTAATAACGTTCTTAAAACATGAAGGATATCTTACTGGTCCATCCGTTTCAATAAGTAATCTGCTTTGATTTGTTGATTTCAGAAGATTTTGTTTTTTCTTTGAATATACTATGGATGGACCGTAGGAAATATACAGCCCCATATCAAGAGATTTCTCTAATTGCTGCGGAGTTCCATCAAACCAATGAAGGCACACTCTTTTCAGGTTATACGCCGACAAGACATTCAGAATTTTGTCTAGTGAATTTCTAGAATGTATTGAAACTGGTTTATCATATGTTTCTGCAATAGATAACATTTTATTGAATACCTGAACTTGCGATATTTCAGTATTTTTTTGTTGATTGTAGTAAGCAGGATCTAATCCTATTTCACCAATTCCATTAATACTGTGTAGATTTGCGGTAACAAGTGCTTCAAACATTGAAATATTTTCGTCTGCGAATTGTGGGTGGATTCCAACAAAATTATAGACAAAACTATGCATGTTCACTTCCTCAAAAAGTTTCATTGCCTTTAATGAAGTCGAATTGTTTACTGTTACAGAACATGCTTTTATTCGCATTCCTCTCAAAGTTATGAGTATTGGCGACAAAAAATTATCATATACAGTATCAGTAAGATGAATATGAGAATCATATAATATATAGCTCATTTTGGATAGAAGATCTGACAAAAGATTATCAATTAATCAAGTTACTTAAAATAAAAAATCCCTCAGGTAACTAGTTCTATTCGTCTTTTTTCTTTTGTTAACCAACTTACTCTTACCAATCCAAATATTTCTAAATCGAGTAACGTTTTGTTTAAATCAGCCCCTGTTATTTGTACGCCATCTTTTTCTAGATTACTCAATAACTCATTATCTGACAAATTACCTACTTCTTTTATTTTTTCTAACACAATATTTCTTATAGGATATTTCAAGTGTTTCACCAAATTCAGAATATACAGATTATGCTTATTTGGTTTAATTGTATATTATAAATACTCTTCTAAATAATTTGAACTGCCCAAATCATCGATGGACGTTCATAATCTGGCATTCATTGATAACATTGTATGGAAATTAGTGATCTGATAAAAGTATAAGAATATTGGTCTCTTTATTTTGGTAAGCATCAAAATGTTGATTCTCATTATTTTTGAAAGTTACAATGCGTTCGCGGAATTTGAATTCTATGGTACTAAGACATGATATAAGTATCAATATGGAAAAGATAATCATACTGCTTACCAGTGAAAAATTTGATTATTTTCGTACTTGATTTAATTATCAAGTGACTTGAGAGTAAATACAAATCTTGATCCTTCAAATTCGGTTATCCCTTGTCTTTCCCAATTTACTTCATAATTATGTGTAATTTGCTTTCCAATTATGCTTATTTTTCTGGGAAGATTGGCAAAAAGAGATTCTACTTTTTCTAGATTCTTTGTCATTAAAAGTGACCTTCGCCTCTTCATCAGATATTTGACTGCAACATTTTTGTGGAGATATCCTAATTCCTGAATTTTTTCCCTTCCGTTATCTATAATAAATTCACGCTTAGTCAATGCTGACAATATTTTGATTTGCTTAAAAAGACTAGTTGTCAACTCCATTAGAACAATATAGCTTAATTTGATTTCATATTAATTGTCCTTGCATGTCAAAACACGAATTCTAACATTTTGTAAGTTTTCGTACATATAGTATTATTTTAGGTATTGAAGAAAGGTTTATTACTTTTATAGCATATATTAAATGTATGTATTCTCAAACTTTTTCCGTACCTCATGCAGTGAAACAAATAATCAGTTCTAATACGTTATTTTTTCAGGCGTTAAGCTCAGGTATTGCAAACTATACGGCGTTAGCACAAAAAATTAAACCACAAGTTGAAAAACTAACAAAATCCGAAGTTAACATTAATACCCTTGTAGTAGCTATAAAACGATTTGCGGATTCTTTAAATGAAAATGACTATAAATATCATCCAGTTTTCGACGGAGTCAGAATGACCCTCACAGGTAGTATTATTGATATTGACTTCCATGAAACCGATGAGGTTTATCGAGTCTTAGATGAGATATTTGAATTAGGCAGCGGATACAATATGTTCAGGAGTAACAAGCAGATTCGACTGTTTGCTGAAGACATAGAAGAAATTCGAAGTATGTTCAAATCATCAAACGAAGGTGCCACAGGAGAAATAAAAGATGGGCTCTCTAAAATTACAATTACTGTTCAATCAGATAAAGAAAATACATATGAAGTACTCTCAATTGTTTTTTCCATACTGCACAACAATCGTATTCCTTTGTACAACGCTTTTTTCTCACAAAATGAAATAATTTTGATTTTAAGTATGAATGATGCCGCTAAGGCGTTTGAAGTCATTAGAGAAAAACTACACAGCCCTGATTAGGATTGTTCGCTATTTCCATTCACAGATTGTTATAATTAAATCCAAAAGAAAATGAGAGTAGTGGAACTAATATTATCTGTAGTACTGAACCGAAACTTTCTCTCCCGGTTTACCTTCTCTTTGCGCTTTAATCTTTTTGACGCCCTCTTCAATATGCCTCATCATTACATGCGCTTCTGATGCATGTTTTGCAGCTTCTTCAGGTGTGGGATATTTTGCGAGATATTCGTGTAGAACTAATGATACAGCTGTATTAACGACAGAGCTGGTGTCAGCACCACTGAAACCATCTGTCATTTCAGCGATTTTGGACAAGTCAACATCTGAACCAAGTGGCTTATCCTTACTGTGTATCTCTAATATTTTTTGTCTAGCTAATTTATCGGGTAACGGAACTAACAAGATTTTATCAAATCTCCCAGGTCGCAACAATGCAGTATCAATAATATCAGCTCTGTTTGTTGCAGCCAGTACTACTACTCCTGAAAGTGACTGGATACCATCTAATTCTGTAAGCAATTGTGACACTACTCTTTCTGTCACCATACTATCTCCGCCCATTCCTCTAACTGGGGCTATTGAATCTATTTCATCAAAGAATACAACACATGGAGCCGCCTGTCTTGCTCTTCTAAAAATTTCCCTAATGCCGCGTTCTGATTCTCCTACCCACTTACTCAGCAGTTCTGGTCCCCTTACACTTATGAAATTGGCTTCGGACTCGGTGGCAACAGCCTTGGCTAAGAGTGTCTTACCAGTTCCTGATAGACCGTGCAACAATAGACCCTTTGGCATAGCGTGACCAAGTTTGGTATAAAGTTCTGGAAATCTTAGTGGCCATTCTACAGCTTCCTGTAATTCACGTTTAATACCTTCTAATCCGCCAATTGCAGACCAAGGAATATCAGGTGATTCCAAATATACCTCTCTCATCGCAGAAGGCGTAACCTCCTTTACTGCATTATCAAAATCTGCTTTAGTGACTATGAGTTTATTTAAGACTTCAGGCGATAGCTTCTCATCTTCCAAATTTAATTCAGGTAACAATCTTCTCAGACATTTCATGGCAGCTTCTTTACAAAGATATTCAAGATCAGCTCCAACAAAACCATGTGTTACAGCAGCCACTCTATCTTGTTCTACATCGGTATCAAGAGGCATATTTCTTGTATGAATCTGCAATATTTCCAGCCTTCCACGCTTATCTGGGACTTTGATCTCAATCTCTCTATCGAACCTTCCTGGTCTTCTAAGAGCTGGGTCTATAGCATTTGGACGATTTGTTGCCGCAATTACAATAACCTTACCTCTTGCCTCAAGTCCATCCATGAGAGATAATAATTGGGAGACGACTCTTCTTTCGACCTCACCAGTAACTTCCTCTCTTTTGGGAGCAATTGAATCTATTTCGTCGATAAATATTATGGAAGGTGCCTTTTCTTTTGCTTCCTTGAAAATTTCTCTTAATCGAGCTTCAGATTCGCCATAAAATTTACTCATAATTTCTGGTCCAGAAATACTTATAAAATGAGCATTACTTTCATTCGCAACCGCTTTTGCAAGAAGGGTTTTTCCTGTTCCAGGAGGCCCATATAATAATACACCTTTAGGGGCTTCAATGCCTAATTTTTCAAAGATTTCAGGGTGTCTCAATGGCAGCTCTATCATTTCTCTAACTTTTTGGATCTCTTCCTTTAGCCCTCCAATGTCTTCGTAAGTTACCTGAGGAACACCTCTAAGGGTTTCACCTTTTTCTGCGATATGAAATATAGTTTTCTGAGTCACCAATACTGCATCTGATGCTGGTGTTACTCCTATTACTTGAAAGGTAAGCCTTCCGCCAAAATAAGGCACCATGACATTATCTCCTTTAATCAATGGTACACTTTCAAGCGCATCAGCAAGGTAACGTTCGTCAATTGGTGGTATAGCCTCCAACGGTGCAACTATTACCTTTTCTGCAGGAACAGCTTTTATCTTTCTCACAATTACGGTATCTCCAATGGCAACGCCTGCGTTGTTTCGAACTAGGCCATCTACTCTTACAATTCCCTTGCCCTCATCAGAAGGATAAAGTGGCAAACATTTTGCGACAGTCCTTCTTTTTCCTCGAATTTCTATAACGTCGCCCGTAGATGCAGTTAACGAGTCCATTGAATCATAATCGATTCTAGCCACTCCACGACCTACGTCTCGTGTATATGCTTCGAGAACCTTCAGCGAGAGAGTGCTTTGACTCACAATAGCAAGTACTATCGTACCTATCTTTATACCTTTGTCGAGGATTACTCTCCGCAAATCTTGGTAAGCCAAACATCAGATAAAAGTAGTTTAATTTCCAACATTATCCATATTTTGTAAAAAAAATCTTACTCTATGAATCTTATTATTGCGACAAAAAATGAGTTGATTGTATGATTATACTAAATATACAGATAGCAATTTTCGCGCCACCAAAAGATTAAAATCATGATGATATTCAATAATTTGATTGGGCTGTATTGGGCAAGAGACCTTTAGTACGTAGAAGAGGAAAAGGAGGGAAACAATTTCAGTCCATTAAAACAGGAAAAATTGTACCCGCCAAATATCCATATTTACAATCATCTGAACAAAAAATTGGTTCTATAGTTGACATTGTTCACGAAAGGGGAAGAGATGCACCCTTGGCTAAAATTCAATTTGATAAAGAATTTAGCTATTTGCCTGCTCCTGATGGAATGGAAGTTGGAGAAAAAATCCAAATTGGAAATAATGTTGATTTTAAACCAAATAACATTTTAGCATTAGAATCCATTCCAGACGGTACCCCTATTTGTAATCTAGAGAGGAACATTGGGGATGGTGGAAAGCTTGTAAAGTCAGCTGGATCATCTGCTGTGGTATTTTCTCATACCTCTCTAGGTGTATCGGTAAAATTACCATCTGGGAAATTCACAAATTTAAATCCAAAATGCAAGGCAATGATAGGAGTTGTTTCTGGTGCAGGAAGAAAAGAAAAGCCATTTCTCAAAGCAGGAAATAAGGCCAAATACATGATTGCACATGGCAAGCTTTATCCCACAGTCAGGGGAATAGCAATGGCTGCAGTTTATCATCCGCATGGAGGTGGAAGACATCAACATGTAGGCCGACAATCATCAGTCGGAAGGACAACCCCGCCTGGAAGAAAAGTAGGAATTATTGCCCCCAGAAAAACTGGTAGAGCCAGAATAAAAGAAAAGAAGCGATAGTCAATTGCATTCCAAAACTTTATTGTAACGTTATTCATAATGAGAATAAGAAATAATATACTAGGAATATGACGGTAAAATTCAGCAAGCTAATTGCATTAATGCAGAAGACCCTTCGAAACAATAATCTTGTTAGACCTACTGCCCTGAAAAACTTACAAATTCAAGAAGATGGTGATCCCTTCAAAATATTGATAGGAACTATATTGTCAGCACGAACTAGGGACGAGATCACTACCAAAGTAATTAAATCGCTCTTTACTGAGTTCAAGAATCCTAATGAGTTATCTAAAGCAAATTTGAAAGATTTAAAGAAAGCTATTCAGAAAATAGGCTTCTATAACGTAAAGGCTGCTAGAATAAAAGAAGTATCACAAATAATAGTTGAAAAATACAATAGCAAGGTTCCAGCCAAATTAGGTGATCTCCTGACATTACCAGGAGTCGGAAGAAAGACTGCAAACTGTGTTCTTGTGTACGGATTCAAAAAACCTGCCATTCCAGTAGATGTTCATGTTCATAGAATTTCCAATAGAATTGGAATTGTAAATACCAAAATGCCTGAGGAAACTGAAATGGTCTTAAGAAAATCAATAGAGAGAAAGTATTGGACCAGAGTAAATGAAACTTTTGTTACATTTGGTCAAAATATATGTTTACCGAAGAATCCAAAGTGCAATCTTTGTCACCTGACAAAATTATGCAAATATTACAAAAAAAATACCTAATCTCGTTTTTTTCTAATAATTAGAACCAATACGATTGCTCCAATAGCGGTGATCGTTATTAAGGGCACATAGTATAATGGAGATTCAGCAGGATTACCAAAAAGAATATCGAATGAAATTGTACCTCCATTTGTATTGTTTGCATCATTTACTTGATCTTTACCATATATCGAAACTGATCCAACAATAAAATCATTAACTGACAGCTTGTCAATTATGATTCTTTTACCATTAGTTATGGTTAAACCCTGATTGCTTGCATGAGCTACAAAAATTGGTTGGTCCCTTGACCATCCGTCTTTATCTCGTTCATATACCCTAATATATCCAGATTCTTTTGTATTAACGGCAGCCCAGAATTTTCCAGTTTTTTCGCTAAACATCGCTAATTCTATGAACTTCTCGCTAGGTGCAGGTTCTTGAATCCTTACTACAGTTTTGGCATTTTCTGAATCTAAATAGGATAAATTGTTTTGAATAGTCAATTGCCAGTTGGTGGGTATCGGTTTTGAGAAATTGTAAATTAATGGTTGTCTTCTGTAATTATTAGATGCATCAGAATCTACAATAAATCGCTCAGAATTCCTTGTTTTTATAACGTCATGAACACTGCTCTGTCCATTAATTGACATCATGGAATAAATTATTAAAAATACTACCGCAGTTAGTCCAAGTTTTACTGGTCCTATCAAGATTTATTCAACTACAAATGGTTTTTCTGATTTAAGAATTAACTCTGATATTTCTGGGCGCATTAAATGTTTTTCTGGAATTTTACCCGAATTTACCATTTGTCGAATCATAGTTCCACTTAGTTCTTCTTTAGATTCTACTCCATGGGGACATGTTTTTTCGTTAGCATAGGATATACATTTCTTACAAAAATAAAAAGATGGAAAGATAACTGGTATAATATCCAAATCGGGATATTCATTAAATATTTCCTGGGCTGCAAATGGGGGATAGTAATTGCCTACGCCAGCATGATCCCTACCTACGATGAAATGTGTACATCCTAGGTTTTTCCGCATAATTGCGTGATGTATCGCTTCACGCGGACCCGCATACCTCATTGTTGTATGGATAGTTGAAAACAATACCCTGTTTTTCGGAAAATAATTCATGATTAACGACTCATAGGCATTAATTATTAGACTGTCAGTGAAGTCCCCTATCTTTTTTTTGCCTATTAGCGGGTTTACAAACAATCCGTCGTAGAGGTTCAGAGCAGCTTTTTGAAGCATTTCATGAGCAACATGAGGTACATTTCTAGTTTGAAACCCTACGACTGTTTTCCACCCTCGCCTGACAATCTCTGAACGTGTTTCAGATGGATGCATTCTAAACTTTTGGATTTCATCATTTTCTTTCAAATGAAAAATTTCCACTCCTCCGCCGACTAGGAATTCTTTCATCTTATATAACCGATTTACCCCAGGATGATTAACGTCAGTAGTACCGTACACTGCATTAGCTACATTCTCCTTATTATATCCATAAATTTCCTCTACATGCATTATACCAAATTTTTCGCCACCTGAACAAAGAACAACAACTCCTAATTCCTTCATTTGCTTTGCCATTTCCTTTTCTGTATCAATAATGATAGGCATGGTCCAGGGAATACTGTTACTTAATCGGCCTTCTTTTAGGACATTCAGAAAATCTTCTTGAATCATAAAACCTTCAAGAGGACTAAAGACTCCTGTTGCTATATTTTCAGCATCATTTCTAATGTCAGAGGATACCTCAAAAGACTTCAAATCGTCATAATCTTCTTCAATGTATTTATTAATTAATTTACCACCATGTGGTAAAATTAGACTAGGTACCAATAATAATTATTTACCTTCTTTCCAATGCAGACCACATTCCTTGTGAGAATTAATTTCCCACCACCATCTTCCGGCCCGGGGATCTTCGCCTTTTTTGACAGCTCTCGTACAAGGTTCACAGCCTATGCTGGGATATCCTTTATCGTGTAATTCATTATATGGAATTTTATTCTCGTGAATATACTCCCAAACTTCATCATTAGTCCACTCGGCCAACGGATTTAATTTAATAATATTGTTGTTCAGGGTGTCAACCTCTATCTTCTTTATCTTGTTTCTAGTGACAGCTTGTTCTCGGCGAAGACCGGTAATCCAACAATCGAATTGTTTTAGGGCTCTTTTCAACGGTTCAATCTTCCTAATGTTGCAGCATAATTTCCTGTTTTCCACGCTTTCATACATTAGATTCATCCCTCTGTTTGCGACCATCTCTTCAACTTCATTTGCCTTTGGGAAATATACGGCAATTTTAATGCCGTATTTTTTCCTTATCTTATCAATAAGGTCATAAGTTTCCTGATTTAGTCTACCAGTATCCAAGGTAAATACTCTAGTAAGATTCCTATTAATTTTCACCATCATGTCAATTAACACAACATCTTCGGCACCAAAGCTCGACGCAAGTACCATTTTATTACCATATCTCTTGAATCCCCACTTTAGTATCTCATGGGCAGGTTTTGATTCAACTTCTTGGGCAATATCCCTTATTTTGTTCAGCAACGCGTCTTGTGTTTTCGCGTTATCATGGTTTATCTGCATTATTTTTAAATTGAGAAAAATAGGCTTATAATTATTCTTCTTTTTATCGCTTTAAGTTAATAATGCTAACTAACTTAAATATACTTGAATAGTTTTATCGATTAGGAAGAATCAATATTAGTGTTGGATATGAGTGATATGTGGTGGCTTTAGTTTTTGGCTCATAATTTTTGGCAAAATATATTTAAATATCAGAATCTGGGCTTCGATCCAATTGGATGGATATCAAATTGCTCTAATGAAGTTGATTATTTTTTATTAGGGAAATCTTTCGAAAAAATTAAACACAATTCATGGGCCAACTTGTCGTGGTTTGATTCATTCCACTACAGCGGAAAAAACCCCGATATCACACGCAGAACATACAATGTGAACGAATCAATTTCAGAGGATATGAAAAACAAGAAAATTATTTCATTAATGAGAATTCACAATGAAGTCGCAGAAGATCAACAAAGTCTGTCCCATCTACTAAACAACTTTTTTGGTAAAAAACCTCCTAAACACCAATTAAGAAGAATAGTACTTTCTACGACATCACAGTATGAATCACAATTTGGACTAGTTGATTACATTGACACACATAGAGGAAATAAGTTGGGATATACTGCTGTCAATATTTCGTCTGGAAAACTAATTGATCCTGACGAAGAGCCAGATTCAATGGTTAACACTTCAATTGCCTTAACATCAGCCTTAGAAAATCTCCTGTTGCTTGGATGTACCACTGGTTTTAAAATAATACCGATATATGACGCACCAGACGAGAATCTTATGGACAGGATTAGATCAAATAATGATATGTTTGCAGCAAAATATAACCTATTACTTGACGATTATAGTTCCCTTAAATTAGGAAAACTCTTCTTTGGAGCAACAGCATATGCTCACTCTACCAAGGAATTACCAGTTAGATATGATCTAATTCAACCTGGCATGGTATTAATATTGACTGATAAATTTGGTACATTAACCCCATTGAGCATTTATACAATAAATCAGATCGGTGAAATGAACTCTATTATAGGTAAGCATGAATCAATCGACATTAACATCAAGAATGAAATTATAAAATCATTAACCCAACCAAGGTTTTCCTTGGGCAAGATAATTTCGAAATATTGTACTGACTTTGGAAAAGAAATTGATACTAACGCGAACATTGTCAGCGTATTTCCTGTTGGCTCGGATGGGATTCTAGCATTGATCAATTTGGCTACAATTTCAAATGCTCACATTATAGTAAATGATGTTCCAATAAAATATGAAGAATTGGCTAGATATGCCACAGATGAATTTCTTGTATCCAATTCAACAGCATCTATGAATGGATGTCATTTGATTATTTCAAACGAAGATTTGGCACCACTAATTTTGGAAGATTTAAGAAAACATAATTTCAATCCACAGATTATAGGTTTTGTTACTGATAAGGAACGACCAATGGTTACCATAAATAATAATATAAACAAATATGTAGCAGCAAAGCACATTACATCACTTTTCAATATTTCATCATAAATATCGTTTTCACGGAGGGCTACTACTGATTTAGAAATATTTTATTATTTGATAGGACTGTAAAATAATATGAATGGAAGTACTGCCGATACCTGCATATTCTGTAAGATTGCTCAAAAGAAAATTGATGCCAAGATAATAGACGAAAATGAAAATGCAATTGCGTTTCTTGATGCTTTTCCATTGACGGCTGGTCACACTCTGGTTATTACAAAAAAACACTATGCAAAGTTACAAGAAGTTGAGCTTGATCAAATGGCCTATCTGTTTAACTTGATACACAAAATATTACCTCCGATAGAAAAAGGAACAGGGGTCCAAAGTACTTTAATAGCTATCCACAACGGTAAAGAGGCAGGACAAGTAATACCACATTTACATGTACACATAGTACCAAGGAAGGCTGGCGACGGCGGAGGCGCAATTCATTCTATGTTTGATTCGAGCGATAGATTAGGTGAGTCTGAAATGAATAAAGTACTCAAAAGAATTAAAGAATAATTTGCTGGTTTTTAAAGTATACTTAAAATAAAAAAGAAGAGAGGATTATTTGTCACGACTTATCTGGTCACAGTTATCCTCGGTAATTAGAAGATTGTCAAGGTTCATGTAGAAATCTAAACACTCTTTTTTGTTTGACAATTTTTTGTTTGCAAACTGCAACAGAGCAAGCAGAATAATAAGAAAAGATTCTGCTACCTTCATTTGTTTATAAAACCCTTTTGTTCTAATAGGCCTTCTTTTATCCATCGTTCTAATTCAGAATCAGAACTGCTCTTTCTTCTTTCATTAATGGCAATAGCATCATTACCTACCAAATACCTAGTATTAGGTTTCTCTGATTTAATTGCAGTTAAGATGACTTCAGCTACTTGCATAGGGGAAGAAGAGCTAGTCTCCTTAAACCTTTCTCTCACTCCTTCGGATACCATTTTAGATAATTCTGCATATGGTGAATCTGGATTCATTGCCTTTTGAGCCTGCCTTGAGTTTTCAAGATAATTGGTGTTTACCGCGCCTGGCTCGATTAATATGACCTTTATGCCAAATCCTTCCAATTCGTATTTCATGGATTCGGAAAAACCTTCTAATGCAAATTTGCTTCCAACATAAGCGGAATTAAGAGGTACACCTATTTTACCTCCGATGGAGCTTACATTTACTATTGTTCCACTTCTTTGTTTTCTCATCATTGGCAATACTGCTTTCATTACTCTG
>Ga0307468_100000202_pt1 | contig 14128 bp, 11 predicted proteins | sample atmdna_FD_203085 | JGI IMG/M metagenome (GOLD analysis project Ga0307468, IMG submission 203085) | Hardwood forest soil microbial communities from Morgan-Monroe State Forest, Indiana, United States - atmos_gases AM2C_05 | ecosystem: Environmental > Terrestrial > Soil > Temperate forest > Bulk...
AGCCTTAGCTCGAAAACCCCTGCGTTGATGAACCGCTTAAAAGATCTTGTAGGCCTCTTCCTTTCCCCACAAGAAGTGGAAAAGAAAGATTCGGTCGAAATAGCCACCTTCACCGTGTAACTCGTCTGACGCAAACTCTGCAGCTTCTTTGAAACCAAAATCAGGAGAATCGAAAGGCGTGTTATAGGCGAAGGCTTTGAAGTCGTAGTGAACAAGCAAATAGACTTCATCGAGATCGACATGGTTTTTTAGGTCCTTGTAACGCTCGTCGGTCTTGTGAGCTACAAGCGAACCACGTAGCGTATCGAGCATCGCCTTGGGCGAATAGGATCCGCCTGGGGGTCGAAAGTCGATCCAGTTGATTTCCGAGCGACCTCGAATCGCAGGTTCCGCCTGGACACTTTGCAGGTACTTTCCCAGAACGGGGAAGCTGGTAAAGTCGATTACTTCGTGACTGCATTCTCGCAGCCCGTGCTCTTGGGGCCAGTTATTATCAACTTGAGAAATGAGCCTCGAAATCTGCTCTCGAAGTTGGTCGGCGTCCCTTGCGTCGAATGTTGTCGCCTTTGCCGAAAGCCAAACATAACCGATATGTTGCGTTTCGTTAGGGCGCTGTTCTCCGATCGCTCTTACAATTTTGTCTTGGATTTTCTCTTGTCTTCGAGCTTCAGCAATTTGCTCGCGATTTACCCAACTCTTGAGTTCGACCCCAATCTTTTTCCCCGATGTCGTTAAAGCAATTATGTCAGGACGTTCGTTGTAAGGCTTGGCGGGCGGAGCAAGCGCGCGTTTAGCGTACCAGTCCTCAACCACATCCCATTCAGCGATTGGCTCACCGGCAAAGTCAGGACACGTTCTCAGAAATGACTCAAAAACTAGTCTCTCATTCTTCGCCATCTTAACTTGAACGGTTTGGAGTCTCTTGACGATCTCAATTTTTTCTTCAAAAGGAAGTTTCGCGAGACGACGGCGGCGTTCCTGCTTGGCGCGGAAGATATCCTCAACCGTGAGCTTGTTGGCATCGAAGGTCTCGCTGCTCATGACTCCTCCAACTCGTTATTCGCTGCAAACTCTTTCCACTTCTCCGCCAAGCCGTGGCGACGAATGATGTCACGGAAGACTTCCCTGTCCATTTGTTCCGATTCCAGCAAAGCTAGTACTCGCGTCTGATCCTTCAGCCTGCCTGATCGGAGAAGTTCAGCCGCCAGATGTTCACACGAGAAGATCGAAGTGTATTCCCCTGCAAATGCCACCCGGTCTGCCTGTGCGACCGCTTCTTCTTGCACCGATTCGGATGCTGGCACAAATTGTACCAGCCAATCCTCGATCTTGATGTATTCCCTTTCCGGCGTGTACCCGAGCTCATCGAGATACGAGTAAATTCGTCCAAACGATACGGATCCATTCTCGCCGACAACCACCGGTGATATGAAGACGTCGATGTCGTCAGTCACGTAGGGTTCCAAATAACGAATCGCCGCAATGCCGCCTCCAATAGCGAATTTTTCAATCACGCCATCGGCTTGCATGTGGTTGAGTATTTCTATGACCTTTTCCATGGAGGGGCGCCGTCCGTTTGGTCGTTTGAGCGATGTCGGCTAAGTTTACCACTCAGCATTGACTAATAACGATCCTCACCAGGAATTCCTTCTCTAGCGGTGACCTAATAAACTCAGATAGAATGCGCACGCCCGAAACCTCATGGAACAACAGATCCATTTCTGCACCACCGGTGACGGCGTGCGCATCGCTTACGCGACAGTCGGTGAAGGCCCGCCGCTGGTCAAGGCCGCGAACTGGCTCAGTCACCTCGAATTCGATTGGCGCAGTCCGGTTTGGCGTCATTTGCTGTCAGAGTTCGCGCGCGATCACACTCTGATTCGCTACGACGAACGCGGCAACGGCCTCTCGGATTGGAACGTTGCCGATCTTTCTTTCGACGCCTGGGTCGAAGACCTCGTTTCGGTCGTTGAAGCCGCCGGCCTCAATCAGTTCCCGCTGCTGGGCATTTCTCAAGGCGGTGCGGTGGCGATTGCCTACGCGGTTCGTTTTCCCGAAAGGGTTTCGCATCTCATCCTGTACGGCGCATATGCGCAGGGTTGGGCCACGCGTAATTCTCCGGAAGAAATCGAGCAGCGGCAGGCGCAGCTAACGCTGGTTAGGTTAGGTTGGGGAAAAGACAATCCCGCTTTTCGCCAACTGTGGACCTCGCTCTATGCGCCGGACGCGAATCCGGAACAGGCGCGATCGTTCAATGACCTCCAGCGAATTTCCACGTCTCCGGAAAACGCGGTCAAGCTTTTGAATATCATGGGTCAGATCGACGTGGTTGATCTCTTGCCGCAGGTGAAAGTTCCCACCCTCGTGCTGCATTGCCGCGACGAAGCCGGCGTTCCCTTTGAAGAAGGGCGCTTGCTCGCTTCTTCGATACCGGGCGCGCGATTCGTTCCGTTGGAAGGTCGTAATCACTTATTGCTTGAGGGCGCGCCGTCCTGGGGCACCTTTGTGAAAGAAATTCGACGCTTTCTCGGCGCCGAAAACACCTCAGCGATGACGCCGCCGTCTGATCCCGGCAAAGCAGCCAAACCCGATCTGGCGCGCACTGATTTGCCTGAGCGCTATTCGATTGTTTCGCTTCTCGGCGTCGGTGGGATGGGCGAGGTTTACCTCGCCGAAGATACGAAGCTCGGTCGCAAGGTGGCGCTCAAGACCTTGCCCACGGATTTCACTAACGACAAAGAACGCTTGCGCCGCTTTCAGCACGAGGCGCGCGCCGCGTCGGCGCTGAATCATCCGAACCTGCTCACTATTCACGAGATTGGGGCCGAAGCCGGCGCCCATTTCATGGCCACGGAGTATGTCGACGGCGAGACGTTGCGCGCCAGGATCAATCGCGGACGATTCGCTACCGACGAGGCGCTGGATATTGCTCAACAGAGCGCGTTCGCCTTGACCGCGGCGCACGGTGCCGGGATTGTGCATCGCGACATCAAACCCGACAACATCATGGTGCGGCACGACGGCATCGTTAAGATACTTGATTTCGGACTGGCCAAGCTGCTTGAAGATCACGCGCGCGAGATGGTCGATCACGAAGCCGACACGCGCGCGTTGGTCTTCACTGATCCCGGCAGAGTCCTGGGAACGCCGGCTTACATGTCACCCGAACAGGCACGGGGCATCGAATTGGACGCGCGCACGGACATCTGGAGTTTGGGCGTGGTGCTTTATGAGATGGTTGCCGGTCGCGCGCCTTTTCGCGGCGAGACCAAGAGTCACACGGTGGTGTCGATCCTGGAAAACGAACCGCCGCCGCTAACGGCGTTTGCGCCGGAGGCGCCAGCCGAACTGCAACGGATTGTGCGCAAGGCGCTGACCAAGGACCGCGACAGTCGTTACCAGACCGCCCGTGACTTAATGATTGATTTGAAGAACCTGCGCCGCGAGTTGGACCTGCGATCAGAGATGAAACGATCTACTCAGTTAGGCGTCAGCCGCGAGATTGAATCGATCGCCGTCGGTGAAAACTCTCCTGGTGCGTCGGATGGGGATTTGCCGCATGAGGTGACCAACCTCGCCGATCCTCGGGTTACGTCAAGCGAAAGTCCCGCCCCCGATGGCTCGGTCGGTTATCGCATAGCGGCGTTGATTGCGATGGTACTTCTTGCGATTGCAACCCTGATGATCTGGTTTTACCTTCGCGGCAACTAATCCCTGAGTGAGACGAGTCCGCGTAACGAACGAGGCGCCGGTACAGAAACGCTCGCGGTAGCGAGCGGGTTAAAGGCGCACCTAAGCGCGTTAATCGATGCAGTCGTCAGCTCTTATTTCGTGTTCTTTCATGCTTAGTTGATTTCGTGGATCGTATGGCTGCGAATCCCAGGCACACGATCCACGAAGTTACGCGAAATCTCACGAAGCAACACAAAGGAATCACTGGTCCGACACAAAAACATCTCCGGCGGAATTGCGGACCCGATCGTGAACAGTTTGAGCAGACCCAGGCGGCGAGCAATACTTTTGTGCGCGGTCTGTTGCGATGATAATAAATGTGTGATTTTGATGCTTAAGAAACCTTCCCATTTTTACGCTGTTATCTCACGATTTGCCTCACTTTCGTACGTCACATTGAACGCGGTGAATAACGTCTAAAAGAGCAACGATTACAATCAAAACTCCATCTTAGTCTCGGTCTCCTGATTGCAAGTTCTTTATGTTCTTTGTGAATCGGTTCGGCCATGCGTAGCAAGGGTATTAACGTAATTTTCTGACGGCCTCTGGGGTCGTCGCTCACATGGAGAATCCAGAATGAAGTTTCCCCGTTTGCTCCACTTGCGCTCTGCCAAGTTCGCACCTTTCGCTTTAGTTTCTCTTTTCTGTCTGACAAATTTTACCGGTTTCTTATTCGGCCCCATGACGACGCCGGTGGCCGAGGCGAAGACGCGCAAACGCGTCGAAAGAATTCCCGCGGACATTCCGGTCTCAGGCGATTGTGATCTGGATTGGACGATCTTTCGCGCCGCCAAGCGCGCGGGAGTTGACCCGCGTTTTGTTCACGCGGTTATTCAGCAGGAATCGCGCTACGATGCGGAAGCGGTCTCGCCCGTGGGCGCGCGTGGACTGATGCAGTTGATGCCGGCGACCGCCAAGAGATTCCATTGTGACGATTCGGCTAATACTAGCTGCAACATCGAAGCGGGCACAAAATACCTGGCTTGGTTACTGAAGAGATTCAATGGCGATGTGAAGCTGGCGCTGGCGGGCTACAACGCCGGCGAAGGCTCAGTCGACAAGTACCAGGGCATTCCGCCTTTTACCGAGACCCAGAACTACGTTAACAAAATCGTTTCGACTTACGGAAAGACCTTCCACCCGATCCTCTCGCCTGAAGAAGCCAGCATTGCTTTTAATCTGGACGAATAGGTGATTTCCGGACGGTTCCGCAGGGATGAAGTGCGGCGTTGCACAAAAACTCTTATTTCGTGTTCTTTCATGTAGCTTAGTGTGATTTCGTGGATCGTATGGCTGCAGATCCTAAGCACACGATCCACGAAATTACACGAAATCTCTCACGAAGCAACACGAACCAGTGCCCCACTCCTAAACGGAGCAACCCGACTATCAAATGGTATCAGTCCGATGCGATCTTACCCGCGTTTCGTCGAGCGGGTCAGTTTGAATTTAGAGTTCAGCTCCTTTGGACTCCTAAGAAGCCGCAAACTAGAGTTTGAACTCTAAACTGGCCCCCTACCGAAAGCTTGCCCCACTTCAGAGTTTGATCGATCTCGCTTATGCTTGTTCGGCCCGGGAGGAATGAATCTTAATGGCGCTGATTACCGCCAACGAACTGAAACGAAAGCTGTTGATTTCGGTTGATGAACAGCCATACGTGGTGCTGGAAGTTTTCTTTGCTTCGCCCACGGCGCGCGGCGCGGCCACCATGGTGCGCACAAAGCTACGACAACTATTGACCGGCGCGGTGTTGGAAAAGAGTTTCCGTGCGACCGAGAAGTTTGCCGAGCCCGACGTCGAACTAGTGCCCGCGTCGTTTCTTTACAGCGACGCGCACGGTTTTCATTTCATGGACGAGAAAAGTTACGAGCAGTTCACGTTTTCCGTGGAAGCGGTGGACACTGATCGCGGTTTTTTGAAAGAGGGCGTGTCGCTGCAGGTCTTGAAATACAACGGTGCTCCGGTTTCGCTGCAGCTCCCGCAATACGTCGAACTCATTGTCACGTCAACCGAACTGGGCTTGCGCGGCGATACCGCCGCTGGCGGCGCCACCAAACAAGCGACCCTGGAAACCGGTCTGGCCGTGCGCCTACCTCTATTTATCAAAGAAGGTGAAGTAGTGCGCGTTAATACGCAAACTGGAGAAGTAGCGGGTAGGGCCTAGCAGTGGGCGATGAGCAGTGGGCAGTGAGCAGGGCAGTCCAGCCGCGTTTGCGCGTCAAACTCAGCCCAGCGCCAAAGGCGCGAGATGCAATAGCCTGGGCGATCGGCCCAGGTGGGGGCGGGTAAGTTCCCGAGCGCTGAAGGCGACGAAATTTGATTTGAACGCGCGCCCTGGTCTTACCGTTTTCGTTGCCGACTCGCCATTGCGCGCTTTCGTTGTGCTCTTAACCTGATCGGCGGCCTCTATTTCTTCTCGGGAAACAGCGTCACCTCCACGAAGTTTTTCGTGTTCAGATAAGTTTTCGCCGCCTGTTGAATCGTTGCTGCGTCGATTTTCTTGTAATACTCCGAGATGTTCCAAAGACCGGCCGGGTCTTCGCCTATCTGATACCTTTGGAAAATCTGATTGAGCAGCCAGCCGTTCATCTTGATGTTGGTTTCGAATTCGCGCAGCAGCGCTTCCTTCTCGTCGTTAAGCTGCTTCTCAGTTGGTCCGTCGACTTTCAGCTTTTCGATCTCCTCAAAGACTCGCTTGATCAGAGCTTCCGTGCGTTCCGGGGCCGACCCAAACTGAATTGTGATCGAGTACTCCTGGCGGGGAAATTTCTGGTAGTTGGAGCCGGCGGTAATGCTGTAGGTCCCGCCAAGTTCTTCGCGAATCACCTCGAGCAGCCTGGTTTGCAGTATCTCCGACATGGCCCGGATTCCGACGCGGTGTGCCTGGTCGAACTCGAAGGGTCCCGAAAACACGATCGCGGCCAGGCTCTTGGGCTCGCTGCCTTTCTCGACTCTCTTTTCAACTACCCCGGGGGCTGTTCGCGCGCCGACGTCCTTCCATGATTCCTTCCTGCGAATGGAAGGCAGTGAGCCCAGGTAGCGCTCGACGAGGGGCTTGATCGTCTCCAGATCAAAACTGCCCACGAAGAAGAATGTGAAGTCGCTCGCATCCGCAAACCGGTCCTTATAGAACTCGAGAGACTTGTCGAGGTTCCATTGGTCAATGTCTGCCGAAGTCGGCGGACGCCTTCTAAGATGGTTCTGGTATCTGGTGTTATTGAGCGCCTGAAAAAATGCAAACTCCGGGGCTGACGTCTGGTTTGCCAGCATGGTTCTCATCTGAGACGACTGAACGCCAAAAGCGTTCGTATCCGCCCTGGGCTGCGTGAACCTGAGATAGATCAGTTGAATCATCGTCTCCATGTCCTTACGAGAGCTGCTGCCGCTCAGTCCTTCTTCGAGTTCGCCTATGAACGGACCCGCTGATGCAGTTTTTCCCGCCAGGTACTTCCGCAGATCGGTGGCGTTAAACTTACCCACACCTCCGGCGGCGATGACCTGGGTGGCAGTGCTGGCCGGAATGTAGTCTTGGTCGCTGGCCAGCGAAGTACCGCCAGGACTGGTGGCCCGAAACAAAATTTCATCCGCGCGAAACGTAGTAGGCCGGAGTACGACCTTCACGCCGTTGGATAGTTCCCACTCAGTGATCCCCGCGGCCTCCTTCGCGGTGGTCCCGGCGACCTTGCCCGGCACCGGTATTGACTCGAGTAGTGTGGCGCTGCCGACCGTATCCACGTACGGCTTCAAATCTTTGGCCGCCACGGCCTTGAGCACCGCTGCCAGCCTGGTCTCGTCCGGAATCACCAGGCCCGTTTTCTCCGGAGCGTTGACCACAACCAGACGATTGCGGCCGGAAAACCATTCCTTGGCAAGCTTGTTTATCTCGTCGAGCTTGATCTCGGGCAGGAAGCGCTGGTGCAAGGCGTATTCGTCGTCGGCACTGGGCAGAGTCTCGTCTATGAGAAAGTTGCGGACGTACTCAGCCGCGCGGTCAGCGGACAACGTGTTGTCCTTTTCAGTCGCCTGCCGTTGGTAATTAACCAGTACACTCTGTTTTTGCCGTTCCAGTTCGGTAACGGTGAATCCGAAACGCGCTACGCGCTCCGCCTCGGCCAGCAAAGTATCAAGCGCCCGCTCGATGCTGTCGTCCTTGGCCAGCGCGAAGAGTGAAGCAGATTCCTTCGTTCGAGCCAGGAAACTTCCGCGCCCTCCGCCGGCAAAGACGAACGGCGCATCCGGCTTCTGTGCCAGTTCTGAAAACCGGGAAGAAAGCATGCCGGCGAAGAGACGGTCAACGGTGTCCTGACGATATTCAGCGACGGAGCCTTCCTCACGAGCCGGCAGCAGGTTAAGCACCTGGACGATCGTGTTAGTGGCTTCTTTATCCGAGGCAATTGCGTAAACCGTGTCGGGATGATCGGGGATGCCGTAAATCGGTCGCGGCCGTGGTTTGGTCGCCGCCGGAATCGAGGCGAAGTGCGCCGTGATCATCTTTTCGATAGCGGCCTTGTCGAAATCTCCCACTGCCACCACCGCCATTAGATCGGGCCGATACCAGTCAGTGTAGAATTTCTTCAAACGCTCGGGCTTGCCGCCCTGGATGATCTCCGGCTTGCCAATCGGGAGTCGATCGGCATAGCGCGAGCCCCTGAACATGATGGGGAATGTTTTGTCGCGCATCCGCGCACCGGCGCCCCTCCCCATTCGCCATTCCTCCATAACGACGCCGCGCTCTTTGTCGATTTCGGACTGATCGAAGGTGACGTTATGTGCCCAGTCTTCAAGGATCAGCAGCGCGCGATCGATCGTCTCAGGTTTGTCAGTCGGGACCGTGAGCATATAAACCGTCTCGTCAAAACTGGTGTAGGCGTTGAGGTCGGCGCCAAAACGCATCCCAAGTGACTCGATGAATTGCACGAGTTCCTGTTTGGGAAAGTGCTGGGTGCCATTGAAGGCCATGTGCTCCACCAGGTGCGCCAGTCCCTGCTGGTCGTCATCTTCCAGAATTGAACCGGCCTTGATGACCAGCCGGAGCTCAGCGCGTTTTTCAGGTTTCTTGTTGGCGCGAATGTAGTAGCGCAATCCATTGGCAAACTTGCCCATCGTGATCTGGGGGTCGACGGGCATTTGCTGCGCGAGAGATTGAACCGGGATCGTCGCGGCCTGCTGCTGCGCGCCAATCACGAACATCGCCGCCGCCATGGCGACGATCAAGAGCATCATTCGGGTGCGGGTGTGAGTAATCATTGTGTTCTCCAGAAAGTCAGAGTCGCTAGAAGGTATCTACTGCCGGGGTTGGGGGAATTATGCAGCGGAGTGCTTCGATTGGCAACGAACCACTTATTTGGAGTGCGCCGGCAAAGCGACGCGGCGACGGCGCTTTGGTTAAGACGTGAGGGACGCTGATCGGCCAATCCAAAGCAGTGTCGCGCTACGCTTGCCACCGCGCTCCAAATCACCTACGCGGTCGCTGGGTGAAACAGTCCACGAATCTTGCGGAACACCTGACGAAAGAACCTGATTACTCGGGGCAGCACCCAAACCGTCACCGCCACTCCCGCCGCGACTACAAAAAAGATCACTATCGGCAGGAACACCGCGAGCAAGATCGAAACCACGACCAGAACGTCTTCCGCCAGACTGACCACGACATTTGAAACGGGTTCAGGGCTGGTATTGATGACGGCCCGCGTGGCGGCTTTGGTGCCGTGGGAGCTCAAAGCCAGTCCGCCTCCCAGAAGGAAAGCAATCACCTGCACGCTTCTATCAAAATCTCCAAAAGCCGTGGCCGCCAAAACTGCGCCGGCCGGAACACGTATAAAGGTATGAATGACGTCCCAGGTGCTGTCGACGACGGGTATCTTGTCGGCGATGAATTCAACGACGAACAGAAAGAGCGCGATTCCGATCACCCACCAACTGGTGAGAACTTCGAGCTCGCCCGGAAGTTTCAGGTGGGCAAAGCGGCTGAGCAACCCCAGCGTCGCCACCGTGGCATAGAGGTTTATCCCCGAAACCCAGGAAGCGCCCATGCCAATCGCCAGTGTGGAAATGAAGTCCATGGCGAAGGATTATACGGTACCGTGGCCGCCTAAGTTCGAGCGTAGCCGGGAATCAGGATTTACAAAATCGAGAGAATGACAGGATTTACACGATTAACAAGATTTCTAATCATGTGAATTCTGTTAATCCTGTCGAGAAAGTTTTGGGGATCGATCTTGCTTTAACAGGAGAACACGATATCCAGGTACCGAATGGTACCGGGATACAGGCAGTCGCCCTTGACTCAACTCCCGTTTTGGCATAGAAGCACGTCACAGCTTTTACCATTTCCAACTTGAAGGAGTCCCCGGTCATGAAGAAGATTCTTGCGCTCGTCTCGTTTCTTTGTTTGCTGATTTTGGCTGCGTCCTGCACCACCCAGCCAACAACCAACACCAACGCGAACTCAAATGCGAACATGGCGGTGTCAAAGACCGCGGCCCCGTCCGAAGCGGACATAATTGCCAAAGAAAAAGCGGCCTGGGACACGCTCAAGAAAAAGGACTATGACGCGTTTGGGAATATGTTGGCCAGTGACTATATCGAGGTCACCGATCAAGGAGTCTTTGACAAGCCCGGCATTTTGGCGGATGTGAAGGACTTCAACGTCACGGACGTCACGTATTCGGATTGGAAGATGTTGCCTATCGATAACGACGCCGTGATCATCACGTACAGCATGAACGTGACGGGCGCCTTCAAAGGCGAGGCCGTGCCGCCGGGGCCGTATCGCGCAGCTGCTGCCTGGGTAAACCGCGACGGCAAATGGCTGGCATTCTATTATCAGCAGACTCTGGCAAAGCCGATGCCGCCGGCTCCGCCTCCTGCTTCACCGAGCGCGAGCAAACCGGAAAAAGCGGCGGCCAGTCCGGCGGCCAAGCCCGGAGAGACCGGTCCCGATCCGATCGCCAACGAGAAATTGGTGTGGGACTTGTTCAAGAGCAAGAATTTTGACGGGTTCGGAGCCTTGTTGGATCCGGCGTTTCTAGAACTGGAATCGACGGGTGTCTATGACAAAGCCGGCGCAGTCAAAGGCGTGTCCCAGATGGACGCTTCCGAGTTTGCGCTCAGCGAATGGAAATCGGGCAAGCTTGATAACGATGCGGCGCTGGTAACTTACCTGGTAACACCGAAAAATACGAAGTGGGACACCGAGCGCCACACCAGCATTTGGGCGAACCGCGCCGGCAAGTGGGTGGCCCTGCTGCATATGGGGACGCCGATAGCGAAGCCCGCCGCCAAGGCCAGCCCGACGATGGACATGAAGAAGATGTAGGACAAGAGGGGGTCAGGAGTCGGGGGGTCGGGGATCAGTGAAAGGCGGTCCCGCGTTACGGTTTTTTCTTACTGACCCCTGACCCCCGGCTCCTGACCCCTCCATGGGCGAACTAAAACAAGAAGGAGCAAAGAATGGCACTCTCAAGTGTAGCCGGTAGAAATCTGGGAATGATCTTGCTGGGCTTGTGGTTGATTCTCACCGGTCTCTTACCGCTACTTAACATCAAACTTTCTTCGACGGTCACGACCGGACTGGCTGTGCTCGGAATCGCCGCGGGCGTATTGATCCTGCTGCGGCGCTAAGCGCTGCGGCGAATAGCCGGCGTTGTTTTTCAACGACCATTTCGGGTCGTGTGCTCAGGATTCGCGGCTATGCGATCCACGAAATCACACCAAGCCACATGAAAGAACACGAAATAAGAGGTCTCCACAGATTGACTCTCGACTTGGTCATCGGGTAATCGTGTAATCTGCGGATTTCAAACACACTCCAATTGCGCGGTTGGTTTGAGTGGGAAGAAAAACTGTCGCCGTGAACAAGCTTGCCGTCGTAGAGTCGCTATTCGGTGTGAAGCGCGCACTCATTGGAGTTGTGCATCTGCAGGCGTTGCCGGGCACTCCAGCAAGTAAGCTCGACGTCGCTGCTATCAAATCAATGGCAGTTGATGAAGCCCGGGTGTACAAAGACGCAGGCTTCCATGGCATTCTGATCGAAAATACACACGACCGTCCGTACTTGAAAACCCATGTCGGGCCCGAGATAGTTGCTGCGATGTCAGTCATCGGCGCCGAGGTCCGCCAGGCCGTGGAGCTGCCGCTGGGCATTCAAGTACTCGCGGGCGCGAATCAGAGCGCCCTGGCCGTTGCCCTCGCCTGCGGTGCAAGTTTTATCCGCGTCGAGGGTTTTGTTTTCGCGCACGTTGCCGATGAAGGCCTGATCGAATCGAGCGCGGGCGCCTTGCTAAGATATCGACGCGCGATCGCGGCAGATCATGTTCGCGTCTTTGCCGACGTGAAAAAGAAACATTCGGCACACGCGATCACGGCGGATATTGATATCGCGGAAACCGCGAAGGCCGCGGAATTCTTTACTGTCGATGGCGTGATAGTCAGCGGGATGGCCACGGGCGAGCCGGCAAATCCAAATGAAGTAGCCGCGGTGGCCGACGCCGTATCGGTACCGACGCTGGTAGGCTCTGGAATTACAGCAGATAATATCGGCAGGTATTCAAAAGCAGACGCTTTTATCGTTGGATCGTCAATCAAGAAAGGTGGTTTGTGGTCAAATCCAATTGACCTCGAACGAACCCGCGCTTTGGTGCGGGCGTTTCAAAACTAACTATGCGATACAGGCAATTCGGGCGGGCCGGCTGGCAGGTAAGCGAGATTGGTTATGGCATGTGGGGCATGGGCAGCTGGTCAAACTCGGATGACCAGCAGTCGCTTGAGTCTTTGCAAACGGCCGTGAATCTCGGCTGCAATTTCTTTGATACGGCTTATGCCTATGGTGATGGCCACAGCGAAAAGTTGCTTGGCCAGACCGTGCGCGCAAATCCGGGTCAGCGCCTTTACACTGCAACCAAGATCCCGCCGAAGAATCTGGAGTGGCCGGCGTCGGCAGAGTCTACTCTGAAACAGGCTTACCCGCCGGATCACATCGAAGAGTACGTGCACCGCAGTCTCAGGAATGCAGATCTGCAAAGCTACGATCTGATTCAGTTTCATACCTGGAACGACGATTGGTTACGCGACGATCGCTGGTTCTACAAGCTGGATGATCTGCGCAGCCAGAAACTAATCAACGCGATCGGAATCAGCCTCAACCGCTGGGAACCGTGGAATGGCGTGCGCGCAGTCAGGACCGGACAAGTCGACGCGGTGCAGGTCATCTACAACGTCTTCGATCAGAATCCCGAGGACGAGTTGTTTCCGGCATGCGAAGAGATGAAGGTGGCGGTGATTGCCCGAGTGCCGTTTGATGAAGGAACATTGACCGGCACACTTACCCGGGAAAGCCGTTGGCCCGAAGGTGATTGGCGCAACATCTATTTTGTCCCCGAGAACCTGATTCCAAGTGTCGAACGCGCAGAGGCGTTGAAAGAAACTCTCCGGGCGTGGAACCAGGAGCACTCGACAACTATCAGCATGCCGGAACTGGCGTTGCGCTTTATTCTTACGAATCCCACCGTCAGCACAATCATTCCCGGCATGCGCAAGGTGTCGCACGTCGAAGCGAACACTCTGACGAGTGATGCCGGCCCGTTGCCCGCTGAATTGTACGAACAACTTAGGGCCCATCGCTGGGTCCGAAAACCTTCACCGTGGTCCCAATAAGATCGCGGATCGGTAAGAAGAGCCAGGTTCCTTTGAAAAAGACTGGCCTCTCGCTATTCAGTCCGATAGAATCACCCGCGAATCAGAATTAATGAGTCTCGACGCCGGCGCCAAACTCGGTCGTTACGAAATTCGCTCAAAGCTGGGCCAGGGCGGAATGGGCGAGGTGTATCTGGCGGAAGATACCAAGCTGCATCGCAAAGTTGCAGTGAAGATTCTGCCCGCGGACGTGGCCTCGAATCGCGATCGGATGGAACGTTTCGTCCAGGAGGCCAAAGCTGCTTCCGCGCTAAATCATCCCAATATCATCACCATCTACGAGATTGACGAAATGGATTCGGGCCACTTCATAGTCACTGAATTCATCGATGGCGAGACGCTGCGTGAACGCAGGGGACTCGCGTTCATGAAACTTCACGAAATCCTCGACGTGGCGATTCAGACCGCGAGTGCGCTTTCGGCTGCTCACGAGGCCGGCATTGTTCATCGTGACGTCAAACCCGACAACATCATGCTGCGTCGTGACGGGATCGTGAAGGTTTTGGATTTCGGACTCGCGAAACTGGCTGAGCATACCTCGACTCAATACGTGGACATGGAGGCGCCGACATCCATTCCCATTAAAACTGAACCGGGGATGGTGATGGGAACGACCGCCTACATGTCGCCGGAACAGGCGCGCGGACTTCAGGTAGACACCCGCACCGACATCTTCAGCCTTGGTGTTTTGATATACGAAATG
>Ga0307468_100000203_pt1 | contig 14114 bp, 8 predicted proteins | sample atmdna_FD_203085 | JGI IMG/M metagenome (GOLD analysis project Ga0307468, IMG submission 203085) | Hardwood forest soil microbial communities from Morgan-Monroe State Forest, Indiana, United States - atmos_gases AM2C_05 | ecosystem: Environmental > Terrestrial > Soil > Temperate forest > Bulk...
CTCGCCCGCGCCGGCGGAGCGCTCGGACGTGAAGTGCTTGCGCGCGACGAGATACTCGCTGTCAGGCGACCACGAAGGCTCGTTGAGCAGGCGGAAACTTTCCTTCGTGACCGGCTGCGGCTTCGAGCCGTCGCGATTCATGATCCAGATGTTGTCGCCGCCGGCGCGATCGCTCGTGAACGCGATCCACTTGCCGTTCGGCGAGTAACGCGGCTGCATGTCCCACGCGATGCCGCTCGTGAGCGACTTCGCTTCGCCGCCGCCGATCGGAATCGTGTAGAGATCGCCGAGGAGATCGAAGGCGATCTCTTTGCCGTCGGGACTCACGTCGAGGCTCATCCACGTGCCGGTCGTGACGTCGATCGCGACGTCGTGCTTCGGACCGGGCGGGTTGTTCACGTCCCACTTCGGCTTCTCGTCCTTCTTCGGCTCCGCAGGCGCGGGCGTCGGAACGGTCGCAGGAACGGGAGGCGCGTCTTTCTTCTGGGACTCCTGTTTCTGCAGCTCCTGCTGCTCGGGACGCGGCTCCTGCTCGCCCTTCTCCGGCTTCTTCGGCTCGGCCTTCTTGTCGCTCGGCGGAGTGGGCGGCGGAGTTTGCGCGAGGAGGGGAAATGCGAGTGCGAGGCAGAGGAGTGCGACGAAACAATGCTTCATGTGGGTCCTTTCGACGTGAGGAACATGCAGTCGCCGTAGCTGTAGAAGAGGTACCGCTCGGAGATCGCCTCGGCGTAAGCGCGGCGTATCGTATCCATTCCGGCGAACGCGGAGACGAGCATCAGCAGGGTCGATTCCGGAAGGTGGAAGTTCGTTAACAACTTGTCCACCGCGCGGAACACAAATCCGGGCGTGATGAAGATCGACGTTTCCGCGCGTCCCGCGACGAAATGGCCGTCGCCGGCGCGAATTGCGCTTTCGAGCGTGCGCACGGTCGTCGTGCCTACCGCGACGATCGGACGCTTTTCGTCGAGCGCACGATTCAATCGCTCCGCTGCATCCGCGCTGATTTCGTAGCGTTCGACGTCCATCCGATGCTCGGCGATGTCGTCGACTTTCACTGGCTTGAACGTGCCGATGCCGACGTGCAGCGTGATGCGGATGATCTCGACGCCGCGCGCGGCGATCTGCTCGAGAATCTCCGGCGTGAAGTGCAAGCCTGCAGTCGGTGCCGCGATCGCGCCGCGCTCGCTCGCGTAGACGGTTTGATACGCCTCGCGATCCTCGTCGCGTGGAACTTCGCGCGCGATGTAGGGCGGCAGTGGCGGAATGCCGATGCGCTCCATCTCCGCGGCGTCGCCGTGAAAGCGCAGCACGACCGTTCCTTCGATTTTCTCGAGCACGTCGGCGGTGAGCGTGTCGCTGAACGTGAGCGTGTCGCCCACGTGCACGCGCTTCGCCGGCTTGCACCATGCTTCCCACGTCATCGGCTCGCGTTCGCGTGTGAGCAGGATCTCGATCGGATTCTTCATCGCGCCTTTCGGGCGCGCGTAGAGACGCGCCGGAATCACGCGCGTGTCGTTGATGACGAGGACGTCGCGTTCGCCGAGGCGGCTGGGGAAATTCGCGAAGTTGTCGTGGTCGAGCGAGTCGCCGGTGACGACCATCATTCGCGAGCGTCCGCGCGGGCGAGGCTCCTGCGCGATGAGGGAAGGCGGGAGGTCGTAAGAGAAATCGGTGCGCTTCATTAGAATCGCGCGCGCATGATATCCGCGCGCGTGATCACCTGCTCCGATGCCGCGTCGCGCGGCGAGCGGGAAGATCGCTCGGGTCCGGCGGTGCGCGAGCTGCTGCAATCGCGCGGCTACGCAGTCGATGCGATCGTGATCGTGCCCGACGAGATCGATGCAATCGCAAACGCGATCCTCGATGCAAACGTGCGGCTCATCGTCACGACGGGCGGAACCGGAATCGCTGCGCGCGATGTGACGCCCGAGGCGACGATGCGTGTTGCGGAGCGCGTCGTGTTGGGGTTCGGCGAGCGCATGCGCGCGAGCTCGCCGAAAGCGGCGCTCTCGCGTGCGCAGGCGGTGACGCGCGGCGCGACACTCATCGTGAACGTGCCAGGCAGCGTCGCAGGCGCAACCGAATGCCTCGGCGCGATCCTCGATCTCATTCCGCACGCATTGCAGTTGCTCGCAGGAGAGACTTCCCATGAAACGCGGAACACGGAACACGGAACGCGGAACGGCGGAGAGATCGATTGACCGTTAAAGCAGGATTAGAAGTCCTCATCGACGACGAACCGTTCCGTATCCAGGGCAAGCGCATCGGGCTCGTCACGAATCAAAGCGCGGTCACGCGCGATCTGCAGCACGCAGTGAAGCTGCTGCAGCACGGACGCGGATGGACGCTTACCGCGCTGTTCGGTCCGGAGCATGGGATCTGGGGCGAGGCGCAGGACATGGCGCATGTCGATCACTCGATCGATCCCGCGACAGGACTACCCGTTTACTCGCTCTACGGAAAAAGTGAAGACGATCTGAAGCCGCGGCGCGATGTGCTGCGCACGCTCGACGCGCTCGTGATCGATTTGCAGGACATCGGGTCGCGCTACTACACCTTCATCTACACGATGGCGCTCTGCATGCGCGAAGCCGCCCCACTCGGCATCGAAGTGATCGTGCTCGATCGTCCGAATCCGATCGACGGCATTCATCTCGAAGGCAACATCCGCGAGGACAAGTACTCGAGCTTCGTCGGACTCTTTCCGCTGCCGACGCGCCATGGCATGACGGCGGGCGAGCTCGCGCATTGGTTCGCGCGTTTCTATCGCAACGCGCACAACATCGAATGCAACCTCACCGTCGTGCCGATGCGCGGGTGGAAACGTTCGATGTGGTGGGGCGACACCGGACTGCCGTGGGTGATTCCGTCGCCGAACATGCCGACCGTGTTCACCGCGGCCGTGTATCCCGGCATGTGCTTGATCGAGGGAACGAATCTCAGCGAAGGACGCGGCACGACACGTCCGTTCGAATTCTTCGGCGCGCCGTGGCTCGACTCATTCAAGCTCGCCGAGCGGCTCAATCATCTCGATCTGCCGGGCGTCTGTTTTCGTCCGCACTACTTCATCCCGACGTTTCAGAAGCACGCGAAACAGGTCTGCGGCGGCGTCGAGCTGCACGTCACGAATCGCGCGGAGTTCGAGCCTTATCGCACGGGACTCTGGTGCGTGAAAGTCGCGCGCGATTTGAATCCCGAACTGTTCGACTGGCGCCGCGAGACGTACGAATTCGTGTCCGATCGGCTCGCGATCGACCTCCTCGCCGGCAGCGCGCGCTATCGCGAGCTCGTCGAAGCGGGCGGCAACGTGGACGACTGGGTGGCGGAGTGGGAAGAGCCGCTGCGCGAGTTCGCCCGCGAGCGCAGGGAGTTTCTTTTGTACGAAGTCTAGGAGTGCGGTGGCAAAGCCACCGCTTTCTGATCCGGATCACAAAGCGGCGTCTTTGCCGCGCGCACTCCTGAACATGGCAGCGCGCATGCAGGCGAAATCCGCATGCTCACCGGCCTCGACTCCCTCCTCCTCGATCCCACTCCCATCCGCGGCCGGCGTGTCGGCCTCGTCACGAATCATGCGTGCGTCACGCGCAATGGCATTCGCAACGTCGACGCGCTGCTTGCGCTCGGTGCGTGTGAGCTCGTCGCGATCTTTGCGCCCGAGCATGGCTACTGGGCCGATCTGCCGTACATGGAGGAAGTGCCGGACGAGCAATTCCGCGGACGGATTCCGATCCATTCGCTCTACGGCATGTCGCGCGCGATGCTGTCGCCGCGCCGCGAGCAGCTCGCAAACATCGACGCGCTCGTGATCGATCTGCAGGACGTCGGCGCGCGCTACTACACGTACGCCGCCACCATGTTCTATTGCATGCGCGTCGCCGCGGAGTGCGGGATCGACGTCATCGTGCTCGATCGTCCGAATCCGATCGGCGGGCGTCACGTCGAGGGCAATCTCATCGAGCCTGCGTTCGAGAGCTTCGTCGCTGCATATCCGATCGCGAATCGTCACGGCATGACGATGGGTGAGCTGGCGATGTTTCTCGATGCGTGGTTCGAGGTTCGTTGCAAGTTGCACGTCGTGACGATGATCGGCTGGAAGCGCTCGATGCTGTTCGACGACTGCGCGCTGCCGTGGATCTATCCGTCGCCGAACATGGCGAAGATGGACACCGCGATCGTGTATCCCGGCATGTGTCTGCTCGAAGGAACGAATCTCAGCGAAGGACGCGGCACGACGCAGCCGTTCGAAATCTTCGGCGCGCCGTTTCTCGACGCCGATGCACTCGCCGACACGCTGAGCGCGCGCGAACTACCGGGCGTGCGATTCGCCGCGACGCGATTCACGCCGAGCGCGAGCAAGTTTCGCGGACAGCTGTGTCACGGCGTGCAGATAGTCGTCACCGATCGCCTGACGTTCCAGCCGGTGCGCACCGGTGTGCACTGCATTCAGGCCGCGCACGATCTAGCGGGCGGAGAATTCGCGTGGATCGAAGACGAATACGAATTCGCGAACTGCCTCGCGATCGACACCCTCGCCGGTTGCGACACCTACCGCCGCGTGGTCGAGACGCGCGGCAACCTCGATGCGTGGGTCGAGACGTGGCCGGAAGAGCGCGCAGCGTTCGATCGCGCGAGAAAAAGCGTGCTCTTCCGTGAGTACGCGGACGCGCCGCTCGTCACGTTCTCCGCGGAGCTTCCGGCACACCGTCCAGCGGACGGAACGTTTGCCGAGGCGTAAGCGAAGACTGTCATCTTTTCCATTTTTCACGGGTACCGGAACGCCTCCGCGACGTTTGTGTGATCTTCTTCACTTGCAGCGCGACGCTCTTAAGCCTAGATTGCCTGCTACAAGTCCGACAGGAGATTCGTTAACGCGATCCTTCGCAACCCGCGCGAAGGGTCGAACCCGTTCCGAGAGCTCGTTCAGGAGGCACCCCTACGATGACTACCACGCGCAGTCGCTTCGTGTTTGCAGTCGCTTTTTCGTTCCTCTTTCTCCTCTCCTTCCCGCTGTTCGGTTCCCAGATTCGAATGACGCTCCAGACTCGCATCGCGGACGAATTTCCGTCCGCCGCGCGCGACGTCGCCAGCGCCGTTCCGACCGTCGCTGATTCGCGAGTCGTCGCGGGCCGCGCGGTCGTGGGCAAGCTCGCATCGAGCAAGGGCATGCAGGCCTTTCTGCCGAATGATTTCCGTGAGCCGCTCGTGCTTTCGAGTGGTGCGCGTGAAGTCGTCCTTCGTCCGCTGAATGCGCGAGCCGCGCGCGCGGGCATGGACACGGCGAGCCGCGCGTATCGCGGTGCATTCGAAGGCATCGACGTCCTTCGCGGCGTCGCTGACGGTGCCGCAAACGAGCGTCTCGTCATCGAGACCTCCGGCACGCGCACGATCGAATATCAGATCGTGAGCATGCGCGGATTCGCAGACGTCGTGAACGACGGCCGCACGGTGCGGTTCATCAGCACCGATCGCACAGCGCCCGACTTCGTGCTCAGCGCTCCGTCGATGATCGACGTCGGTGGCGCGCCCGCGCAGAGCGCACGCTGGTCGCTCGCCGAAGAAAACGGACGCATCACCACGATCCGTTTGACGATCGACGACACGCAGCTTCGTCATCCGCTCATGACGTCGTTCTCGCTCGCCGCGAAAGCGACGAGCAGCACGACCGGACGCGCGCGCGTCGTCAGCGCCGCGCCGCAGCCGCTGGCCGGAGGCGGAACGATCTCCGGAAGCCTGCGCGACGATTCGACCGGCAACGCGATCGCGAACGGCGTCGTGCATTTCTACAGCACCGTTCCCGATTTCGTCGGCTCCGCGACGACCAACGGCGACGGCGACTACACCTCTCCCGAGCTCGCACCCGGCAGCTACTACGTCGCGGCGCGGCCGTATCAATATCAGCCCGAGGTTTACGACAACATCGCTTGCCCCGGCGGTGAGTGTCCGGTCACGAGCGGCAACCTCGTCTCCGTCACCGCGAACGCGAACCACGGCGGCATCGACTTCCGTCTGCTGAGCGATCAGGCGCGCGTCAGCGGCAACGTCAAAGACTCGCAGAACAACGCAGTGCTCGCGGACGTGGGCATCCGCTTCTACAACACGAGCGGCGTATTCGTCGGCTCCACGGTTTCCGATGCGGGCGGCAACTACACCGTCACGCTGTCGGCGAGCGGCAACTACTACGCGCGTTCGTTCAACTTCACGCACTCCGGCTACGTCGACATTCTCTACAACAACATTCAGTGCTCCGGCTGCGATCCGACCACCGGGACCGCGATCTCCGCGTCCCTCGGATCGCTCACGAACGGCATCAACTTCGCCCTTCCGCCGCGCGGCGGATCGATCCAGGGCATGTTGCAGGATGCCGGCACCGGCGCGCCGATCGCCGGCGAGTCCGTGTTCATCTTCAACAGCGCCGGCCAGTTCGCAACATTTGCGACGTCCGACTCCACCGGTCACTACGAGAGCTTCAACGGTCTCAAGACCGGCAACTACTTCGCCGCGACGTCACCGGGCGGCTACTTCGGAGAGCTGTACAACAACATTCCGTGCGACGGTCTCTCCTGCGATCCGACGACCGGAACCGCAATCGCCGTCACGTTCGGAACGACGACCTCCGACAAAGACTTCTCGCTCGTCAGCACGATGGCGCAGGTCACTGGCACCGTCACGGACGCTTCGACGACGAACGCGCTCGGCAGTGTGCCGGTCGTGTTCTACGACGCGGACGGCAACGCAGTCGCGGTCGGCTTCAGCGACACGAGCACGGGCCGCTACTCGGTTCGCCTCGACGCGGGCACGTACTACGCGCGCAGCTTCGCCACGGCGAGCAACTACGCGACCTACATCGATGAGCTCTACAACAACATCCCGTGCGTGAACTGCAACCCGGTCACGGGCACGACGATCACCGCCACCGCGGGCCAGACGACGACGAACATCGACTTCGCGCTGACCAACAACGGCGGCAGCATCTCCGGCAGACTCACGAACGCTGCGACGTCCAGTCCGATCGCCGACGGCGGCGTCAACATCTACGACTCGAACGGCACGTACGTGACCTCGGGACAATCGGACGCGAACGGCGATTACACGAGCACGAACCCGCTGATCAGCGGCAACTACTACGTGGTCGCCACACCGTTCGGATACAACGGGGAGCTGTACAACGACATCTCGTGCCCGAGCGGAAACTGCATCGTCACGCAGGGCACCGCAGTCAGCGTGACTCTCGGACAGAACACTCCGAACATCAACTTCGCGCTCACCGGCACCATCGGCATCATCACCGGCCGCGTCATCGCCACGTCGACGAACGTCGGCATCACGAACGCGAACGTGCTCGTCTACAACTCGAGCGGCAGCCTCGTCACGACCGCACAGACCGATGAAGTCGGCGACTACTCCGTCGCGGTGACGAGCAGCGGCAACTACTTCGCGCGCACCGTGACGAACGGCCAATACAGCGATGAGCTGTACAACAACATCTCCTGCTCGTCGTCGTGCACGGTCACCGCGGGCACCGCGATCAGCGTGACCGTCGGCCAGTCGACGAACGGCATCAACTTCTCGCTCGATCCGGGCGCATGCCCCGACATCAACCTCTCGCCCGATTCGCTGCCCGACGGCACGGTCGGCACTCCGTACTCGCAGACGATCAGCGCGGCCGGCGGACTCTCGCCGTACACGTTCTCCGTCACCCCGGGCACGCTGCCGCCGGGCCTCTCGCTCGCTTCGAGCACCGGCGTCATCTCCGGCACGCCGACGAATTCGGGCACGTTCGGCTTCAGTATCGATGTCGTCGACGCGAATGGCTGCTCGGGCACGAAGACGTACTCGATCCACGTCGCCGGCCAGCCGCCGGTCATCGATGACGTCTTCCCGAACTCGGGATCGCAGAACGGCAACACGACCGTCACCATCAGCGGCAGCGGATTCGGCAACCTGCAGTCGGTCGAATTCGACGGCTCGCCCGCGACGATCGTCACGTTCGACGCAGACGAGATCACCGTTCGCACGCCGGCACACGCGCTCGGCACGGTCGACGTGACCGTCTCGACGACCGACGGCACCGCGACCGCACCGGGAGCGTACACATACACGAACCAGGCGAGCGTGACGCTGACGTCGTCGCTGAATCCGTCAACGTACGGACAAAGCGTGACGTTCACGGCAACGCTCAATCAGCCCCTCGCATCCGGCACGATGACGTTCTACGACGGCACGACCGTGCTCGCCGTGAAGACGATCGTCCCGGCCACCCTCGGCGACGACGACCATCCGCCGACGGCCGCGCAGCCGACGACGTTCACTACGTCCGCGCTCACCGCCGGCACGCATCCGATCAAAGCGGTGTACAGCGGCGATGCGAATTACGGCTCCGCGACGTCGAACACGGTCAATCAGGTCGTGAACAAGGCGCCGCGCGTCGTGACGCTCAGCGTCGCGCCGAGCCCGTCGACGTACGGCGACACCATCACACTCACCGCAACCGTTTCGCCGACTGCCGAGGCGTCCACCGTCATCTTCAAGGACGGCGCGACTGTGCTCGGCACCTCGACGATCAACGGCAGCGGCATCGCGACGTTCCAGATCAGCACGCTGACCGCCGGCACACACTCGCTCACCGCGGGCACGCCGGATTCGGCAAACTATCTCGCCGGAACGTCGAATACCGTCAGCCACCTCGTGAACAAGGCCACGCCTGTGTTCACCGATCTCAGCTCACCGACGATCGTCCTCGGCACGCCGACGACCGTGATCAGCGGCAACATCACCTACGGCTCGCTGATCCCGACCGGCTCGGTGACCATCACGGTCAACGCCGTGAGCTACTCCGCGGCAATCGCCGTCGACGGCTCGTTCAGCGCGACGGTGAACACGTCGACGCTCACACCGACGTCGGCTGGTTACGCGATCTCGTTCTCGTATCCGGGTGACTCGAACTTCAACGCGATCACCGGTTCGTCGCTGCTCACCGTGACGTATGCGACGACGCCTGAGAGCGACCCGCAGCCGAAGAACTCCGGCGCGACGATCTCCGTCCGCATCCAGATCCGCGACTTCGCTGGAAACAACCTCTCCTCCAGCTCGATCGCGGTGGCGGCGTACGGCGTGCGTCTGACCACGAGCGCAACGTGGCTGCCGGCGCAGGAAGCGGGCGGTGGCTCCAACCTGCCGCTCGTGTTCCAGAACGCAGGTGGCGGTCAGTACAAGTACCAGCTCAAGACCACGGGTCTCGCAGCGGGCGTGTACTACTTCGGATTCACGATCCAGAACGATCCGGTCATCCACCTGATGCAGTTCACGATTCAATAAACCACTCGGAGTCCTAGAATGCGGCGCATGCGAATCACAGCATGCGCCGCATTTCTTTTTGTCGCGTTCTCCCTCCTCGCCGCACCGCCGAGCGGCACCATCCAGGTCACGCACGTCACCTGGAATGACGCGCCTCCAACGATGCCGGCCGGAACGAAGATCGCCGTCCTCGAAGGCGATCCGAAAAAGCCGGGACTCTTCACGATCCGCCTGAAAGTTCCCGCGGGCTCCGTGATCGCGCCGCACTGGCACCCGCGTCCCGAGCGCGTCACCGTCCTCGCAGGCCACGTGCTGGTCGGCTTCAGCGACGTCGTCGACGAAAAGAGCGCCACCGAATTCACCGACGGCGGCTTCTACGTCAACGCCCGGAAAGCACATCACTGGGTGAAATTCGCCGAGGACACGGTGCTGCAGTTGACGTGCGAGGGACCGTGGGAGCTGAACTATCTGAAGTGAAGTTGTCGGTTGCCAGTTGCCAGAGGAACCGCTTTTTTTGGACTGCGGCGATCGCAATCGCCGCTTTCGTACAGCCCTCGCGAAAATGTCGCAGAGCGGCGACTGCGTGAAAGGGACGGCGGACTTATAGTCCGCCGCCTCGCGCAAAAATCGGCGGACTATAAGTCCGCCGTCCCGTGGTTATCAGACGGTCTCCCGCAGTCGCCGCAGTCCAAAAAAAGCAGCGTTCCGACCGGCAACCGCATCCAATGCACATCCTCTACGAAGACGAAGCGCTCCTCTTCATCAACAAACCTCCCGGCCTCGTCGTGCAGCGCAGCTACGACATGGACGAGCCCGTGCTCGTCGAGCTCGTCGCGGAGTACACGAGTCCAAGTTTTCTGATGCAGCGTCTCGATCGCGGAACGAGCGGCGTGATGTTTTTTTCGAAGCGCGCGGACATCAACGCGAAGCTGACACGGCAGTTCGAGCAGAAGCGCATCCGCAAACGCTATCTCGCGTTGTGCGAAGGCGAGCTCGGCGAAGCGCAGACGATCGACGCGCCGCTCGCGCGCATCGGCCCGATCTCCTTCGGCGTGCGCGACGGAGGGAAGCGCGCGATCACGCGAGTGGAGCCTCTGCCAACTGCCCACTGCCAACCGCCCACTGCCTCCCTCGTGGCTGTCGGATTGCAAACCGGACGTACTCATCAGATCCGCGTGCACCTGGGCGCAATCGGACATCCGCTCGTCGGCGACTGGCTTTATGGTCAGAGAAATGCCGCGCGTCCGATGCTGCATGCGGAAGAATTGGAGATGACGCATCCGTTGAGCAACCAGCCGATTCGCGTGGCCGCGCCGTTGCCGGACGACTTTCGCGAAGAGGCCTTGCGCCGCGGGATCGTCATTGCCAGAGGACAAAGCGACCGCTGTGGAGTGCAGCTAACTGATTGACCCAACTAGAATAAACGCCACGCCGGTCCCGTTACGATCAGCACAGGAGACAAGACTCATGAAACTCTGGACGCGCATTTCCTTCATCGTGTTGTTCGTACCGCTGGTCGCGTCGGCGCAGTTCCGCGACCTCGATGCAGCGATGTCGAACCTCGAGCGCGGCTTCGGCAACGGCGACGTCCAGTCGATCGTCTCCGGAATCGGCGAGGGCGACCAGGTGATGCTGCAGTTCCCCGGACTCGTCGATCAGACCGGCTTCTTCGGCCGCGATCAGGCCGGCTATCTGCTCGACAAGCTCTTCAACAAAGTGAGCCCGAGCGGGTTCGAGCAGGTGAGCGCACGCAAAGTGTCGGCCGAGGGGCAGTACCACATCACGGCACACTGGACGATTCAGAATGGTGGACAGAGCGAATCGCGCGATCTCTACATCACGCTGAAATCGAAGGATGGCCGCTGGTCGGTCGTCTCCGCACGCTCCGCCGGGAAGTAAATCGCGCATCATGATGCGCAGATGTCGCCGCGTGTTCGTGTCGCCGCACTCTTCCTGATCCTCGCCGCACTCGTCCACGGCGCAACGCTGTGGCGAGTTGCGGCGATCTCGCGCGACTTCACCGCGCGCTCCTCTTCTCATCTCAACGACGACGTCGCAAAGATTCGTGCGCGCGTCCTCCAGATCGAGCGCGAGCTCGACGCGAGCGCGCAGCAAATCGTCGCGCAAATCACACCCACGACGCCAACCGCCGAGCTCTTCCAGATCCTCGGACGCGAATCGACGCATCGCCGCCGCGGCGCGCGCGTTCTCGACGCGGACGGCGAGCCGGTCGCGTGGTGGGGCGACGATCTCCGCGTCAGCGGCGCGCGCTCGTACGAGTTCGACGTCACGAACCTCTACATCACGCGCTCGCGCAAAGCCGGCGCGATGACCGTGCAGGTGTTCGCGCGCGTCGAGAACATCCGCAGCGAACGCTCGCACATGCGACCCGACGACGCGTGGCTGCAATCGATCTTCTTCCACGGCGGATTTCTCAAACAGGAAGAGGGAACGCTGCGCCGCATGCTCGTGAAGCAAAGCGACGCGTCGCTCTGGCTCGACATCGAGCCGCGCCCGCCCGAGGAAGTGATCGACATCGTGCGTACCCAGGGGAGGAACGCGTCGATCGTGCTGCTCGCGCTCGGCGCGCTCGCGGTGATGGCGCTCTCGCGCCGCTCGCATCCCGCGCTGATCATCGTTCTCATCCTCGCCGCGCGGTTCGCGCTGCTTCCGTTGCGCATCATCCACGACGACACGCGCCTCTTCGGATTCGAGCTCTACGGCTCAAACGTCCTCGGTCCGTTCAGCAAGTCGCCGTTCGATCTGCTCGTCACTGCCGCCGCGATTCTCGGCATCGTCGCCGTCGCGTCGCGCTATCTCGCACGCGTTCCGATCGTCGTGCGCATCGCGATCGCGATCGTCGCAGCGTTCGGCTACGTCGAGCTGACGCGCAACTTCGTCGGCAACTCACGCGTCTCCGCGATCCCCGATCACGTACTTCCCGGCTCGCTCGGGCAAGGCGTCCTCCTCGGCGCGATGCTGCTCCTCGCATTCGCCGTCGTGCTGGTTCCGGCGAGCGCGATTCGCCACCGTTCCCTCGCGATGCTGGCAATGACGCTCGGCGTTGCCGCGCTCGTCTATCTCCCCGCGCAACACTTCGAAGAAAAGGGCGCGCGCAACTTCATCTCCGAAACGTACGCGCCGCTCGTCGCCGGCGAAGCGGGACAGGTGCGCACGATGATCGAAGACACGCTGCGCAACGAATTCTCGAGCACCGACCTCTCGACGATTCTTCCCGACGACTATCGCCACATGAATCTGGAGGATCTCGCGTACGCGCTCTGGCTGCGCTCCGATCTCTCGCAGTGGCGCGTGCCCGCGGTCATCACCATCACCGACGAGATCACGCGCTCACCGCTGAGCCGCTTCGGCGTCGGGATACCGCAATTCAGCGAGACCGTGACCGGCGGACGCGGCGAAGTGCTGCAGGTCGGCAGTTTCACGCGCGCGCTGCTGCATCACGACTTCGACGTCACCGCGCTCGGCACGATCGTCGCCCTCGGCAGCGTGCACATCCTCAATCCCGCCGATCCCGGCGCGACCGCATTCGCCGACGTGTATCGCGATTTCTTCGAGTCCGAAGCGGACGATCGCGCGGGATTGCATCCGCAGCCCGAGCCCGCGGTGTACGACAGCACGGGCGATCCGCAAAACGTCAGCACGATTCGCCTGCCGCGCAATCCTGTTTGGTACTTCGCGCGCATGAAGCCCGCGAGCGGCACGTGGGTGACGACGACCGACGGCGAGACCATCTCGATTTATCTGCGCCGCAGCGAGAACGCGCTCTACGCCTTTCCGCTCCTGGTGCCTTCGATCGGGCAGCACGTGCGCCGCTCCGGAGGAGTGGCGATCTGGGCGCTCGTCCTGCTCGTGCTCTCGATCGCGTGGCGCTCGCTGCCGCAGCTCATCGCGTTCGTGCGCCGCGCACCGGGCAGTCTCGACTTCCGCGCGCGCACGTCGCTGTACGTCGTCGCGGTCGTGATCCTGCCACTGATTCTCTTCGTGCTCTTCGTGCGCGCGTATCTCGCCGATCGTCTCGCCACCGAATACGTCGATCGCGGGCAGACCGCGCTCAACACGGGTCAACGCGTGATCGAGGACTACCTCTCGACACAATCCGCTGCGCCGGAGCAATTGCTCGACGACGAAGTCCTCGCGTGGCTCGCACGCGTGATCGGCCACGATCTGCATTTCTATCGCGGCCACGAGCTCATCGCGTCGAGCCGCCGCGATCTTTTCGCCGCGCACGTCGAGTCGGAGCGACTGCCCGGCGACGTCTATTCGCAAATCGTCCTCGGCGGCAAGCAGCTCGTACGCGCGTTCCGCAAATCGGGCGCGACGCAGTACGTCGAGATCTACATCCCCGTGAATCTCGCGCCCGGCAAGAACTACACGCTCGCACTGCCGTTCATCGTGCAGGGCCGGCAGATCGAAGCGCAGGTGAACGATCTCGCGACGACGATCTACATGCTCCTGATCTTCATCGCGCTCGCCGCGATCGCCGTCGCGTTCCAAATCGCCCGCGGCGTCACGCGTCCCGTGCAGGGACTCGTCGCCGGCGCGCGCGCAGTCGCACGCGGAGACTTCGACGTCGGCATGGCCGTCCCACGCGATCCCGACCTCGGCCTGCTCGTCACGACGTTCCGCGACATGGCGCGCTCGATCCGCAGCCAGCAGGACGATCTGCGCCATGAGCGCGATCGCCTGCAGACGCTGCTCGAGAACATCAACGCCGCGGTCGTCGTGCTCGACGGCTCGATGAACGTCGGCGCGACGAATCTCGCGGCGCGGAACCTCTTCGAGCTCGATGAACACGCGTC
>Ga0307468_100000204_pt1 | contig 14105 bp, 10 predicted proteins | sample atmdna_FD_203085 | JGI IMG/M metagenome (GOLD analysis project Ga0307468, IMG submission 203085) | Hardwood forest soil microbial communities from Morgan-Monroe State Forest, Indiana, United States - atmos_gases AM2C_05 | ecosystem: Environmental > Terrestrial > Soil > Temperate forest > Bulk...
CTCTACATGATGACGCCGCTCGATACGATCCTCAATCTGCTCCCCAACCTCGGGCGCGCCACCGTGGCCATCCGGAAGGTGGAGTCGCTGGGCCTCTCGCTACAGGAGAAGACGGGCGACGCCGACGCGCTCGTCGTGCCCCCGGCGGTGCCGTCGTGGCAGCGCATCGAGCTGTCCGGCATCTCTCACGCCTACCGCCGGGAAGGCGAGGACGACTCGTTCCTGCTCGGCCCGGTGGACCTCGGCGTGAACGCCGGCGAGACCCTCTTCCTGGTCGGCGGCAACGGCAGCGGCAAGACGACGCTGGCGAAGCTCCTCATGGGGCTGTACATGCCGGAGCAGGGTGAGATCCGGCTCGACGGCAAGGCGGTCACGAACCTCGACCGGGATTCGTACCGGCAGCTCTTCTCGGCCGTCTTCGCCGATTTCTATCTTTTCGAGACCCTGCTGGGCCTCGATCGCACCGGCCTCGACGAACAGGCGCTGAAATACCTCTCGGACCTCCATCTGGCGGACAAGGTCAAGGTGAAAGACGGCACCTTGTCGACCCTCGACCTGTCGCAAGGGCAGCGCAAGCGCCTGGCGCTCCTGACCGCCTATCTCGAAGACCGGCCGATCTATCTCTTCGACGAGTGGGCAGCCGATCAGGATCCCTATTTCAAAGAGATCTTCTACACCCAGCTCCTGCGAGAGCTCAAGACGCGGCGCAAGACGATCGTCGTGATCAGTCACGACGATCGCTACTACCACCTCGCCGACCGCATCGTGAAGCTGGAGTACGGCAAAGTGGTCTATGACGGCGAGTTCGGGTCCTATCTCGAGATCGCCAAGGATATGGCGGAGCCCCAGACGCCGCCGGCGGCCTGAGCCGCTTGCGATCAGACAAGGAGGCTTCAAATGGACGACACCACCCGCAGGGCCGCGAGGTCCTTCCCGATCGACCTCCCCGGTGCGTTGCGGCTCGTGACGTCCCGTTTCGGGGCCGTACGCATCGAGGGCACCGACCAGACCACGATCACGCTCGAGGTCCTGGCGCGGGTGGATCTGACGACCGCCGACGACTGCGCCGCCGCCCTCGAGAGTATCCAGGTCACGTTCGACCGCCAGCGCCGCCGCGCCGAGGTCGTGGCGCGCGCGCCGCGGGCGGCCGAGAGCTCGTGGTTCCGGCGCCGCCGCGAGAGGACGCCCAAACTCGACCTCCGGATCGCGCTGCCGCGCGCCTGCGACATCGAGATCGAGGCCATCGCCAGCAGCGTCTCCATCGCCGATATCGAGGGGCGGATCCAGGGGCAGGTCACGGGAGGGGCGTTCAATGCCCACAAGGTCGCCGGAGAGGTCCAGGGCCGCGTCATGGGCGGCAGTGTGATCGCTGCCGACTGCACCGGCCCGGCGGAGCTGCAGACCTCCGGCGGCAGCATCTACGTATGGAACCTTGCGGGCGACCTGAACCTGCGGGCCGCCGGCGGTTTCGCCATCATCGAACGGGTACGCGGGAGCGTTTCCGCCGACGTCGTGGGCGGCGGTTTGCGGGTCGAGGAGGTGACGGGCTCTCTGGCGGCGAGTGCCGCCGCGGGCTCGGTCCTGGTGCGGCTGGCCGAGCGCCCGCAGGGAGACTGCGCCCTGTCGGCCCAGGCGGGCAACGTCGTCGTCCACCTGCCGGCCAACCTCGGCGCGGATATCGACGCCCAGAGCCACGGCGGACAGGTGATGGCCGATTTCCCCGAGGCGACCGGCACTCGCCGCCGGCAGGAAGCGAGCCTCCGGATCAACGGCGGCGGCCTCCCCCTCCGCCTGCGTTCCCACGGCGGGGACATCTACGTGGGGTGCCTGTGAGCGTCGCCGTGATCCAAGGAGCTGCGGAGCCGGGATTCATGAATGGTCTCTGGGAACAGATCCGCGCCACCCACCGCGACCTGTCTCCCACGGCGGAACGGTTCCTCGACCATGTCCTGCGGGAGCCGGAGGCCGGCCGCCGAATGGATTACAGGGAGGCCGCAGACCGCTCGGAGTGGGTCCGGCTCTCCACCTACCGGTTGCAGCCGTGGCCCGTCTTCCTCGGCCTCGAGAAGCGGCGGCAGATCGAGCATGCCACGCTGGAGATGCTGCGGCTCGTCCGCGGCATCCCCGAACGTATCTTCGACCGCGATGCCCGGCGGATCTGGGAGTTCTACGGCTGGGGCAGCGAGCTCCACGTCGCCTTCCTCCTCGAGCCGCCGGACGGGTTCGCCGGCAGCTTGGCGCGCTGTGATTTCATCGACGACGGCGCGGGGCTTCGCTGCATGGAGGTGAACATGACCGCGTTCTTGGGTGGGTGGCAGCTCCGCTTCTGGGACCGCGCCTGCCTCGAGGCGCCCTCGATCGTCTCCTTCCTACGGCAGGAAGGGATCGATCCGGTGCACCGCGATCCGTGGCATGCGGCGTTCTCCCATGTGGTCCGGGATGTCCAGGAGAAGGGGCTGGCGGGCGATGGCGTGCTCAACGTCGCCCTGGTGACCGCCGCCGAGGTGGCGGAGATGGCGGATTCGCTGGTCGAGCTGAACGAGCTCTACACCGCGGTCCTGGAGAGCACGGGGCTGTCGCTTTCCGGCCGGCTGTTCGTGTGCAGCTATGCCGGCGACCTGGCCCCGAAGCGCGGCGCGCTCTTCCATGGCGACGCGCAGATCCACGCCGTGGTCGAGTACACCAACGACCTGACCCCCCAGGAGGTCTACCGCTGTTTCAAGGCGGAGACGCTCGGGCTCTACAATGGTCCCCTCACGGCTCTTCTGGGAGACAAACGCAATCTGGCCCTGCTGTCGCAATTCGCGGACTCGGACCGTTTCGATCGTGAGGAGAGGGAGTTCATCAACTCCCATATCCCGTGGAGCCGCGAGGTCGTCGACGGCAAGACCCGCTTCGCAGGGGAGACGGTCTCGCTGCTGGACTTCGCCCTGGCCCACCGCGAACGGCTGGTGCTCAAGGCGGCTCAGGGGGTGGGAGGGAAGGGGGTTCATATCGGCAGCGCCACGCCGCAGGACGAGTGGGAGCGGCGGCTGCGCGCCGCCGCCGGCAGCAAGGGATGGCTGCTGCAGGAGCTGGTGAGGTCGCGCCCCTATCTCGGACAGGACGCCGCGGGTCCGGCGCCGCACGACGTGGTCTGGGGAACCTTCGGCTTCGGCAGCTCCTATGGCGGGGCCTTCCTGAGGATGCTGCCGAGCGGCGGCGTGCCCGGAGTGATCAATGCCGCGCGCGGCGCGACAGAAGGTTTCGTTTTCGAGGTCTGAGAGCTGAGACGTCCGGAACCAATGGAGGACTGAGCGATGGCCATTGATTTGCTGCAGGAGGCGCGCTTCGGGTTGCGCCGTCTGGTCAAGAGCCCGGGGTTCACCCTTGCGGCTGTGCTCTCCCTGGCGCTCGGCATCGGCGCCAACAGCGCGATCTTCAGTGTCATCAACGGGATCCTGGTCCGTCCCCTGCCCTACAAGGACCCGGAACGGCTGGTGGCGCTCTGGCAGCAGGCGCCCGGCGCCGGCGTCATGACCATTCCGCTGGCCGACGTGGAGTACTTCCACCTCCGCGAGCAGAAGGCCCTGTTCGAGGACATGGCGATCTATCTCGACGCGGAGATGAACCTCACCGGGGTCGACCAGGCCGAACGGATCGGCGTCACCTTCAGCTCTGCGAGCCTGTTCCCGGTCCTCGGCGTCCAGACGCAGCTCGGCAGGGTCTATACGCCGGAGGAGGACAGACCCGGGCAGGACCAGGTCGCCGTGCTCAGCAACGATCTCTGGCGGCGGCGCTTCGCATCGGACCCCAACGTGGTGGGGAAGACCGTGCAGCTCAACGGCCTCGCGTTCGAGATCGTCGGCGTGATGCCGCCCGGCTTCCATTTCCCCTCCCCCAAGACCGCGGTATGGCTGCCGGCCGGCCTCGACGCCGGCAGCGTGAACCCTTCGAACCACAACCTGAGCGGCGTCGGCCGGCTGGCGCGCGGGATGACCGTCGAACGCTGCGAGGCGGCGAGCAAGATCGTCTTCGCCTCCGAGATCTACAAGGACCTGATCCCCGCGGCGGAGCTCCGCCGGCTGGACCTGGGCCTTAAGGTCGTGCCGCTCTTCGACTACATCGTGGGCGATGTCCGTTCCGTGCTCCTCATGCTGTTCGGGGCGGTCGGTTTCGTCCTGCTCATCGCCTGCGCCAACGTGGCGAACCTGCTCCTGGCGCGCGCCGAGGCGCGGCGCCGCGAGCTCGCGGTGCGCAACGCCCTGGGAGCCGACCGGACGCGGCTGTTGTGGCAGTTCCTGAGCGAGAGCGCGCTGCTGGGCGTCGCCGGCACCGCGGTCGGCCTGCTCTTCTCCTTCCTCGCCGTCAAGCTCCTCCTGGCGCTCGGCCCGGCCGGCGTGCCCCGGCTCCAGGAGGTCGGCCTCGATCTCCGGACGCTCCTCTTCACCCTCGCCGTGGGCCTGCTGACGATCCTCGTCTTCGGTCTGGTCCCGGCCCTGCAGACCTTCCGTCTCGACCCGCAGGCCACCCTCGGCGAGACCCGCCCCGGCGGCGGCGAGCGGCACCGGCTCGGCCGCCTGCTGGTGGTGTCGGAAGTGGCTCTGGCGGCCGTCCTGCTGATCGGGGCCGGGCTCTTCCTGCGCAGCCTCTGGCTCCTGGGCCGCGTCGACCCCGGGTTCGACCCGCAAGGGGTGCTGACGAGCGGCCTGGCGCTGCCGCGCGCGCAGTTCGCCGAGCGGCAGGACGTCAACTCGTTCTATACCCGCCTGCTGGAACGGGTCTCGGCCTTGCCGGGAGTGCGATCCGCCGCTCTCGTCAACGTCCTGCCGCTCGGCGGGCTGGACGCGGAAGCAGCCTTCGACATCGAGGGGCGGCCGCCGGTTCCGGGCGACGACGCGCTGCGCAACAGCCACTTCCGGGTGGTGACGCCGGGCTATTTCGCCACCATGCGCATCCCGCTCCGGAAGGGGAGGGCCTTCGCGCCTGCCGACGACGACCGGGGCGCGCCGGTGGCGGTCGTCGACGAGACCATGGCGCGGACCTTCTGGCCCGGCCAGGACGCCATCGGCAAACGCATCCGGGTCCCCGGCGAAAACTCCGCTTGGCGCTCCATCGTCGGCGTCGTCAAGGCCGTCCGGCACGACAGCCTGCACGGCGATCCGGTGCCGACCCTCTATCTACCGCACGCGCAGATGGTGTTTTCGCCGGACCTGGGCGGGTGGCGTTCGATGGTGCTGGCCATCCGGTCGTCGTCGGACCCCGAGCAGCTGGGTCCTTCGCTGCATCAGACCGTGAGGGCGCTCGACCGCAACCTGCCGCTGTCCAACGTGGCCACCATGGAGCAGGTCGTGACGCGCTCGGTGGCCCAGCCCCGGTTCACCACGCTGCTGCTCGCCGTCTTCGCGGGGTTGGCCCTGTTCCTGGCGGCGCTGGGGATCTACGGCGTGCTCTCGTATATCACCTTGCGGCGCACCCGGGAGCTCGGCATCCGTGTCGCGCTGGGAGCCCGGCGCTCCGACATCTTGTGGCTGGTGATGTGGCGAGGGCTCGGGCTGACGGTGGCCGGCTTGGCGGTTGGCCTCGGGCTCGCCGTACTCCTGAGGCGGCTGGTCGAGACGCTGCTCTTCGGGGTCCGCTGGACCGATCCGGTCACGCTCGGGAGCGTCTGTGTCGTGCTGCTCGCCGTGGCGATGGTCGCCGTCGCGGTTCCCGCCTGGAGGGCGGCGAGGGCCCATCCGACAGAGTCCCTGCGGTTCGAGTGACGCCGGATGCGAGGAGAACGGAATGGACGCCTTTGAGGAGGCTCGAGGCTCGCATCTCGAGCTGTCGCGGGTGGACCTGAGGTTCCGCGAGTTGGCGAAGGACTCGCCCGAGCTCCTGGACCGGCAGAGCTTCCGGAGCTTGGACGAGGACAAGGCCCTCCTCAGCTACCGGCTGCAGTCGTGGCCCACCTTCGTCGGCGCGGAAAAAATGGACGAGCTCCGGCGGGTGAGCGTCGGGATCAGCCGGTTGCTGAGGACCGTCCCGGAACGGGTCTTCCGGCGCGATCTGAAAAAGATCGCGGAGTTCTACGGGCTCCCCTCGCTGGCCATCGCCCAGGTGCTCCTCACGCCCCCGACCGGCGCCGAGGCCATGATCTCCCGCGCCGACTTCATCGACACCGCCCGTGGCTTCCAGTGCATCGAGTTCAATTTCACTCCGCACCTCGGCGGCTGGGATACGACGATCATCACGGGTCGCCAGCTCGCTCTCCCCCCGGTGGCGCGTTTCATCGCCGAAGAGGGCCTTCAGATCGGCTTCACCGACACCCTGTTCGAGATGCTCCGCCACATCATCGAAGACGTCGACCGGAAAGGGATCGTGCGCGGCGACACGATGACCGCGGTGCTCATGGTGAGCCAGGAGGACCTTCCCGATCTCGCCGTCCCCGCCGAGCACCTGCGCAAGGAGATGCAACGGACCCTCGCGGCCTTGGGCAGCGACCGGGAAGGGCGGCTCCTGTGCTGCGCGCCGGAGGACGTGGTCCAGAAGGGGAACAGCCTGTTTTTCTCCGGCCAGAAGATCGACGCCATCGTCGACCTGTCCGGAGCCTGGCCTTCGGCTCCGATCTATCGGGCTTTCAAGGGGAACTTCGTCGGGCTCTACAACGGTGCCATGGGGCCGCTTCTCTCGAGCAAGCGCAATCTCGCGCTGCTGTCGGAGCACGCCGGGTCGGGAGCGTACTCGGCCGAGGAGCGGGCCTTCATCGAGGCACACGTCCCGTGGACGCGGCTGGTGCTGCCCGGCATGATCGAGCACGAAGGGCGGCAGCGCCCGATCGAAGAGCTCCTGATCCGCTGCCGCGAGAGGATGGTGCTCAAGGACGCGGACGAAGCGGGGGGCAAGGGAGTCGTCCTGGGGAGGTCCGCCTCGGAGGAGGAGTGGCGCCTGACGATCGAGCGGGCGCTGCGCGAAGGGGACTGGATCGTACAGGAGGCCCAGAAATCATTGCCCTATCTGTATCAGAGCGGAGACTACGGGTGCTCCGTGCACGAGATGATCTGGGGGCCCTTCGTGTTCGGCGACCGCTTCGGAGGCGTGGTCCTGCGCATGCAGCCCCGGGCGGCGGGTGGCGCCGTGAACCTGAGCCTCCATGCCACCGAGGGGATCGTCCTGGAAGTTTGAACGCATCGCGGGAGTGACACCACATGGCAGATGTGAAGAAAGAGAGTCGAGTCCTCCAGCCGGGTGCCCGCTTGCAGAGGCGGCCGAAGAGCCCACAGCTCAACGTCATCGGGATCTCGTCGGGCTACCACGATTCCGCCTGCTGCCTCATGCAGGACGGCGTCCTGGTCGCCGCCGTGCAGGAAGAGCGCTTCACCCGGGTCAAGAACGACAAATCCCTCCCGCGCCGCGCCTTCCGCTACTGCCTCGAAGCGGGCGGGCTGACGATCTCCGACGTCGACTGCATCGCCTACTACGAGGACCCGGTCTGGAAGCTCGGGCGCCAGATCTGGATGGGGCTCCTGCCGGACCTGCCGCGCCAGCGGCGCGAATCGATCCTCGGCCGTCTGGTCAAGAGCCTGCCGCAGCAGGTGATCCGCCGCGCGTTCGGCTATGGCGGACCCATCGAGATCGTGGACCACCATCTCTCGCACGCCGCCAGCAGCTTCTTCTTCTCCGGCTTCGAAGAGGCCGCCATCCTGACCCTCGACGGCGTCGGCGATTGGCCCACCACGACCTACGGCGCCGGCTCGGGCGCCACGGTCACCCGTTTCGAACAGGTCGATTTCCCCGATTCCCTCGGCTTCTTCTACAGCGCGATCACCGGCTATCTGGGCTTCGAGGTGAACGAGGGCGAGTACAAGGTGATGGGGCTCGCCCCGTATGGGGAGCCACGCTATGCCGACGAGATCCGCAAGCTGATCGAAGTGACCTCGGCCGGGCAGTACCGGCTGGACATGAGCTATTTCGCCTTTCTGAACGAGGAGTCGATGTACACCCAGGAGCTGTGCTCGCTGCTCGGCCGGCCGCCGCGGGTGCCCGATTCAGACCTGGAGCCGTTCCACATGGACGTCGCCAGGAGCGCGCAGACGGTCCTCGAGGAGATCATGCTCGAGAAGGTCCGCTATCTGCACACCCGGGTCCCGAGCGAGAACCTCTGCATGGCGGGCGGTGTCGCCCTCAACGTGGTGGCCAACAGCCGCTGTCTCGCCGAAGGGCCATTCCAACGGCTGTTCGTGCAGCCCGCGGCCGGAGACGCCGGCGGCTCGGTGGGGGCCGCCGCCGTGGCCCACGTCCGGCGGACCGGCGAGGCGCCGCTGCGCGAGCGGATGTCGCATGCCTATCTCGGGCCGGCCAACTGCTCCCGGCAGACCTATCACATCCTGGCCACTTCGTCGGCCGAGTTCCTCGACTTCCGCGGCAGACCGGACGAGCTCATCCGCTTCACGGTGGACCGGCTGCTCGAAGGAAAAGTGATCGGTTGGTCGCAGGGCCGGATGGAGTTCGGGCCGCGGGCGCTGGGCGCCCGTTCCATCCTTGCCGATCCGCGGCGCCCGAACATGCGCGACCGCATCAACGCGGTGGTGAAGATGCGCGAGAGCTTCCGGCCCTTCGCGCCGGCCGTGCTGGAGGCGCGGGCAGCGGAGCACTTCGATCTCAATCACCCATCGCCTTTCATGCTGGAGACCTGCCAGGTCATCTCCCCCATGGAGCTGTCGGCGATCACCCACGTCGACGGTTCGGCGCGGGTGCAGACCGTGACCCCCGAGACGAATCCGCGCTTCGCCGCGCTGCTCGAAGAGTTCTACCGCCGCACCGGCTGCCCGGTTCTGCTCAACACCTCGTTCAACATGCGCGGCGAGCCCATCGTCTGTACGGCGGTGGACGCCATCAACTGCTTCGTCCGCTGCCAGATGGACCTGCTCGTGCTCGAAGACTTCGTCCTCGACCGCTCGGGCATCCCCCCCTTGTGGCACCTGCAGGCGCAGCAGAGCTGGGTCGACCGGCATCAGCAGGGCGAGGCCGTCGAGCACCTCGTCTACACCCTCCTTTGAGAACCATGGGACCGATCAGCATGCAAGATCCGCGGGAGTCGCTCAAATCGTTCTGCAACCGTGTCGCTGAAGCGGCCGTCACCGAGGAAGGGGCGCGGCTCACCCGCCTGCTCCGGCTGAGCGGCCTCTTGGGAGAGACGTTCCAGCCCACGAGCGGACCGGCGACGCCCGCCCGCTCCCAGGGCTCGCCGGGCCGGGTCGGCATCTGGGAGGGCAAGGTCGAAGACGGCCGCACCTGCTTCGTGCGCAGCTCGGACATGCTCCAGGATTGGCAGCATTGGGCGAACGTCGGGCGCATCGAGCCCAAGGGAGAGAAGCTCCGTGTCGTCCTGATCGGTGAGTCCGTGGCCCGCGGCTATCTCTACGACCCGGAGTTCACCCCGGCGATGGCGCTTGAAAGGCTCCTCGAAAACCGTCTGGGTCAGGGGAAGGTCGAGGTGATCGATCTCGCCCGCACCGACCTCGGCTTCGACGTCGGAGGTCTCGCGCTTGCCGCGCTGCAGCTCGAGCCCGACGCCGCCGTCCTCTTCTCGGGCAACAACTGGACCGTCTCCCTGCCTCCCCAGCTGGGCGATGTGCCGCAGATCGACGGGCTGTTGCGCGAGCAGGGGGTGGCCGGCCTCAAGCTCTTCGCCGAGGAACAGCTCGACCGCAACGTACAGAGGCTGGTCGCCGACATCTCCAAGGGGTACGCGGAGAAGGGAGTGCCTCTGATCTGGCTCGTGCCCGAGTTCAACCTCGGCGACTGGCGCGACCCCGTCACCAACGCGCCGCACCTGCCGGGCAACGCCAACCGCGACTGGATCGCACAGTTCCAGGCGGCGCGTCTGGCGCTCGCGGCAGGCGACCTGGCCGCCGCCGCGGCGGCCGCGGAACGGATGGTCGCGATCGACGGGGGAGTTTCCGTCGCCGGACTCTATGTGTTGGCCGAGTGCAGCCAGCGTTGTGGCGATCTGGAGGCCGCCCGCCGCTCTCTCGAACTGGCCCGCGACGCCGTCATCTGGGACCCCTCGCGCATCGTCTCGCCGCGCTCCTATGGCGCGGCGCAGGAGGCCCTGCGAAGCGGTGTGGCCCTGCACGAGGGGATGCTGGTGGATCTGCCACAAGTCTTCCGGGACTGCCTGGAAGGCGGCATTCCGGACCGTCGTCTCTTCCTCGACTACTGCCACCTGACCGCGGAGGGAATCCGCGTTGCCATGGCTGCGGCTGCCTCTTCCGTCCTCCAGGCGCTGGGCGGCGCGCCGGTCCCGTGGCGGGAGCTGGTCGACGACAGGATAGCGCCGGGCCCTGAGGAGGAAGCTGCTGCCTCGTTCCTCGCCGCTGTCCACAACGGCCATTGGTGGCAGTCGTACGACCTGGTGCGCCACGACTGTCTGCGCGCGGTCCAGCAATCCCCTGCAATCGCCGAGGTGATGACCTGTTTCATCGACATCCAGACCCGCAGGGCGCCGATGCTGATGTGCCGCACGGCGGAGGAGATCGCCAGCTTGGGATCGCGGCAGATCCAGCAATATCTATTGCGGCACAATCATCAGCAGCTCGATCCCGTGCTGATCGACGCCATCACGAGCGTTCTCGACGAGGCCGGCGTCCACCAGCGGGCGCGGCTGTCGCAACTCCGCCGGGACGAGCACGCCGTCGCCCGCAACGCGACCGACTTGCTCGACTACTACTATTGCTCGGCCGGTCTGCAGCCGCAGGAGGTGATGTGGACCGTGCTCCGACAGGAGGGGTACGTCCGGCGCCGGGAGAACGACTACTACAAGGCCTACTGGGCCGAATCCCGCTTCGTCTTCGTGGGAGAAGAGGGAAAGCCGGTCCAACTCAGCCTCGCGTGCCGCCTGCCCGCAACCGCGCCGGCCGAGGAGACCGCCGTCCTCGACCTCAACGGCCGGCCCCTGGCGGGAATCGAGCTCGGCCACGACTGGCGGACCTGGGACCTCTCCGTCCCAGGCGAGGCTCTGCGCGACGGGCTCAACGAAGTCGTGATCCACTGGCCGCTGCCCGATTTTCCGGGCCAGAAGGCCTTCGACGCGGTGGGCGAGGAACTGGTCGACGAAGTTTTTCCGGACTTCTTCTGCACCTTTGGCGAGATCCACACCTTCACTGCCTCGGCCGCGGTAGACTCTCGGCAAAGAGACGGTCGCGGGTCCTGAGGCCGCGAATTGAGATAGATGCCCCAAGCTCACCACCTGGCGGTCATGATCGGGCACTTCCTGCGGCGCGAGCTCCGCAGCCTGCGCCTTGAGCTGGAGGCGTATCCCGACGAGCGCCTGATCTGGGCGCTGCCGCCCGGGCTTCCGAATTCTGCCGGTACCCTGACCCTTCACCTCGCCGGCAACCTGCGGCACTACGTCGGCGCGGTTCTTGGCGGGAGCGGCTATGTCCGCAACCGCGAGGAGGAGTTTTCGGCACGTGATCTCCCGCTTGCGTTGCTCCTCGAATCTATTTCCGAAGCCGACGCGGCGATCCAATCGACGCTGCCTTCTCTGTCCCATGCGCAGTTGTCGCAGCCATATCCCGAGCCGATCCGGGAGCGTTCTCTGGACACGGGAGATTTCCTGATCCAGCTTGCGGTCCACCTCGCCTATCACCTGGGGCAGGTCAGCTACCACCGCCGGCTCGTCACCGGCGATGCGCAAGGGGTCGGCGCTCTCTCACCCGCGGAGCTGCTGACGGCCCGTCCCACGCTGGAGCCGTCAGAATGAGCTTCGACCTCTCCGAGACGCTCGACCTCCTGGAGCGTACTCCTGCCGTGGTGGACGCTCTCCTTCGCGGGACGAGCGCGTCATGGCACGACGTCAACGAAGGTCCGGACACGTGGAGCGCGCTCGACGTGGTGGGACATCTCATCCACGGGGAAGAGACGGATTGGGTGCCTCGCGCCCGGATCATCCTGGAGCACGGCGAAGCTCGGCCGTTCGAGCCGTTCGACCGTTTTGCCCAGTTCGATCGTTTCGCCGGCTGGTCGCTAGATCGTCTCCTCGCCAGGTTCGCGGAGCTTCGCCAGGACAACCTCGAGACCGTCAGGAACTGGCGGCTCACCGAGGCACAGCTGGCATTGCCTGGCCGCCACCCCGAGCTTGGTTCTGTCACCCTGCGCCAGCTCCTTGCGACATGGGCCGTTCACGACCTCAACCACATTACCCAGATCTCTCGGGTCATGGCGAAGCGGTACGCGCAGGAAGTCGGTGTCTGGCGCGAGTACCTTTCGATCCTCGGCCTCTAGATGACTATGGAACGAAGAACGAAACGGATCGGCTGCGGGTTCATCCTCATCGGGTTGTGGACGTTCGCCCCGATCCTTTCTGTCCTCATTGCGTCCGCGATCGCGTCCGGTTTCGGCTGCCAGCTCGACGAGGGCAGCGCCCACTCCTGTGTGGTAGCCGGGGCCGACATTGGCGAATTGTTGTACACCCTGTTTGTGATGGGATGGTTCTTTTTCGTGACCATTCCGACGGGCGTTGTCGCCGCGGTGATCTTCCTGGTCATCGTTTTGATTTCTGCGCGAAAGCGGAGGAGTCCGTGAGACCCGGGGGCATGTCCTTTGCGCTCGCCGCCTTGATCGCGTTGGTGGCGTGTGCCGGTGACAACTCGAGCCGCCCACACTCCCAGAATGACCGTATCCCCGAGACGGGCGCGGGACCCATCGATTCGGCTGATCTGAAAGCGCTCGTGGCCCCGGTGTTCGCCGCCGGCATGGAGCGGGAGCGGATTGCTGGTGCCGCGTTCATACTCGTCCAGAACGGCCGCGTCGTGCTGTCGAGAGGTTTTGGACAAGCCGATGTCGCGTCCGGCCGCACGGTGCGGCCCGACCAGACGATTTTCCCTTTCGCCTCGATCAGCAAGGTATTTACCGCGACAGCTGTGATGCAACTGGCTGACGAGCGCCGTATCGATCTCGATACCGACGTCAATCAGTACCTCGGCGCGGTTCGAGTGCCGCCGACGTACCCGCAGCCGGTCACCGTGACCCATCTGCTGACCCACACGTCCGGTCTGGACGAGCTGCCCGGCCGGCGTGTGCGAGACGCGGCCGAGCTCCTGCAGCTCGGACGCTTCCTCGCGGACCGATTGACCCGGGTCCACCCGCCCGGGGAGGTCACGAGCTACTCGAGCTACGGTATGGCTCTCGCGGGCCTTCTCGTCGAAGACGTGTCCGGCCAGTCGTTCGAGGAATACCTCGGGAGACACATCTGGAAACCGCTCGGGATGAATCGAACCTTCATCACGGTTCCGAGCACGTTCCGCGCGGATCTCGCCACGGCCTATGAGCTGGAAGGGGACGAGCTGGTCCCTGTCCCCTACGAGCTCTACCAGACTCCGTCCGCCTCCTCGATCGTCGGCACGGTGGAGGACATGGCGCGCTTCATGATCGCGCACCTCGAAAATGGACGATCCGGGGACGCGCGGATTCTGAGCGACAGCGCGGCAACGAACATGCACAAGCGGCACGCCACGATGCACCCGCTCGTACCGGGTTGGACTCTCGGATTTCAAGAGGACGACACCAACGGCCGGCGCATCATCGAACACGGCGGCGACATCGGAGGTTTCAGTGCGTTGATGACGCTGCTGCCGGACGAAGGCGTGGGATTCTTCGTCGTCCACCACCTGGAGAGCCGTAATCTCCGCTTCGATGTCAGACGGGCTATCCTGGACAGATATTTTCCGGACCAGCGTCAATTCGAGGCGCCGACGCCGGATCCGAAAGCCGCGGGACGGCTGACCCGCTTTGCGGGTACCTATCGCGCGAACAACTTCTGCCATTCCTGCCCGGATGGCGGGCCCAACGTGCAGGACTTCGAGGTGGAGGCCAACGAGGACGGCACCATTACGCTATGGGATAGCCGATGGGTCGAGGTGAGCCCGCTCTATTTCGCCGGGCTTGACGGACGCGGACGCATCGGTTTCACCGAGGACAAGGCCGGCCGGATCGTCGCCGTGACGGCAGGCGCCTGGAAGGTCCTCGAGAGAGTCCATTAGGGGGAATCGAAGATGAAGAGATTGATCTTGAGCCTTGTCCTGCTTGCCATGGCCGTGGCGTTCCCTGCCCCGGCCAACCACAATCCTGCCTGCCAGGAT
>Ga0307468_100000205_pt1 | contig 14083 bp, 17 predicted proteins | sample atmdna_FD_203085 | JGI IMG/M metagenome (GOLD analysis project Ga0307468, IMG submission 203085) | Hardwood forest soil microbial communities from Morgan-Monroe State Forest, Indiana, United States - atmos_gases AM2C_05 | ecosystem: Environmental > Terrestrial > Soil > Temperate forest > Bulk...
TAGATGGGAACGGCCACTAAGCCGCTGCCATAGGGAATTTCGTGTGTCTTGCCGGCGTCAGGCGGATAGACGAAGGCCAGGACGTTCAGCGAACGCTTAATCAGATAACAAAACTCGGCCATCCGGCGCGCGGCGTTCACACCTGCGACGCCCCCCTGAATGACGACGTAGGTCTCTTTGTTTGCCAGGATACTCATCGGGATCTCCCCTTCTCTTCAATGCTGAGTGCTGCGCGACGAGTTCTGAACCGAGACGCAGTTTCCGATTACTCAGCGCACACGTCTCAGCACTCGATTCTATTTCAGAAGCGCCTTATCAACGATGTCGGTCAGCGGCGTGTTGCGGTCGAAGACGTGGATGTCGAACCCTTCATCCTTGAGTGTGCGCATCGCATCGAGCCCTTCCTTCTCGCGCGGGCCACCACGACGCACCCAAATCTTGACGTCCTTGAGCTTGCCATCGGACTTTGCCTTGCGGAACCCATTGATGATGCCGCCGAATGTCTTCTTCACATCTGTAAAATTGGCAATCGCCCCGCCGACGATGATGTTCTTGATCCCGGGTAAGGAGCAGACCTTATCGGTCAGCACTTCAACCGCCCAGTCCGGTGGATCGCCTGAGTATTCAGCGTAATTGGCCAACTTGCCGCCGCGGGCAACCACCGCATCGGAATAGTAGACGCTGGCGCCACCGCCGGCAGGAAGCATGGCCGTATCTCCGCCTGGAATCTCAATAAATTTAACCGAACCTTTGATCTTGGAATCCACCGCCATGACTTCCATCTCGTGCTTGGAATAGGCACGACCAAATTCTGCGGCAAAGGCAAAATTCCAATCGGGATGCCGAAACTTGGCATCGCCATCGAGCAGCGTAACCGCGTCCAAGGCGATCAATTCATGCTCATGCTCGCGCAGGACCACGGGGTTCACCTCCAAATACTGTGCATCCTCGCTGTCGAAACAGGTAAACATCTTGCCCGCGAAATCGGCCATCTTCTTCAGAAGCGAACCGGCAAAGCCCGCATCCTTTGCCAGCTTTTCGAGCGCGGCCTCCGATGGCTGCTCCCCGATTTCCACCGATAGACGTTTCACACGCTCCCAATTCGATTCGACTTCAATGCCGCCGCAGTTGGCAACCAGGATGTCCGTCCCTTCCCGTGTGGACTTCACGGCACAATAATATTCTTCCTTATGCGGAATCATTTCAGAGACGATCACCTGCGAGACCGTGATGCTGCCCACTTGGCGACCGATCATTTCCTTGGTTGCCGCTTCCGCCTCTTTGAGGTCCAGCCCGACCTTTACCAAGCCAAGCTTGAACCGCGAGCCGAGCGCTTCGTGAGCCTTGACGACTAACTTGGATTTCTTGAGCCATTCATTGGCATGACCGAGCTTCGTCAATTCATCAACAGAGGTCACGACGACATAGTGGGGGACCGTAATACCCCACTTCTTCATCAGCCCCATCCCCGGACCTTCAAGCACTTTCGCCATGACTTCACTCCATCACAAAGGGTGGGAAACAATATATATAAAGGAGGAGGATTCTAACGAAATCGGCTGGGGGAACTCAATATGTCAGAGGAACTAAACGAAGAAGGCTCAAAAGACCTAGCAGTAAAGACAGTTAGACGACTTGCAGCTTAAGTGATTGAAACTGTGAGGCAATGTTCATCTTTCATATCCGATCCTTTCACGTGCGCGCGACAAGAATTATCCTGGAATGCGGTTCGATTGACAGGTTGGACAAAAAAAAGAGCTGCGCTCACTTTGGAGACGGCGAATTATCCTCCCGCAGCGATTGGAACAGAGTTGACCTTCTTTGCCATAGACGAGATGGCGGCGCTTGTATCGGCCTTCTGTGCCGTCCGGTGCATGGAAATCCTTGACGCTCGATCCGCCACAGGCAATCGCCTCGTGCAGTACCATCTGCATCGTGTCATAGAGCGTGTCTATCGTCGCCCCGCGCAGTCGACTCACCTCGCGGTTCGGATGGAGCCTGGCGCGAAAGAGAATTTCGTTCGCGTAAATATTTCCAATCCCTGCAATCACTTGTTGATGCATCAAGAGCGGTTTTAGACGTCCTCGCCTGGCTTGCAGGAGACGGACAAACTCGTCGCGCGGCACCGTGAGAGGATCGACCCCGAAGCGTCGAGCGCGATAGCGGTCGAGTCCTCCCCGATCTAGCAAAGACAGCCGTCCGAACCGCCGAGGGTTCCAATAACGTAGTTCTGATTCATGACCCCCCGTGAACGACATGCGGACATGAACGTGCTGCGGGAGTTTCGTCTGCGTATCGCGAAAGAGAAGGAGCCCTGTCATGCCCAGCTCCGCGACGACATACCTAAGTTCTCCCTTATTTTCAAACTCCAGTGCGACGCTCTTTCCATATCGCTGCACCCCTTCCAGCGCCGCACCGTAATACCACGAGAGCGTGGACAACCCTTCCCGAACAATATCCGCTCGTCCCACCCAGCACTCGTTGAGATGTGCGCCAATGAGACGAATCCGTATCTGTTTGGCAACGACTTCGGCTTCCGGTAATTCCGGCATAAGAGAAATCCTCGTCACGCGGTCGAGCCCATTCCGGATCAGGCGGATTAGGCCATGGACGACACAGAAAAGGCAACGTGTGGGAGGGAACTGCTCTTGAGGTGCTTTCAACCTCGTCGTTACGCGCGGGCTGGGCGTGAAGCACGGCGCTTCTTGTCCTTCGTGCGAGCCGCGCGAAGCAGGCGAACTTGGGTGATGGCTTCTTCGAGGTTGGGAAGAGGCATGGCACCGGGACGGCGCTTCATGACCAATTTGTGGACTTCATCGTACGTCATCCCTTCGACACAACAGAGATAGGCCATGACGACCGACACGGACCGGCCCATGCCGGCACGGCAACAGACCATGACCCGATTGCCTGAAAGATGCTGTTCAACCCAGCTCACGGCTCGGTCCAATAAAAGCGGCTCAGCTTCGGCGTATTCCGAAAATGGAATCCGGGCATACAACAGCGTGCTGGGTGGCTTCAGTGTGAACTCAGCGGCAACGAGTAGCAGCGCGCCGATCTTTAGCGGCGGCTCCCTCGCGTCGTTTATATTGCCGACCAACAGAGTCTCGGTGATCAGATGCATGGCGCGCTTAGTATACGCAACAGCACTCTCTCCAGGTCAAGGAGAAATCTTGATTCTCTCCCATTGCGGTCTCTTCTATGTGAACGCTATACTGGCTACACGATGTCGCCGACTTCTGCACAAGGAGCCTCCCCGATGCCAAGCCCGACCGTCAAAGAAGTTGAAACCCGGCTTGGAACCGTCCAGTGCGCTATTTGTAAAGGATCAAGCTTTGGAATCGATGAGCGCTCTATGCAGGCGGACGGTGAATGGCGAGGCATCTGTAGAAAATGCTATTACACCTTCCCAATCTACACAGATATGGAGTTCTACCTGCGCACACAACCGGATATTCCCTATCGACTCAAGGAAATGTCCTGTCCGACCTGCAACCATAAAGGGGTGAACCTCAATTTTCGCATCACCATGTCCGTCAGGGAATCGATCTATTTCCTGACCTGTACCTCCTGCCAGAAAATGTACCCGGAGCGTTCCTCCCTAGAAGCCTTTGAATAACTCCCATTTTTACCCCCTACGTGGTGTATAATCTCCGTATGAGTGAGACACCAAAAAGTCCAGCCACGGCCCCCGAAGCTCCCGCTCCAGAGCCCGCGGCCAAGCCAAGGAAAGAAATCCCGCTCATTGCCATTCAAGACGATGGTGACATGATCGCCGAGGAAATGGCCGAAATGTTCGATGAAGACCGAGTATCTCACCAGCACGGCAGTTCAGAGCCAGAAGCCGACTAGCCAAGCTTAAGCCCGTCGTATCATCTCAACTGTCCCCTCTGCTGGTATTCGTCCCAACCTCGATCCTTCCTTTCGCTTCAGACCATCGAGCTGAATGATCGACCCTCGTTGGCAGGATTCCCATACAGCATTGGTTGCAGACCCTGCCCGATCTAGTCGTCCAACCTCCGACCGACCCAGCTCATTGCAGAGCCATGCCCGCGTATCCCCTTTCAACTCACGTAGTTCGCTCACGACCCGAAAGGTCTGCGGGTTGCGCGCCACAATGGTGCGACCGTCTGTACGCAACAGCAGGTAGGAAAACTTCAATGCGTCTTTAATGAACCCTACCTCTCGATCGATCGCAGCAATCATTGGTGGTGTCTGCCAGGGACGCTCCTCATGACACCAATCGTCCGGATGTTCTAAGGCAGGACAGGCCTGTTCATGCAAGCAGGGACTATAGACTGTACAAAGGTTCTGCTTAAGCAGGTAATTGCGCAATTGGTGCAGCTCTCGAGCCGTCTGTCGCAAGGCGGGCTCGACGATCATGATAGTGCCGTGCGGTGCGAGAAACGGTAGGAGCTGCGCGACAACCGCAGCACGCTCTGCAGGGGGATCGACCGATGCAGGGAATAATTCGTTGAGGCAGTTCGCCATGATGATGAGGTCATACGGCCCGCCCCGTACAATTTGTTTACCAAGATCGCCCTTGAGCGGATGTTCCAGATTGCCTTCGACACACCTGAGACCTTCGCTGGAAATTCCAACCTCCTGGCAATAGGCGTCCCACAGCCTTTCTGTGTCCTTTAATGGCGCGTAGGACGCATCGGTGGCTAGGACCGACAGGGATTTCGCCCGTTCAGGGCTGCGATGCCACAGCCAATCTAACAGGGCTAAAGCGCCAGTCCCTGGACCACAGCCGAGGTCGAGCACCGCCATGGTATGGTCGGGTATTTCCTGACCACTGTCGTTCGGCAATTCATCCAATAAAACTTGGACCTTGGAGAAATTCACAGGGAGAAAATACGAGTGATAGGCAGACGCGTGCGCAGGATCTTCCAAGTAACGCGACATCAACGTTGGGCGCGCGGTCGTGAACAAACGTGATAGATGCACGACCGCCTGTGTCAACGCATCGCCACGGAGATTCTTTTCTGGCGATACCTTTGCCAGAACCTTTAGAATTTCCGACGACAGATTAGCCGGCTTCTTCTCATTGAAGGGGTGCATCAGCATAGTGTAAGCTGATGGCGATTAGGAGGACAACCATGACAGACGCAATTCTATTGGCCTACAAAGATGTGGAACGCTCAATGGAACGGTTCACCGAACTCCTTCACGGCCATGTGGAAACGATGCGCGCCGCCCCATCCCACGACGCCGACCAGGTCTTTCGCTTGTCGCAGGGCTCCAAAGCGATGAGGGATAGCGCGATGATCTATCTCTCCTATGCCAAGTATGTTGCCTATGGCATGCCGGAGAGTGAGGACATGGTACAAGACGAGCTCCAAGGGTAGCCTGGTTTGTTTGGTCTCTCTGGTTGATCTGGTTTGTCTTGTTCACGAGATAAACCAGATCAACCAGAGAGACCCCAAATCAAAAGAGCCCGATCCTTTTCAGGATCGGGCTCTTGATTTTGTCCCCAAACCTACCGTTTAGATGCTGCGCATGAAATGCGCCACGTCATCCTGATTGACGGCACCACCCATAATCGAAGACTGGGCGACGTTACTCGACTTCTTCCCAGTCAGACCGGACTCAACTTCGTCCACAATCAACTCCACTGGCATCGATTGACCACCGTACACACGCGGCCCACCAATGATCTTGGCTTTGGAGTACCCGTAAATCGCGGTAGCCACCTCTTTCGCCAGCCATCCGACATAGTTGAACTCCGGAACGACAATGAGCTTTGTTTTCCCAAGGAGCTGCCGTAATTCCTTCGTCGGAAACGGACGAAGCGACCGAACCTTGATCAAACCGATCTTGATCCCCTTCTCGGCGCAAATACGGACCGCTTCCCTTGACTGAGCCGCTGCACTACCTGAGGCAATAATCACCGCCTCGGCATCGTCAACATTTTCAGCCGTGAGCAACCCGCCCATATACTTATCGATGTACTTGCGTGACCGTTCGACTGCTGCCCACACTTCCTGTTGCCAGACTGCGTGGATGTTGTAGGCCATGAAGTTCGACTTCTGAACCGGAGCGTCGCGGGATAAGCGGGCAGGAGGATTCTCCGCATCGAGTACCGGCACCGCCCCGCGCCAGGCTTCACGAGGAGGAAGTTTCAAGCTGCGATCCTGCATCCGCACATAGCCGCGGGCGTGTGTCACAAAGAAGCCGTCGCAGCACACTCCGACCGGAAGCGTCACGTCGTTCTTCTCGCTGATCGTGAAACCAGCCATGATGAAGTCGAACATGTCTTGTTGGTTCTCGGCATGAAAAACAATCATGCCACAGTTGAGGAGATACGCGACTTCGATGTTATCAGGTTGAATGGCCAAGGGGGCGTTCACGACCCGGCACGTAAACATCGCCACGATCGGCAATCGATGGCCCGGCCATGAAGCAATGCCTTCCATCCCCCTCAAAGTACCAGGACCGGCCGTCGCCGTGAAGCAGCGGACGCCAGAACGAGACCCGCCCGCCATCGCCGCCATGACGCCAACTTCTTCTTCACCACGATAATACTCTTTCACATACCCTTCGCCGTAGAGCACACCGACCAACTGCATCGTTTCGCTCTGTGGCGTGATGGGATAGGCGATCGCCAAATCGACGTTCGACCGCCGCACGGCTTCCTTAGCCGATTCACTGCCCGTAATGAACTCCTTCTCCCGGGGAGCCTCGAGGAACATGTACTCGGGCGTGACCACTTTCTGCCGTTTCGCTTCGGCATGAGGGTCTTTCCTTACACCCGTCGTCTCGGCCGGTTTAGGGGCTGCGACACTCGTGATGGGATCGCCCTGGGGATTTGTCTTCTGTTCTGCTTCGAGTGCTTCGCTCATTGTGACACCTCTTAGCTATATGGCCCGTGCGGTTCGACCCTCTCAGCCTTCACGTTTCATCTGCTCAGCTGAATGGCCAAAGGCGCCCGCGCCAGCAAGGCCTGCCACGGGCGCAAAGGTGAGGGGATTGGTGTGAGTTTTTCCGCCGTGAACTCTCGTTTGTGTGCCGGTAAATCTCACGTTCTCGCCGTTCTCCGGCAACTTAATACCCATTTCTTCGCGCACTCGCTTGAAGACTTGCGCGGTCTTCCTCAACTTCATCGTATCCGAATCGCGAATCGTCAGCATCGCATCTTCGTGCCCCTGTTCCGCACAGATCGCCATAGTGAGACAGTTCGTCCCGGCACGAATCATTTTCAAGGTCAAGTTGGCATAATGGCAATGCACCCCGACAAAGATACAGGCCTCGATCTTGTTACCCCAAATCGTGAGGTTCGGATGGTTCGGATTGATGACCTCTTCCGGATCGATCTTCGGATACTTCGGGCGATAGTCCGGCATGGGAATGATCATGACGTTAGGAATCTGGGCGGCAATTTCCAGCACGGCCTTGGCCTTTTCAACGGCATGTTCGTTCCAGGCCCAGAGGACCAACGGTCCTGGGAAGATCGTGGCGTTGGGGCTGGTCAACATTTTACGGGCCATCTCTTCGATGACCTTATCCTCATTTTCTTCCAGCAACCCATAATAGAGCCCTTGCCCTGGGTCAGGCAGCGCAACCCCCAACTGAGCCGCGGATGGCGGGTGGAATCCGGCGGGACCAGGAACAATAATGCGTTCTCTCGTATCTGTCGTCGTTGCCACTCCTGTACCTCCCTAATTACCTATTACAATCATTGGATTGGACAGGACTGCAACGGTGGTTTTCTCTTCATACCGAATGTTATCGGTAACGGCAGCCATCGGTAATTGATCGATCATAATCATTTTAATGGCATTATTTTTTGCCATCGTGTCGCACACCCACACACATAGCGCACAACCCTTGCATCGATCCACCGCAATATAGGCTGTGCCGTACTTGAAGCCCTTCTCCGTCCCCATGGTTTCGCTATACTGAATGGTGTTCGCTTCAGGACAATATTGCGTGCAGAGTTTGCAGCTCTTCGAGGCACATATCTCAACGCTGATATTGGCGACCAAATACATTATGACTCCTTCGTACTAAATCCTGGTTACGCCCCCACAGCCACACGGATTTCCGACCGTTTGACTGACGGCGCGGCCCAACCGTGATCGACTGCGTAGTTCCAACCGGCCTGAATCACCGCCACATTTTTATCGATTAGTTCCTGTTTCTTTTTGAATTTCCGTTCGACGACACTGTCCAACGCCGCAGTTCCGCCGGAGACGACAAATCCTTTACCAAGGAATCTGTCCTTCACCGACAGCTCCAATGCTTCAACCGAAGTCAGTCCTGTGATGGCTCCGATCGCGCCCATCAGTGCCATATTCGTGGCGAGGTCCATTCCCGCAACTTCGAGGGACAGCTTTGTGGCAGGGAAATAGTAGAGCTTTGCACGGCGCTCTTCCAACTCACGCTGCTGATCCCTATGAAGGCTCATTGGGCCATCGTTGTTAATTAACGCAATCCCATCCTCCTTTAGCCCGAAATAGAACGGCATCGTATACGACTTACCGTGGGTGATCACCTGGGGATGGAAAATAATGATGATGTGCGGAAAGGTGATTTCACCAATCTCGTAGATCGGCTCATCCGACACACGGACGTAGCTTTCAACCGGCGCCATCCGTTTTTCCGATCCATAAAATGGGACGATCGTGCTTTCACCTCCGGCATGGATTACCGCGGTGCTCAGAATGTGTGATCCTGTCACGACACCCTGGCCACCGACCCCTGCCATCCGAATATTGAAGCGTTTTGCCATGGCTGAACCTCCCTCCGATCGTTTACGCCTTGTTTGGAATTGCAGCGGCAGGAGCAGCTGCCTTCGGGAGATAGTCTTTATAGCCATACCGCTCAGTCAAATACTGCTTGGCCTCTTCACTCACGTATTCCGTGAACTGATACCGATCGTTCTCAACGGTCTTCGCGTCTTCCATCACCTTGTCGGTTGGAATCGCATATTCGATGTTACAGGACGTATAGGCTTGAATGTATGAGGATCCCACTTCACGGGCAATCAACACAGCTTTCTTGATGACGCTCTCGACGCGACGGGGATTGTTCGGAACTACCGTCGCCACGTAGGCACAGCCGGCTACCTTCGCCATTTGCAACATGTCCATCTTCTCGAACTTCTTTCCCAGCGGGGCCATCTTTAAGACGGCGCCACGGTTGGTCATTCCGCTCTCCTGTCCACCGGTGTTGCCGTATACTTCGTTGTCCAACATGATCGTCGTGAACCGTTCTTTTCGGAACCAGGAGTGGAGCACTTGCGCGAAGCCGATATCCGCCGTTCCGCCGTCTCCCGCCATGACGACCACATCTTTCGGCTTGTCACCGAACCGCAGCCGCAGCCCGCGGGACAGTCCGCTAGCGACACCATTTTGATCGCCGTAGTTGCCGTACACGAACGGGATTGCAGCCTGTGAAATCGCTAACCGCCCACAGCCTGCCGTCCCAACAGTGATGGTATCTTCCGGGTTGGGGAAGGCAATGATCGCGAGCCGTATGAACAGAGTCATCGCACAGCCGGCGCACATGGGATGTTCTTCAAGAATTTCCTTGAAGCTTCCCATTTGCGAGACCGCAATTTTCTTTCCAAACGGGCCATGCTCGACCATGTCCCGATATTCTTTGGGCATGAACTTCTCAAATCCACCGGAAAACTTTACATAATCAAGACTCATCGGAACACCTCCCTCTATCGTGGCAAAGACAATTGACTATCGGAAAGATACAGTTATATGCAACGGATCCGCAGGGATTCGAGGCTGAGTCAATTGGACTGATCGGCTCAATGGACTGTGTATGGTAGCAAAGCCCAAAAAAGACTGTCAATGAGAAACATCGACTCTTTCCCTGAGATACAGGCTCGGCGAAATACTATAACTTTTTGATAATCAACGCAACTTCTCAGAAGGCCCACCATGCCCGATAGAAGGCCTAGCACACTCCCAGGCTGTAGGCCATTCGCCCTAACAACTTGTGGTTTACAATACCTCCACGCCCACCGAACGTGCAACCGATTTCATACTGTGGAAAGTAGGGATTGCTGATTCCGCAAAACCTGTCTAGACTAGGCGTGTATGTCAGCACGCGTGATCATCCCCGGGGAAAGCGAAGGCGCTGAGCACGCCGGTGGAGTACATAAGCGCCCTCCAATTCCGGACAATTCGCTCAAAGCCGAGTGCCCGAAATTCATGAGTCACGGCCCCTGCGGAGGCGTTCGAAAAGGAGGATTGTGCGAGGTGTATCCCGAGATGGCCTGCCCCTGGGTGACTCTCTATATTCAACTGGAAAAAATTGGACAAGTGGAGTGGATGAAACAAGTCTAAAGAGACGTGAACCGTGAAACGTGAACCGGTAAGAAAAAAATCGAAGACCACACAGCTTGGCTACAACGAGAAACATGCAAGGAGCGGTATCACCGCTCCACTGCCTGACATCGAAACATTCCCGAATCAATACAAGGGTTATGAAATCACGATTGAGATTCCTGAATATACCGCCATTTGTCCCAAAACGGGCCTGGCGGATTTCGGAACGATCACGCTGCACTACATGCCCGACAAACAATGCCTCGAACTTAAATCCCTGAAACTGTACATCCACGCTTACCGAAATGTGGGAATTTTTTATGAGAACGCTGTCAACCGTATTCTGCAGGACAGTGTCAAAGCCTGCCGCCCGGTATGGGCAAAAGTCACGGGGACATTCGCCGCGCGCGGTGGACTCAGAAGTGTAATTGAAGCACGATTCCCGTGAGACGCTCCCCTGCACGATTTGGACTCGACCAACCTACTGCCTGTCCATGACCACCTATGCCATCGGCGATGTGCAAGGTTGCTCCACACAGTTGATTCAACTCGTCGATCGCATTAAATTTGATCCCGCGACAGACCGATTGTGGTTCGTCGGCGACCTGGTGAATCGGGGACCGAACTCGCTTGAGGTTCTCCGGTACATCAAACGGCTGGGTCCTGCCGCACAAATCGTGCTGGGAAACCATGATCTGTTTCTACTCGCTGTCGCGGAAGACATCGTCACTCTCCGGCCAAAAGATACGATTCAGGATGTGCTGGCGGCGGAGGATCGAGAAGAATTGGTGGACTGGCTTCGCCGCCAGCCCCTCCATTACTGCGAGCGATCGTTCCTCATGGTGCACGCAGGTCTTCTGCCTCAATGGACCGTCAATGAAGCGGTGAATCTTGCAAGAGAAGTCGAAGCGGTATTATCCGGCCCAAACTACCGAACCGTCCTCGAAGCCCTTTTCCACGGACTATCACCTCGATGGCACCCCAGTTTGGCTGGCCATGAACGTCTCGTGAGCATCACTCGTGTGTTGACCAAACTCCGAACCTGTACCCCAACTGGGGAGATGTCGGGATTCTCCGGCCCGCCGGAGCAGGCTCCTTCGGGATATCTTCCCTGGTTCGGCATTCCAAACCGTAAAAATTCAGACACAACGGTCATCTGCGGCCACTGGGCTGCATTAGGATTGCACATTGAGCCCAACCTGCTGGCGATCGACAGTGGCTGTGTGTGGGGAAGAGAACTGACCGCGGTCCGACTAGAAGATCGCCAAGTCTTCCAGGTCGCAGGTGTCCGACGAGCGCGTCCGTGATTGAGCCTCACCCCCCTGATCCGACTTGGCCTCGTTACTCAATGAAGGCGTTTCCACCCTATCGATTCCTTCCGGGAAAACACCCGCACCCGCGTCGCCATCCACTTGGCCATTCCTATGGTCAGCCGGAGCCAAAATTCCTAGCCTTTCCACCTGAAGAATGGCAACGGGCAGAGGATTACTTGTATGGGATTGACCTCTACAACTTCGCCTACTGGTGGGAATGTCACGAGGTCTTCGAGGGACTCTGGCATGCCGTGGGGCACGATACCGCGCAAGGGAACTTCTTCCAAGCCCTCATCCAAATCGCCGCCGCTAATCTCAAACGGTTCATCGGCTACGAACAAGCGGCGCAGAATCTCGCACGTAGCGGGCTCGCACGTCTTCAAAACCTGCCTCAATTGTATATGGGAATCAACGTCATCGCTCTTTCTGAAGCGTGCAGGGCTATTTCCACACCGCTTTCAAATTCTACGCCCTTTCAAATTCTCCTTACGCTTGAGACCCCTTTCTCGCCGGTGAACTTGAAGAGCTAGTTGCGGATGGAGACTGGTACTTTGTAATGGTCAAGCTACTCAAAAGGGTCAATCTTTACACCCGTTTCACCTCGACACGCAGCGGTTGGGCGGGTGAGAAAAGCGACTTTTTCAGCAGCCAGCTAGTGGTAGGACTCGGAGTCGCTGGGAAACTTGCCTTCCTCGACCTCTTCTTTGTAGCGGCGAAGGGCTTGGAGCGCATCAGCCTTGAGATGGGCATAGGGTTTGACAAACTTCGGCACGAAATCGTCGAACAGCCCGAGGAGGTCGTAGAGCACAAGAACCTGGCCATCACAGTGCGGACCAGCCCCGATTCCGATGGTGGGAATGGTCACCTGCTCTGTGATGGTCTTCGCCAACTCGGCAGGAATCGCTTCGAGGACGATGGCGAAGGCGCCGGCTGCTTCGAGTGCCTTGGCATCACCTAGCAAAGTCCGGGCGTGATCCGATTCTTTTCCTTGTACTTTGTAGCCACCAAATCGATGGACAGATTGAGGAGTCATCCCGATGTGCCCCATCACAGGGATGCCGATACTGGTCATCGCAACCACACGATCGACGACAGCGGCACCGCCTTCCAGCTTGATGGCCTGAGCCCCCGCCTGTAGAAACCGTCCCGCATTACGCAGAGCGTCTTCGCTGCCGGCTTGATAGGACATGAACGGCATATCGCCGATGACGAGCGCTCGTTGGGCAGCCCCAGCCACCAACTTCGTGTGGTAGAGCATGTCATCCATCGTCACAGACAGTGTATTGGCGTTCCCCTGTACGACCACGCCCAGTGAGTCCCCCACCAGAATCGCTTCAATGCCGGCCTGTTCGACAATGCGTGCGAACAGCGCGTCGTAGGCCGTGACGACAATGAGCTTCTTCTTGTCATGTTTGTGCCGCTGAAATTCTGGGATCGTCATCAACCCACTTCCGCTTTGGTGATAATGTCAGCCAGCCGGTGCGTGGCCTTGATGGCCATAATATGGACCCCGTCGCAGTATGGCCGCACGGCCTTGATTGTCCGCACCGCGATATCCACCCCCACATCTTCCGCTCGCTCGGGACCGGCAGCCCTGAGTTCGTCGATCATCTCCTGAGGAACTGACACGCCAGGAATATTGGCATTCATGAATTCTGCCATCTTGGCGTTCCGGAGGACAAGAATACCTGCTAACACCTTAACCTTAAATGGGCGCACTGCCTTCATGAAAGACTCAAACTGCTCCGGATGGTAAATTGCCTGTGTCTGGAAAAACTGGGCGCCCGCTTTCACCTTTACTTCAAACTTGGCAAGCATGGGACCCAACGGATCGGCTTCCGGAGTCACTGCAGCCCCAATGGTAAACTGCGTCGCGCCATCTAACTTGTTCCCCACAAGATCGCGCCCGTTGTTGAGTCCTTGCACGAGCTGCATGACTTGGACGGAGTCCAGATCGTAGACCGGCTTGGCTTCTTTGTGGTCTCCGACGGTCGGATAGTCCCCGGTGAGGCACAGAATGTTTTGGATGCCGAGCATGGAAGCGCCCATGAGGTCCGACTGTATCCCAATCCGATTTCGATCACGACAGGTCATCTGCATAACTGGGTCATGACCGAGTTCGTAGAGGAGTCGGCAGACAGGGAGAGACCCGGCCCGCACAATGGCGGCCGTATTGTCAGTCACGTTGACGCCATGCACGCGCCCCACCAATTGTTTGGCGTTCTCTAACACACCAGAAATGTTGGTGCCCTTGGGAGGATTGTACTCAATCGTGACAGCAAACTGTCCCCGATCGAGCACTTCCCGCAATCGCCTCGGCTCCCTGCTCATCTTCTTTCCGTACCCCCTTACACTTCACCCGCTGTTGTAGAAGGATGAGGGCTCCCTACTGCGCGCATTGACCGAGCACATTCTGATCGTGCGCGGGCAGCGAGCAAGGGAGCCCTCATCCTTCTACAACAACTTCGCCATTCTCTTAGC